>Ga0315550_1003169_pt1 | contig 9994 bp, 10 predicted proteins | sample SalMarSW160190MG_2_FD_203100 | JGI IMG/M metagenome (GOLD analysis project Ga0315550, IMG submission 203100) | Salt marsh sediment microbial communities from the Plum Island Ecosystem LTER, Massachusetts, United States - Salt Marsh Sediment SW1601-90 ... | reverse complement strand
CGCACAAACAGGCCACCATCGGTGATGCAACTTCCATCGTCGTCCATCGTCGCCAGCAAGTCAGCGTGTTTCAGAAGCATCGTTCCCATAACCCACCTCCGGTTCAGAGTGTAGCATAATTTGGCAGATTGGGAAACTGGTAGTTGGTAAATTGGTAGACCGGCGAGTCACTACAGTACCAATCTACCAATTACCAGCTTTTGTGATAGAATAGCGGGGATCACGGAAGCAAGGAGGTCATCGGCAAACATGCGCTCACGCGCCTGGAGTCTGCTAATCATCATCATCGTCCTGGCGGCGGTTGTTCTGACCATCCTGCTCGTCTGGGGCGGCGCTTCAGAGCCTGAGCCGCCCACCCCCATGCCAGTAACGGGTACGTCACTGCCCATATCTGCCACAGCAGTGAGCGTTCACCCTACCATGTTACCCACAGAGCTCCCCACGCCGGCTCCGCTGGTGTATACCGTCAAAGATGGCGATACGTTGAGCAGCATCGCTCTGACCTACGGCGTCTCTGTGCAAGATATCATTTCGGCCAACGGCTTGACCAACCCCGACATACTCACCATCGGACAGCAACTCGTCATCCCAGGCCATTTCATCACCCCGGCCGCTCCCCCTCCTACGAATGAGGCAGCGGAAGAGGCCCCTTCAGCGGAGTCGTCGCCCACAGCGGAACCTGCACCAGCCTCTCCCGCACCAACCCTGCCCACCCTCACCCCCTCCGGACCGCCGGTGGTCGAAGTCTGGCAGGTGCTGGGTTCCGGCAGGTTGGCGGCGGAGATGGTGGTCGTGCGCAACCGAGGCGGACTGGCCAGCCTGGGAAAGTGGACCCTTTCGGATGCGGAGGGGACCAGCTTTGTTTTTCCGTCCCTCACCCTCTTTACCGATGGACAAGTGCGCGTCCACTCGGCCGTGGGACAAAACACCCCCACCGACCTATACTGGGGCCGCACAGCCCCGGCTTGGCACAGTGGTGAGCTGATCACGCTGAAGGACGCGGAGGGGCACATGGTGGACACGTACATCGTGCCCTAAAATGGGTCAACGGATTGAACGGATGAAACGGATAGGCAGGTTATCCGTTCGTAGTGAGGCACACAGCGCAGCGGAGTGCCGGACCGTGCGATGGCCTATTCTCGCCCGCGCGCCATCTCTTCGGCGTGGGCCGAGATGATCGCCAGAGTCGATTCGTCCGTATCGTAGACCGAATACCACCCGGGGATCTCGTGCGGAGGATCACCGACCCACCCAGCGCCCGGTCGCGCCTGCCCACCCCAGGCCCAGAAATTATCGCCGGCGGCCGGACCACCCGTCGACATCGACTCGTAAACCTCCTCGAACATGGTTGTGTAGAAAAGGTCACGATACTGTGTCGTCGAGTCAGGGTCGTAGATATCTTGATGGGTCTCCCAATCGCGAGCGAGTCCGAACTCTTCGAGCACGAGGGGTTTGCCCAACGTCGCCGCATCAGCCCTGTGGCTTTGGAAGTAGCTACGCGCGTTTGCCTCTGCTTTGGTGTATGAAGAGGGATTACTTGGGTTGTACCAGCCCCAGTTCTGCGGCCAGATATGGATTGTCGTGTAATCAATGTCAGGGCCGTCATGAGTTTCGATAAAGTTCTGTCTCTCCCATGGCGGGGTGCCTTCCGAACCCGTCGTGACCATGTGGTTGGGATCGAGCGACTTGATGTAGGCGGCCATCTCGTCGATCCATTCATCGGGATACCGACGTGGCTCATTGGCCAGTTCCCACGCAAAGATCGTCGGATCATCACGGTACTTTAATCCCGTGTACGGGTTGTCGCGGTCGATCACCGTTGCAATGTGATTGCGGTACCACGTCTGGCACTCCTCGCAATCGTAAAACCGTGCCGAGTAGGCCATGAAGGTTCCCCAGTCCCCGGGATATGGAATGGAAGTTCCCTCGTGCCAAGAGACGTATTGGGCCATACCGCCGGACCACTGCCAGTAGTTGTTGAGCACCATCACGGCCTTCATCTCGCGTTTGCCCAACTCGGCCAGAAAAAAGTCAAGCCCATCGAAGACACTCTCATTATATTCCCCAGGAGAGATCATCAGCGCGGGCACCATGCGGTAAGGTTCTGTATCCGGCCCCTCGGACGAGGCCATGACGCGCAGGTTGGTCACGCCGAGCCGCTGCAAGTGATCCAGTTCCTCGACTAGCCTGGCCCGATCACCGCTCGGGCCGCTCACGCCCATGTTCATGCCCTGCCAGAAATTGGTACCGACGAAATAGTACGGTTGGCCGCCCAACATGAACTTGCCGTCGCTGACCGTCAGATATTCATCCGCGGCAGGCAAGTCGTCTTCAGGCACGGGCGTAAAAGCAGGTACGGAGAGTATGGGCGTCTCGGTAGGCGGTACTGATGTCAGCGTAGGAATCCGCGTCGTGTTGACGACCAGTGGCACCTGTTGCCTGGGAGGCGGCGTGAAAATAATGAGCCCCAGAACGATAATCAGGGCCACAACTCCAAGAGTGATCACTGCACCAGCAACAGATTTCTTGTTCATTCGCTTTTCTCCAGGGGTTTTGTCAATCTCCACTCTACGCGTCAACAAGCGTCCACGCGCTCGATCCTGGCCCCCAGCGCGCGCAGTTTTTCCTCCACGCGCTCATAGCCCCGGTCGATCTGGCGAATGTTGCGGATCACGCTGCGCCCGTCGGCGCAGAGCGTGGCGATGAGGAGCGCCATGCCGGCACGGATGTCGGGGCTCTCTACCTCGTCGCCGTGCAGGGGCGAGGGTCCCTGCACCACACAGCGGTGCGGGTCGCACAGAATGATGCGCGCCCCCATCCAGATGAGCTTGTCTATCCAAAAAAGACGGTTCTCAAACATCTTTTCGTGGATCAGCACCGTGCCATGGCACTGGGAGGCCAGCGTGACAGAAATACTCATCAGGTCGGCAGGGAACCCCGGCCACGGTGCGTTGGAGATCTCGGGGATCGCGCCGTCGGCGTCGGGCACGATCTCCAGCGATTGGTCGGTGGGCACAAAGACATCCCGTCCCCGCGCCTCGAACCGCACGCCCAGCCGCTCGAAAACCAGGGCCACCATGCGCAGATGCTCCGGCGCGGCGTCCTTGATCAGCAATTCACCACCGGTCACCGCGGCCAGGGCGATGTAGCTTCCCACCTCCATATAATCAGGGCTGATCGTGTACTCTCCTCCTCCCAGCTTTTCCACGCCCTGGATCGTGAGGGTGTTGGAGCCAATCCCCTCGATCTGTGCTCCCATTTGACCCAACAACCAGCACAAATCCTGCACGTGTGGCTCGCAGGCCGCGTTGCGCATGATCGTCGTCCCGCTGGCAAGCACCGCCGCCATGATGGTGTTCTCTGTAGCCGTGACGCTAGCCTCGTCCAGCAGAATGTCGGCCCCATGCAGCCGCCGGCCGCGCAAGCAAAAGGCGCCATCGACATCCATCTCTGCCCCCAACGCCTCCATGGCCATAAAGTGGGTATCCATCCGCCGCCGCCCGATCATGTCGCCGCCGGGTCGAGGCAGACGCACCGTGCCCATCCGAGCCAGCATCGGTCCGGCAAGGGTTACAGAGCCACGAATGCGCCCAAAAAGCCGGGGCGGCAACGCGGACGTACGCACCTCCCGGGCCTGTAGACGCCAACTGTGAGCATCGAGCCGCTCCACAGAGACACCCACCGAGGTCAAGAGCTCCCCCATCGTCTCCACATCGCCGATGTTGGGCATGTTGTGGAGCGTGATCGGTTCGTCCGTCAACAGACATGCCGCCATCAAGGGAAACGCCGCGTTCTTGTTCCCGCTGGGCGTCACAGTACCCAAAAGAGGAACACCACCTTCGATCACGAATTCCGCCATGTTCGACACTCCGTTTCTAGAACCTCAACACCACCTCGTCGCCGGGACGCACTCCCAGCGCGCGGGCGGCGCTCCCTTCGCGCACCGCGATCTCCAAGTATCCGCTGCTGCCTATCAAAACCAGCATCTCGCCGGGCTCGACCTGCGCATAAGCCCGCCGCACACCCACAATCTCCTGCCCCGCCACCTCCACTCTCGCGTTGACTGCCACAATCCTGCATTTTGCATCTTGCACCCTGCCTCTCGCCTTCCCAAAAGCTGGCTCCAGCAAAAGCTCGTCGTCACCCCACAGGAGTCGGCCAATGCTGGTGATGACGTTACCGAAATGATCGACGTGCAGCACTTGACCGACAACACCTGTGGCGGCAACCTCCAGCCGTGGAAGGGGAAGTGTGACCGGGTCAGATACAGCAGGCCCGAGATCGACGATGTGCACCCCGGCCGCCAAATGCGCGGCAGCAGGGGCAAAGACGTCGCGGCCGTGAAACGTGTGACTGACGCAGGGCAAATGGTAGCGAGGCTCGGTGAGTGCCACTAGGGCCTCCGCCGGCTCGCAGGCCATCACGTAGCTAAAGACGCCGTTATCCGGGCCGACGAACGCGCCCGCCGGCGTGCGCAGGGCAATGGCCCGTCTCGCACTTCCCACGCCGGGGTCCACCACGACGAGGTGGACTGTGTGCGCCGGGAAGAATGGATACGCTGCCAAGAGCACAAAAGCGGCCTGGCGGACGTTCTGCGGCGCGACCTCGTGGGAAAGATCCACCAGATGGGTTTTGGGAACAATGCCCAAGATGACACCCTTCATCGTCCCGACGTAGCCATCGGCGGTGCCAAAGTCGGTCGTGAGGGTGATCAGCGGTGTTTGCTTCATCGCCAAGCATTCTACAGGCAAGAAGTGAACTCGTCAAGCATACCAGCGCGCTCCCGGCCCGCGGCGAAGCTACTATCGGCATACGAGTCCTCTACGGCGGTACCGACGGGTCAGAATTTGCACCCCAAACACCATTCACACACACTTTTTCCCAATTGGCCGTGTTAGCGCAATATGATATAATCCCCGCCATGACGGGCACCTCACGGGGAAACGTTCACGTCGCCATCAACGCACACCTCCTATCGAGCCAGCCAGGATACCGCAGCGCCGGAGTGCATCACTATATCTACCAACTATTGCGCCATCTCAAACAAACCGACGATCTACACTACACCGTGCTGGCGGGCGAAGGCGGGCTTCCTCCCGACATATCCCTTTCTTCACGTCGATCTCGCTGGCCCACGGGCCGGGTCCCTGCAAGGATATTGTGGGAACAATTGGGGCAACCGTGGACACTGCACCGGATCAACGCGGATCTCGTGCATGGGCCCGTCTTTATTGCGCCTTTGTTTTGTACATGCCCGACGGTCATCACCATCCACGACCTGAGCTTCATCCGCCTGCCGCACCTGTTCCGGCCAGCCAACCGGCTCTATCTAACGGTGATGACGCGGCTTTCGGCGCGGCGCGCCCGGCGACTGATCGCCGTCTCTGCCCACACCGCTGCAGAGAGCGCGAAACTACTCGGCGTGCCGGTGGAGCGGATCGACGTGATCTACCACGGTGTAGATCCTATCTTTCGCCCACTGCCCCAGGACCAAGTGGACGCTTTTCGCCAGAAACAGGAATTGCCGGAGCGGTTTGTGCTATGCGTCGGCACGCTGGAGCCGCGCAAGAACCACGCCCGTCTGGTGGAGGCATTCGCGCGTATATATGATGGGGAAAGCAAGCTGGTGTTGGTCGGAGGAAAGGGATGGCTTTACGATGATGTGTTCGCCAAAGTAGAGACCTTGGGATTGAACGAGGCGGTAGTTTTTAAGGGGTATGTTCCAAACGAGGATCTTTCCTGGTGGTACAACGCTGCCACGGTGTTCGCCTACCCCTCACTATACGAAGGGTGGGGAATGCCAATCCTGGAAGCGCAGGCCTGCGGCACGGCAGTGATGGCTTCGAACGCACCGCCACTGCCCGAGACGGCGGGGGACGCAGCCCTGCTGGCAAATCCCCAAAATGTAGAAGAGATGGCAACGTACCTGGATCGGCTGCTGAAGGATGAGTCCCTGCGATCTGAACTGCAAGAACGGGGCTTGGGTCGCGCTCACCAATTCACCTGGATGCGCACAGCGCAAGAAACGGCGTGTGTCTATCGACGCGCGCTGGAAAAAGGAGATTGAACGTGAAAGCACGCGATCGAGCTCCTCGGTGGGTCATCGCCCTTGACATCGTGCTGATCAACGCCAGTATGGTGCTGTCGCATTGGGTGCGCTACGAGCTGCAATGGCTCCGCGACGTCAGCTACTATCATCCAATCACAGCGTACATCCCCTTCAGCTTTCTGTTCACCGTGTTGATGCTGGCGACGTTTCAGCTGGATGGCGTCTATCGGCGCTGGCGCGGGCAGCGGTGGTTGGATCACGTGTCCCACATCATCAACGCCGCGGCCAAGTCGGTCGTGATCCTATTCGCCACCACTTTCTTTATCGGCATCTTTGGGCCCCTTGGGTATTCGCGGGCCCTTTTCCTTCAGACAGGCATAATCGTCACCCTGCTGTTGAGTCTGGCGCGGCTGGTGCAACTGTGGGTCGAGGGCCTGCTGCGCGCGCGGGGCATCGGTATTTCTCGCATCGTCATCGTCGGCGCCGGGGAGGCCGGGCGCACGGTCATGCGCACCGTGGTAGCACACCCCGAACTGGGTTTCCACATCGTCGGTTTTGTGGACGACAACCCCGAAAAACAGACCCACATAGGGCGTTTCAAGGCATTGGGCTCTGTCGACAATCTTCCTCACTTGATCGAGGAAGAGACAGTCGACGAGGTCATCATCACGCTGCCGTGGATGTCCCACCGCAAGACCATGCGTATCGTCCACGAATGTGAACGGCAGCAGGTACGCGCCCGCATCGTGCCTGACCTCTTCCAGATGAGCCTCAGCCAGGTAGACGTAGATGACCTAGGCGGGATACCGCTGATCGGCGTGCGAGAGGTGGGCTTCAGTCAAAGCGCACTGCTGATCAAGCGAACCGTGGACATCGTGGGAGCGACGGCACTTATGCTGGCGACGGCGCCGTTGACAGGCTTGATTGTATTGGCAATCAAGCTCGACTCGCCCGGCCCGGTCATCTTTCGCCAAAATCGCGTAGGGCTGGATGGCGAGCTGTTCCAGATGTACAAATTTCGGTCGATGCGCCAGGGAGCAGAGGAGGAACAGGAAACCCTGCGCGAGTTGGACGAGATCGATGGCGTCACCTTCAAAATCCGCGAAGACCCTCGAACGACGCGCATGGGGCGCTTTCTGCGCCGCTGGAGTTTGGACGAGCTACCCCAGGTTTTTAACGTCCTGCGCGGTGAGATGAGCCTGGTAGGCCCACGCCCAAACGTCCCGGAGGAAGCCGAGCGTTATCTAGAATGGCACAAGAAGCGGCTCCAAGTACCTCCAGGTATGACTGGGATGTGGCAAGTCAGCGGCCGCAGCCTGCTTAGTTTTGATGAAACGGTGCTGCTCGACCTTTACTATATCGAAAACTGGTCGTTGTGGCTCGACTGCAAAATCCTACTGCGGACAATTCCCACCGTGCTCACCGGGGAAGGTGCTTTTTAATCCGGCAGATCGACGCTGTGATCCTTGCCAAATGTACAACAGCATCGATACCCTACGACGAAGGTAAGGATCCGCCTCAAACCAGGCCGATACCTCCTCAGGCGTCGGCTGCTGTCTCTCCTCAACCCGCACCTTCACACGGGTGGCCACCAATCTCAAGAAGCGACCTCGCCAAGGCTCGTCCAGAGAAAACAAGGCCTCAGTAAGCGAATCCATTGTCATCCGCTTCATTGCCATCCACTCTGCACAATCGGGCCCATCAGATTCGACAATACTGCTTGATATGCTATATGTCAAAGCGTGTCCTGATAGGACATCAAAAGCCGCCACGCACAGGGCGCACAAACAAACCTCTGCACACGTGCGGGTTTTGATAGAACGATCTTTCACTACGACACAGGTCTAGTGCGTGGCGATCCTCGGATGACACAACGCGCCAGCAAAGGCTTCCAGCGTATCGGCCTTGACTGAAAGCACAGCCTGTCGTTCTGCTTCCGGCAGACAGAGAGCGTCCACGATCTCGCGTCGATGCCCATTGAGCACCTGGTCGCGGAAGGTGGGATCGGTGAGCGCCGCCCAGACCAGCTCGTCGATTCGGCGTGTAGGCATGTTTTACCCTCTCTTGTTACAGCTAGCCAGCGCTGCCGCTACCAGCCCCTGGACTGGCTATCATATTCATTCCACCCGGGGAGGCATCAATCGTCGATATCACCCAGCTAGGGAGTGCAGTGCTAGATGCCAAGGTCACAAGTATTGCCACAAACACCGACACCAGTATCAATTTGCTACGCTTATTCATTTTTTCCTCCTTGTTCAAGTTACAAGTACAGAATATCATCAGCCTATCAACAATGCTCTTAACAAAAATAGAGGTTGCTCAAAAGCAACCTCTACAAATCGAGGAAAACCAAGATAAGCAAAATCCAAATCAACTCGATTCCATCTGAGAGATTTGTTTACAGAGTTGCCTCGTCTCCGCTGAAGGTTCCAGGCCCAACTCGTCTCTCAGCAATTCCTGACAGCGGCGATACTGAGCCAGGGCTTTGGTACGCTGCCCTGCCTCCGCGTAACAATGCATGATCCGTCGGTGAACGTCCTCACGCAACTCATCTACCGCCAAAGCCTGCCTGTACCACTCGACCGCCCTCTCAAACGCTCGCCGTGCCTCGTGACACCTTCCCATCCCGACCAACGCCTCAATATACATCTCCCGCAGCGCCTCGCGCCTGGGCACACACCAGGTCCGCTCGACCTCGGGCAAAAAGTCGCCTCGATAGAGCACCAACGCGCGCTGCCATAGATCCTCGGTCTGCCAGTCGTGGGGCGACAAAAGGCGCGCTCGGGTAACCAACGCCTCAAACTCCTCAACATCGAACCAATAGCTTATGTCCCCCAAACGATAATAGCCCCCTTCCGCAATCACAACCTGAGAACCTACAGCTTGGCGCATTCGGTGAAGTGTAGTATGGAAGCTGTTTGTCATCTTTTTCGCAGACAACTCCGGCCAGAATATCACCCCAATAGCATCCCGTTCCAACGGTCCGTGCAAAAGAATGTAGAAAAACAACTCCTTGGCCATCGCCGCCTGCCAGTCAGACGACGAGAGCGCATGCCCATCTCGAACAACCCGTCCCTCCCCAAAAGCATAGACCTTCAAATAAGGTGCTGCTCCCTCCTTGTCTTCCGCGCCAAATCGCAACTGCTGATACCCGACAGATAGTACGGCCTCCGCCTTGTCGAGAATGTCCTGACAAACGGCCACGTTTTCGTCGACACCCAGGTTTAGGAGAGCAGTGGCGTATCGCCCTTCCGCAACTGCAAACTGACACGTACCAATCTCTTCTGCCACATCCATCGCCTGGCGCAACGCAGTGACAGCCTGTCGCTTATCCCCCGCCAACAAGTGAGCCTTGGCTCGCAGAAAATGAGCGCGCCCTAGCTCACGTTTCGCCTGACGAAGCTCTAAAAAGGTGATACCATCGGAAAGCACGCGTAGGCCTGCTGCAAACTCCCCACTTTCGGCCAATGCAATCCCCTCAGTCACAGGTAACAGACCCTGTAACTCGAAATCCAATCCCGTCTCTTCAGCCAACTGACGAGCCTTTTGCACCACATCGAGGGACTGTTTCGGATCTTCCTGCCAGCGCAGCATATCTGCCTGGGCCAATAAGACATAAATCGCGAGACTAGATTCGGTCTCCTCAGCCAATCGCCAGCCTGCGTTATAGAGAGGAGCTGCACGCTCATAGACCCCCAAATCACGGTAGAGATCGGCCATTCCAACAGTAATAAAAGCCTGTACCCGCAGATCGCCCCCACGTCGGGCCACCGTCAAGCCCTCCTCATACAGCATTAATGCCTCGCGATGCTTCCCACGCAAATGATGAAGCCAGCCAAGATTATTAAGCGTCAACGCGAGTGGAGTTGAGGCACCTAAACGCCGCGCGATAGCTAAAGCCTCACTCAAATGGACAGCCGCCTCGTCAAGACTCCCTTGATCGAT
>Ga0315550_1003167_pt1 | contig 9997 bp, 9 predicted proteins | sample SalMarSW160190MG_2_FD_203100 | JGI IMG/M metagenome (GOLD analysis project Ga0315550, IMG submission 203100) | Salt marsh sediment microbial communities from the Plum Island Ecosystem LTER, Massachusetts, United States - Salt Marsh Sediment SW1601-90 ... | reverse complement strand
CCGTGTTCTTAGTAATCTATCCCGCCAAGGGCGGGACTTAGGGGTCTATCCCGCACCGCAATATAGGTTTACGGAAGCGGGATGCCGTCTACGGCAGGATTCGGGGGTTCAAGGATGCGAGTGAAAAACATGTTACTCATCTTACTAGAACCCTTGGCCCCTTGGACCCATGAACCCTTTTGTAACAACGCTCGATATACTCTCTTCGCCTCAAGGCAAGGGTTATCCTCGCCGAATGCGACAATAAGATTCAAAGTGGTGGGCGGTACAGGATTTGAACCTGTGACTTCTACCGTGTGAAGGTAGCACTCTCCCGCTGAGTTAACCGCCCTTTATTATTACATAACTGTAGTTGAAAGGGGGGAGAGTGTCAAGGGGAAATAGGGTGCGCCTTGAGGGGTAAATGAGAGGCCCTAAAGGAAGCATATTTAGTGCAGAAGGATGATATGCCTGTTTTTGCGAATGACCTGTACGTCTTGCTGGCAAATTCGTTGGTGTTCCATTGGCAGCAGGTTTGTAGATAAAGGTTATCCCTTCAAATGCATTTCTTTATAACGAGCTTCATTAAAACTTATAGCCCAAAAAGTAGCAAAATCCCAAAAAAGAAGAAGCCACATTGATTCAGACAAGCTTGTAGGTACCCTATTAAACTTGTATTCAAAGATACCGTTCCATTTCTTCGAACCTGGTTTTAATTGATGAACAAAATTTTTAGCTGTTTCAAAATGTTTTTGCTCGCTTAAAAAGCGCGTCATAACCTTGGTTTCTGCTGGTAAAGGCTCCTGATACTCAAAATAGTAAAGACCTCTTACGATTTTGTTTACTACTTTTTCAAATCTTAACTCATCCGTTTTGATTGTCATCCTACGGCCAAGAAAAAGTCCTGCTGGTGTTACTATCTCAGCATGTTGTAAATGTTCAGCTATTTTTTTCTTCAGGCCCAAGTTTTTTTCGTACATCCTTTTTAATTTCCCTGCCCATAAACTCTTACCTGCATCAGTTGCACCAGCATAGCTAAACATGAAAGTTGCCAGAAAAAATTCTTCATCTTTACCTGGATCTTGGTTGCACCTCAAACAAGATGGAACCGTTATCAAATCGGAAGGTCTTGGTTGTGGATAAAAGCTTTTCGGTGGAACATGATCATCTGTTTCCTTTGGACGTTTACCACAATAAATGCATATAGTCTGGTCAGCTTCCATGTTTTACGAGATCTAAGGACTTGGCAAGACGGTAGAGGTGAATCGCGCAAGGCGAGCGTGATGCCAAACCTCTGTTAAGCCTGCGTTGGGCAAGTGCTATTATTTCCAGCTAAGACGCCACACTAAATACGCCACTATTAGGCCGGATGCGAGCCCTATTATAAAACTTACAATTCTGTCGACCCATCTTTCCCGACTCCGACGTGTGGTCTGTTCGCGTTCCCTGAGAAGAGCGACACGATTCTCCATCGCTTTATAAGTTGGAGTGTTTCTGTCTTTAGAGTTTGTAAATTCAGTTACAGCACGTTCTATTTCTGAACTTGTGAAACTGACGATGTGGCTTTCGTCCGCTGTCTTAATATATTTGGTGAAGGCACTCTAAATCTTATTGGATTCATCAGAAGCCATTTGTTTAACACACTTAAATTTTTTCTAATCTTAGACTATCCTGCCTATATGCAATTTTTTTGCGGCACAATAAAAGGCCCCTTGGCTTCTAGTTAAAACTGACCGACATTTCATAAATCTCAGGATTAATTTTCTGCATAACGGGGTGCTGTGACGAAAATTTTCTATCACCATCGACAGAAGTATCGTAATTATGTGTTTTAGGGGAGAGCGATATTCCTAGAAGAAAGCGGGGCTTCTTATTGTATTTTTCTTCGATTAATCCATGCTCCCATGAGACTACTGCTCCTTCATAGTCCCAGCCGAAGCCCATTAAAATGAACTTTCCTCCATTGATCTTCTCAAGTTCCTTCAAACTCGTGCCTAAAGTGATCCTTTCTTCAGTATGCCAGACCGATTTTCTACCTCTTAACTTCACCACTTCCGGTTTCTGTTGTTCGTCCCAAATGATCTCTAACCTCTTCTCCGACGTATCTGGAAAAATGATAACACCCGGTTCCTCAAAGCCCTCCCCGACATGAATAGTGGTAACTTTGATGTTTTCTTTACCATATATCTGCCTCAAATCTTGAATCGTTGATTCCTTCGTTATTGCTCCAACGTCCGATCCCGGGACAATCAGCCAATCTGCTTCAGCAGCGGCACATACACCTGATAGGAGAAGGAGAAAAAATAGGCTTAGTAATCGTTTCATCGGTAATTGTAGGTTATCTAACCTTAGATTAATCCCGCCGTATGCAGTTTTGTTTTGCGGCCCGATAAAACCCCTGCATCAGACTATGAAACTATTCAGTATATTTGTCAACCCTTCGGCACCCAAGTCTGAAGACTGTTTTTTATTCTTGCTTATACGCTATCCAGAGCCCCAAGACCCCGGCCTATAGCGCAGTAATTCGTAGCCGTGCCTCAAATTATTTCTTGGAGATGGGGCCGGTACCGTCTTTTTGTGATCTCCCCTGTTCAGCCTCCAGCCTGGCAATGAAACTCCTTCTGTACTGGATATCCTCGAATGCCTTGGCAACCATCAGGACCAGCAGACCGGCAACAATGAGAAGAATTCCTTGTTGCCGCTGGGGACCGAAATGCAGATATATAAACAACGCGATGAGAGGTATATCGACGATAATCAGGGCCTTGGATATCTTTATCATCGTTTTATACGCATCGATGGTTTGGGTGATATTGCCGGGGGACGTTCGCAGTACGGCCTCGATCTGCTTTTCCTTGGTCAAGCGTCGAACGATGGTCATCGCCGCCAGCATCCCCACTCCCACATACACGATAATAGCAAAGGACGAAGTACCTAACATATCCTCACGCTCCACCTGTTCTGTTGTGCTATCGCAATCACCTTGTTCCAACCCAATCAAAAAAAGCTATTTACTGTCTTATGGATGTTTCCTAGTTCCCCTCAAACTTCTTCCGCATTTTTTGGTAATGCTTTTGGGCAAGGAATATTGCCAGTGCAGGAGACAACCGGTTAATCCACCAGAACAACTTCCACCATGACGGGAAGATGATGATTGCCCTGTTTGGGGAATCTTAGGGGACGTTGTTACCTACGTTGCTTTGTGCTTTCACTTTGTTTCCCCCTACATCTCTTGAATTGCCCTTGTGATGCTGTAAGCGTCCACCGCTTAAATGGAAATTATGGCCAAATGTTTTGCAATGTAAGCAACAAAGTCCCCCATACTGGCGTAGTAGATTGTTGGGCAATATTACTTTTTAGGTTTTTGGGGTGGTGGCTTTATGGGACGCTTAGGAGTTTTAGGTGGCTTGTTTACTCCACCCTTCTTTTCATATCCCTCTGTTAATGGCCTTTTACTCATAATGTGCCCTCCTTATTAATGCTTATTTATGATATTCAGCTTGACATTCAGCATCTGACGGAGGAACTTCAATCATTATATCATCTTTATTGCGGCTTAGGTATATATGGTCCACAGAATAAAGAAAATCTCCACCTTCATTGGAATATACAGAAACGTCTGAAAGAACCAGCTCTCTTTCCTTTTCTGAATCTGACCAAGCTGAAATATAGCAATAGTAGGCAAGCTTTTCTTTTAAGTCCCTTATAATAACCCACCCTCCGTTTTTCTGGCTATCCGGTGCATTATGAAAATAATGCCAAACATCTTCATCACCATATCTCTTAGTTGCATGAATAATCTGACCAAACTTGTTGGTGATATTAAAACGCATAAAGTATGATAAAATATATGCTAAAAATATGCCTGATAGGACTCCCTTAATTAAAACCTGTAAATCAAGGTCCGTTTCTTTGCCTAAAAAAATATCAAAAGTTTTTGATATGAAACCATGGTTTTTATAGAAATTTATACAAGCTTCTACAGTTCCAACTAGTCCATATGAGAGAACAGCGTAGAGGAAAACAAGTAGAACTGTTTCTGTTATTGAGCGATCTTTTCTTCCATAAAGTTTTTGCGATATAAAATAGCAAATGATGCCTGGGATTCCGACAATAAGCATCTTTATTGTATACTCAGTCATCAGATTATCCTGCATATATGCAGTTTTTTTGCGGCACAATAAAACCCCTGCTTGAAACTATGAAACTATTAAGTATATTTGTCAACCCTTCGACAGGCTCAGGGTAGACCCTCCGGCAAGGGCTCAGGGTCAACCTTTCGGTAAGCTCAGGTTAGAGAAAAAATGTGCTATGGACAATATTCTATTGCAAAAATTGAGTAAGCAAGGTATCCTTACAACAAGGAGGTAAGGAAATATGCTTGCGAAGAAGACCGCCAAGAATCAAGTCACCTTGCCCAAGGCGATCGCCAACGCCTTCCCCGATACGCAATACTTTGACGTCAGCATCCGGGACGGCAGGATCATTTTATTGCCCGTCAAGATACAGCCTGCCGGAGCGACCCTTGAAGAAGTGCGGGGGAAGATGCAAAGACTGGGAGTGAGCGAACCGGACGTGGGTGAGGCGATCCAATGGGCGCGCGGCAAAAAGCGGTGATCAGGGTCGTTTTGGATACCAATGTTGTCGTATCCGCCCTCCTCTTCCAAACCACCCTCTCAAAGATCGTCACATTATGGCAGGGCGGCGCCTTTATTCCCGTCATTTCCAAAGACACGTTTCAGGAATTACAAACCGTTCTGGCGTACCCTAAATTCTCCCTCACGCCGGATGAGATCCGGTCGTTGCTTGAGGGTGAGATTCTCCCTTTTTTTGAGGTGATCGAGGCTGTCGAAGACGTGAAGGGCGTATGCACTGACCCCGCAGACGACAAGTTCCTCGCGTGCGCCCGAGCCGCATCTGCGGATTACCTGGTGAGCGGCGACAAGGCGCTCACCGAGCTGAAGCAGTATAAATCCGTCACAATCATCAAGCCCGCTGACTTTTTGAAGATGTTTGATTAATACCGAGGGACGTAGGTCCGCTATGTGACTGGCAATAGGGTACGGCGGATCGCTATTGAACGTCTGTAAGCACGCCCCCCACCGTGCCCCACGTTATTTCTCGGAGGTCCGGTCTTTTGCTGATCTCCCCTGTTCAGCCTCCAGCCTGGCAATGAAACTCCTTCTGTACTGGATATCCTCGACTGCCTTGGCAACCATCAGGGCCAGCAGACCGGCAATGACAAGAAGTATTCCCTGTTGCCGCTGGGGACCGAAATGCAGATATAGAAACAACGCGATGAGAGGTATATCGACGATAATCAGGGCCTTGGATATCTTTATCATCGTTTTATACGCATCGATGGTTTGGGTGATATTGCCGGGGGATGTCCGCAGTACGGCCTCGATCTGCTTTTCCTTGGTCAAGCGCCGAATGATGGTCATCGCCACCAGCATTCCCAATCCCACATACACGATAATAGCAAAGGACGAAGTACCTAACATATCCTCTCGCTCCATATGGTATGTTGTGTCATCTCAATCCTCCTGCTCCAACCCCTTCGACAAGGGCTCAGGATCTACCCCCTTGACAGGGACTCAGGGAGAGGCCCAGGGGATGAATCTCGTTTCCGCCGTATTGTTCTTCTGAGGGCTTTATCGATTTCCACGACCGCCACAACCGTAAAGGCAACGACGGCGATCTTCACCCATTCCTCCAAGGCAAGGGGCGTGGTCCTGAAAATCCACTGCAGCGCGGGTACATACAGCACCGCGAGCTGTGCAAGGAGGGCCGCGACCATGCTGTAAAACAGGAAGGGATTGCTCAAGGGGTTCATGGCAAATACGGACTTGACCTCGGAGCGGGAATTCCACGCCTGGAAAAACTGGAAAAAGACCATGGTCGTCACCGCCATAGTCCGGGCATGTTCAAGGGAGGAGCCATCACGCAGTGAAGAGCAAAAATTCCACACGATGCCGAGTGAGATCACGATGCCGACGAGAAGGCTTCGTTGCAGCATGAGCGCCGACATAATGCCCTCCCGGGGGCTCCTCGGTTTGCGTCTCAGGACGTCCTGCTCGCCCGGCTCGAAGGCGAGGGCAACGTCCTGGAGCCCATTGGTCACCAGGTTGATCCAGAGCAACTGAGCGGCGACATAGGGGATGGGCAGCCCCATGATCATGGTGATGAGGATGGACAGGATAGAGGCAAGCCCGGTAGGAATCAGAAAGAGGACGACCTTGCGGATATTGTCGAACACCACCCTGCCTTCTCGCACCGCATGGAAAATGCTGGAAAAATTGTCGTCCGTCACGACCATATCGGCGGCCTCTTTTGCGACGTCGGTCCCCGAGATGCCCATGGCGACCCCGATGTGTGCGGCCTTGAGCGCAGGGGCGTCGTTCACCCCGTCGCCGGTGACGGCGACCACCTCCCCGTGTCTCATGAGCTGCTGGACGATCCGCAGCTTGTGATCCGGCGATACCCGCGCAAAAATAGACGTATCGCGGACCTTGGCAAACAGCTCTTCGTCGCTGATCGTCTCCAGCTCCCTCCCCGTTAACACAGGCGCCCCTTCTCCTACTATGCCGACCATCCGCCCGATGGCCGTGGCGGTTACCGCGTGATCACCCGTTACCATCACGACCCGGATGCCCGCTTCTTTACACCCTTTGATGGCCTCGATTACCTCGGGCCGGGGGGGATCGATGATCCCCTGGATGCCCGCGAGGACAAACCCGCCCGTCATGTCTCGTTCGGTGATGGCAGCGGTGTCGGCGGGCAATTCCTTGTACGCCATGGCCAGTACCCGCATGCCGTCCTGGGCATACCGATCGGCGACTGCGAAGATCTTTCCGGCACGGAGCGCCTTGGTCGACCGGCATTCCGAACACATCTCGAGGATCTTTTCAGGGGCCCCTTTGACAAAGACGATCTTCCCGCCGTCGTGCTCATGCAGCGTGGCCATGTACCCCCGGTGGGACTCGAAGGGGATAGTGCCGCTGAGCTGATACGCCTGCCGCTCATCTTCAAGCCGAAGCCCCACTTTCATGGCGGACACGATCAGGGCGGCCTCCGTGGGATCTCCCTCGATCGTATAGCGGCCGTCTTTCTGATATATGCTCGATTCGTTGCAGAGCATCCCGATGCGCAATACATAGCGGAGCTCTGCAAGCTCGTCGTCGCTCAGGAGATCCCACTCGTGAAAGACGTCGCCGTGGGGCTCATACCCGCTTCCCGTTACCTCATAAGAATGTTCTCCGTCGAAGATGATCTTTACCGTCATCTCATTTTTTGTGAGCGTCCCGGTCTTGTCCGAGCAGATCACGGTGGTGCTCCCCAGTGTTTCGACGGAGGGGAGTTTTCTGATAATTGCGTTCCATTGTGCCATCCGCCGTATGCCGATTGCCATCGTTACCGTGACAACGATCGGCAACCCTTCGGGTATGGCGGCCACCGCGGCGGCCACGGCGATTTTAAAAAGCTCCGCTACCGGGATGCCGAGGAACAACCCCAGCAGGCCGATTATCATGGCGCTCCCCAACACCAGGAAGCCGATGAGCTTGGCAAACCTCCCGATTTTTTGCTGGAGCGGCGTCTCAACCGTAGCGATGCCTTTGACGTCCCGGGCGATCTGGCCGAGTATGGTCTGTACACCTGTTGCCGCCACCACGCCCCTGCCCCGGCCGTTGACGACGATGGTACCCATGAATGCCATGTTCCTCTGGTCTCCAGGCCCGAGGTTCGCTTCGTCAAGGGGCTGTGTCGTTTTTTCCACCGGCACCGATTCGCCGGTCAAGGCGGCCTCCTCGATTCTGAGCTCCGTCGTCCCCACAAGCCGTATATCCGCCGGCACCCTCCCCCCCGAAGAAAGGGCTACAATATCTCCGGGGACGAGCTGTTCGCTCACGATTTCCTTCTCGACCCCCTCGCGAATGACCCGTGCCTTCGCAACGAGCATATGCTTCAGCGCCCTCATACTCTCTTCCGCCTTGTATTCCTGGAGGTAGCCGATGATGGCATTCAGTATCAAGATCGCCATGATGACGCCGGTGTCGACAAATTCTCTGAGGACAAACGTCACTATCGCGGATATGAGAAGGATGTAGATCAACGGGCTGGTAAACTGATGGATGGCGATCTTGAAGCGAGACACGCCGCCCTCTTCGGGGAGCTTGTTTAACCCGAATTGTTCGAGACGGCTCTGGGCGTCTTCTTCGGTCAATCCTGCTGCACGGGCCTGTAACCCTTTCAGAGCGTCATCTATGGTTTGCCGGTACCATTCCATGCTCGCCTCCATCTATAGTTGTGCACAGGTCCTCCTCTCGTCAACCGTATGGTACGGTACACTACCCCCTGCTCCAACCCAATCAAAAAAAGCTATTTACTGTCTTATGGATGTTTCCTAGTTCCCCTCAAACTCCTTGAGCATTTTTTGATACTGCTTTTGGGCAAGGAAGATTCCCAGTGCAGGAGACAACCGGTTAATCCACCAGAACAACTTCCACCATGACGGAACGATGATGATTGCCTTATTTTTTGCGACTGCGTTGAGCACCTTCTCTGCAAAAAGATTGGGGGGCATGGGTTTGAGTTTTTCCCACATCCGGCGCATTTCCTCAGGAGGAAGGTCTACAAGCATTTTGCCGAATTTCCCTCCATCGTCTAAAATAGGCGTCCGAATAACGCCGGGGCATACGACGCTCACGCGCACCCCCTGCGGTGCAGCCTCGGCCCGCAGCGATGTTGAAAGACCCACCACCCCATGCTTGGTCGTTGTATAGACTACATTTACCGGACCCGGCATCAACCCGGCCATTGATGCCGTATTGACAATGTGCCCGAACCCCTGTGCTAACATGATCTTGTAAGCTGCTTGAACCCCGTTGACCACGCCTCTGAGATTGACATCTATAACGCGATTCCAATCTTCGATACCGTAGTGGTCGACGCTGCCGCCAATGACAATCCCCGCATTGTTAAACATATAGTCTAAGCGGCCGGTACGCTTAACCGTGGCCTGGACGAGCTTGTCCATGGCGGGAAAATCGGTCACATCTACGGTGACCGCCGTTGCTGTGCCGCCCGAAGCGTGGATTGTTGAGGCGACCTCTTCTGCCAATTCGATCTGCAGATCAGCCAGCACCACATCGCAGCCGCGTTTTGCCAATTCCTCGGAAATGGCCCGACCGATACCCGATGCTCCACCCGTGACAATCGCCGTGGCGTCCTTAAAAACACGAAGTGTATTCTTCGGCATGATATGCGGAGCCTCCTCGCTCAATGAAATTGTTAGAACCCCTGATCGGATCGTCTTTTTATTCTTGCCTATACGTCAGCCACGATCCCAGGGCCACAGCCGAGATCATAAGGATCGCGGCTACAAAATAAAACCACCACGGGCCACCCATGGTACAATAAAATGCAACCAGTACGGCGACCATGCACATGAGCGAAACGGCAACTGCGATTTTCCTCCATTTTCGCATCCGTGCCTCAAATACCTCCTCCGAAACATGGGCAGCAGCAACGTGCCGTATTGTTGGGAGCTCAGCCTCCAGCCTGGCAGCTACCGTATTTCTATAGTTGATATCCTCAATGGCCTTGATAAGCATCAGGGCAAGAATCCCGGCAACGACGAGAAGAATCCATTCCCCTTGTTCACGATTGAAATACAGATAGATCAATAAAGGAATGAGGACGACATAGGCCACGATGAGAACTTTATACATGCTTACGATCTTGCGATAGGAGTTTATGGTTCGGGTTATATTGCGAGGGGGTGTCCGCAGTATGGCGGCAATTTGCTTTTCCGTGGTCAAGCGTCGAACGATTGCCGAAACAACAAGAATCACAAATATCACGTAAACGATAATGGCCAAGGGTGAAGTGGCTGACATATCCTCTTGCTCCAGACTCTATTTTATGTCATTTACACTTAGGATATCCTGCCTCTAAGCAGTTTTATTTTACGGAAAAATAACCCCTGTTCCAATCCCAATCAAAGATCAAGCGGCAC
>Ga0315550_1003159_pt1 | contig 10008 bp, 9 predicted proteins | sample SalMarSW160190MG_2_FD_203100 | JGI IMG/M metagenome (GOLD analysis project Ga0315550, IMG submission 203100) | Salt marsh sediment microbial communities from the Plum Island Ecosystem LTER, Massachusetts, United States - Salt Marsh Sediment SW1601-90 ... | reverse complement strand
GAAGCGGTTGAGCTTATCGTCAGGGCCGATCTTAAGGCTGAAATCTGGGGCTTTTGCCGGGCCGTTAGAGGGGATATCGATGCCTGTCTTGACGTAGGAGTGAAACATATTATCTGCGAGATTGCCACCAGTCCCTACAAAATGAAGGCGTACAATTATACTCCTGAGTGGGTTTTGAAGACAGCTATGGATGCCCTCCAATATGCTAAAAGCTGTGGCCTTTACACAGCCTTCTTTGCTGTTGACGCTTCTCGAGCCAATCTGGAATTTCTGGAATCCATCTACAGGATGGCAGTTGAAGAAGGAAAGGCTGATGAGGTAGTAATCGTGGATACAGTTGGTGCTGCCACACCGGAGACCATGTTCTATCTCACCAAAAAACTGAGGGAATGGGTAAGTGTCCCTATCATGACTCATTGTCATAATAATTTCGGGATGGCTACGGCGTGCACTCTCTTTTCGGTGAAGGGAGGGGCTGATTGTGCCCATGTTACGATAAACGGCTTGGGAGAGATAACGGGTAACGCTGATGTGGCAGAACTGTCTGCTGCATTAAAGCTATACGGGATTGACGTTAATATTGATATGAAGAAGCTTTACAAAGCTTCAAAACTTATAGAGAAGATAACAAAGATTCCTATTTCACCGTTGAAACCGGTGGTGGGAGAATATATATACAAAAGAGAAAGCGGTGTTACTGCTGCACAACTCATCTCTTACCCTCCTGCAGTGGAACCCTACTCACCTGAATTGTTTGGACTAGAACGCGATGTTCTCATAAGTAAAAAAAGTGGGAAGAGATCCGTAGAATATAAATTGGAAAAGTTGAATTTCAAAGCCGAACCAGAACAGGTGAACGAGGTAATGATAAAGGTGAAGGAACTGGGGGTTAAAAAGAAGGGGCTTATCACCGATGATGAGTTTATAAGCATTGCCAAAGAGGTCCTTAACAAATAAAACTGGAACGATAGAGGTACCTAACTATGAAAGCGATGGTTTTAGAGAAGTTTGGCGAACCAATGGTCCTTAAGGATGTGCCTGAGCCCCAGATTGGACCAGAGGACATTCTTCTCAGGTCAAGGGCCAGCGGACTCTGTGGCACAGACATTAAAATTTATGATGGCCAGGTGACATCAGTTAAGCTTCCCTGCATCATGGGTCATGAGACAGCCGGTGAGGTAGCTAAACTAGGCACTGATGTCAAGGGATGGGAAATAGGAGACCACGGAGTGATCCATATTTACATCCCCTGCGGCAATTGCTATCAATGCCGCAAAGGACGTGAAAATGACTGCACAACCAAGCTTGAGCGCATCGGGTTTGGGGATGATGGCGGGTTTGGTGAATATGTCCGTGTTCCCGCCCGCAACCTCTGTAGAATCGCCCGGGACATTCCACTGGAGCAAGCCTGTATCCTGTCCGGGTCGATAGCTACACCCTTGCATGGCATCCGAACCCAGGCCAGACTTCAGATGGGCGAGACAGCAGTCATTTTGGGTATCGGTGGACTGGGAATTCACACGATTCAGCTAGCTGTAGCTATGGGAGCACGGGTCATCGCTGTAGATATATCGGAAGAGAAGCTGGAAGCTGCTCGTAGCTTTGGAGCGGAAGCTACCATCAATTAGTCTAAGAGCGATTTTGTATCGGAGATCCGGCAATTGACGGATGGCGAGGGCGCCGACCTCATCGTTGAAATTGTAAGCGGTAGCCAACTCCCGACCGTACTCGAGAAAAGTATCCAGGCTTTGCGGCTTTGTGGACGGCTTTTGCTGCTCGGCTACCAATATGGCCAACATTTTTCCTTAGACCCGCAGAAGATAGTTTATGACGAACTGGAGATCATCGGCTCACGAGCCTCGATTCGCCAGGATCTAGTAGACGTTATCGCTCTGGTGGAAAAAGGTAGAGTTAAGCCAGTGATCTCTGAATGCTTCCCACTGGAACAAGCCAACGAAGCCTTTATCAAACTAAGGAGTTCTGCCAGCTTGGGACGCATAGTACTTACCTTGTAGATAGGGTGAGAGAAGGTTAAACGTAACATAAACCCTTCACTTGTGGATAAATTGGTATACTTACCTGACGGAGGTCATATAGATTATATAACATTTGTTCACTTCAGGGGGATGATTGCCTGGAAGACCTATCTTTATCATTAATCGGAGGTGCATGAAATGGAAATATTCAGGACTGAAGAGTATATCAAAATGGAAAACCCGACTCCTGGCCTACATTTAAAGCAATACATTATAACGGACCAGCAAAAGGCCAAGGACATGGGGGGAATATTTGTAGTGCTCGCTCCAGGCTCCCAAAGGCCCTATCACTATCACGATAAGCGTGAATCTATAATTATTGCCCTTAGCGGGGAAGCAACAGAAATCATTGAGGGTGAAGAGATTCCTATCAAAGCAAATGAGGTTTTGTACATCCCTGCACTGGAAAAACACACCGTGGAGAACAGAACAGATAAGGAGTTTCGCTACTTCGAATTTTTTACCTATCCAGAGGAAGTCCCCACTCTTCTCTGATTTAACAATCCAAGCTAGTGTGAGATATTAAACAATTTGGACTCTAAACCAAGATGAATGGATGTCCTGTATCCTTGAAGCAAATGAATCTTCAAAGGAATATCGAAAGAACTGGGCACAATTGATACAAAAAATCTATGAGGTTGATCTTCTAACATGGCCGAAATGTTCTGGAAAAATGAAAGTATTCACTGTCATACCATCCTCGCCCTTCCTGCCCTCAGCCCACCTTTTCAGCCACGAATTTCCCCCCACAACATCATGAGGTTGACTTTGGCTTGACACACAAGGCCGAATTCCCTATAGTCAGAGTTCGAAAAAGGAAGTTCTTATCAACACAACCAACGACAAAAACATCCGGTGATGATTATACCTACGCGACCATCCTTTCGTTCATTTGCTCCGGTGATCGTTCCAGAAAGACACTATTTTTTACTGGGTGATAATCGGGATAACAGCGCGGATTCCCGGCTTTTTGGATTTGTTGAGTGCAAACAGATTGTGGGCCGTGCCACCGCCGTTGTGATATCACTTAAACCTGATGAGCACTACCTTCCCCGGTGGGAGCGTTTCTTCCAGAAATTACTGTAGGTCTTGAGCCCAAGATGGTTTTAGATAGAAAGATAGCTTTTATTGACCTCCGAGATGGCTCCATCGAGATTACCCCTTTATCTTTAGATCTTCGGGAAAAATTTCTGGGTGGGAGGGGGATAAATATGTATCTCCTTTCCAGGTACTACTCTTCCAGTATGGATCCATTTTCTCCGGAAAACCCGCTCATTTTTGGGGCCGGACTCCTTACAGGTACGCTCGGTTTTGGCTCCCGCATCAATATCACTGCCAAATCACCGGAATCAGGCCATCTTGGAGACTCCAGTATGGGTGGTGAATTTGGGGCTGAACTGGTCAAAGCAGGACTAAGCCATTTGGTAATTACAGGCAAGAGTAAAAATCCGGTATATCTCTTGATTAGAAACGGCGAGATAGAGATTCGCGATGCTCAAAAGTTGATAGGCCTTGATACGGTTGAAACACAGAAAAGAATTCGTATCGAGTTGGGGGATGAAGAAGTCCGGGTCGCCTGTATCGGGGTGGCCGGTGAGAACCTGGTAAGATATGCCGCCATCCGTTCTGGTATGAAAAATGCTGCCGGGAGAACTGGGATGGGGGCTGTTATGGGTTCAAAGAATCTCAAGGCAGTGGCAGCCAGGGGGAATCTGGATATCAGGATTTCAGAGCCGGAGAAGTATTTAAGGTATTATCTCAACACCTTGAAAAAATTAATGGAGACAAAATGGGCTCAGGCCCTTGGAAAACTCGGTACTCCTCTCCTCTTTAAATACGCCAATGCCATGGGTATTTTGAGCGTCCGCAATAATCAATTAACCACGGTCGGCGACCAAGGTCGCCATTTGGCGGCCGAGGCATTGGAGCCCTATTCAACTGGCATGCTTTCCTGTTTTGCTTGTCCTGCCCACTGTCGCCATCGATTTTCCATAGAAGAAGGCAGGTATAAAGGGACAAAAGGGGAGGGGCCAGAGTATGCCTCCATAGGTTCATTTGGGACGAAACTGGGAAATCTTGATCTTGAGAATATCATTTACGTTGTTGAATTGTGCAACCACTATGGGCTTGACACTATTTCAACAGGGTCGTATATCGCCTGGGCAATGGAACTATACCAAAGGGGTATTATTGATCAGGATAGGACAGGGCTCCCACTGGTCTGGGGAGATGGAGAGTCTGTCATAGAATTTATCCATCTGATTGCAAATAGAAAAGGCTTCGGAGATATTTTAGCGAAAGGCCCTTTTGCAAAAAAGGACTTCGGTGAATCTTCTCATGATTATCTCCTCGAAGTAAAAAATTTTCCCATCGAGATGACCGATGAAAGGCTCCCAAAAAGCTTTGCCCTTGGTATGGCCACGTCCACAAGGGGGGCCTGCCACATGAGGAGCCGGCCGTCCCTGGACATCCTGGGGCTCCCTGAGGAAGTTCTGAAAAGGATTTACGGAGGTTCGGTCAGCAATAATTTTTCCTCTTACAAGGGGAAGGGAAGGATGGTCTGGTGGCATGAACTCCTTAATGCGGTCTCTGATGCCCTGGGCGTATGCCGTTTCCTCACTGTTTTTTCAAGCCCTCACACTCTCCAATACAGGCAATTTTCCAGGTTAATTTTCCTATCCGCCGGGCTCAACCTTGGGGCAAAGGACCTAAAGACCATTGGAGAAAGAATTTATACGCTGGAAAGAATGATGTTGATCAAAGATGGCTTCTCGCGTCAGGAGGATACCCTTCCCAAAAGGTATTTCAGTGAACCTGTCCCGGAAGGGCCTGCCCGGGGGGAAGTCATTTTGCGGGAGGAGTTTGACAACATGCTGGATGAATACTATCGACTCCATGGCTGGGACCAGAATGGTGTTCCAAAAAGGACTACTCTGAAAAGACTTGAAATTGATAAATGAGAATCAAGGTTGATAAGAAAAAGTGCAGTGGCTGTCATCTCTGCGAAATGGTGTGTTCTCTCTTCCATTTAGGAGTGATAAATACGGAAAAATCGGCTATTCGTATTCAGAAAGATGACCTTGACTCAAGCCAAAATATCCCCATTCTTTGCAATCAGTGCAAAGAGATGAAATGCCTGAATGGGGAAGCGGTCAGGGAGGGGTTGGAGAAAAAGAGATTCATCTGGGATAGAAAAAGAGCGGAACGATGCCCCTTCGATGCCTTGACGGTATTTGGTGAAAATGCATATCACTGTGACCTGTGTGGGGGAACCCCCCAATGTGTTAAGGTTTGTACTCCCAAAGCGCTACGCATTTCAAATGGCAGGAGGGACAATCATGGCATGGTTTATTTTTGAATCCAGGATTACATCTCCCTTCTTGATCGCTGCTTTGACTAAATCTTCACTAACCAGAAGCTTTAGCTCTGGCATTTTGCAGGATGGACTGAGGGCTCCGTCTTAGAGAAACCGAAACTCAACGATTGGGCTTCAAAAGCCAAAATTTTGCTTGCGAGTACGTATTTGACAGGAAATTGGTCTTTTCTTAATATCTGTCCGTCGCGGATCAATTTTTAAAACTGTCATGGCTGTTGGGGTTGCGAACAATTTATCAGTGTCATCGAGGACGAGGATGTCACCCGCCTGCCACGCCTATGCATGACATGGGTTGATTACGAACCTCTGAAAATGGTAAGAGTGATCAAACTGATGATAGTGTGTCAAGGGCAATGGCGGGCAGGTAAAAAAGATCCTCAAGCACCTTGGGTTGTGGGAAGTAAAGGCCAGACCTCCGCCCGGGGCCAATGCACTGCCGAAACACGAACCCTCTATCGATTATTCCCACCGGGGTGTAGGCCCCTATGGGCCGGAGGCCAGAGACCTATACTGGCTGATTTTTGAGGAAAGGAGATGGGTTTGTGGAATATCCCTACCCAGATTTCTGCCATTTTCCGTTCTCCAGCCAAGATCGAGCTCCTGATTCACTTTCATTACATCCTCGCCCTTCCTGCCCTCAGCCCACCTTTTCAGCCACGAATTTACCCCCACAACATCATGAGGTTGATTTTGGCTTGACAAATAAGACTGAATACCCTATAGCCAGAATTTGAAAAAGGACGCTCTTATCAACTTTGGCTTGACAAACAAGGACGAATCCCTTATAGCCAGAATTTGAAAAAGGACGCTCTTATCAACTGAAGGAGTAGTACTATTTGTTTATGGGTGTATATCAGAAAAGATTTTTGTTTGCAGATTTTCATATCGTAGAGCGGTTGTTTCTTTCATTATAAAGTCTGTTCATGCCGGCGTGGTAATCAATACCATGCCACGTATAAAGAGGTAATTAGTTTGTTTAATTCTTAACTGCTTAATTATTAAAAAGGAGGTAGGAAATGACAACTGTAATTATCGTTCTCGGTCTTTTAATCTATTTAATCTTGTATTTCACCTACGGCAAGAAGTTAGAGCGGGATGTCGTCGTGGCCTCGGATGACACCGAAGCCCCATCCAAGCGCCTCTATGACGGGGTGGATTACATCTCGGCGAGGAGAGAGGTTCTCTTCGGACACCACTTCGCGTCGATTGCCGGCGCAGCCCCAATAATCGGTCCCGCACTGGCAATATGCTGGGGCTGGGTCCCGGGTTTGCTCTGGGTATGGTTCGGCAACATATTCATCGGGGCCGTTCATGATTACCTGGCCCTGATGGCATCCGTCCGTTACGACGGGAAATCGGTCCAGTTTGTCGCATCAGACCTTATAGGGAAGAGAACGGGAACGGCCTTCTACTGGATCGTCTTTTTCCTCCTCATCCTGGTCGTGGCCGCCTTCGCTGCTATCGTCGGCGGGATGTTCGTCAAGACCCCGGAGATCGCCGCGGCATATGTCTGGAAGATCGTAGCCGCCCTTATCCTAGGTGTCCTGCTGTATCGCGTCAAGATGAATTTCGTCGTCGCGACCATCATCGGCATTATCATGCTGTGCGCGGCCATCTGGCTGGGGACGTTACAGGGAATCCCGCTGAGCTACACTACCTGGATGTGGGTATTTTTCTTCTACATTGTCATTGCCGCCGCCATTCCCGTCAATGTCCTGCTGCAGCCAAGGGATTATCTGAACTCATGGCTGCTTTACGCGGGGCTTTTGATCGGCTTTATCGCCGCTATCTTTGCCTTCAGAGGTTTTGAGGTTCCCGCCTTTTCAAGCTTCTCTCCGGTCCTCCTGGGAGGCAAACCAACACCGTTCTGGCCGGCGATCCCCCTGATTATAGCCTGCGGTTCGCTGTCCGGTTTCCACTCTCTGGTCGCTTCAGGTACCACCTCCAAGCAGCTCACCAAAGAGAGTGACGGCCTTTTCATAGGCTACGGCGCAATGTTTACCGAGGGTTTCCTCTCCACTATCGTTATGGTCTCCATAGCCGGATTCGGATACACGGCCCTCAAGAACGCAGGCGTAACCCCTGAAACATTAATTGCAGACAACTGGGGAGCCATGTTCACAAAGGCATCCGCATCTGTAAAGATGGCCGCGGCAAACCTCTTTGTGCAGTCCTATGCCGACATGGTCGGCTCGACATGGCTGGGAATTATCCCGACCAAAGTCATAAAGGTTATTGCCGGCATGTGGGTTGCCTCATTTGCCATGACCACACTGGATACTACAAATCGCCTCGCACGTTACTGTGTGTCCGAGATGGCTCTTCCGCTGAAAGACAGCGCCACTGGACTTTACAACGCCCTGACAAACCGCTGGGTTGCCTCCGTTATTCCGGCAGCAATCGGAATATGGCTGGCCGCGACAGGAAACTGGCTCATTATCTGGGGTTCCTTCGGAGCAGCAAACCAGTTGATCGCATCCATTGCCCTCATGACCGGAGCTGCCTTTGCAGCAAAGAAGCTGAAATCAAGCTTCGCCAATGCTGCCGTCATTCCGGCCTGGATCCTCTGGGTCACCGTGACCGCCGCTATCCTGTGGTTTATCATAGTGGTTCAGCCGGGTGCCATTGCCGCGAAACCTGGTCCCGGGTGGACAGTCATGGTCATCCTGTGTGTGATGCTGATCTTGAACTTTGTATTTATCTGGGACTTCATCAAGTCGAAGGCTTACAAGGTTGAGTGATACCTTTTAAAAATTCTAACCTGTTACCGGTGCACGGTTTTAAACCGTGCACCGGTTTAACCAGTACTGCTAACCACTCAATGGTTCTTCCAATACTCGAATTTTTCAAACGCATACTTTCCGATTTTGACATCGCTCACCGGGAAAGCGCCGCCGCCCTCACAGGGGTTGAGGTGAAGGAGTTGGAGAATATCTTTGCATTGTTACTTCTGGGATCTTTCATAGGGCTCCCCTCCCCCCCCTCATTCCTGGCGGTTGAGCTTCTGCCCTTTATGGAACGGGAATTGAAGGTACTGAACAGCCGGGCACGAGACGCGGGGGATATGCTGGCGGAGATGGTCGGAACCATTGGTATTGGCTGAATGAAAATACTCTTTTTTACGGGAAAGGGCGGCGTCGGAAAATCCACCATGGCGGCGGCATCGGCATGGCAGCTTTCCCAGAAATCCCGTGTACTGATAATCTCCCTGGATCCGGCACACAATTTGGGAGACATATTCGGAACTGTTATCAAACACGGGAAGACAAAATTCACGAATACGCTCTATCTGGATGAAGTAAATCTACGGGAACTGTCAAGAGAATATCTGCAGAAAGAAATCAGCGTACTTTCCAGCACCTATAGATATATCCAGGTGCTAAATCTTGACAACTATTTCTCCATACTCAAGTACTCTCCCGGCATAGAGGAATATGCTCTCCTTACGAGCATTGAAAAGACTATAAGAGATGAAACGGATTTCGACTATATAATCTTCGACACACCCCCGACAGGGCTGACTCTCAGGTTTCTCGCCCTGCCGAAGGTTACGATAACCTGGATCAACAGATTGATAGGAATAAGACGACAGATCCTGAAAAAGCGTTATACAATCCACCGGATAAGGGGCACTTTAAGCTCAGAAGAGACCGTTCTGGATTATAAAGAGGAAGACGACGATATTCTGAAAAGGCTGTGGGAGCTCAACGACAATTACCAGGCCCTGGACAGGACACTTTGTGGCAGCGACTGTAATGTCGTGCTGGTATTCAACCCTGACATACTCTCCCTCAGGGAATCACAAAGGTTGATTGAAGGACTTGACGATCTGGGTCTTCCTCTGCGCCTGCTTGTAGACAACAAGGTAACCGAAGAAAATGAAGAAATGGCAACGTATGTTGAAAAACAGATGAAGGGGATGGCGCAGGATGTCCCCCTTGAGCGCATACAGCTGGCAAAGACTCTCCTTTACGGAAGGAAGAGCGCGCTGTATGATATACGGGAAAGCATTATTCCCGATTCCTGGTAACGGTTGAATCTATGTTCAAATACGAACACATACTAACACAGCCTGTCTTTTTTCTCTTTGTTGCCTTTTCGTTTCTCCTTACATTCGGCTATTTCTGGGGGCGAAGACACAACAGGGAGATTTTCCTCAGCGCCTTTAATGATCTCATGGAGGTGTTCCACCCCGACGATCAGACCTTTACCAATATAGGAGGAGCCATTGGGTACCATGCCAATCTCTTCATCAGAAAGAAGGGTGCGTTTCTGTCGCGCGTTGATGCCACAATTACCATGCTCCCAAGGCATTCATGGCTTTATTTTCCCATATCAAAACTCATAAGGAAATATGACAGATTATTCATAGAACTGTATGTCAAGAACAAACCAGAGGAGGAATGTCACCTCATAGAAAAACAATATTCTCGATTTGCCGGCGCAAAGATAACCGGCGCAGGGCGTTTAAACACAGAAACAGTGACATGGGGAGCGTATACCTTTCACCTGTATTACGAGACCATTGAAACTCATACCCGCTTGATGGATTTCATCAATCGAAACCCCGAACCGGGTATTATCAGACATATTGCG
>Ga0315550_1003154_pt1 | contig 10015 bp, 7 predicted proteins | sample SalMarSW160190MG_2_FD_203100 | JGI IMG/M metagenome (GOLD analysis project Ga0315550, IMG submission 203100) | Salt marsh sediment microbial communities from the Plum Island Ecosystem LTER, Massachusetts, United States - Salt Marsh Sediment SW1601-90 ... | reverse complement strand
CCAGGACTTGGAACAGAAAGTCCCCGAATTATTGGGGGGCTATAAAGGGAAAGCTATCCTCTCTCCTCCGGAAATCGCTCTGGATATCGATAAACCCAGACATTTAAAAGCTCTTTGGAACAATGATTAAAGCTTACTCTTTACTCCATACATACGTCCGCCAGATTTACCGGCAACAAGGTAGGAAGTGATAAAGGCTTTTCGATCATATTCTAAAGAAAGATCCTTTACTTTGGGAAAATAATTTCTTTCACATATTACCCTGAGTATCTGAATTTCTCCATCTTTACCGTATCCAATATTTCGGGTAACTCCGAAGCCCTCATCCCGAAGCCTATTTTCAATCTCCTGCCATTTGCTTTTGGAAATAATACCAATAGACACTATCTCTTTAGAGATCTTTTCAGATATATATATTCCAACGACATTTCCGATGGAAAAACCTCCGCAATAGGCAATAACATTAAGCCAATTCCCAATATCCTGTATTACCTTGCTTACGATCAGAATAAAAATTAAAACTTCAAAAAAACCGAGTACGCCGGCAATAAGCTTTTTTCTTCTTACAATCATCTGAACTCGAAAAGTACCCATGGATACATCCATAACTCTGGATAAAAAAATAATTCCTGCCCCTATATAAATGTTGGAATCCATTACCCTATTAAGTATATCCATTATTATTTCCATAGTCTTTTGCTCTCTTCCATCTTTTTTTGTATTCTAATATCTTATTTATTTTATTTTACTTTGAAATCACAGGTAATTATAATATACAGAAATTTATTATACAACTATTTTTTAAAATGTGTCATTTATTTTAAATATATATTATAATGATAAAATAAAAATACGGATTAAAGAAAGGAATATCTTTTTAATGAAAGCAGAAATTATCAGCATTGGCAGTGAAATACTAAGAGGGCAGATTACCGATACTAATGCAAATTTTATCGCCAAAAAATTAGTTGAATCAGGTATTGATTTAGAGCATATTTCGGGAGTAAGTGATAATCCTGAATCTTTGTTGTCCACTTTAAAACTCGCCCTTCAACGTTCTGACCTTATCATTACCACCGGTGGATTGGGACCTACGGAAGATGATATTACCTACCAAAACATTGCTCGGGCTTTAAATCTTAAACTAATAAAATATCCGGAAGCTGAAGAAAATTTAAAAAAATTTTTCAAAAAAATTAATAAAACAATTTCTCCCTGCAATCTCAAGCAAGCCTACCTTCCGGAAGGAGCCAAAATTATCATTAATCAATACGGTACTGCCCCAGCTATGATTTTAGAAAAAGAGAACAAAATCATATGTTCTTTTCCCGGTGTCCCCCATGAGATGAAAAACCTGATAAAAGAAAATTTAATCCCTTATTTAGAAGAGAAATTTCCACCTGCTATAATTAAAAAATCAAAAACTTTAAAGATTACCGGCCTGGGAGAGGCATCGGTTAATGAGTTGATTCTTGATTATATGAATAAACAAACTAATTTTTCTTTTGGTATCTATGCTAGTCCGGAAGATATCCAGATCCAGGTTTCTACCCAGGCTTCCACCGAAAAAGAAGTGGAAAAGCTGTTGCAATCTTCAGTTCATCAATTAACCAAAATATTGGGTCATTATATTTATGGAAGTGATGAAGAGACCCTCGAAGAAATAGTGGGAAATTTACTAAAAATCAAGAAATTAAAATTAGCGGTAGCTGAATCCTGCACCGGAGGAATGTTGGGGGGGATGATTACCCGCATACCGGGAAGTTCTGAATATTTTCAAGGTGGAGTAATCAGTTATCAGGCTAAAGTTAAAGAAGACCTGCTAAAAGTACCACCAGAAGTGATCAAAAAATATGGAGAAGTAAGCAGGCAAGTGGCTAAATTAATGGCCGAAGGTGTGCGAAGATGCTGTCATAGTGATATAGGAATCAGTATTACCGGTATTGCCGGCCCTGGAGGAGCTACGGAAAAGAAAAAAGTAGGATTAGTCTATATGGCTTTAGCTGATGCTAAAAAGACTATCGCTCAAAAACACCAGCTATTCGGAAATCGCCAATTAATCCGTATAAGGGCCTGCCGCCGCCTTCTGAATATGCTCCGGTTGTATTTAATGGGAAAATAATCATATGGTAAAGTTAATTTAAATTAATTTTAGGTTATAAGGAGGTTAGTTTTGAATAAAGTAAGCGAATTTTATGCTCCGGGGAAAATTATCTTTGGACCGGGAGGATTATCTCAGGTTGGCGTAGAAGCAAAAAGATTAGGAAGTAAAGTTTCAGTGGTGTTGGGTAGGAGTGCGATGAGAAAAAGCGGGGCTCTTGACCGCTTAACCCATTTACTCGAAGACAATAATTTAGAATATATCATCTATGAAAATATTCCCTCCGATCCTACGGCAGAAACAGTGGATACCGGAGCAAATTTAGCCCGCAAAGAAATCTGTAATCTGGTCATAGCCCTGGGGGGAGGAAGCGTCCTGGATACCGGTAAGGCTATCTCGGCAATGGCGACCAATGAAGGTTCGGTGGCTGATTATCAGGAAATCGAAGGAAAAGGCAGAAAACTTAAAACTAAGCCTCTTCCTTTTATCGCCATCCCCACTACCTCGGGTACCGGCTCAGAGGCGACCAGCAATGCAGTGATCACTAATACTAAACTTGCTTTAAAGAAAAGCATAAGAGACTTCTCTCTCATTCCGGAAGTAGCTCTGGTTGATCCCGAACTTACCCTGTCTCTTCCCCCGCTTACCACCGCTATCTGTGGTGGTGATGCTTTGACTCAATGCATAGAATCTTATTTGGGCAAGAAAAGTCAGGAAATCACCGATGCCCTGGCGTTGCATGCTATAGAACTCATCGGTAAAAGTTTAGTCAAAGCAGTAAAGGATGGAAAAAATTTAGAAGCACGCAAAGATATGGCCATGGCTGCCCTTTTGAGCGGGCTTTGCCTCTCCAATTCAGGTTTAGGAGCGGCTCATGCCCTCTCTCACCCTTTGGGAGTATACTACAAAATACCTCATGGCCTTTCTTGTGCAGTACTTTTACCCTATGTAATGGAATACAATCTGCCGGTAGTGACCAAAAAGTTGGCTAAAATAGCCGGGTGCTTGGGAGAAAATATTTTTTCACGATCAGAAACAGAAGCCGCTCAAAGGGCAGTAGAAAAGATAAAAGAAATACTTACAGCAGTCGGAATCAGAGAAAATCTTTCTGAATGGAAGATAAAAAAAGAAGATTTTCCGCAATTGATTATGGGTGCAAAGGGGGGAACTTTAAATAATAATCCGCGGGACACATCTGATGAGGATTTAATTGAACTGTTATACAAAATGACTGGCCTTTATTGATACAACAGAATTTCTTTAAATTTAAATTAGTCTATCTTATTTGCTAATTTATTATTTTAGTATCTACTATTACTACGATATTCGCTTCTTGGTCTAGGCGGACGGGCTTCATCAATCTTTAAAGGACGACCTTCGAAATCGGTATCATTTAATGCATCTTTGGCTTTTCCAGCTTCTTCTGAAGAAGACATTTCTACAAATCCAAAGCCTTTGCCTTCGATAATGTTGACACTCTTAACTTCACCATGATCTGAAAATATATCACTTAACTGATCATTGGTTACAGAATACTTAAGATTTCCTACATATAATTTACTACCTTGCATACTTTTTTTCCTCCTTTTGGTTATTATTTCTCTTAAGTCCAATAACGTTTCTTTGGGAGGAAAGAAGCAAGGAAATGATTCTAAGCTCTTAACGATAACATTATTAAAACACAAGAGATCCTTTTTTAACAATCTGTTATAGAGAATTCAGTTGATTGTTGTTAGCATCTCTTTTAAGTAACAAAGGCCAGTCATTTTTGTCTAACAGACTTTAACCCCTTAATTATATCATAAATTTTAATTTTGTCAAATTTATTTTACTAAAAATTTTAAAATATTTAACTAATCATTTATTTACTATACTGCTTAAATTTACCACTCATTATTTCAACAAGATTGATGTTCCGTTCGGCTGATTATCTCATCTTGCAAGGTCTTGCTGAGGTTATTAAAATAATCACTGTAACCTGCTACCCGTACAATAAGATTTCGATATTTTTCAGGTTCTTTTTGAGCGGCTCTCAAAGTATTGGCACTGACTACATTAAATTGTATATGATGCCCCCCTAATTTAAAATAGGCTCTAATCAGATGAGCAAGACTATCTATGCCTTTTTCTCCCTCCAGTAATTGAGGGGTAAATTTTTGGTTTAAAAGAGTCCCTCCTGTTTTTGCCTGGTCCATCTTGCCAGCTGATTTGATAACTGCTGTGGGTCCTAAACGGTCTGCCCCCTGTACCGGGGAAATCCCTTCGGATAACGGCTGTTTCTCTCTTCTCCCATCTGGTGTAGCTCCCACAACTGACCCAAAATAAATATGGCAGGTTGTGGGGAGCATATTAATCCGGTAAACTCCGCCTTTGGTATTTTTTCTTCCGTTTACTTCCTGGTAAAAAGCATTAAATATTAATTTCATAATATCATCAGCAGCATCATCATCATTCCCGTATCTGGGAGTTTTATTTAAAAACAATTGCCGTATCTCTTCATGGTCAACAAAATTATCTTTTAAGACTTTTTTTAATTTTTCCATATTTATATTTTTCTGGTCAAAGAGATGATATTTTATTGCTGAAAGACTGTCAGTAATTGTCCCAATCCCCACTCCCTGAATATAATCAGTATTATAGCGAGCACCTCCGGCATTATAATCCTTCCCTTTTTCAATGCAATCACTAATGATAATAGAGAGAAATGGAGCCGGCATATAAACCGCATATAATCTTTCAATGATATTATTTCCTCTTATTTTTATATCTATAAAATGGTGAAGCTGTCTTTTAAAGGCTGCCAGTAATTCTTTAAATGAACTCAATTGAGTAGATTCTCCAGTTTCTATTCCTATTTTTTTAGCAGTCTGAGGATCAAAACCGTTATTTAAAGTTATCTCCAATACTTTTACTAAATTAAAATATCCAGTTAAGATGTAGCTCTCTTTACCAAAAGCACCGGTCTCCACACAGCCACTGGTACCGCCACATCGGGCATCTTCTAAAGTTTTACCCTGTCTAAGCATCTCCTCTATAACTTCTTCGGCATTAAATACCGAGGGCTGGCCCCAACCTTTTCTGATTATCTCGGCGGCTCGTTTTAAAAATTTATCCGGGCTTTTTCGGCTCAATTGAATATTGGTACTGGGCTGCAATAATCTCATTTCATCGATCACATCGAGTATGAGATAGGTCAGATCATTCACTCCATCAGAACCATCTACCTTTAATCCACCATGATTAATATTAGCAAAATCAGTATAGGTCCCACTTTCTGCCAAAGTTACTCCCACTTTGGGTGGCGCCGGTTGATTGTTAAATTTTATCCAGAAACACTCCAAGAGTTCCCTTGCCTTCTCCTGATTCAGCGTCTCCCCTTCTACTTCCTTTTTATAAAAGGGGTATAGATGCTGGTCTAATCTTCCGGGATTAAAGGAATCCCAGGTATTCAGTTCGCTAATCACTCCTAAATGGACAAACCAGTACATCTGGAGCGCTTCCCAAAAATTTCGGGGAGAATTTGCGGGAACATAAGAACAAATTTCGGCAATTTTTTTTAATTCTTTTTTTCTTCGAGGATTTTTTTCGCTATCAGCCAGCTCTAAAGCCTTTTGGGCATAACGCTCGGCAAACCTGATGATAGCCTGGGCACAAATACGCATGGCTTTTAATTCTTCCTGTTTATCATAAGCCTCCGGGTCATTTAAATAATCGAGATTCTTTATATTTTTTTCTATCTCCTGGATAAACTCCGAAAAACCTTGATGGTATATCTTATCATCGGCCACGGTATGCCCGGGAGCTCTTTGCTCCATAAATTCGGTAAATATTCCGGCTGCGTAACAATCCTTCCACTCCGGAGTCATTTCTCTAAATATCCGGCTGCGCATTGACCTGTTTTCCCAATAGGGAATAATTTTCTCTTTTTGAATTTTTTTTACTTTCTGATTTACGGAAAAAGAAATCTTCTTTCGATTATGAATCATCTCGAGGTCTTCCAGACTGTGGCAGCATAATTCCGGAAAGGTGGGAGTCGCCCGAGGGTGCTCCCCTCTTTCTCCTACAATAAGCTCTCCCTCACCAATAGTTATACTTTTATTTTCCATTAAATGTTTAAAAGCTAGGGCACGAAGAACAGGAATCGAAACGGTTCCCTGGTAATTCTTATATGCTTCAGTTACTAAACTTGCTCGTTCGATAGAAATATAAGGTTGCGTATCTAAACTTTCCTGTCTTAATTTTTCTACTCTTTTATTCATATAGTTAACCTCTTAATTTCACCTTCAAATTAAACTTGCTTAAAATCGCGGATACCTTGGATAATTTTCCTTCCGAAGGAGGTTGTGTAGCTGCCAGCTTATAGTTCCTTCCCAATCTTCTGTATTTATCTATACCTATATAGTGATAAGGGAGAAGATCGACCTGAGTTATCTTTAAGGAAGATAAAAATTCTCCCATTTCCCTGATGTTTTGATAATCATCATTTATGCCCGGGATAACCGGAAAACGAATAAAGATATTATGGTGTACTGAAGTAAGTTTCTTTAAATTTTCCAAAATGATCTCATTAGATACCCCGGTATATTTTTTATGCCTTTCACTATCCATTATTTTAAGGTCGTATAAAAATAAATCTACTTTGGGAGTTATTTTATTTAAAATTTCCCAGGAAATATATCCGGAGGTATCGACTGCGGTGTGAATCTTCTTTTCTCTGCAAGCATCAAGGAGGCCTTCTAAAAGTTCAGATTGCCCCAAAGGTTCTCCACCGGAGAAAGTGACTCCCCCGCCGGATTCTTCATAAAATATCAGATCTTTTTCTATCTCTTTTATAACCTCTTCGGTGGTCATCTTTTTACCTATCATTTCCCGGGCTAGAGCCGGGCATTTTTCTATACATTTTCCGCAAAGAATGCATTTCTCTTTTTCAGTAACCGGAATACCATTTTTTATCTGAATAGCATCAGAAGGACAAATCGTAGAACATGCTCCGCAGCCTATACATCTATCTCCCCAAAATATCATTTCCTGCCCGCTTAACTGACTTTCAGGATTTTGACACCACCAACAATTAAGCGGACACCCTTTTAAAAAGACTGTAGTTCGAATTCCAGGTCCATCATGAATCGAATATCTTTGAATATTAAAAATGACTCCTGTATTCACGGAAACAGAATTTGTCAAAGGACCGTCCCCTGACAAAGCTTAATGATTTTTTGGGCGATTTTCTCAGGAGTAAACCCGAAATGATCAGCCAATTGCTGACCTGGTGCACTCTTACCAAAGGACTTCATAAATACTGTGTAATAGGAATCGTTTAACAATTGATACCATCCCTGACCGGTATTGGCTTCAATCACTACCCGAAGTGCATCTTTGGGTCCCAGGGTTTCTTCAATATATTTTTTCTCCTGTCTTAAAAATTCTTCTCTGTCCGGAATAGATACTACACGGCTGGTAATACCATTCACTTTTAAAATAAGATTTACCTTTACGGCTATCGAAACTTCACTACCGCTGGATATTAATACCACCTGGGGTGCTTCTTTTTCTTTGTGGGACATGATATAACCGCCCCGAGAAAATTCTTTTATGCCACGGTATTTTTCCAGATGAGGTAAATTCTGTCGGGATAAAACCAGGGCAGTTGGACCTTCTGTCCTTTTTAAAATTTCCTTCCAGGCTAATTTGGTCTCTTCTTCATCGGCAGGTCTGATAACTTTTAAATTGGGGATGAGTCTTAAAGATTCAAGCTGCTCTACCGGCTGATGGGTAGGGCCATCTTCTCCTACCATTATAGAATCATGAGTAAAGATATAAATTACCGGAAGTCCCATTAAGGCAGCCATTCTAATCGCCGGACGCATATAATCAGAAAAGACAAAGAAGGTGGAACAATAGGGTCTGAATCCTTTATGAGCGGCTATGCCGTTAACCATCGCTCCCATGGCATGTTCCCTGACTCCAAACCTAAGGTTTCTGCCTTTAAAACTATTTTTTTGAACTTCTCCATAGTTATCAAGATATGCTTTGGTAGAAGGCGATAAATCAGCTGAACCTCCAATAAGATAAGGAATTTTATCAGCGAGCTTATTTAAGATTATCGATGAAGCTACTCGGGTGGCTATCGGAGATTTTATTTCTAATTTATCCAGTTCCAAATTCCGAGGAATGGTCAAATTAAAGGCTTGGTCCCATTGTTCTTTGAGGTCGGGATATTTTTGAGCCCATTGGGTAAATTTATTTTTCCACGCTTCTCTTTTTTGGGTAAGCGGTTTTTTTCTATCTTCAAAAAATTCTTTAACCTCAGAGGAAATATAAAATTTCTCCTCCGGAGGTAATCCTAAATTCCTCTTTAAACCCTTTATTTCTTCTTCACCTAAAGGTGCACCGTGACAGCCGCAAGAATCCTGCTTGGTGGGAGCACCATATCCAATATGGGTTCTAGCAATAATCAGGATGGGTTTATCTTCAGTTTCTTTGGCTTTAACAATAGCTGCTTTCAATTCTTCAATACTATGACCGTTAATATGGTCAATGACTTTCCAATGATAAGCCCTAAATCTATCGGCTACCGACTCGGTAAAGCTTACTTTAGTCTCTCCGGCAAGGGAGATACCATTATCATCATAGATAGCGATTAACTTTCCCAGACCCAGATGCCCGGCCAGTGATGCGGCTTCAGAAGTAATCCCCTCCATCATGCAGCCATCACCTAGCAGGGTATAAGTATAATGGTCAACAATCTTATAATCCTCGGTGTTAAACCTGGCTGACAACATCTTTTCCGCCAGAGCCATTCCCACTGCATTGGCAAAACCCTGGCCCAATGGTCCGGTAGTCACTTCCACCCCGGGAGTTTCTCCATATTCAGGGTGACCGGGAGTTTTAGAATTAAACTGTCTGAATTTTTTTAAATCCTCGAGTGAAAGTTTATATCCCGAAAGATGCAACAGAGAGTACAGCCAGGCCGAACCATGCCCGGCAGATAACACAAAACGGTCTCGATCCGGCCAATCCGGGACAGCAGAATCATATTTTAATACATCTCCAAAGAGAACTGCTCCGATTTCTGCACAGCCCAAAGGTAATCCCGGGTGACCGGAATTAGCCGTCTCTATCATATCTACAGCCAATCCTCTTACTGTATTAGCGATTCTATTGAACAATTTAAAATTCCTCCTTCTGTTTTGAGTACTAATATTTAATATTTTACATTTATTTTTTTTTATTTACAAGCATTTTTGGTTCAAAGTTTATGATTAATATAAACTTTAATAGAGACAATAAGCTAAAATATTTATACTTAGAGCCCTTCTCTACTTTGCCTTAACTTATTCTCTTTTTCTTTCTTAATTCTATACTCTATACTAAATTAATAATAAGCATTGACCTAACAACATACCCATAAAAGGAATTTTCTAAAGAATGCCTTGCAGATATTCGGCTAGAAAATAATGGCAAGCGGACTAAATAATTTAGTAGACCATGTCCAAGGATTATTCCGACTGATTTAGAACATATAGTAATAGACCTTTCTTAACGGTAATCACCGCTTTTTTTTGCTCAATTATATTACTCATACCCCTGGTCTTATATCTTGATAGGCTTTCTGCTTTGAGCAAATATTTACATCCTGCTATGGTGACACCGGTAACCTTTTTATCTAAGGGAATTAAAGAAAGTGTTGCTCCTATTTTTTGAAAAAACACTTTTTCTGTATCTATGATCCCCATTTCCAGTCCAGGTTCCTTAATGAATACGGTTATCCCATTTCTAAAAGCATATTCCAGGAGAAAGATATTGGCTAATTGCTGATCTAATCGACCCCCTGCAGAGCCGATGATAATAATATGATTAAAGCCTCTTTCCCGACAATATTGAAGTGCCAGTTCACCATCGGTTTCGTCCTTT
>Ga0315550_1003153_pt1 | contig 10015 bp, 10 predicted proteins | sample SalMarSW160190MG_2_FD_203100 | JGI IMG/M metagenome (GOLD analysis project Ga0315550, IMG submission 203100) | Salt marsh sediment microbial communities from the Plum Island Ecosystem LTER, Massachusetts, United States - Salt Marsh Sediment SW1601-90 ... | reverse complement strand
GGGTCGACGGCCACAGCAAACCGGGTGGTTTCGCCGCGGCAGATAGCCTCGAGTAGGTGGTCGTCATTCTCGCTCAAAGACCAGCCCAGGGTCACCACGCTCTCTCCCAGCCTCCCCAGCACTTCGTTGTACACGGTCGAGAGATACGGGCTGCGGCGGATGCCTGCCCGCTTCTGGCTGGAGGTGCCCTCGCACACGAACAACGGTGTGGCATCGCTGCGCCAGTATCGGAACTGGAGTTGACCCGCTTTGGTGGACGGTCGACTGTGCGGCAGGTCAGGCCACTTGGCTCTGCAAACGGTACCTCCTCTCGAACTCGGCTGGACTGAGGTAGTTGAGGGCCGAATGCCGACGCTCGGGGTTGTAGAAGCCTTCGATGTAGTCGAAGACACCCAGGCGGGCGTCGGCCCGGGTGCGGAAGCTCGTCCGATCCAGCAGTTCGGCCTCGAGCGACGCGAAGAAGCTCTCGGCCATGGCATTGTCGTAGGCGTCGCCGACCGATCCCATCGAGAGGGCGATGCCGGCCTCGCGAGCTCGTCGACCGAAAGCCAGACTCGTGTACTGGGTGCCGCGATCGGAATGGTGGATGACGCCGGCTTCGGGGTGACGACGGACGATGGCCATCTCAAGGGCATCGAGGATCAGCTCGGTCCGCAGGTGCCCGGCCATCGACCAGCCGACGACACGGCGGCTGAAGGCGTCCACGACCACCGCCACATACAGAAAGCCCGACCAGGTCGGAACGTACGTGATGTCGGCGACCCAGAGGCGATCGGGCGCCGGAGCGGCGAAGACCCGCTCGACCAGATCGGGCGCCGGTGCCGCGTCGCGGTCCCGAACGGTCGTGTGGACGGTGCGGCGGCGATGAACGCCTTCCAGACCGGCGAGGCGCATGAGCCTCGCCACCCGCTTGCGCCCGCAGCACACACCGTCGTATCGAAGCTCGGCATGGACCCGCGGCACTCCGTACGTGCCGCGGCTGCGCTCGTGGACCTTGCAGATCCGCTCCGTGAGGGCCGCGTCGTTCCTGGCTCGCTCCGATGGAGCACGCCTGGACCAGGCCCAGTAGCCGCTGACCGACACGCCCAGGACACGGCACATGGTGGTCACGTGATGATTGGCCTTCTCTCGCGTCACGAACCGGAATGCTCTCACCGGGTCCGGTCGGTCTCCTTCGCGAAGAAGGCCGCGGCTTTTACCAGTATCGTCCGCTCTTCCTCGAGGACACGGACCCTGCGGCGGAGCGTTCGCAGCTCCTCGCGCTCCTCGGTCGTGAGGCCTTCGGCTCGGCCGGCGTCGATCTCAGCCTGCTTCATCCAGCGGCGGAGCGACTCTCTTGCGATCCCCAGATCACGCGCCACGCCGTCGATCGTGTGGCCGGGCGAGGTAGCCAGACGGACGGCTTCCGCGCGGAACTCAGCGGTGTATGCAGGTCGCTTGGGGTTCGGCATCGGGACTCCTTGGAGGACTCGCGGTCCTCATACTCAGGTGTCCACGAAACCGGGGCAACTCCATGGAGCCTTCGGCGCTCTGGAGGATGCGACCCTGGAACCGATACGGGATCGCTGGTGCACCGCCGGCGGCGTAGGTATCGATGGTCTGGCCGAAGGCGTCATAGCGAAAGCCGGCCAGATAGGTCGGATCGGCTCCGCTGCTGACCGCGGCTGCCACGTTGCCGTGGAGATCGACCAGCAGGTAGGCCTGACTCGATAGCCCGGTGCTGATGCGGTTGCCGATGGCGTCTATGGCGCTATAGGAGTCGAGAGTGACCGACTCCCCATCGTCGGTGGCGGTGGAGCTGACCTGGGCGCTCGTACCCAGATAGGCGTAGGCCACAGGATCGCCGGTGCCGACCGTCCGGCTGGTCTGGCGGCCCAGGGCATCTTCGAGCCAAACGACTGCGCCTGCGGCGACAAAGGTCGGACGTCAGACGCTGCACCTGCGGTGGACGCTCTCCCCTGCTCATCCGCGGTCGGGACAGAGAGGGCGCACCCGTAGGTGGGGAGGGCGCAGAAGATGAGCGTGCCCGGCCTCTGAGCGGCTTCCGCCCGCCACCACCTCACCTACTATCACCTACTAGTTAAGAGCTGACCGACGGAGTCGGAGGCGAAGGTAGGGGCTTCCTGGAGCCAAGGGGTCGGCGCATCACCTCAGTTGGGCGGACGCTCGCGCCCGCGTCCGCTCATCTGCATCGGTCTTCGACAGATGGGCCAGAACGCGGCGTGCCCTGGCTGCATCGGTGTCAAGGTTGGCCACAACCAGCAGAGCGCACTGCCGTATCGCCGGGTCCTCATCCAACAAGAGGCCATAAACGGTCCATATGCCCTCGCGGACGAGCGCCCGACAGAGTTCGCCCAGGCCCCCGTCTGGCTTGTCTCCCCGTGCAGGCGGGTCGCCGAGGGCAATCTCGACGAGGAGATCGACGACTCGCGCCCGCGCCACGCGCGACAGCTGGCCCTGTAGCATCGCCAGGAGCACCGAAACGACGGGGACAGCTGCTTCGTAGAGTCGCCCCTGAACAACGACTTCGTTGTCTAGCTCCCAGTACGCGGCCTTGGCCTCGTCCTCAGTGCGAGCCTGTGCAAGATGCTTCAGCGCATCTGGCACGTGCTCAGCGGTACCAGATGCCGTCTCGAGCCGGCCCCAATGGGTGCCTTCCACCAGAAGCTCATCGATCCAGCTCATCGGCTCCTACCTTGGTGTCTGCCAGCGACCACCAGACTCGGCTGGCGTGCCGGGCGGAAGGCAAGGCGGCGAGTCTGCAGCTCTTGTGTCTCGATCCCGCCCGAGGTTCACTCCGGTAGGTCTGCCAGCCTGACGCGGTCGATCGCGGCCTCCTTCTGTGGGATCTCGGGGCCGTCACGCTGCCGCAATCGGCGCGACACACCACATCCCAGAGCTTGACGGTCACCCAAGGGGCACGAAATGCTCAGACCACGACGGCATGTTGGCGAAGCTCGCAAGCGCTGCCGGATCCGTGAGATCCGGCGGAGCGGCGGTCAATGAGGGCATGGAACCCATGTGGAGCCCATACGCCGCTGCGGCAACCGAGAGCCTGGCACCATCGAACGAGGTCAGAACGAGTCGTGTCTCGTCTCGCTCCGCTGCCAGGGATGCCGAGGCGACCGGATGCGTGTGCGGAAGGATCCCGTCTCCTCGCCACTCCAGTAGACGCACCGCAGTGGCAACGATGACGACAACATCCGCTGTCCCGGTCATCGCTTGCCGGCAGTCAAAGAGTAGGGCCATATCTCCTGTCACAGGGAGAAACCTCACCGCAACGAGAACGGCCCCCTCCATCGGCCGGGACGTGCCATCGTCAAGCACCGCGGAGATGTCCCCAGGCTTCGCAGTTGACAGATGCTGCTCGAGGTTCATTGCCTGGGCTTCGTGAAGGGAATGTGCCATTCTGGATCGCTCGGTGCCACTGTCCGGCCCAGGAAACGGCTGATCGTCTGTCCGATCTTGTTCATGTAGTTGACGTACCCGTTGGGGTATATGTACGGGGGGTCCACGATTGGGTCCATGATACGCACATCCGTTACACGGGGGCTTAGGCCGGGTCCTCCTGAACCCCCCACGTACTGGAAGCCCTTGCCGGTGTCAGTGGGATAGGGACCAGTGGCACCCCTGGGGATTGTAACGACCTCCCCGTTCGCAGTCGCGACGAAATCCGGGGCAGGAACAGGAGGGGGCACCCCTTTGCCGCCGGCCAGCCTAGCGATTAGCTCTCTCAGGCCGGCCCTGGCGGCGCCTGCCAGGGCCGCCAATTGGGCTATCGCGACCGTGGCGTGGCCGGCATCCTCGCCTGCACCGTGCCAGTCGCCGGCGTTGACTTTGTCGGTGAAGTTGCCCCAGACGTTGGCCACTGTGTTCTGCCCAGAAGCCACGGCAGCGGGGATGTCGATCTTGGGTGGGTCGGGCACGCTGCAGGGTTGGCCGCTGAGGCACCCGCCGGCAGTCTCGACCAGGCTGCCGATGCCGCCGACCGTCTGCGTTACGATGTCGACCAAGCCGTCCACCGCGCCGTTCGCTGCACCCTGTATGGCTGCGAAGGGGCTGCTCACGGCGCTCCAGACGGTCTTGACCTCGTTGCCCGCTGGTTCGACCACCGTCGCCTGAAAGCCCGGCTGAACGTAGCCGACAGCGGCCTCGGCCGTCTTCAGGACCCCTCCAACGACGACGACGGGGGCCGATGCAATCGCGACGGGAGCCGCCATGACGGCCGCGACGGCCGTGAACGGGTCGAAGCCCCAGTGCCCATCCGGGTCGATCATCGTCGCCGGATTGCCCAGCGCATACAGGTAGCGGTTGAGGGTGAGGGGGTTCTGCGCTGAGCCCGTAACGGTGTCGAAGCTGATGAAGGTGCCCAGGGAGGGGTCGTAGCTGCGGGCACCGAAGTCATACAGATCGGTGGAGCCTTCGGCGCTCTGGAGGATGCGACCCTGGAACCGATACGGGATCGCTGGTGCACTGCCGCCGTCGTAGGCATCGACGGTCTGGCCGAAGGCGTCGTAGCGGAAGGCGGCCAGATAGGTCGGATCGGCTCCGGGGCTGACAGCGGCTGCTACGTTGCCGTGGAGATCGGCCAGCAGGTAGGCCCCGCTCGATAGCCCGGTGCTGATGCGGTTGCCGATGGCGTCTATGGCGGAATACGAGTCGAGAGTGACCGACTCCCCATCGTCGGTGGCGGTGGAGCTGACCTGGGCGCTCGTACCCAGATAGGCGTAGGCGACTGGGTCTTCGGTGCCCACGGTTCTGCTGGTCTGGCGGCCCAGGGCGTCGATGCTGAAGGTGGTCTTGTCGTCGTCTTCGGCGCCACAATCACCGGTAGTGCTGATGCAGAGAAGGTGGCCTGCGGGGTCGTATGTATAGACCGTGGTGTCGATGGTCGATGAGTCGGGATCAGACGGGCGGCTCGTGAGGAGCTGACCCAGGGAGTCGTAGGTGAAGGTGGAAGCTCCCTGGCCGTAGGGGTCGGTGCCCTTCGATACCAGGGCGTCGGTGGCGTCGTAGAAGTAGTACAAGGTGGCACCGTCGTCCTCGACGCTCGTTCGGTTGCCCGATGCGTCGTAGGCGTATAGGCGCTCCTTGGCCGGGCTCTCGCTGATCCCAAAGTAGCTGCGGACCAGGCGGTTGGCGGCGTCGTACTCGAAGGATTGGATGGAGTTGGACGCCAGACCGCTCCCTGCGCCGGGCAGGCTCTGGCCCTCTGTGACCGCGTTACTGGCCCGATCGTAGTAGCGGCTGAAGGAGCCTGCGACAAAGGTGTTGCGATCGGCCTTCTGGCGGACGACTACGCCTTCGGCGACAAGGCTCGGCCGTCAGCCGCTGGACCTATCGGTGCACGCTCTCGCCCACCTCTCCGCGGTCACTTCGGCGTGGGCGCACCCGTTCGGAGGGGAGGGCACGGACGGCCGAGCGAGCCCGGCTTCTGACGCCCTTGTGCCCTGCACTGCTGACGGTCAGCCCCAAAGCCAGTAGGCCCAAGGCACGATCGGCGATATGGCGAGCAAGATCAGCAGAGTGCGGACGGGCCATAGCGCCCTCAGCGGGCTCAGGCGGATCCCCAGAGCGCTCCGACAAGACCGCAAAGGCGCCCGCCAGTCGCGACCGGCGAGCCACTCCGACCCGGACTCGAGGATGGCGGCCATCACCTCCCCCGCCGGCTCGTGCCCTTGGCCGCTGCTCTCCAGCGCGGAGCGGAAGCTCTCGACATCCGGCTGGTGGCCCTCAAGAAGGTCCGCCTGGCCCAGATAGAACAGCCCCATCAAGGCCACGGCTGGTGAAGAGGCCGAAAGGTTGGCGAGCTCGGACCTAGCAGCGGCGGGCCGTCGGGCCATCAGGGCCCGTCCGGCGCGACCCAGGTATTCCATATTCCGACTCTGATCCGGCTCGGCCCGCGGCAGAGCCAGCTTGTTCTCCCAGACGAGGAGATCCCAGGCCAGCCAGGACCGTGCGAACGGCACAGTTGTGGATACGATGCCGCCCGCCGCGGCAACGGTGGCTGCCACCGGCACGAGCACCGATCCTGAGAGGTTCCAACAAGCCAGAACGACGCCCAACGCAGCCAAACCCAAGATCAGCTGTATCCAGAACTCCATCACGAGCGGCTGCAGATAGAGAGCGCGCCGCGACCATCGGAACGGCGGGTGTGGGCGCCTCATGTCAATCACCTCACGAACCTCCTGCGCTGTCTCACCACCCAAGTCCCGGGATCAACTTGGAGACTACGCGTCCCGCACGACCGGCCAACCCGGCGCCGCTGAGCATGAGGGCCACTTCCGCGACGGGCTTCAGAGCGTCCGCTGCCTCCCTGTAACGATCTGGCCCAGGAACGAACACGCTGTGATGGGTGATGGTCACCGTAGCTTTGACCGGAGCACCGGCGGGGCTGTTGAACGTGTACGTCGCACCATAGCTGATTGTGTTGTCGACTCCGGGAATGAACTTGCCTCCCGTGTGGGGGATTGTGATTAGGCCGATATTGGTCCCGGCGCCAAGCGATCCCAGGTTCAGTGGCAGGTCGTACGAACCCGAGAGGCCCTCTGAGCCGTCACCCGCGCTGAAGCTGACGCCCAGGGCAGACACGCTGCCAGGATCGCCCTGGACGAGGTTCTCCGGTTTGCCTGAGATGCTGATCTCGCCATCTCCGATCTGGTACGAGAGCTCGATCTCGTCCCACTCGTAGTGGTAGTTGCCCGCCGAGTCGACATACCAAGTTGGCACCGATTCTGAAGATGTCACTGTGACCCCTATGCCCCAGAAGGGATCGTTGATCTGGTTCCTGGGATCGTCCGGGGGCATAGGCATCAGTGGACAACCCTGGACGCCCTTGCAACTGGGGTTCTCCACCACCATTGGCGGCGGGTCTGTGTACGGGGTCACGTCCAGGCTCGGATTGGTAGATGGCTTCTCGCCGCCGGGGCCACCGGGGTCGCTGGGAGTGACTACAGGGTCGGTCTGTGAGCCGCCGCAGCCCGCATCGCCGTAGTAGTAGCAGGTGGCAGGGATCGAGCAGCCTATTCCGTAGTAGTAGCAGGAGGCCGGAATGGACGCGTGCCCATCGGGATCCACCAGCGTGGCCGGATTACCCAGCGCATACAGATAGCGGTTGAGCGTCAGCGGGTTCTGGGCCGAGCCCGAGACGGTGTCGAAGCTGGTGAAGGTGCCAAGAGAGGGGTCGTAGCTGCGGGCACCGAAGTCATACAGATCGGTCGAGGCTTCGGCGCTCTGGAGGATGCGGCCCTGGAACCGATACGGGATAGCCGGTGCACCCCCGCCGGTGTAGGCATCGACACTCTGGCCGAAGGCGTCATAGCGGAAGCCGGCCAGAAACTGCGGATCGGCTCCGCTGCTGAGGGCGGCTGCCACGTTGCCGTGGAGATCGACCAGGAGGTAGGCCTGACTCGATAGCCCGGTGCTGATGCGGTTGCCGATGGCGTCTATGGCGCTGTAGGAGTCGAGAGTGACCGACTCCCCATCGTCGGTGGCGGTGGAGCTGACCTGGGCGCTCGTGCCCAGATAGGCGTAGCGGGTGGGGTGCTCGCTGCCCACGGCCCTGCTGGTCTGGCGGCCCAGGGCGTCGATGCTGAAGACGACTACGCCTGCGGCGCCAAGGCTCGGACGTCAGCCGCTGAACCTACGGTGCACGCGCTCGCCTACTCCTCAGCGGTCAGTTCGGAGAGGCGCACCCGTTCGGTGGGGAGAGCGCACACGGCGGTCGTGCCCGGCTCCTGGCGACTAGTCGAGCCTGGCACCTCGGAAGACCCACACCCCCGGCCAGAGTCCAGATGCCGCGTCGTCGAGCCTGTCGGGCAGCTCCGGTGCATCTTCGGGCGGCTCTTGCAGCCGACCCTCAACCAGCTCCGTGGCCAGATCCACGAACGCCTTTGTGCGGGGATTGGTGAGCGTGACTATGCGTGCCAGCCCGGCGCGCTCGGCAGCAGGATCGGGCTCTTCGTGGGTGCGGATCTGGCGCACGAGGGAGTGCCAAGCCTGGAAGAGCTCCCACAGAAGCTGAGCCTCTGGATCCACCTCGGGCTTCCTGCCCGACGACCAGAGTCTGGACGCCGCCTCGAATAGCGTGATCTCGCGGCGTACCTCGTCGAGACACCATCGCTCGGTCGGGAACACCCATGCCTCGGCCTGGACGGCCAGAAGCTCGGCGACCTCGGCCGTAGTGCCTGACTTGAGCGGCTCTAGCTCGGCCTGCAGCGCGTCGAAGGTGCGCCTTCGGGCAGCGCGCGACATGGCTTTGCCGGCACGGCGAAAGGCCAGAGCGCTGAACTCATCCCAGAGAGTCCGCAGGCGAGCCCTGCGCGCCGCCTCCTCCGTCGTGGCACGGGCCAGGTCCGGATCGCTCCCGCCTGTCAGGCGCACCAGCGATGCGGGAGCGCTGGCCACGCTGTGGGCCGCCATGAGCAGGACGATGGCTGGGATGAGAACCAGGCCGTGGAGCCACCACAGGCCGATCGACGCCGGCACGGCTGCCACGCGCACCAGGCGGCTCACGATCACCACCCAGCGCCTGGCGGCCAGCTCGCGCAAGCCGCGCTCGACCGTCCCCCAGCGGCGCACGCCATTCAGGGCGAACCATGCGGCCATCAGAACGTACAGCGACAGGGTCAGGGTATTGGGCACTTCACTTCTCCGGCTGGTAAGGCTGTCGCCGGCCGTGCTCGCGATCCTTGACTGATCATGCCTTCACCAGGCGTACCTCTGTGAGGGTCTCCAGTGTGGCGGACGGGCCGGTTCCACGTGCGGCCCCGGAGAGACCGTGGCTCCGGGCGTCGGCGAGATTGACCTTGATCACCTCGGCTCTGTTGGCGATCGATCCGTCGCGCTCCCTGGCGACGAGCTCATCGGCCCGGGTCAAGAAGTGCTCCGGCACCTAGACTCCTTTGGCGTGACGCCCTCGCCCTGGTGCTCGTCCACCAGCCCGCCGGCCATCGCCTCGGCCGCGTCGGCCAGGCGTTACAGGTCGAGGCGGAACATCGGCAGCCGGCCCCGGTGGGCACGAGCCATAGGTCTCGCACGGCGGCGGAGCGGAGTCTGGGACCTTGTCCGGGCGAAGCTGCCCTCTTGTGCGCGCCCAGCAGCGCGCGGTGCCACCTCAGCGGCTCTAAGCGGAGCCGGGCCGCCCTGCCCCCCCGGGCAACCGCGGCCCAGTCCAGCGACCGCATCCGGCGCGTGTGAGGCGGAATCGCAACGCGGCTACGACTGGCCTCTCGCCGCCCCTCACACGACGACCGGCGAATCCTCCAGCCCGACTCCGGCCAGGGCGTGCTTGCAGCGCGGGCAGCGGCCCTCCACCAGGTACCACTCCGTGACGGAGAAGCCCTCGCGGCCGATCAGGCGCTCGCCGCAGCGGGCGCAGAAGGTGTCGGCCACCTCCACTTCCGGGGCGTTGCCGACGTAGACGTGGCGCAGGCCGACCTCGCGAGCTATCTCCGCCGCGTCGGTCAGCGTTGATGCGGGCGTAGCCGGCAGGTGTGACAGCTTGTAGGCCGGCTCGAAGCGGGTCAGGTGCCAGGGCGTCTCGGGCCCCACCGTCGCGGCGATCCATTCGGCCATCTCGCGCAGGGCGTCGCGGTCGTCGTTGAGGTCCGGGATGATCAGCGTCGTCAGCTCCAGCCACACACCGCGCTTGTGCAGCTCCACGATGGTGTCGCGGACGGGCTCCCAGCGCGCCCCGCAGATGCGGCGGTAGAACCCGTCGTCGATGGACTTGACGTCCACGTTGGCCGCGTCCAGGTACGGCACGATCAGGTCGAGCGCCTCGGGGCTCTCGTAGCCGTTGGTGACGAAGACGTTGTGCAGGCCGGCCGCCCGTGCCCGAACCATCGTGTCCAGGGCGTACTCGACGAAGACGGTCGGCTCCACGTACGTGTAGGCGATGCTCCGGACTCCGGCCGCGCAGGCCTCCTCCACTACCTTGTCGGGCGGCAGATAGCGGGTCTCCGGCACCCGGTCCTCGCGATGGGCCAGGCTGATGTGCCAGTTCTGGCAGAAG
>Ga0315550_1003151_pt1 | contig 10018 bp, 4 predicted proteins | sample SalMarSW160190MG_2_FD_203100 | JGI IMG/M metagenome (GOLD analysis project Ga0315550, IMG submission 203100) | Salt marsh sediment microbial communities from the Plum Island Ecosystem LTER, Massachusetts, United States - Salt Marsh Sediment SW1601-90 ... | reverse complement strand
TGTGCGTAAGCGCCCCGGTGATTTACCGAAGCCAAGTCAAAGAACACGCACCGCATGGTCGCGCTCCTGGTCAGGAATGCGCTCCCCGTTCAGGTGGCCACCGCCGCAGCAAGCCCAGCAGCCCCACCGCGGGCCAAGCCAGGCTGCTCGGCTCGGGCAGTTGCACGAAGCGGAAGCGGAACACGTCCGACGACTCATACGTTCCGCCGGAATCGTGGGCGGTGAACTCCACCCAGGGCTCCGCGGGTAGCGCCTGCGGGGCGTACTCGGGCAGCCAGAAACAAAAGCCCATATGCTCGTGGACACCCCAGGCGTTCTGGTCTTCGAGCCACTGTTTTTCCAGGTGGTAGGTGCTCCCGTTGGAGGTGAGCACCGGCTGATCGTTAGGCAAGAGCATGAAGAAGTCGTCTCCCGTCACGGAGGCGTCTTCGCGCCGCAGGAAGATGCTCCAATCGGGCAGGCTCTCCTGACTGATACTCTCCAGGTTCCAGACCCCTTGAGGTCCATGGGCCGAGTGCCAACCATCCAGGTGCTGCAGCGAACCGGGCCCCGGCGGGCTGCTGTGACCCCAATCTCGGTGATAGCCAAACCGGCAAACGTAGAGGTAGTTACCGTCCCCGTTCGGGCCGACGGGGTCGCCGAACTCATCGGTCTCGGGCACCAGCCAGAGGAACGGATCGTCGGCCGGTTCGCCCCACTCCGGCCAACCGGGCGTGGGGGCCACCGGATGCACTGGTGGAACAGAGAAGAACCACAACTGGCTGTCGTCGGTATCGTCCGAATCGGTGGCCAGATTCGAGTTACCTGGATCACTCCAGTCCGGCCGCCAGGTCGGGTTCTTGCCGATGTGCGTATGGGCCGACGGGCAATCCGCCCCAACTCGACCGGTCCCGGTCACCAAAACCGCGGCGGCTACAAGCACAGCCTTCAATGATCGTTTCATACTCCTGCCTATACCGTTTCCTCTGTCGTGCCGGTGAAGCTGCGCCCACGCGACCCACAAAGCATGGCCGCGCCGGGGCAAGCCTGGAGCATTCAAGGAATAACCTGATCGAGTCGGTTTGGGCCGACGGAAGGTCGGCCGCTAGACGGTAGGCAGCGGGGGCGCCCGCGGGACGATGGGCAACGGCACCACCGTCGCCGGCGGAGCCGGTGGTACCGAGACTACATCCCAAGAGAACCAATCATCATCGACGGCTAGGAGCGGCGCGTCGATCACCACGGCCCGCGAAGCGGTGCATACCACCTGACAAACCGGGCACTTACTGGAGTCGTGACGAGACTGGTCCCCGTGAACTTGGTGCCACAGATGGACATGAAGGGCGAACGGTCCGCCCGTGGCGAAGGCCACGAAACAGGTCAGGATCAAGATGGTCCAGGTACGTCGCATGGCAGGCCGACCGCCGGACTCCTGGTCACGGGCGCGTATTACATCGTATTACCTAGAGGCGATTATCGACAGGCACTCATGGCCTGTCAATACCGATTCGGGTTTTCCTGGGCAAAATTCCTGGCCGATTATCGGCCGGCGACCCGATCCAGCCTACGGCGCCGTTAGGGTGGTCACCACGGAGTCGAGGAGCCCGGACCTTAGGCCGGGGGAGATTCAACTGGCCCCGCGATCCTGGTACCATGGTGTGGCAAGAGGTCAGCAACATTGCCGCCGGCGCGGCTGACCCGGGAGAGTGGCTCTGAATCCTCCGGGGGTGGCTAGGTGAATAGCCTCCGTGGGGAGCAATCGCCGGTCGGAGGCTGGAACCGCCCTGCCCAAGGCCGAGGAAGACGAACGCCGGGGGTGGAGAACCGAGGCCAGCGCTACGGCCCGACTCGGAGAAAGCGCCATGGTGTTTTCCAAGACTATAGTCCAGGGAGTTTACGTGCTTTGTTATCTTAGCCGGCAGACGCCGGGCACGGTGGTGCCGGCAAGTCCCATCGCCGAAGCCATGAACGTCCCCTCCGAACAGGCGGCCAAGATCCTGCAAGCCCTGGCTCGCGCGGGAGTGATCCGCTCGGTGCGCGGCCGGCGCGGCGGCTACGCCCTGGAGAAGAAGCCGGAAGAGATCACCTTGAACGAGCTGATCACCGCCCTCAGTTCCGAGCCGGATCAGGCTAGTGTGGAGTCACGGCCTTGCCCAGTAGCCCCGGAGCAGGTCTGCAGCGCCTACGACGGCTTGGCCCGGCTCCGCGACCGGATTCGGGAGTTTCTGGGTAAGGAGACCCTGGCCCCCTTGATCACCTCCTCCTGCGACGTCGAGAGCGCTCTGTTCACGGCTAATTCCCGGCGGCCAGAGCGATCCGAGCCGGGCCAACAGACCGACCAAGAGGCCGCGAGCACGCCCCCGGCCGAACGCAAGAAAGACGACTGAATGGGGCCGGGCGATGCCGTACCACCCGGTCGGCGCCCGGAGCTGTAGGCTGGGCGGAGTCCCGAAGTAGGTCAAGATGCAGCCCACCAATCGCGCGCATCGAGACGGTGGGTTTCGTTCGCCTACGGCTCACTACACCCACCCTACGCCTCTGCGGTGTCAATCTCCCGGCATCAGCCGGTGTAGTTGAGGGCGAAGGTGGCGAAGTCGGTCAGATCCACATCGCCGTCGCCGTCCAGGTCGGTGGACTCGAAGTCATCCGCACTGCAGCCCGGCGGCGGGGTGGTGGCCCCGCTGGTGAAGCACAAGGCGAAGGTGGCGAAGTCGGTCAGGTCCACGTCGCCGTCGGTATCGAAGTCGCCGTTGCTGCGCACCGAGGCCTGGCCCTCGTAGGGCAGGTAGTTGGGTCCGGTCACGGTGACGTACATGGTCCCGGTGGCGGCAGGAGTAAACCCGAAGGTAGCCAGGCCCCCCACCGTACTCTGCACCTCGTAGACGTCGCCCTCCTTGCACAGGCACACGGTAGCTCCCTCGACCGGATCCAGCCCGCAGTAGACCTGCACCGGAAAGCTGGTCGGCGTAGCGGCGGTCAGCAGGGTGCCGTGGCTAACGGTGAGGCTTTGAGGTTGGTCGGTCCAGACGGCCAGTCCGGGGTCGCCCAGCAGATGCATTTGGGTGAAGCAGTACTCGCCAAGGTTGTAGGGGTCGTGCCCCTCAAAGGCGTTGTTCTTGAGATAGGAGAAGCATTCGCCCAGGCGGTAGAGGCCCTCCTGGAATAGCGACTCATAGAGCAAGTCGTCCTGGAGTACGGAGTAGTGGTGAAAATCCTCCGCGCTGCCTCCCCAGCCGGTGCGGGTGTTACCCATGAAGGCAATGGCCCCGCCGGCGGAGTTGCGCAGGAAGGCCTCGCCGACACAAGTGGGAGAGGGGAAGTTGCAGGGCCAACAGCCCACGGCGGAGACGATGCTCTGGCGGTCACCATTGTACAAGGCGTTGACGTTGGAGACCTGTAGCAGGTCGCCGTGGCTTATCCAGCCGGTGCCCATGCAATACCAGTCACAGTGGTCGTGATGGTTGACCAAGTGGTGTCCCTGGTTGAGGTAGGCGATGACGTCGGCTTTGTGGGCGCCGGGTTCGCTATCGTATTCGGTATCCAGGGTCCAGGCGGGCGGGAGGTAGCTGCTGCGGATGTATTCCTTGGCGGTCTCTCCATACTGGTCGCCCGTCTCGGTGATGTCGAAGCCTAGGAAGACCGCCGTGGTGGCGTAGTCGCTCAGCGGGGGGGCTTTCTCATAGGTGAAGACTTTGCTGAGGAAGGTGCTGATCCCGGCGGCGTCCGGCACGGAGGCGCGGTTGAGGTGGACCTCACAGACCCAGTCCTCATCGTAATCGGCATAGTAGGTGTCATTGGGGATGTCGTCGGTCCAGTAATCCGGTATGGTTATGGTTCGGACGTGGTAAGGAACGACATCGGTGTCACCCCCCAAGAGGAAGAAAGTGCTGCCCCAGTTGCTGTGGGCATCCTGCACGAAGGCACGAATCTTCTCCACATTGGTGCCGCTGTAGCCGCCGTCGTTATAGATCCAACTCGTGGTCACGATGTTGGCGGGCAGGCCTTGGCGGGTCCGCCAGTCGGCCAGGGGCTGGAAATCGTCCACCCAACCGCTCTGCGTGATGATGACGTAATCGTAACTGCCCGGCCCGACGCCACGACTCGGGGCGGGGGGCTGGTCCGAGACCAACGGACGGACGTCATCGGGGTTGACTACCATGCGGGCCAAGGCCTGGCGGCAGGCGGCCCGGCGCTGCTCCGAAAACCGCGCTGGAAGGTAATCGCCGCACACATAGCCGCCGACGCCCTGCAGCACGATCTCCAGGTCGGTGTGCAGGATCAGCTTGTGCCGGGCGCCCACATATTGCAAGGGACAAACGCGCAGCAGAGCCAGGCCCTGCCCGGCCAGGTCACTCTGTTGAAGTAACTCCACCGGGGCGGGGGGATAAGCCTGTGGTGAGGCATAGATCTCCGGATCCGGCGCCACCAAGTTTCGACCTGCCGGGGCTCCGGTAATAGGAGTAGGCCGCTGAGTCGGGAATACGGTGTACTCTCCATCAAGCTCCACCGACTCGCTGCGGGCCAGGCGCACGTTGGTCACGGCCATCCCCGGCGGCAGGGCCACGCGCAGCAGTTGGGCCGGCAAACTCGGGACCCCGGTCTGGTTCAGATGATGACCATCCCGCAGGGACACGGTATCGTAGCCGTTTAACTCGCCAAAGGTGAGGTCCGCGTGGGAATAGATGACGGTGTAGCGCAGCTCGAAACTCATCCCGTCGGTGCGGGTGGACACGGTTGCGGGAACAGACTGGGCCGGCGCCGCGGCCGGCGCGGCCATCAGCAGGACCATGACCACCAGCGCCAAGCCGGTGCCAAGGCGACGCCTTGCGGCCGGGCCAAACGTAAGCTGCGGTTGAGTTCGCGCCAACCATGAACGTCGCGCCTGCAAGCTCGTCAAGCACAGCATGTCTTCGTCCTCCGAAGTTGGCCGACCGGGTTCCAGGCCGGCTCCGACTACGGCCAATACACAGGTCATCTTCGGCTTGGAAACAACAGACACGGCGTTCCTCCGCTCACAAGGCAGCGGTTCGGCGCTTCCCCCTTCGCGCCGTGCGGACGGTGTTCCCAGCAGTGGCCCCCGGCTCCTACCGAGGCCGGTCCCTCCAGCCTGGTAAGCATTTTAGCAAAATGCCGTGCCGCACACCAAGCCGGCCTCGTAAGAAGGCTGTGGTCTGTTCGACGAGGGGCGCGCACTGGTTACCGTGGCCGGGAGGCCGAAGAACGGCAGCGTCCTAAAATTCCCTTCCCCGGCACGTCAACAGCGGTATTTGCTTCGCGGTCGCGTTATGCAGTGCTCCATGCCTGAAAATCGTCCTTCCTTCCGGTGTTCGCGCAGGCCGCCCGCGACGAGAAAGGCGGCACCTTCTTCGCCACGGCGGAGTGCGGTTCGGCGGATTTGGTGATTTCACCAAGATGGGAGCGTCAGGGCTCAGGGATGGTTTCTGAAGGTCCCTGAGACCTATACGCTTGACATTTCCGCCGCTTTACGGTATAAGACAGGTTCTGCCAAAGGTGGGAGTCGTCTGCCGAGCCTGCTTCTACGGCAAGTCGTATAAAGCGCGGTTCGGCGGAGAGGGGGGGACATGCGTTGTGAGCCTGCCGCCAAGGCGCTTTGGCCGGCGCCGGGCCCCACGGCGCCATTTAAGGAGGGTGAACGATGCGCAAGCTATTCCTTGCCCTAATAGTCGCGGCTTGGTGGTCGACGCCGGCGCTTGCTGATTATTACGACCCGCCGGAAGGTTGGCCGGATAACGACTCACCCACCAGCAATGGGAATTCTCGACGGGTGATAATCCCACCCCGGCTGATTCTTACATCAACAACAACGGCCTTCCCTGGGCAACCATCACAGGAGACACTATCTGGATCGACGATCCCTCCGCGTACGTGGAGACGGATCGCCGGGGCATGTGGGTCGTCGGTGGGTTTGAAGAGGCCACTTCGGCTACGCTGGAGTTGGCCATACCCAACGTCCCGGCGTTAGCGGAGAAACTGGTTTGGCTGCAACTCACTTATTATCTGGTGGGGGCACCCGGAGCGGGATACGTTACGGACTTGTTTACCGAAGGCGGTGAGTTGATCACGGTCCTCCCCGATTCCGAAGTGGCCTATGCGGTGGACCCGGTGAACGAGCCGGGATGGTTCTACTACGAAAAGATGTGGAGCATTCAGCCCCAGCCGGGATCGGAGACCATCCAGGCCACGATCGATCTGCCGCCGATGGCTGCCTTCGCCCTCGACGAGGCGGCCGTCGATACGATCTGCATACCCGAGCCCGCCACCCTGTCCTTGTTCATCCTCGGTTGCCTGGCGGCGGTGAGGCCAAGGCGGCGATAACTGCCGCGGGCGCGGCGGGCATCCCCGGCCTGCGCACATCACTCCCTCCTCAGGTGCCCCGTTCAACCTGATACTTCTCTTATCAATGTGTCATCGGGCGCCAGACGGCTTCCTTCAGTCGAGGCAGTTGGGAACCTCGTTGCTGGAGGTCGTGCCGAACAAAATCGCAAAGGTACTGAAGTCTGTCAGGGTGATGTCTCCACTACCGTCCAGGTCGCTGCAGATAAAGGTCTCCTCCGGGCAGTCACCGCCGGGGGCCGGTAGCCCGTAGCACAAGGCAAACGAACTGAAGTCCGTCAGATCAACAACACCGCCGCTGCCGTCTATGTCGCCGCACACACAGGTCTCTGACGGTGGGGCAAACTCGTAAGCCCCCAGGTCCACCACGGCGACTTCGTCTCCGTCGCCGTCCCGGATGCGCAGCTTGCCGTCCAGATCGCGTGTGTATCCCGGCGGAACGGCGGAGTTATCTCCCACGTCAATGCAAGGCGAGCCGGCCTGCAGGCGCAGGTTGTCGTCGGTCGTGCCGGCCAGGCCGTCCCCGCCGTCGGCATCGACGAACTGAGGAGCAAGGTCGAGATTGCCGTCCACGCCGGGGGTGGGCCAACCTTGGAAGCAACAGTAGGTGACGGTGGTGGTGCCGTTGGCCAGGTGAACTTGGGCGGACTGATCCGTTCCGCCGTTGTCACTGTTGCCCCACAGGATGGAGTTAGTGACCGTCAAGCTGCTGGTACTCTTGAAGTTGTAGATGCCTCCGCCGAAGGTGACGGCGCTATTGCCGCTGAGGCTACAATCGGCCAGGGTGAGCGTGCCGTTGTTGGCTAGCCCGCCGCCATTAGCGGCGGAGTTACCGCTGAACAGGCAGTTGACCAGGAGGGCATTACCCTCCAGGCTGTTGCCCCAACCGCCGCCCCGGCTGTCGCTGGAATTGCCCAGGAAGACGCAACTGCTGAGCGTGGGGCTGCCTCCGCCATTGTTCTGGAAGCCGCCGCCCAGGTAGCTGGCGTGGTTGCCGAGGAAGGTGCAATTGGCGACGCTGAGGTCGGCCTCTTCAGCCAGCAGGCCGGCGCCCCGGTCGGCAGTACTCAGGCCGTCAGCCTGCCCCGCCGTGATGGTGAAACCGTCCAGCACCGTCGTCGAGCCGACAGCGCTGGCCGTCACCACGTGATAGCTGTTGTCAGTCAAGTCCCCCAAATGGTCGTTTTGCTCCAGGTCGCCGCTAAGGATGGCTTGGTTGACCTTGGGGGCGCGCTGGTCCCGGAGAGTCTCATCACCGGCAAAGCCACCATACAGGGCCACCTGGTCGACGAGCTGGAAGGTGGCGGTCCGGGGATCAGTGGGGGAGACTTGTTTGGACGGTCGGTAAGTACCGGCCGCCACCCAGATTTCGCTGGCGGCGCTGCCCGGAAGCGCGGCGATGTCCAACGCGGCCTGGAGGTCGGTATAGGCGTGGGTCCAAGTCGTGCCTTGTCCCAGCCCGGTGGCGCCGGCATCAACATACAGCACCGCGGCTTCGCACTCGTCGGGCACTTCGTCCTCGTCGGCGTCCGCACTGGTACCGGCGATGATGTCGCATTCATCCGGGACGCTATTAGCGTTGCAGTCCTGGCTGGTGTCGCCGGCGATATCGCAAATGTCCTGAATCAGATTGCCGTTGCAGTCCTCGTCCGGCTCACACTCGTCGGGAACGACGTTGTCGTTGCAGTCCTGGCTGGTGCCTTCGATGATGTCTATCTGGTCATCGGCGCCGTTGCCGTTGCAGTCGGCCGAGGCCAGCACGCCGACCCAGGTACCCCAGACGTCCTGGGCATGCCCGTATTCCTGGATGGTCCAGAGACTCAACTCATCGACGGGATCCAGGGTGGTGAGGCTGTAGTCACCGAAACGGTTTCGTCCGTAACCGTCGATGAGGTCCTGACCGGCAACACCGGCATGGTACATCACCGGAGTGGCCATCTCGCCCGGCGGATCGGAGGAGAGGCGGCCGGTGTAATAGGCGGACACGTACTGATTGGCATGAGAACCGGAAATGCCCAACACCACCCGGCCGAAGTCGTTGACCGCGATGGAGGGAAAGAAGTAATACAGCGTGCCGTCGCTGACGGTTCCGGATTGGATCAGGTCAGCGGTCAGCGGGTTGATCTCATACCAGCGGGCGGCCGCCCGCCCGTTGTAGCTGATGCAGTGGCAGGTCCACAGAGACCCGTCGCGATAGAAAGCATTCATGGGGCGGTAATCAACCGTGTCCAGCGGCGTAGAACAACCCAGGGCCGGGGCATCGGGTGGGCTACTGTGATACGAAACGGAGACGAAACCCATCTCCGTCAGGGTGGGTGAGGTCAGGGGCGGATTGATTCGGCGGACACGCAGGCTGCTAGAGCCGGACCGGGAAACCAGGTATTCGCCGGCGGGTGTGCCGTAGGTATGGGCCGGCTGGATGGCCCCTTCCCAGGGCAGATTGCGAAACGCGGTGACGGTGCCCAGGCTGGGCTCGGCAGCGATTAGCGGCGCCTTGTCCAGGGCAAAGATGGACATGCCCCCGCCGACCATATAGGCGGCCGTGTAGATGCCGTGCTGGTCCACGCCCAGCGTGGGATAGTCCGGCCATCGGCCCGCGTCATCACCTTGCGAGACGAGGATATTGGTCTTAAACCACTCGCCGGTAGGATCGTCCGTCAGCGAAACCGCCAGGTAAACGCGGGTATTGAAATCGCACACGATGACCACCCAGCGATTGCTGTGCTGATCGAAGAGCACGCGCGTATCACCACTGGAACCGGGTAGGAATGTACTCAGGCTCATGCTGACCAGCAGCATGCCGGATTCCTTCTCGTAGACGGCCAAGACGGTATTGACCACTTCGACAAAATGATCGGGCCCCACGGCGCCGCAGGTATCGGGCGGAGCGCTCCACTGGCCGACATCACCGCGGACTACCCCCTGGAAATCCTTAGTCAGGATCGGCAAAGTGGCGGCCCGGGTGAGCGGTCCCAGGGCGGGCACCTGCTCTTGCTGCGCCTCGTCGGCGAGATCCAACTCGGCGGCCGGGAAGATCTGCGGCGCGGGGATCATCTGGGGTTCGGAAACACCCCGGCCGGTTTCCCAGACCAGACCCGCGTAACCCGATCCGGTCAGCGTGGTATTGAAAGACAGGTCCTCGAAATCGAGCACCACCAACTCGCCGCGCTGCTGTTGGCCCTGCGGACTAATGGTAAAGGTCAGGTCATCCATGCCGTACCAACCGCCGCCCTGGAAGACCGGCGTAGAAAGGATCACTATTCGGTCCACACCGCGGAGGTTCATGGCCAACCAGCGAGGTTCTTCGCCGATATCGCTGAACCAGTCGGTCTTGGCCACCTCTTGGCCATCGCGATAACCGATCACGCGGATGGCGCTGGTCCAGGTGCCCTCGGCGCCCTGGCCGGCAAAATAGGCTCCGCGCACGTCCACCAAAGACGGAAAGCCCAGGCCCATTTGCGGGTCGCCGAACTTATTGACCACGTTGTGCTCACCGGTGTGCGGGTAGTAGGTGGCCCGCCGGGAAGGCACCACCCAAGCGCCGTACTTGGCCTCGGGCGCCTGGGGCCCCACCAACTCCGCCTGGCGGGCGAGTTGCTCGCGAGCCAAGGCCTGGGCCATCGACTCCACCAGTCCCGGCCCGTGAGTGGCGGGATCAAGCAACTCTCCGCGGATGGTTTCGCCG
>Ga0315550_1003150_pt1 | contig 10020 bp, 11 predicted proteins | sample SalMarSW160190MG_2_FD_203100 | JGI IMG/M metagenome (GOLD analysis project Ga0315550, IMG submission 203100) | Salt marsh sediment microbial communities from the Plum Island Ecosystem LTER, Massachusetts, United States - Salt Marsh Sediment SW1601-90 ... | reverse complement strand
CACCTCACCCTTCTCTAAGAATGTCTCCGCAAACAAGTAAATCAGTTCCGTGGACCCATTACCCACAACCACATTGTTCAAGTCAATTCCCCCGAAACCAGCGGCAATAGCCTCCCGCAACGCTGTAGAGGTTGAATCGGGGTAAACCGGAATCTGACCAACATTGTTTCTTATCGCTTCAAGAGCTTTTTGTGAAAAACCCAGCGGGTTAATGTTTGAGCTGAAGTCCATGATCTCTTCTCTGGCGAGACCCGACTTTTTTTCTGCGTCCCAAACTTTCCCTCCGTGAACGCAAGGCGTTAGACGCTTAATGTTTTCTCGTGCTAATCCCCAAGTTGACTTCACGTTAGTTCCCTTTCCAATCCTCTCAGAAGCTATCAATCAGTTTGTTGCGTGTATTTTTTTGTCCTATCGATGCGTTTGCTGAAGTATAAGTTTTTGGCTGGATTCTCCATCCATATTTTTATGTGCACACAGAAGAAATAACTAAGTAACTGCAGAAGCTCTATTTGGCTACTGAAGGTTGCTTGAAAAAGCGGGAGACTGAAAACCCCCAACTAGGTGATGGCATGAAAAAAAGGGAAATCAAACTAAAGCTGGAAGATGTAAAAGCGGAGATACTTTACCACAATTTTCAGAGTTTTGAGGTTAACACTCTGCTTGTTTCCTTTGGAGAAAAGCGTCGGATTCTTTCCACTTGGGATGGATACAAAGAGGTGAGTTCTGTCGCCAACACCTATCAACCTCCTGCCTTGTCAGAGGTCACGATGATGAACTATCCGGAATTTGAAGAAAGATTTCCTGCTGTGCTGGGAATCCCCCGTAGCGACTTCAGCTTCTTGAGCACAATAGCCAACATGGATAACCATGCAGTCTGCGAGAAGTCATATCAAAGCCTCATAGTTTCCTGTCTGGCTACTGGAGGGGTAGGCAATGCCCTTAGATCCGGGGTTGACAAGGCAAATTGGATGGAGCAAGATGGAAAGTTTGTGAAGACGCTTGGAACAATCAACATAATTCTTTTGACCAACGCCAATCTAAGCGATGGGGCTATGGCGCGGACTATCATTACGGCTACAGAAGCAAAGACTGCCGCCCTTCAGGATATGGATGCCCGAAGCTCGGTTTCCCCCGAAAACCAGGCAACAGGCACCGGAACCGATAACATGATAGTCGTTTCTGGAAAAGAACCGGGCAGACAGATACGATACACTGGTGGGCACACCAAGATAGGCGAATTAATTGGCGCCTCAACAAAGCTCGCGGTAGCCGAGGCAATAAAAAAGCAAGCCTCATCTAAATGAACTTAGATTATCAGACTGGAACAGGAAATCTTTTTTCATCTTCGTTTGTGGAAGAAACTTTCGAAGCTAAAAACAAAGCTTGAACGTTGGTATTCTTATTAACGCTAAGTGATGAATGGCAAACACCTGTTCATTTCTTAGGTTGATTCTGTCTCAAGTTTCTCTGATTGCTTGGGCTTTTCTGTGCTCGCTAATTCTTTTTTGGATGTAAGCATGTAATCTGCCCAAGCAGCGAAGAAGCCGCGGTCATAATCTGCGTGAATCTTGTTTTTGTACTCCCTCAGAAACTCTTTCCTAAATTTTTTCAGATCTTTTTCGTCTTCAAAGTTCACGTTCTTGATAAACGAGTAGTCGTCACCGGATTTTTGGGCTAGAAGTATGCCGTCGAGAGCGTGGAGGTATCCGCTGTTCCATTCTGTCTCGTTTGTTTTCAGCCTTATCCGTTCAAGTACACGCTCCGCCTCAGCAAACCGTCTTCCCTTCACAAGCTGAAAGAATCTGACTACAAAAACCTTTGAAATAGGCATCTAATCAACTCTACCTCCATCTTCATTAACGTCCTCTATTCCTCTTTCGGAAATCCTGAATATCCCTTCCCCCTCCGGCAGATATGGGCTGGAAACAAGACGTGCAATTCGGACTGGTCCACGAGCAGACTTTCGGAGAAAAACACGGGTGTGACTAGTGTGGGCGACTATGTGACCGCCTACAGGATGTATGGCATCACCGAAGAATACGTCTGGTTTGGACATAACCTGATTTGTAACAACAGCTACCGCATTGAATGCTCTGGATAGCCGAATCAGCATGTGCATATGCTTGTTGAGTTTCTGTTGTCTCTCAGCCAGCATCTCCCTGCCCAGATACTCGCTTCTGAAGTGGGAAGTCAAGGAATCCACGATTATCAAGCGGACCCCGTTTTCTTTGATCACCTTGTCTGCGTTCTCTAAAAGAAACATCTGATGATCAGACGTGAATGCCTCAGCAAAAATGATTTTCTTAATTACCTCTTCCGGGTCTAAACCCACATTCTGTGCCATCTGAAAAATCCGCTCAGTTCTGAAGGTGTTCTCCGTATCTATGTAAAGGGCTGCGCCGCCCAAACCACCCTGCTCAGGAGGCAACTGAACGTTAACACACAACTGATGGCAAATCTGGCTTTTGCCGCTCCCATATTCCCCATAGAATTCGGTGATGGATTGAGATTCGATGCCTCCCCCCAGCAGTTTATCCAGCACGCTGCTTCCCGTGGTCAAACGTAGAACGTTCTGCCGCATCTTCACCAGCTCGTCTCCCCTGATGAACTGGAGAGGCATGCATGAACGTGCTTTGCGAATCAACTTTTCGCCATTTTTTTTACTTATGCCCGCTTGCTCCAGTTCCTTAGCCGTAGCCATGGCAAGAGACTCTACAGTGTGCAATCCGATTTCCCGCAGCTTTTTGGAGGTGGTAGACCCTATGTCAAGGTCTTCCAAGCGTTCGTATCTCTTCTTTTCTATGGTTGGCTCCGTAGTCATTTTGGCGTCTCAGTTCCAGATTTAAACGCAATAGCGTGTGCGTATTTAAGTTAGACTATATTGTAGATAAAACGTTCGATGAGTGGTCTCTGACCACAAGAAGGTCTGCAGCAAAAAGTATAAGCGGTGTCTTCTAAATCTGCTTTAACAGAGAGGAAAAAGTTTTGGTAACGGAGAAAGCTGTGGAGAATGTGACTGTCAAACTCCTGCAACTGGCGGTCACAGAGTTGCCGCAAGACGTGAAGGAGGCTCTCCGGCGGGCATATCGTGGAGAGGAGAATAAGGTGGGAAAGTCTCAACTGAAAGCCATTTTAGACAATGTGGAGTTGGCTGAGAAGACAGTTGCTCCCATGTGTCAGGACACGGGTGTAGTCATCTTCTATGTGAAGGCTGGTAGCCAAGTATCTGGGTTAGACAGGGTTGAAGGTGCTCTACGCAAAGCCACAGTAAGGGCAACTGGGGAGGTGCCTCTTCGTCCCAATGCTGTTGATCCCTTCACCCAAAAGAACACAGGAAACAACACCGGAAGACACATTCCATACATACACTGGAAAGTGGTGCCCGGAGACACCCTTGAAATCACGGTGTTGCCGAAAGGAGGCGGATCAGAAAACGTTTCCGCCCTAGGCATGCTCAGCCCAAACCAAGGAATAAGGGGACTCAAAAAGTTCGTTGTCGACACTGTAATCAACGCTGGCGCTAAACCTTGTCCCCCCACAGTTTTGGGTGTTGCGGTCGGGGGAGGAGCTGACATAGCAATGGAACTAGCCAAAGAGGCTCTGCTAAAACCCTTGAATCAGCCCAACCCTAACCCTGAACTGGCAAAACTTGAGCAGGAACTACGTGAAGCCGCAAACTCAACGGGAATAGGACCCATGGGCTTAGGAGGCAAAACAACAGTGCTGGATGTAAAGGTTGATTACGCTCACAGACACCCTGCATCATATCCTGTAGCCGTGGTGGTTCAGTGCTGGGCAGCCAGAAGAGCCTCAGCGCGTATCCACTCTGACGGAAAAGTGGAATACTTAACTCACAAGGTGGCGTGGAAAGGATGACCATTCACAAGCTTAGCACCCCAATTTCGGAGGAAACGGTGAGAAAACTGGAAGTAAACGACACCATCTACCTATCAGGAACCATCGTTACCTTGCGGGATGCAGCCCACAGAAGAGCACTGGAACTCCATAAAGAGGGAAAGCAGTTGCCCATCAATCTAGATGGGTTAGCGGTTTTCCATTGCGGTCCTTTAGTTAAAAAGGAGGATGATGGCTGGAGGGTGGTGGCTGCTGGTCCAACCACCAGTGCGCGCATGGACCTGTTTGAAGGCGAATTCATCAAGAATTTCAAGGTTCGGATTGTGATAGGGAAGGGGGGCATGGGCAAGAAAACAGTTGACGCCATGAAAAAGTATGGGACTGTGTACGGGGCACTCACTGGAGGAGCAGGGGTTCTGGCAGCTAAAGCCATAAAACAGGTGAAGGGCATGGAGTGGAGTGATCTGGGAATGCCGGAAGCCATGTGGATACTGGAAGTTGAGGACTTCGGACCCTTAACCGTAGCCATCGACGCCCACGGAAACAACCTCTTCGAAACCATCCAAACCAAAGCTGATGCTGAAAAACAGAAAATCTACAGAAAACTAGACCTAAAGTAACCTACCTTTTTGGGTTGCCAAGTCTGCTATGACTTCTTTCACTGTGTCTGCTGGAGCATCTGTTCTGACGCCTCTGCTGTTAAAATGCGTTGGAACCGCTTGGAAACCCGACTTTCTTATCCTGTCAATCACTTTCTTTTGGGATGGAACGGGCAGATTCAGCTTGTCGCAGATTTTGTCGACCCTGTAATATGTGACTGGCGCCTCAGCTTCATTCCGAATCAAAGACAGTGTCTTGAGAATCCTCTTTTCCTGCCTCAATCCTCTTTGTTTCGCTTCCCGTTCCATCAGAGAACAGAAGTTTTTGTCCGCTATCCTGCCGAGCCACAGGGGACCAGCAGCACTCAACTTTGCTCCGCAACTGGGGCAAACATGTTTTAGTGGAGAGGTTATTCCTGAAACTGTTTCTCTGTGAAAACATGAGAAGCAGTGGAGAATGTATCCCATCTGTTGAACGCTCTTGTCTGCTACTCGGGCGCCATAGTCTACAGTCGCGTATGCTCTGACATAATGGTCTATGCTGTGGCTGAACAAAACTTCGACGCCTATTGCATGTTTTGCAGCCATCATTGTTAGGCATCCGATCAGAAGGCGAACAGCAAGCTCGTGGCAATATTCTGTGCGCAAGGGCTGTCCACCATACTTTCTGAGACACGCTCGAGGATGAACCCCACATAATGGAGCCATGTCCGTGGCGGTTAACGCAAGCAAGCCGCCGTTACGTAAGGCCCGTATGGCAGAATCTAGATAGGGCACAGGAGGTCCAAAGGGATCAACATCCACATAATCAAACCTTTTTCTGGGCGCCGCATTTCTGCTCAAAAAAAGGTTAGCGTCTTCGTTAGACACCTCAACACGGTCTTCTACATTGTTCAGCTCAGCGTTGAAGCCTGCAAGCCTAGCCGATTCTGGCTTAATATCATTCAAAAAGACTTTGCGAACGCCTTCAACTTCCACCGCAAATCTTACGCCCCGAAGCCCACACCCAGTCAAAGGCTCACAAACTGAGACTTCTCTCCCCAAAAGCTTCTGATGCACTTGTAACGCTAAAACTGCCAAGTCCCTGTTCAGTTCCATGGTGGGGTTGTAAAATACTGGAGCCTTAGATGGAGCGTAATCCGACGGCTTTTTTTTGTAAGCGGCAAGCTTGGGCACCACCACCTTGACTTCACCCTCCTTTATAGTCTCAGTGGGGAAATCAAAACTCAACCTTCACAGCTCCTCCGTACATACTGAAGCTTTTATTTGTCGAAACTAGATATTAGGGTTCGTCTAAAAGGATGCAAGGTGTTCACGTTGAAACCTCTGATGCTCGTGACTGGGAAGCCGGGAATCGGCAAAACAAGTATACTCCGTCGAACAGTGAAGGAACTCAAGAACAGAAACTATGAGGTCGGCGGCATGATTTGCCGTGAGGTACGTGAGGGAGGAGTAAGAGTAGGCTTCGAAATCATGGATTTGTCTACGGAAACGAGAGGATGGTTAGCCCACGTGAACCAGCCAACAGGCCCCAAAATAGGCAAGTATCATGTTAACTCGACTGATCTTGAGGTTATTGGCGTAGGCGCAATTCTTGACGCACTTCAAAACGCGGATATACTGGCAGTAGATGAGTTAGGTCCCATGGAGTTTTCTTCAGCAGCTTTCAGCAAAGCCTTAGTTAAAGCTGTGGAAAGCAGCAAACCCCTGATAGGGACAGTTCATTATGGACTAAAGAACTCCATAATCGACAGCATCAAAAAGAGAGAAGAAACAGAAGTTCTTAAGGTAACCTACAAGAACCGAGAAAACCTTCACAACCTGATCGCCAATAAGATAAGCGAACATTTGACAAAATAGGATCGAAGCGTCAGCCCATTTAAGGTGGAAGAATCAATTGAGAAAAAATCCTACCTGCGAGAAGATAAGAAAACGGAGAACCATCAGAAAGTACCTTCAGAAAGCTGTTCCAGAAGAAGCCTTGCTAAAATGCGTGGACGCTGCAAGAGTTTCGCCTTCCGGAGGAAATCTTCAACCTCTACGATATGTTATTGTTAATGATCCGAAGTTGCTAAAACAAGTCTTTAGTACATTGAGCTGGGCTGTGTATTTGCCTGATTATTATCCTACCGAAGAGGAGATGCCGAGAGCCTACATTGTCCTGTTGTTAGACAAGAACGGTCGGACTCCTATTCACGACGCGAGCATCGCTGCAATGAGTATTTCCATGGTTGCCTATGACGAGGGATTAGGTTCATGCATGCTAGCATCAGTAGATAGAGAAAAACTGAGGGAAATCTTGAAGGTGCCTGAGAGTCTTGCTGTTGCTTTGGTGGTTGCTCTTGGCTATCCAGCAGAGAATCCGGTGGTGGAACCGGTGAAGGATGGAGCCATAAACTACTGGCTTGACGAAAATGGGGTGTTACATGTGCCCAAGAGGGATCTCAAAGATATAATCAGATGGAATAGTTACTGAGAACAGTGAAGATTCAGGCTTTCTTGCATTTGCAAGTCTGATTTTCAGTAAAAACCGCCAAAGCCTTCATAAATATGAGTTAACATATTATCTATCTTGGTCGATACGATGCCAATTCAAGGTAAACTGTATCTATGGGGAGAAAGAGCAAAAGGCGTTCCAGAAGAGACGTGTGTCTACGCTTTGTACGACAAGAACCGAATGATGATCTACGTTGGCGGCAGTTCCAACCTTCGGCAAACCTTCAGTCGCTATCTTGAGACAAACTTTTCTGATGACCCTCGCAAACGTGAAACCGTATACTATCGAAGGATGGTTGCCACAAACTGGGAAGAAACAGTTAAGAAGTGTCTAGACGAATATAAACAAGATTGTGGAGATATACCTAAATTGAATAATCCATTAAAACCGGGAGAAAAAGTTACTCCAGGATGGGGATTCTACTTTTACGAAGCCTTCAACAAACCACTCTTTGAGGCTGCGTTCAATCTAGAAGATCTGAAGAAGAAAGTGGCGAAAGTTCCAGTTGCTTCTCTAGAATTTCACCAAAACAGAGGGGACTTTGCTCGATGGATCCGCGATGTCTTCAAAGACACTCAGTTGGCTGAGAGAATCTCAAGGATGTCAAGCACTGGGGAAACCCTCAGGCTAGAGTTGTTAAATGCTTTAGGTAACCCTGAAGTAGCTGAGTGCCCTGAATGTGGAACCCTAGCGACGCCAGTTAAGACGTGGCAGATGGCTGGAAGACCTAGCAATTCTGGTGAACGACTCCAATTGACAATAGCCCTATACAAATGCGAAAACTGCAGCAAAACGTTCAGAAAAGTGATCAAAAAAGAGAAGATCAAAGCATAATCTTCCTTTGCCATAAAACTCTCCAGCAGTTCGTTCAGCTGTTCGGCTTCATTCTGTAGAGTTTTTTCTCTCTCCAAAAACTTGTTTTCTCTTTTCTGGCTAATTTTCTACAGCTTTCATATGACCGAGCTTTGTTTATGAATCTCAAAGGTGAGTCTCATGGAAGAGACCCAAAGTTTTGTGGGAAATTTTTGTTTAGATGTCTCAGTTACCCATTATGTATATTTTCATTCGGAATCGGAATGTGTATAGTTAACAGCGATTCATAGTGTATCTTCATATGACTTAAAACTAATTGTTGCTGATTTCCTATCAGGCAAAATGAAGCGTGGCGTAAATTGGGGTAGCAGATTTGAAGGAGAAACTAATTGTTATTAGGCGACTGGAAAATGAATTGTGCACCATCCGAAGGCGAATAGACACCGAAGCAAATCCTGTTAGAAAAGCCAAAATGCTCAATGTTTACGGCAAGATATCCATAGCATTGACCGGAAAGGAAATGTAAAACTTGAGGGATTCTATGCGCTCTCTATCCACGACAGTTTTCAATGCTGAACCATCAAACAAATGTGCAGAAGCTTTGGAAAACGAAAACTGCACACTTTGGTTCCCAGAAACAGGGAAACCAGCTACTGCCACAAAAGTCGCTGCCAAAGGACGTGAATCCACGTATAATATGGTGTACATGTGCTAAGCGGGAGAACAAAACAAGAAGGGTGGAATGAAAATGTTGTTGATTTTGTTGGTGGGCGGTTTCTGGATGGCGTTAGTGGCTTATGTGCTATGGTATTTCTTTAAGGCAAAAACTGTTCATCCTTTAACTTTGGATGATCTGGCCTTGACTTGGAGGGTGCACAAGCAGCGGGACGGATGCAGTGCGTCCCGAATTCATAGTATGATTAAAGAAAACGATGAAGTTGTTGGGTTCAGGTGTGAGTGTGGCTTCGAGTTTGTCCAGAAACGGCTAATAACGCAAAACCCCCAGGAGCGGCAGGTATTCGTTAGCACTATACAGAAACAAGTACGGGAACAACTCCCAAATCATTAAAGAGACAGTTAAAGATCGTCGGATGACTCCGCGAAGAGTCTATGGTTTTTGCGTTTTTGGGTCCAAAATTTTAAGCTATACAAGGATGACAGAAATACAACAGAACTTGGTTGATTCAATAGTGTTAGGAATTTGTTTGTCATCCTGTTTGTTTTGAGCCTTTAAGATGCTTCTTTCCATTGTCGAGACTGTTTTCCAAGTCTAAAAAGTTTTAAGAACGTATTCTGGCTAAAAAAGGAGAAATACGCCACTTAAACGGCTCTTTTAACCAGATGGGAAATAATGAACAGCTATATTTCAAAAACCAAGTTTTAATTGACGTTTTTTGGGGTAATTGTGGTCGCATTTTTGTTTCGAGTTTTTGAGTTTGCTTTTGATTTTGCTGTTTAATATGTAGCTATATTCTTGAATGATTAAATCATGCTTATATTTTTCAAATCCCATTCGGAATCTGAATGTGTCTTTCATTTTTTGGTGGCAAATCTTTTTAATGTTCCACGTCGATAAAGATATAAAAATGTCGTTTTTCGACGTTTGAATTGGGTCTGGAAAACATGTTCAAGTCATCTGTTCAAGGTCACCGGCAAAAAGCTCTTGCAGTTACTTCATGGATTATCCATTCGGATTCTGAATGTGGATTATTATTACCGATACAGATTACAGATTCATACAGGTTAAATGTGGCAACCACGAAACCCCCTCATCACAAAGTAGTGCATGGGTTGTGAAGGGTGGGTTGATCGGATGATACCAAGTTACACGCGATTTGTGGGCTTGATGAATGCTTGTTGCTTATCCAGAATTCATAACGCTTTAATGGCTCTCGATAAAAAAAGAGGAAATCCGACAAAAAAAGACAGAAAAAAATGAAATGGCGTCTTGGGGTTCAAAAATGTTGGCAAACAATCGGAAATCGGGGATCACCTTCACAGTCTATATGAGGCGAGAAGGGAGAGTCACCGTTCCGAAGGAACTCAGGGACGCTTATGATTTGAAGGAGGGCGATTTGGTTGAGTGTCAGATCAGGAAAATCAAGTGATGGCGCCAAATCGGTTCCTCTTACCAGGGAAGCATTGGCTAAGCTGAAGCTGAAAGCATTGCGTCGTGGCGTGTGGTTCAGGGATTTGAAGCATAGTGAGCGGAAGCTTCTAAGTTTGACGATCAGGGTTGTCCAACGGGTTCACAGC
>Ga0315550_1003147_pt1 | contig 10023 bp, 7 predicted proteins | sample SalMarSW160190MG_2_FD_203100 | JGI IMG/M metagenome (GOLD analysis project Ga0315550, IMG submission 203100) | Salt marsh sediment microbial communities from the Plum Island Ecosystem LTER, Massachusetts, United States - Salt Marsh Sediment SW1601-90 ... | reverse complement strand
TTGGGCAAACTTTAAAGCATATTGTTGGGCAACGGACAAACTCTCATGCTGATCAGGAGATAGGCCAGATCTTTCTAGGAATGTCTCAAAGGTCATACGATCTAGTGCTTCAAGGTTGCCCAAAGCTCGCAGTGCAGACACTTGCTGTTCAGCTATCTGAGCCAGTTGGCAGGTGCAGGGGATCAGTTTGCCAAAGTCGGGATGGCCAACCGGTACATTGGCTCTTGTATAACCCAAACCTTTGCAGATTTTGCAATTCACGACCTGCTGCTCTATGCTAGGCTCTAGGTTGTTATCCATTCTTTTCCTCAAGGTAACGGCGGCGATCTTCTGGAGTCTCCCCTCGTGATTTTCTGTGTCTTTTTCCTTGTCTAGCCCACCGTTCCAGTATTTTCAAGACGTAAGCCCAGCCTCGGGCATTCTGTCGCACCGCCTCTCGGAATGCCTCCTCGATCCACTCCGCCGGGTAGGTCTGCTCCGCCTCGCGCAGCTCGTCGGCGATGAGGGGTGTGAGCAGGGAAATGTTCTGCTCGTACAGCGCAAAGACGTTGGGTCGCCCGGCCGATTCGAGTTCGTCCGGCCACTCGCCGCGCGCGATGGCCTCGACGGCGGCGCGCCCCTTGGGCGTGTTGGCAAAATAGATCTCCTCGCTCCCCTCTCCCTCGATGGTGTGTGTGCGCAGCAGCGTCCCGCGTTCGACGGCGCGAGCCAGAGCGGCGTCCAGCGCCTCGGTCGGGGAGCCGCCCAAGCCCGCTAACAGTGTCTGGTCGGCGGCCAGGTCGGCGCGGCGTAGGTAGCGCACCTTTCCTTGCTGTTGCTCTAACCGCCACAGCACGTGCAGCGTGAGCTTGAGCTCGGCCAGGTCGTCGATGATGGGCACCAGGTCGCTAAAGACCGGCTCGGGGAGGGTAACGCTGCGCACTTTGCCCGGCGGAAAGCCGCTAAAGGTCTTCATGGTATGTCGTTCACTCGACGAATTCGGTGCTGGCGATGACGTCCTCGATGGTTGCCTGGTAGCGTAGCATCATATCGGAGGTGGAAGCGCTGGCCACGACCGTGTACAGGTCGCGCCCGTCTGCGAACATGACCTGCAGGGCGTAATACTGGCCGGTGGACGAACTAGGATCTTCCTGGATGAGGCTCCTCTCGATTGCTTTTCTATCGTCGATCTCTACCTCGTCCGTCGAGAGCAGGGTGGCCGAATCGCTGAGGCGCTCCCATCTCTCCTGGTCGGCTTCCTCCAGGTCGAGTTCGTCCTCCTGGGTCTCGCGTATCAGCACGATCTGCACGTTATCCTCGGCGTGCGCCAGGACGAGGCAGGTGACGTGCGGCTGATTGCAGAACTCGTCCCCGGTCACGTCGAGACTCAGCCAGTCGCCCGGATACGTCAGCGAGATTTTGTCGTCCCGGTAGGTCTGTGGCGTCGTGGGCAGTGGGCTGGTCGCAGTTGTAGGTGTGGGCGTAGGAGCAGCAGCGGACGAGTCGACAAATCGCGTGCTGGCGATGATGGCCTCTATTTCGGTCTCATAGCTCGCCATCATCTCCTTGGTGGGAGCAAAGGCCAGGAAAAAGTATATATCGTATCCATTCGCGACGGCGGCGAATAGCGCGTGACTCTGTCCCTGGGAGGATTGGAGAACGAACTCCCCTGTCAGCCCCTGCTGCCCGCCGATCTCTATTTCCTCCTCGATAGCCGGGCTTGTCGCCCCAAAGTTGCTGGCCGTAAAGGCTTCGATCTCTGCCTCCAAATCCGGCGTCTCTGAGAGGGTGAGTCTGTAGACCTGGAGCAGAACGTTGCCGTCGGTATGTTGGATGATCAGGTACTCGGACTGGGATTCGCTGCCGGTCTCGTACACCTCCCAGTTGTCGCTGAACGTGATGCTAAAGGTCTCCCCGGTGTGGGTTTGGGACGCCGGGGCCGACGCAGGGGTTGGAGGCTCGGTAGGGAGGGGCAGCGGTGTGGGCGTCATGGTGGGCGTGGGCGTGATCGTCGGCGTGGGCGTGGCTGCTATGTGGGCCAGCACGCCTCCAGGTGTCAGCAACGTGGGGATGAATACCACGAGAACGATGAGCAGGCTGATGGCGGCGGTGACGATGCCCCCGATGGCCAGTCGCTGGCCTTGCCCGGCCCGTTTGCGGGCTTCCAGGATGCCAAACACGCCGGTTGTGGCAGCGGCGATGGCGACGAGCACGCCAAAGCAGCCTACGACGCTGATGGTACCTGGCACCGAGCAAAATTGCGCAAAGGCCACGGACAACGCGCCTAGCACCAGACTGGTGATGGCCAGCACGTTTTTGTTGGGTTTGTCCTGTGGCTCAAAGGGTGTTGACATCGATGGTTTCCTCTGTCACGTGGTGGTTCCTGAGATCGCAGTGTATCACACCGCGGGCAAAAGCGCAAGAAAGCAGTCAGCGATTCCCGTACCGTAGCCGCGATTTCCGAATCGCGCGCGCGGGCTGGACTTTTGGTCCAAAGTGCACTATATTGACTTGGAACCTTTGTTTGGCCTGTAGCGTCCTTAGAGTGAGCGCGCGATTGGCGTGAACATTTTCCTTTGATCAGGCATGTAATCTGGTAGAAGGGCCTCATAACCAAAAGGAGGAACGCTATGGTTACCCAATCCCCGAGTACGACCCGAATCGACAGACGTTGGATCAACACCGCGCTTTTTCTGCTGATTGTCCTGGCCGTCGTGGCCGGGTTCGCCGCGCTGTGGTGGGTAGCGACCCTGCCTCGGCGCGTGGACGAGCAGCAGACAATCGTGGTGGGGCGGACGCGCTTTGCTCCCGACAGCGAGGGATCGGTGCGCGTGGTGGTGCAGGATTTTGGCCGGGGCAAACCCATCGCCGGCGCGTCGGTCAAAGTCAGCCTGAAGCCGGAGGTGGGCCGGGCGATCTCCCTCTACGAGGGGGAGACGGACGCCACCGGCAGCGTGCCCGTCAGCTTTCACGTGCCTGCCGATGCGCCCGCGGAGGCGACCCTTGTCGTAGAGACGCGGTCGTCGGTCGGACGTGACGTGGTGGAACAACCGGTGACGGTCGAGCGGGAGTACCGGCTGCTGCTCACCAGCGACAAGCCGCTTTACCAGCCGGGTCAGGTGATCCACATGCGGGCGCTGGCGCTGAGCACCTTCGACCTGACGCCCGCCCGCGGCGCGACGGTGGGCTTTTTAGTGGAGGACCCCAAGGGCAACAAGGTCTTTCGCCAGAGCGTCGAAGCCTCCGATTTTGGCGTCGCCGCCGCCGATTTTACCCTGGCGGACATGGTGAACCAGGGCAGCTACAAGCTCAGCGTCGCCATCGGCGATACCGTCTCCGAGAAGACGGTCGAGGTGCGGCCCTACGTGCTGCCCAAGTTCGGCGTGAGCGTGTCGACGGATCGCAGCTTCTATCTGCCCGGGCAGCGGGTCGAGGGCGTGGTGCAGGCCGATTATTTCTTCGGCAAGCCGGTGGCGGATTCCGAGGTGCGCATCGTGGGCAGCGTGTGGGACGTGGAGCGCACGGTGGTGGTCGATCTACAGGGGCAGACGGATGAGGGCGGCACCTATGAATTCGGCTTCGATCTGCCCGAGCACTTTGCCGGGTCTGGATTGGATTCGGGGCAGGCGCAGTTCGCGCTGGAGGTGACCGTCATCGACCAGACCGATCACCCCGAGCAGACGAGCACGGTGCTGCCCGTCGCCGCCCAGCCCCTGATCGTCGAGGCGGTGGCCGAAAGCGGCGTCCTCAAGCCGGGGGTGGAGAACATCGTCTACATCCTCACTTCCTACCCTGATGGCCGTCCCGCCGAGACGCAATTGCAGATCAGCATCGACGGTGGTGAGTCGGTCGAGTTGGCCAGCGGTGAGTTCGGCCTGGCCGAGTTCGCCTTCACACCGCAGGCGAATGCCAGCCCCTGGATGCGCATCGTGGCCAGGGACGAGACCGGCCTGGAGGCCAGCCGCGACGTGGGCTTTGAGACCGAGTATGGTGGCGACAGCGTGCTCCTGCGCGCCGACCGGGCGGTCTACGTCGTCGGTGAGACAATGCACCTGACTGCCCTCACGCCGGTCGCGTCCGGCAGCATCTACCTGGATATTGTCAGAACAGGGCAGACGCTCTCGACCCGCTCGGCCGAGGTGGAGAGTGGTAAGGCCGAGTTTGCCGTGGACGTGAGCCCTGATATGTACGGCACGCTGGAACTGCATGCCTACAAGGTGCTTTTGGATGGCACTATCGTGCGCGACACGCGCATCGTGGTGGTGGACGCACCAAACGACGTCGATATCGCCATTGCCGCCGATAAGGACACCTACCTGCCGGGCGAGATGGGCACCATCGACTTTCAGACGACGGACGAGGGTGGGGGCGTGCAGACGGCGCTGGGTGTGGCGATCGTGGACGAATCGGTCTTTGCGCTGCAACGCCAGGACCCCGGCTTTGCCAAGCTGTACTTTATGCTGGAGCAGGAGCTGATGGAGCCCTTCTACCAGGTCAAGGGATTCGAACTGCCGGCTACGATTCCCCCTGATGAGGAAGAGGTGCGGCTGGCGCAGGACGATGCAGCCAAGGCGACCTGGGCCGGTCTGTCGGCGGCTGCCGCGCAACCCATCAACTCGCGCTATGAGAAACTCTCGACCGTCTCCGAGGCGCAGTCCGCTGGATTCACCCGCATCAGTCAGGGGGCCGTGATTGGCATGATCCTCGTCCCGCTGGGGCTGTGGGCGGTGGCCATCGTCGCCCTGGTGCGCTCGGGCGTCGCCAAGCGCGCGCTGGTGCGGCTGGCCATCGCTTTTGGGATCGTGGTGGTCGGAAGCTGCCTGCTTTCTGGCTGGTTCTTTGCCCTGGTGAACGAGTTCTACTACTTTGATCCAGAGATATTGCTGATCCCGCTGCTCTTGATCTTTGGCGCGGGGATGCTAGGGTTCGGCATCTATGCCTGGGTGAAGCGCGACCCGCCGGCCAAGTTCTTCACTCTGCTGACTCTGGCCTGGCCCGCTTTCCTGTTCCTGCTTTTCTTAGCTTCAGATCAGGGTGGCGAGCCGTCAGAAGCATTGACCGTCATCGCGCTGGTGGCGCTGGCGCTCGTTCCTGGTGTGTACCTCCTCTTTGGCCAGATGCGCTGGGCTCAGAAGCGGCGTGTGGTGGGCGGGATCGCTACCGGGCTTGGCGCGCTTTTGGCTTTGCCCGTGATGGTGGTCTTGTTTGCAGGTCTCCTGGTTTTTGCGCCTGTACCGATGATGGCCGGGATGCCGGAGCCTGGAATGGCAGACGGGGAGTGGGCGGGTGAGGAAGGGGGTGTCGTGAGAGAGGTGGAAAAAGAAATGGAGGCTCCGCCAGAAGGAGCACCGACTCCGATTCCCGACACGGCGGGTGGAGGAGAGCCTACGACCGAGGACAAAGAAGCGCCACGGTTGCGGCAGTACTTTCCCGAAACCCTCTACTGGGCGCCGGAGGTGCTCACCAACGCGGACGGCTTTGCCTCGCTAGAGATCCCGATGGCCGACTCGATCACCACCTGGCGGCTGACGGCGCTGGCCTCGTCTCAGGACGGCCGCCTGGGGTTCACCACCCGGGGTGTACGCGTGTTCCAGGATTTCTTTGTCGACATCGACCTGCCGGTCTCGCTGACGCAGGAGGACGAGATCAGCATCCCGGTGGGCGTCTTTAATTACCTACCTGAGGCACAGGAGGTGCGGTTGGAGGTGCAGGAGGAGGATTGGTTCGATCTGCTGGGTGATAAGGAGCAGACGCTGACGATCGCGTCGAACGACATCGAGGTGGTCTACTTTCCCATCCGCGTGCTCGATTTCGGGCGGCAAGGTTTCCAGGTCACGGCCTGGGGCGAGATGATGAGCGACGCCATTCGCCGCGAGGTGACGGTGGTACCCAACGGCAAAGAGTTCCGCCTCACCGAAAGCGACTGGCTGCGCGAAAACAAAGAGGTTGCGCTCGACATCCCGGCAGAGGCGGTGCCCGATACGCCCTACGTCGAGGTCAAGGTCTATCCGGGGGTGATGGCCCAGGCGGTGGAGGGATTGGAAAAGATACTGCGCTTGCCCCACGGCTGATTCGAGCAAAGTACGTCGGCGACGTACCCGAATGTTCTGATTCTCGACTATATGCAAAAGACGGGCAACGCTAACCCCGAGGTGCAGATGCAGGCCGAAAAGTACGTGGCCACCGGCTACCAGCGGCTGCTGACCTTTGAGGTGGACGGTGGGGGTTTCAGCCTCTTTGGCAACCCCCCGGCGGAGGCGTTCCTCACCGCCTACGGGCTGATGGAGTTCACCGACATGGCCGAGATCCACCCGGTGGACGAGGCACTCATCGCGCGCACGGCCCAGTGGCTGTTGAGCCAGCAGCGGGCGGACGGCACCTGGGTCGACCAGGCATATTCCGAGCACTGGCATGTGGAATCGCAGGCGCCCACCACCGCCTACATCGCCTGGGCGCTGATCGAGGCGGGGTACGCGGACACGCCGGAGGTTGGGCGGGCCATCGCGTATATCCGCGAGCACGCCTCGGAGGTGGAGGATGGCTACGGTCTGGCGCTGGTGGCCAACGCGCTGGCCGTCTACGACCCCGACGACTCGGCGACAAGGGTGGTAATCGACCGGCTTTACGAGATGCGCGTTGAGGAGGGCGACGCCATCTACTGGCAGACCGGCGCGGCCTCGTTCATGGGCGCGACGGGTGAAAGCGGCAGCCTGGAGACCACGGCGCTGGCGGCCATCGCCCTGATGCGCGCCAAGGCCTACCCCGACGCGGTTAGCGGCGCAATGGCTTACCTGATCCAGGGCAAGGACTCCTGGGGCACGTGGCAGACGACCCAGGCCACCACCCTCTCGCTCAAAGCGCTGCTGCTGGCCAACGAGCAGACGGGCCAGGCCGAGGGGCCGGCCACCGTCACGGTCAGCCTAAACAACGAGCTGACACAGGAGGTCGTGATCGGCGAGACCAACGCCGACGTGGTGCACCTGGTCACCTTCGACCGCGGCTTTTCGCCCACGGGCGAGAACCGCGTGCAGATTGAGTTGGAAGGTGGGGGGAACCTGATGTTTCAGGTGGCCACGCGCTACTACTTGCCGTGGGACGAGGTGGAGCCCGTGCCGGAGACGGAGGAGTTGATTACCATCGACGTGGCCTACGACCGTACGGCGTTGGCCGTCAACGACGAGGTGACGGTCGACGTGGACGTGCGCCTCAACCAGGAGGGCGTGGTCAAGATGGCGCTGATCGATCTGGGGGTGCCCCCAGGATTCAACGTGGTGACTGAGGATCTAGGTCAGTTGGTGGAGAAGGGCGTCATCGCCCGCTACGAGCTGACGGGAAGGCAGATCATCATCTACCTGGAGGATTTCTCCCCTGGGGCACCGCTGAGCTTTAGCTACCGCTTGCAGGCGCGCTTCCCGATGCGGGCGCAGACACCGCCCTCCAGCGCGTACGACTATTACAACCCCGGCGACGTGACCGTGCGCGCGCCGCTGGAGGTGACGGTGAGCGAGTAGGCACGAGACGCAGACCCCGGCGTGGGGTGCAAGCACACCCGCGCCGGGGTTTTCTCGTGTTATTCCCAATCGGGCAGGCCGTGTATGTTCTTGAAAGCGGCGGTCATAGCCGGTTCGCCCAGCAAGAGAAGCTTGGTTTCGTCACTCAAGCCAGAGCTTTCAACAATGACCTCACCTGAATCTGCGTAGGCATCCGTCCATACGCTCACTGCGTAAGCGATGGTATCCATATCGGTGCTGCCGTGTGTGGGGATGACCATCTTGGGTTTCACCTGGTCCATCAGGTTAAAGCCCTTTTTGTTCTCGATATCCATCTCGCTGTAGGAATTCTTCAGTTGGGTGAGGGCAATGTCTACCTCTCCTAGCTCGTCAAGGAGCTCCTGGGTAAACTGGTCCTGTCCGATACCCCCAAAGTCCACGACTCGCAACTCGCCCATATCGATGATGTAGATATAGTTGCTGCCGTCAGGTTCGCGGGGGCCATCCGCGGACTGGATGCCTTTCACAGCCACATCGCCCGAGCTGATTTCTCCCGCTTTCATATTCAATTGCTGGCCGGGGAAGGACGTGCCAAAGGCTTGATCATAATGGCTCGTCAAATGGTGGTGGCCGATGTGGGAGTGACTCGGCTAGCAGGCCGGGATTGCCCACATCGATCAAGACCTTGATCCCCTCTGGGCTGGTCAGCACGAACTGGCAGTTCTCCTGATAGAGAATTGTAACCTGAGTTTCGAGTGCAGGCGCGGCTGCTGATCCGCAGCACCCGGACATCAGAAGTAACGATGCCAGGACCGACAGCCCCAAACTCTTTTTGCATCTCATTTGACCACCTCCAGTGAGTATTGACGAACGCTTTTCAGGGCGGAGTATACACGATGGTCGTTCTTTTGCAAACAACCACTATCGGCGGCTGTACTCCGGCAAAGCAAAATCCCCTCGTGTTTGGTCGAGGGGATTTTGCCTTTACGCCCCCGTGACTTTCAGCGGGAGCAATTGAAGGGAGGAGGATCTAGTTCTCGTTGCAGGAGGAGACGGGGCGATGTTTCCACAGGTCGATCCAGGCGTCGATTTCGGACCTGAGATGGCCCGCCCACAAGGCCTGGTAGAGGGTGTCCGTGTCGCCGCCCGGCTTAACCGAGTGGTGTGTCTTTTTGTTGCACAGGACAGCCTGTACAGTGACACTGTTCTGTGTTAGATCCAAGTAGGTTTCAGCGATTGAAAGGTTCCTCTGTGTGGCTGCAAACGCTTTGAGCGTGAGAATGACGACTTGTTTTGGCATGTTGGGCGTCACGGTCAGTTCGTCGGCTTTGACGACAACAGTGCCTGAAGGGAGTGCCGCTATGTATTCCTCCACCGTGCTCAGATCGTGCCAATGTTCTGCGTCGCTGAGGCTAAAGTGGTGGGGAATCACCGTGCGTGCATTTGTCTGCACTACAAGCTCGTTGAGTCGGTCGAAGGGCATAGTGTCTGCCTGACCGGCGGGCACGAGCATCACGTCGGCGTTCGTGATGGCTGCGTATACTTCGGGAAGCTCGATCTTGCCCAACTCACCCAGGTGAACGATTTTGATCGGTCCAATCTTGAAAACAAAGATTTTGTTGATCCCTCTGTATATCCCTTCCCGTCCCCCGCGCAGCGAGTTGTAGCTCGTCACTTCGACCGGGCCAATTTTGTCGGCGATGGCTTCGCTGATGATCGTAGGATGGCCTCGGAGGGCGCGCAGATGGAAAAAGTCATCCAGGCCGTGACTCACCGTGATCAGGTCGGCTTCGACGTCGGTGGGGAACGGCAAATATGCTGCGGCAAAGCTGTAGGGATCGGTGACGATGCGCGTACCATCGGGGGCCAAGATCAGGAAACACGAGTGGCCGATATACCGAATCACGGGGTGAGGCGCTACATCTATCGATGTATGGGTTGGGCTATCTTTTGGGTGGTTCATATCGCACTTTCTCCTGGGCGGCAGTAGCAGAGTCGCGTCTGTGCGGTTGATCGGCTGCACTCTTTGCTCAAGAAGGAGACGTGCTACGGGTGTAGTTATTGTCTGTATGGATACTATATATGCAGCGCGACATAATTGCATCTGCCGAAAGATATATTTGTGGTATATCTTGGGGTGTTGTCTCGGTAATTTGGGGACGTGGGGCAAATTTAGGGGGGAAGACAGAATACGAGGCGCTATCCTGGACGCCTATCTTTGGCGGTTATGTATACCGCCATGACTGCGATCAGCGTCAACCCTATACCCGCCACGATCAACTCGGGATGGTCCTGCGCGAACGAGCCCGCTGCCTGGGGTAAGGTTGGGGTCGGCGTCGACGTGGGAGGCGGCGTTGGAGTAGCTGTCGGCGAGGGTGTGAGGGTCGGCAGTGGCGTGGCTGTGGGAATCGGTGTGGGAGTGGATGTCGGTGTTGGCGTAGCGGTAGGCGTCGAGGTGGGAGTGGGCGTGGAAGTAGGGGCGATGGTAGGAGCCGGGGGCTCGGTCGGCGGAGTGGTCGGAGGAGCGATTTCCGGTGCCAGGTATACTGGCCCG
>Ga0315550_1003145_pt1 | contig 10025 bp, 11 predicted proteins | sample SalMarSW160190MG_2_FD_203100 | JGI IMG/M metagenome (GOLD analysis project Ga0315550, IMG submission 203100) | Salt marsh sediment microbial communities from the Plum Island Ecosystem LTER, Massachusetts, United States - Salt Marsh Sediment SW1601-90 ... | reverse complement strand
CCGTCACGAAAGATCCAAATGTAGGTCTTGGTGCTGATCTTCGAATTGAGCACCCGGTCGGTGTAGTGCTGGTTGCCCTCGAAGTGGATCTGGCGCACCCGGACGCGCGGCCCTTCCGTGATCTCAAAGACCACCATCCGCTCCTCTTCCAGAGCCGCCATGTTAACGGTGACCTGAGCCTCGTTATAACCCTTGGTGCGGTAGAGGATCTCGATGGCTTCGCGGCTCTGTTCCACGGCGAAGCGGTCCAGGGGGCTGCCTGGCGAGACGGTGATCTCCTGGCGCAGGTCCTTGTCCTTGAACTTGACGTTGCCCTGGAAATCGACGGCCACGATCTCGGGCAGCTCGGTCACGGTGAAGGTGAGCACCACTTCGCCGTCTTCCAGCTCCGGCGTGGCGTACACGTCCAGGAACTTGCCGGTTCGCTGGATGCGGCGGACGTCTTCCCGCACCTGCTCGGACGCATAGGGCGTGCCCGCCTCGCTGCGGATCAGACTCTGGATGTAGGCTTCGGTGTAGAGTTCGTGGCCCTCGATTTCGATGCGGCGGATGATCAGTCCTTCTTCCGCCGGTCGCTCTTGGGCGGACGCCGGGAGCGCCGTGGGTTGCTCCGAAGCCTGAGCGGGCTGGGCCGTTCCCGGCCCGGCCTGGTCATCCACGGCCCGGGCCCCGCTTTGCTCATACGTACCCGCTGCCAGGAGGGCCGGCAGCAAGATCAAGAACCCCCATCCGAGGTAATGCGGTCTTTGCTTTTTCACTTCGAGTGCTCGGAGATGGCCCGCGGCGTCGGGATGGACCTGCTCGCCTCCGCGCCGCCGGCCTGCGTTTCAGATCTTGTCCGTGACCACGCCAAGCCCGGATCATAACCGCGATGTCAGGTCTGTCAAAGGGGATTCCGGGCCGGTGCCGACCCCCCAGGTAGGGGCAGGGGCCCCGGTGGACCACCCACCTGTGGGGTCACTCGCCGGTGAGGCCCGGACTCACACCAGGCGCCGGCGCTCTGCGGAAGTCCCTGGAACGGCAGGTCGGGGGCGGTCTGGGTGGACACTTCCCCGCACCACGGGGCCAACAGGCCGAAGCCCGTCATGTCCACTGGGCCGCTGTCCTCCACTTCGCTGCAGAAGACGCGTTCTGCCGCGCGGTCTCCGTCGGGCTGCTGTCCCCATAACAACAGGGCAAAGGGCCCAAGGCCGGTCAGGTCCGCCTTGCCCATACCGTGCCAGCACGAGGAAGCCGCGCCGAGGCCGGTGCCCAGGTAAAGCATTACTGAAGCCAGGCCGCCGTATCAGTCGCAGCAAAGTCCTCACCTTAATCCCTCAGTCCCGTCCCCAATTCAGCCGATCAGACCACGCGCGGTGCTCCCGGCGGATCAGCCCGAGGGACCATCGGATGCTGAGACGCCCCATCGATGGAAACCCCATTATGCACGTCGTTACTCGTGCGTACGCCACTCCGCTGCGCCTACTAGGCGCGGCACAGACCGGATCTCGCTCCTGGCGTGGAACGCGGTCCGGCTTCAGTCTTATCGAGTTGGTTATCGTCATTGTCATCATTGGGGTCCTAGCCGCAATTGCTATACCGCGTATCAGCCGTGGCTCGGGAGGGGCGTCGGCGGCGGCTACACAGGCGGACCTGACCGCACTCCGAAATGCCATCGACACGTACGCAGCGGAGCACGGGGGGGCGTGGCCGGCGGCGGATAAGAAAGAAGAGACGTTCATCGACCAACTGACCAAGAAGACCGATTCTGCGGGGGACGTCGGGACCACGTCCGGTGTTCACATCTACGGACCCTATCTACGCAGTATCCCACCGGTTCCTGTAGGGCCGAACACCGGCGCCACCGGGGTCGAGCTCAGAGACGACGAATCCCGGGAAGTCTACGAAGGCAAGGACGATAAGGGTTGGGTTTACAATTACGAGACCGGCGACATCTTCGCCAATACGGACGACCCGGACGAGAACGGCGTAGGATACGATACCTACTGAATAGTCTTGCCACGGGGCGCGATATTTCTGGCCCGAGGACACGATATTCTGACTCCGGCCAGGGTTGCGCCGGATGCTACTGGCGACCCGTCCGCCGGTCCACGGGCCAGTCCGTCGTGGGCGGACTCGTGGCGCCCGACCGTAGTCGTGGAACTGACTTATGAGTCGCGGTAACCGCAAGAGTCCAGCTTGGTCAGGCCCGGTTTCCGGCTGCTCGCCCGGCCCCAGAGCGAGTCCTATAAGGCCGCCGGAGCGGAAGCCCGCGGCTCAAAACGGCAGGTCGGGGGCGGGTGGCGGGCCGGGCGGAGCCTCGGGGACGTCGTAGGGCTCCGGGGCCTCGGGCACCTCGCTGACGTCATAGCCGGCCGGGCCCACCGCCAAATTGTCGAAGCGGGTTAACTTCTTGTTGAAATGCAGTTTGACCAGGCCGGTGGGGCCGTTGCGCTGCTTGGCGATGATGATCTCGGCCAGGCCTTTGCTGCTATCATCCTGCGGCTTGTAGTACTCCTCGCGGTGCAGCAACAGGACCACGTCGGCATCCTGCTCCAGGGCTCCGGATTCGCGCAGGTCGCTCATGCGCGGGCGATGCCCTTCGCGTCCTTCCGGCTGGCGGTTGAGCTGGGCCAGGGCCACCACGGGGATGTTCAGCTCGCGCCCCAAGGCCTTGAGCCCGCGCGAGATGACCGCGATTTCCACCTGCCGGCTTTCGGCCCCCGGGGTGTGCATCAACTGCAGGTAATCGACGAACACGGCCCGGATGTCGTGCTTGGCCTTGAGCCGGCGGGCCTTGGAGCGCAGCTCCAGCACGGTCATGCCCGGGGTGTCGTCGATGTACAGCGGGGCGTGGATCAGGTCGTCGCAGATGCCGCTCAGCTCGGCGATCTCCTGGGCGTTGAGCATGCCCCGCCGCAGCTTGTGCGAGTCCACCCGCCCCCGCGAACACAAAACGCGCTGGGCCAGTTGCTGCTTGCTCATCTCCATGGAGAAGAAGCCCACCGGTCTATTCTCGTCGACGGCCAGGTGCTCGGCAGCGCACAAGCCCCAGGCGGTCTTACCCATACTGGGGCGGGCGGCCACGATGATCAGTTCCCCGGGCTGCAGCCCGCTGAGCATGTCGTCGAGTTCGACAAAGCCGCTGGGCTGGCCGGTGATGTAGTGCCCGTCGCGCGATTCGATCTGCCGCCAGGTTTCCTCGATGAAGTCGCCCAGCGGCTCGGCCTGGCCGGAGATGCGCTGCTCGGTCACCTCGAAGAGCTTCTGCTCGGCCTGGTCCAGCACGATGCGGGCGTCCTCTTCCGCGCTATAGGCTTGTTCGGTGATTTGGCCCGCGGCCCGAATCAAGTCCCGGAGCATACCCTTGTCGCGCACGATCTTGGCGTAGTACTCCACGTTGACCCAGGTAGGCACGCTCTCGGCCAGTTGAACCAGGTAGTCGTCCCCGCCGACCTCCTGCAACTGACCGCGCCGCTCCAACTCGTCATGCACCACCACCAGGTCGATGGGCTCGTTGCGGTCGTACAGGTCCACCAAGGCCTCGAAGATCAGGCGATGGTCGGCCCGGTAGAAACGATGGGACTCTTCGCGGCCGATGATGGGCAGGGTCATCTCGATGGCTTCGCGGTTGAGACACAGCGAGCCGATGGTGGCCATCTCCGCGTCATTGGCGTGGGGCGGAAGACGGTCGAACTTTGTCGCTGCGGTCGATGGTCTGGGTGCAGTCTGTGCCGGGGCGACGCCTGCCATGATGAGCTTGCCTCCTGGGCCCATTCGTGTCGGGCTCGCCGTCGATTCTACGGCCGATAAGATGCGGCGTCACCCACCCCAAGGTCATTTTTTTGGGCAGTGGTAAGCCAGGCGCCGGTTCGTTGCGGCTCGCCCTTGTGAACACTCGACCGCCGGGATACTGCCCCCAGGCAGAGCCCGTGCCCTAACTCGGCGGGGCGCAAAAACAAGCCCGCCGAAGGTGCCGTGGCGACAGCGCGGCGGGCCTGATCAGCTCGGGTTGTGAATCGTTGGACCGCGATCCGACTATTCGACCGCCTCGGAGTCCGGCCGGGGCGCCTGGGCCTCGCTGGCGGGTTCCGCCTCCGTCTCAGTCTCCGTCTCCTCCCCTTCCAGATCGCCGGCCCCTCGCTCGCGCACCACCCACACCTTGACCTCAACCTCCAACTCTTCGGAGAAGCGGATGGGCACCGGCCTGTTGTCGAGCTGCCTGATCGACTCGTGCAACTGCACCTGCCCGGCTTCCACGGCATAGCCTTCGTCTCGCAGGGCCGCGGCGATCTCGCGGGGGCCCACCGATCCGTACAAATGGCCCTGCGGGTTGGCGGCCGCGGCGATGGTGACCTCCACTTCCTTGAGCCGCTCGGCCTCGGCTTCGAGCCGTTGGTGACGCCGCAGTCTCTCCTCGGCGGCCAGCCGTTTGGCCGCTTCGATCTCCTTCATGTTGGCCTTGGTCGGCTCGACCCCCAGATGGTGCGGGATCAGATAATTGCGGGCGTAGCCGGTACTCACCTCCACCACGTCGCCAACCATGCCCAGTGAAGGGATGTCCTTCTTCAACAACAAACGCATAGTCGATTCCTCTTCATGTCTTCGTCGCGGTTCGAGTTTCCGCCGTCGTGTCTCTGGGGGCCGCGGGCCGGCCGGGCCTCTCGGCGGGCACGGCTCCGTTCCCGGTCAGGGCCCACCCGTTCTCAGAACGGGATGTCGTCGTCGGTGGCCGGCGGCGCCTCGTCCAGGGGAGCTGCCCCGGCCTCCACGGGTGGTCCTGGGGCGCCGGCCGCCGCTCGCTCGGGCGGGGCCTGACGCGCACCACCGCCTCCTTCGGCGCGCCCTCCAACAAACTGGAACCTCTCGGCCACTACCGACAGCTTGCTGCGCTTCTGCCCGTCCTCCGTGGTCCACTGGCGGAAGCGCAGCCGGCCTTCCACCAGAATCGCTCTACCCTTGCTCATATACTGGCTGATGGTCTCGGCCGGCTTGCCGAAGACGTCCACGTCCACGAAACAGGTCTCGTCTTTTAGTTCGCCGTCCTGCCCCCGGTATCTCCTGTTGATAGCCAGTCCGAAGTCGCACACCGCGGTGTTGCTGGGCAGGAATCTCAGTTGCGGATCGCGGGTCAGATTGCCCATCAAGATGACTTTGTTGAAATTGGCCATGGTCCTGTCGTCCTCTCAGGTGGTCCGCTGAAGGGGCCTCGCTTCGTAGTCTCCGCCGGTCACGGGGCCGGTGGCCGATTCGCTCAGGACGGGGCTCGTTCCGAACTCGCTTCGGCGCCGGTTGTATCGGGGCTCGCTTGCGGCGTGACGGCCGCCGATTCCGTCGAGCCCGCCTCGGTTTCCGCCTTGGCCGCCTTAGGTTCGGCTGCTTCGGCCGCTTCAGCCGCCGGCACCGCCGCCTCGGCGGTGGCTTTAGCGTCCTTAGGCTCCGACGGAACGACCGCCTCTTCCTTAGTCTTTTCCCTCTCGCGCCTCGCCTCGCCGCCGCCCCGGCCTTCCGAACGCCTGGCTCCGCGCGACCATTCATCACCTCCGCGACGGGCGAACTCGCTCGGCGGGGCGATGGGGTCGTGCATCTTCTCCTCGCTGACGTGATCGGCGCGAAGAATCAGGACCCGCAGGATACCCTCCGAAAGCTGCACGTCGCGTTCCAGGGAACCCACGCTGGTGTTCGGGCCGCGCACGTAGACCAGCAAATAAACCCCACGCTTGCGGCGCTTGATCTCAAAGGCCAGCCTGCGCTCGTCCCAACGGTGCTGGGCAATGATCTCCGCCCCGGCCCGCTCCATCAGGCGGCTGATCTCCTTGTTCACCTCTTCCTCGTTCGAAGCAAACGCCGGGTCCAGAAGCAACATCACTTCATAATTGTTCAAGGTCCATAACCTCCGTTAAGCCGCTCCACGTTCACCGATTCCGGTTGGCCTGGCTGTTTCCCGGTTCCTTCGGCTTATTAACCTTTCCTGCGTCCCGCACCTTCCGCTCCGCCCGCCCCGCCGCTAGGGGGGACAATTGAAGCGGGTCATGGCGGCGTCGATTCCCTGGCGGATCCAGCATTCCGCCGCCTCGGCGGCCCGTTGGTTGGCCTGAGCCGCCGGCTCCCGCTCGCCTTCGGCAAACCGGGTCAGAACCCACTCCACCGGATCGAACTCCTCCAGCTCGGGCCGCCCGATGCCACAGCGAAGCCGGGCATAGGCCTGGGTGCCCAGTCGACGCTCGATGTCCGCCAAACCTTTGTGCCCGCCGGAGCCGCCCTCGGCTCGCAAGCGGATGCGCCCCACCGGCAGGTCCATGTCGTCGCTGATGACCAGCAGGTCTTCCAGCTCTAGCTTGTAGAAGCGGCCCGCGGCCATGACCGCCTCACCGCTGAGGTTCATGTAGGTCATGGGCTGCAGCAAGGCCACGCGCTGCCCGGCGAACTCACCCTGGCCGAAACGGGCCTGAAACTTCTCGCGGCTCAGCCCCAGGCCCCAGCGGGTGGCCAGCAGCTCCGCCACCGCAAAGCCGATGTTGTGGCGCGTGCCTTCATAGCCCTTCCCCGGGTTACCCAATCCCACAATCAGTTTCATAGCCTCATCGCCGCTGCCCCGGGGCGCCGGCGCGCTCGCCTAGCCTCAATCCTTACCCTCCTCGGCCTCTTCCCTGCCACGACTAATGACTTCGGGTTCGGCCGCGCCCTCTTCCTCGGCGGCCTCTTCCTCAACCGTCGCCGCCGCGACAATCGGTGGTCTCACCGTGCAGACCACTTCATCGGCGTGGGTGATGATCTTGATGCCCGACTCCGCCTCCACGTCGCGCACGTAGAGTGATTCGCCCAGACCCAGTGAATCTACTTTGACCCGGATGTCGTTGGGGATCTGGGCGGTCAAACACTCCACCTCCAGCTCCATCAGTTGGTGTTCGAGCTGGCCGCCTTCGTGCACGCCCGCCGGCGTGCCTCGGTAGTCGATGGGCACACGCACGTGGACCGTCTCGGTGAGGTCCACCCGGGTCAGGTCCAGGTGCAGCAATTCGACGCCCAGGTAGTCGTACTGCAGGTCCTTGATCAGAACGTTCTGTTCGGCGTTATCCACCTTGACCTTCAGCATGCGGGCCCCGTGCTCCAGGGCCAGTTGCACCTCGTGCCGGGGTAGCGAGATGGGCTCGGGCTCCAGCTTGTGCCCGTAGATGATCGCGGGGAGGCGCCCGTTGTTACGCAAGTACTGATTGGCCCGGCGGCCACCGGCGGGACGCCTTTGGGCGGCAATGACGATGGTTTCCATGGTGCTTTCAACTCCGCGCTTCGGTTCTGCTTCTGGTGAACAACTCGCTTACCGATTCGTTGTGGTGAATCCGCCGGATGGCCTGGCCCATCAGATCCGCCACGGTAAGAATCTTGAGTTGCGGCAGTCGCTGGGCGGCCTGGTCCAGAGGGTAAATCGTGTCGGTGACACACAGCAGTTTGAGGTCGGCTGCCTCCAGGCGGTCCAGGGCGGGCCCGCTGAACACGCCGTGGGTGGCGGCCACGTAAACGTCCACCACCCCCCGCTGGCGCAACAGCCGCACCGCCTCGTAGATGGTGCCTGCGGTGGTGATCATGTCATCGAACATCATTACGTTCTTACCGGCCACGTCGCCGATAATGTTGATCGCGTTGATGTTCTCCCCGTCCAGGCGCCGCTTGTCGATCACGGCGATGTCGCCGCCCAGGTCCGCGGCGTAGCCGTGCGACTTCTTCATGTTGCCCAAGTCCGGCGAGACGATCACCGTATCGCGCAGCTTCAAGGACTGGAAGTACTCGACGATGACCGGCTCGGCGGTCAGGTGATCCAGGGGGATGTCGAAGAAGCCCTGAATCTGATCCGCATGCAGGTCCATGGTCAGCACGCGGTGGGCCCCGGCCTCGGTCAATAGGTTGGCCACCAGCTTGGCCGTGATCGGCGTGCGGCCCTCCGCCTTGCGGTCCTGGCGGGCATAGCCGAAGTAGGGCACCACCGCGGTGATCCGCTTGGCCGAGGCCCGCCGCAACGAATCGATGAAGATCAACAGCTCCATCAAGTTGCGGTCCACCGGCGGGCAGGTCGACTGAATGATGAAACAGTCCCGGCCCCGAACGTCGTCGTCCAGCTTGATCAGCGTTTCTCCGTCGGGAAAGTTGCTGATGTTGGCCTGACCCATGGGCAAGCCCAGCGACTCGCAAATCCGCCGGGCTAGAACCGGGTTGCCTCGTCCGCCGAAGATCTTCAGCTCGTTACCCGTCTCCTCGGCATGGAGTTCCTTGGGCCGAATCTGCGACCTGTGCCGGTCTATCGAAGCCACTCGCTCACCTACCTTCCCCGGGCCTGTGCTTTGGCGCCGTCCGCTCTCGGCGCTACTCCCACCATCTCTACGCGCGTGCCCGTCTCCACCACCGTACCTTCGCGCAGGTGGGCAAAGGGCCCCACCCGGCAATCCCGGCCTATCTTGACCGCGGTCTCGATGAAACTGAACGGCAGAATGACCACATCCTTGGCGATCTGAGCCCCGGCCTCGATCCAGGCCTTGGCCGGGTCCACAATGGTCACCCCGCGGTCCATGAGCTCGGCCTGGATGCGCTCCTGCATCATGCGGTTCACCGTGGCCAGGTCCCGGCGGTCATTGATGCCCGTGGCCTCCGCGGCGCTGATGGCCTCCAGGGCCTGCACCGGCCGCCCGGCCTGGTTCAGTATCTTGACCGCGTCGGTGATATAGTACTCGCCCTTGGCGTTGTCCTTATCCGTTTGCGACAAGGCCTCGAACAGGCTCTGCTTGTCGAAGGCGTAGTAGCTCGGGTTGCACTCGCGGATGGCTAGCTGCTCGGCGGTGCAGTCGCGATGCTCCACGATGCCCAGCAGCTTCCCGTCGGCCTCGCGCACGATGCGCCCGTATCCGGTCGGATCTTCCAGGATGGTGGTGGCGATGGTCGCCGCCGCCTCCGAGTCCTCATGGGTGTCCAGCAGCCGCCGCATGGTTTCCGGCCGGACCAGGGGCATGTCCCCGGCCACCACCAGCACCGTCCCCTCGAAGTCGGATAACGCCTCCTCGCAGACCATAACTGCATGCCCGGTGCCGTGCTGCTCGCGCTGTTCGACCCAGACCAAATCATCCTGCCCGGCGTAGTGGTCGATGAGCTGCTGCTTCTGATAGCCCACCACTACCAGGATGCGGCTTACCTGGTTGGCCCGGCAGGCCTCCAGGACATACGAGAGCATCGGCCGGCCGCACACCTCGTGCAGCACCTTGGGCCTTTCGGTCATCATGCGCGTGCTGCGGCCCGCCGCCATGATGATTGCTGCTCGGTCGTGCATCTTCTTGCTCATGGGCAGATTACCCGGCCTGGACTCGAACCAGGAATGCCAGGACCAAAACCTGGTGTGTTACCATTTACACCACCGGGCAGAAGGTCGATCGGCCGCTCGACCTGGCGTCGGGTGCGGCGCGAATCGCGGATTCCATAATGGTCGTGCCGTCCTTCGCTGGCGCGAGATCCGGATGGGCCGCGTCCGCCTGTCTCAGGCGGGAGTTCCAGTCTCAGAGGCTTGAATGCCCGGCCGCGTTACCGTGGCACCCACCATCCGCCGAACCCACTTGCCAGTGGGCCGCGAACCGCCCCAGGGTCGACTGCGCCCCAGACCAACCGGCCCGGACCACCCGGACCGGCCAAGCCGCAACCTTAGTGGATTCCCCCCTGACCGTCAACGCCTTCCCCGGGACGCCAATCGCGGCGTGTTGGGCGGTCCTGCGGTCGGCCCTTAGCACGCCCCGCAGTCGTCACCGGCCGGGTTGGGGACCACCTGCCTTACACATCGGGCGGTTTTCTACCCCGCCTCCGCTGGTACTCGCGTGAATGAACCGACTGAGGTTTGCGTCGGCCCGGGCGCCGTGTGTAACCTCCCAGCTTTCCGGTGGTTCCGGTCGGCGGCCGGTGCCCGGCCTATCTTTACGCCGGGGGGAAGCGCCTACCTCACTTCGTTCTGGCAATGCGAAAGCCGATGTTGTTGCATCGGTCTTGAGCGGTCCAGCCGAGCCGTACGGACACCC
>Ga0315550_1003142_pt1 | contig 10028 bp, 8 predicted proteins | sample SalMarSW160190MG_2_FD_203100 | JGI IMG/M metagenome (GOLD analysis project Ga0315550, IMG submission 203100) | Salt marsh sediment microbial communities from the Plum Island Ecosystem LTER, Massachusetts, United States - Salt Marsh Sediment SW1601-90 ... | reverse complement strand
GGGCGAGAGCTTGGTGATCGGCACCGACGCCAGCCGCCGGATCTGCGGCCGCGCGCCGTTGTCGACGGTCACCTCGAGCACCGGACAGCGGTACCAGTCGAAAAGAAGGCGCGCGAAGCGGTCGAAGCGATGGTCCTCGACGGTGCCGAACGAGACCAGGATGCGGGCCGGCACCGTCTTGTCCGTCGCCGCGGCAAGCGCCTTGACGAGGGCGTCCTCGAGCTCGGGCAGGGCCTGGGCGTAAAGCGAGCGGGCGCCGAGGTCGATCATCGTTTCGGTCGACGGGATGACCCGGTGGCCGCGTGCCTCGGCGAGCAGCGAGCAATAATAGCCGCGGCTCTGGTAGGCGAACGAGCGCGACAGATTGATGACCTTCGGTCGGGCCCCGCGGAACAGGTTGGAACGGGCAAGGTAATCCTTGGTGGTGATCACCTTGTGCGGGGTGTCGGCGTTGGGAAAGTCCTTGGCCGAATCGACCAAAATGACCCAAGTGGCCATGGCTAGGCCTTCATCGCCCCACCACGGCAGGCGGGCGAGGCTCGCCGGGCCGGGACCGGCGCCGCGTCGAACCAAGCGCCTTTTCGAAGCGGATGGCGTCGGTCGCGTCGTCGTAGTAGCCGCGGTAGGTTCCGATGCGGCGGTAGCCGAGACGCTCGTAGAGGCGGATCGCCCGGCGATTGTCGCGACGCACCTCGAGCCTGAGAGTACGGCAGTTCCGCCCGGCCGCCACCCGCTCCGCATCGGCCATCAGGGCACGTCCGAGGCCGCGGTCGCGCACCCGGCCGGCCACGGCCAGCGAATAGAGGCGCGCGTTCGTGTTGCCGCGGCGAAAAAGCACCACGTGATAGCCGACGACAGCGGCGGCGGCGGTGGCAACGCGCAAGCTGGCACTGCGGCTGGAAATCAGGTGGCGCATGCTGCGGCGGGTGAGGCGGTCGCTGTCGAATGAATCGATTTCGAGCTGGTAGAGGCCGGCAAGGTCGGCCACGCCCGCGTCACGGATTTCGATGCCCCTCATGAAGAAAGGAACGCGACTCCAGGATCGGCCGCATGTGACGCCGATTCAGGCCAAAACACAAGGAGAATGGCGGCAGGCCTGGCGAGGGTTGCCGAGCGGGGACAAAAGGTCCGTTGATGCTGCAGCGCTTGCCCGTGGTCAGCCGAGGACCTCGCGGCGGTCGCCCGGCTTGCCGAGTTCCTCCTCGCGGGCGCCGCGATAGTCGGCGAGGGTGCCGTTGAGGGCCTCGCCTATGGCTTGCGACAGGGCGCGGGCGGTCTCGACGCGCGACAGGAACACATAGTCGGCGCCGGCGGCGTAGATGGCCTCGCAGTCGCTCAGGTTGACGGCGTTGGCGATGATGATCGCCTTGGGATTCATTCGACGCACGGTGGCAACCAGGCGGCGGTTGTCGGTGCCGCGCATGAGATCGTCAGGTACGGTCGAGACCACCACCCGCGCGCGGTCGATGCCGGAATGGAGCAGCGTGTCGGAATTGGACAAATCGCCATATTCGACGTGGGCGCCGACGTCGCGGATGCGCTGGTGCAGGGCGACATTGAAGTCGATGACCAGCGTCTCGGCGACCAGCGGCGGGTCGGAGCGGGCGATTTCGTGGAGCAGCGACGAGGCGACCCGGTGGAAGCCGAGAAGGGCCAGCCGCCACTCCTTGTCGGCCCTGGCCTCGGCCTCCGGCGGCTCGCGGAAACCGAGCCGGGCGAGCCACGGCTTCAGATGGCCGTGAACGGCGTAGGCGGCGTGATAGAGCGGCGTGGTGGCGAGCGCGGTCAGCACGAAGGCGAACACGATGGTGCTCGCCAGCTCGCGCGTGATGTGGCCGTACTGGAGGCCGAGGAACGCGATGACCAGTCCGAATTCGGAGATCTGGGCGAGACGGATGGCGGTCACCTCGGCGTTGCGCTGGTCGATGCCGGCCCAATAGAGGACCGGGAAGAACACCACCTGGCGGCCGACGAGGGCGATCACGGCGATGACCACGGCAAGGACGATGACGCTGGGGCCGCTCGGGGCGGGGATGCCGAGACCGAGACCGACAAAGAACAGGGTGACGAAGAAGTCCTTGACGACACCCACCTTGGTGACGATCTCGGTCGCGTAGGGCAGGCTGGCGATGGTCGCGCCCGCGATCAGCGCGCCCATGCCCGAGGAGACGTTGAGGTGGAACCCGGCGCCCATCATCATCGTCGTGGTGTGGTCGAGGTTGCTGCCGGCAAGCACCACCGCGAAACACCAGCCGATCGCCGCCATGAGGACCACCTCGGGCACCTTGGCGATCCAGCGGAACACGGTCGGCAGCAGGGTCTGCGAGACAAGCACGGCAAGGCCGGCGAGCAGGATGATCCCGGCGAAAGAGCCGACGATCGGCAGGATTTCCGGCGCGTCGAGCCGCGGCTGCAACAGGATGAGAACCGTCGACCACAGGTCCTGGAAGACGAGCAGGCCGAGGGCGAGCCGACCCGGGGCGGTGTCGAGCTCGAAGGTTTCCTGGAACAGCTTCACCACAAGCAGGGTCGACGAGCCGGAGATGACGGCGCCGATGTAAAGGGCGGCCAGGTTGCCTTGCAGATAGGCGACGCCGGACAACGCCAGCAGCTTGGCGACGATGAAACCGAACAGCATGGTCAGCGGAAACTGCAACAGACCGGCGACGACGATGGTGCGGCCGGCGCTGACGATCTTGCCGATGTCGATCTCGAGACCGATCATGAACAGCAGAAGCACGAAGCCCAACTGGGCGATGGTGTCGATGTTGTGGGGATCGGTGACCCAGCCGAGCGCCAGCGGCCCGGCGGCGACGCCGGCGATGATGAAGCCGGCAATCGCCGGCAGGCGAACGCGGGTGAAGAGGACCGACAGCAACCCCGACAGGAACAGCGAGATGCCGATGTCGTGGACGAGCGAGGGCATTTCCTCGCCGGCCGCATACGCCGGGGTCGCCGCCAGGGCGAGCACGATGGCCGCCGCGCCGATGCGTCCCGCATACCTGACGATGGTCATGGCCAACGCCCCCCGTCGCCGCTTGCGATTCGGCGGTGCAACCTAGCCTGTTTGCAGAATTTCGCCAGCCTCGGGGCGTGCCTCACGCACAGCGCACCGGCGGCGGTGATTGTGCTATGCGGGCCGTGATTGTGGCGGTGATCGCCTTGCGCTATCACGGTGATTATCACGGTTCGGCCTTGGCACCCGTAGCTCAGCTGGATAGAGCGCTGCCCTCCGAAGGCAGAGGTCGTGAGTTCGAATCTCGCCGGGTGCGCCAATAATGCATTGCGAGACCTGATCTTTTCTTGACCGACCGCATCACCATCCGACGACCCGACGACTGGCATGTGCACGTGCGCGACGGCGCCATGATGCGGGCGGTGCTGCCCTACACCGCGCGCGTCTTCGCCCGCGCGATCCTCATGCCCAACCTCTCGCCGCCGGTAGCGACTACCGGCGACGCTGTCGCCTATCGTCGGCGGGTGCGCGCGGCGTTGCCGGCCGGGATGGCTTTCGAGCCGCTGATCACCTGTTACCTGCGTGACGCTACCGACCCCGACGATGTCGAGCGGGGCTGCCGCGACGGCATCTTCGCGGCGGTGAAGCTCTACCCGGTCAACGCCACGACCAACGCCGCCGCCGGCGTCAGCGACATCGCCAACGTGCGGCACGTGCTGGCGCGAATGGAAAAGCTCGGCATGCGGCTGCTGATCCACGGTGAAGAGGTCGATCCGGAAGTCGACGTGTTCGACCGCGAGGCGTTATTCATAGAGCGTCGCCTTGCCCCATTGCTCAAGGAGTTTCCGGGGCTCAAGGTCGTCCTTGAGCATCTGTCGTCGAAGGTCGCTGTCGATTTCGTTCGCGCGTCGGCGCCGCAGCTCGCCGGGACGATCACAGTCCATCACCTGGAACGCAACCGGACCGACTGGCTGGGAAAAGGAATCCGGCCGCATCTCTACTGCATGCCGGTGATCAAACGGGAAAGCGATCGCGTGGCCTTGCGCCGGGCGGCGACCTCCGCCGATGCCTGTTTTTTTCTCGGCACCGATTCCGCCCCTCACCCGATGATCAGCAAACTTGCCGCCGTCGGGGCTGCCGGCGTCTTCACTGCACCGGTCGCCATCGAGAGCTACGCCAGGATATTCGCCGAGGATGGCAAGCTCGATCGGCTGGAGGCCTTCGCCTCGCTCAATGGCCCGCGGCACTATGGCTTGCCGCCCAACGAAACGACGATCACGCTCGCACGCTCGTCGTGGATCGCACCGCAGGCGGTGGCTGTGGAGGAGTCAGAGCAAAGCGTGGCGGTCTATCGGGGCGGCGAAGCCATAGGGTGGCGCGTGGTCGATTGAAATCGCCGTCCTAGTCGTCGCCGGGACTGGAAGGCTCAGTGTGGGGAGCCCCTCCCAGCGGGATGGTCAATCCGCCGTCGACCACATAGACGGCACCGGTGACGAACGAGGCACGGTCGGAGGCGAGAAACGCGACCACCTCGGCTACTTCACGCGGCCGAGCCATGCGCCTGAGCGGATGCATGGCATTGACCTCTGCGGTGAGTCCGGCCGGATCCTCCGCCGCCGCCAGCGTCGCGCGCAGCATCGGCGTATCGACACTGCCGGGCGCCACCGCATTTACCCGTACGCTGTAGGGCGCGCAGTCAACTGCGGCGGCACGGGTCAGGCCGATGAGAGCGTGTTTCGCCGAGGCATAGGCGACCACATTGCTCTGGCTGGCGAGCCCTTGCACCGATGCCATGTTGACGATCGCGCCGGCGGTCTTCTTCAAATGCGGAACGGCGAGACGGGAGAGGCGGAAGATCGACTTGAGGTTGACATCGTAGACCTCGTCCCACACCGCGTCGGTGGTGGTCTCCAGGGTTCCGTAGCGCTGGATGCCGGCGTTGTTGCTGAGCACGTCGAGGCGACCGAAGCGGTCGACGGCACGAGCCACGCCGGCCTGGAGCACTCCAACGTCACGAAGATCACCGGTAACCGTCTCCACCTCTCCGCCGGCGGCGCGGATGGCGGCAGCCACCTCGTCGATTTCGGCGGCGGCGCGATCGACCACGACGAGAGCGGCGCCGCGCTCCGCGAGCACTTCGGCCACCGCGCGACCGATACCCATGGCGGCGCCGGTAACGATGGCCGTCTTGCCGTCGAATTCTCTCATCGGGTGGCGGCTCGCTGTCTGGCTGGACCGTGCTCCAGCCGGATGCCCTCCGTCAGAAGGCCGCGGGTGACCGAGCCGGTCGCCGGCAGCAGCGGCATCAGACACGCCTGCAGGTCGTGGTAGAGATCGGGCTTGCCGGCAAAGAAGGGAGCCGTGTCGTCGCCAACCTCCATGACCTCGGCGTGCCAGCCGCCGTGTTCGTGATCGATCAGGCGATTGGCGATGAAGTCCCAGATCCGCCGGTACCATTCCTCGTACGGCGGGCCACCGACTATCGCATTGAGAAAGGTCGCGGCACCCACTCCCTCGGCCAAGGGCCAGAACAGTCGCCGGCGCAGGCGGGGACGATGCTGCCAGTCGAGCGTGTAGTAGAAACCCCCGCGCTCCCGGTCCCAGCCTTCGGCGATCGCGTTGGCGAACAGCCCTTTGGCAGCATCGGGAATCCAGCCAAGCCGGCGACCGCCGGTCTCCCACAGCTGCAGCAACAGCCGCGTCCACTCCAGCCAATGGCCCGGGGTGTAACCGAACGGACGGAAGACCGGATCGCCGTCGTAGTCGCGATCGAGCCGCCAGTCTTCGGTGAAATGCTCCGCCACCCGCCAGCCAAGCGCGCCGGCATGACGCCGAATGATGAGGGAGGCAATGCTCTGCGCCCAATCCAGCCATGAGTTGTCTCCCGTCGCCTCGAACGCCGCCATGCACGCTTCGGTCAAATGCATGTTGGCGTTTTGGCCGCGATAGCCGCCGATCGGCGTCCAATCGCGCTCGAATTCCTCCGCGACAGCACCCTCGGCCTGGCGCCAGAATCGGGCGCGCAGGACCTCGCTCACATCGGCGAGCAGGCGGTCGGCGTCGGGATGGCCGACGATCTTTGCCGACGACGCGGCGAGCAGAACGAAGGCATGTCCATAGGCCTGCTTGCGGTCGTCGCCACCGCCGTCCTTGCCGACCGACCAGACGTAGCCACCGTTGGCGCTATCGCGGTGACCGTTCCACAGAAAATCCATGCCGTGGTCGATGAAGCGCTCGGCGCCCGGACGCCCGAGCAGACGCGCAATCGCAAAGCAATGAACCAAGCGCGTGGTCGCGTGGATCTCACGCGCCGGCGCCTGCCCGGAGGCATCGCGCAAGATCGGCTGGCCGTGGTCGTCGAGAAAATAGAAGCCGCCGGCCGGGTCGATGCTGTGCGGCTCGAAAAAATCGAAAAGACTGCCTGCTTGGTTGAGCAGCCATAGCCGGTGGTAGGGCGAAGAGATCCAATTTCTGGCCGAATCATTGTCGTCAAATGCCATGACTTCCTGCCCGCCCTCGATCGTTCGGCCTCGATTCAATGGTAAGGCTGGTCATGCCCCGCGAAAAGGCCATGTTGTAAGCCGGTAGCCCCGCAGGCGCGCGGGCGGGACTGGCCTGTTGATCCCACCCGTGCCAGAGTCCGCCGACAAGCGGCCGTGTGAGCCGTCGGTCGACAAACAACAGGGACGGCAAATGGCGGAAGCTGAGCCCAAGATTCGGATCGAGACGCGCGAGGAACTGGTTTATCTGCTCGCCGAAGCGGCGGCGATCGAACACAACCTCCTGGACTGCTACCTCTACGCGGCGTGGAGCCTGAAGCGCGGTGAGCGCGACGGGCTGACGGCCGAACAGGCCGAGGCGGTCACCCGTTGGAGGCGGGCGATCGTGTCGGTGGCGATCGAGGAGATGTGCCACCTGACACTCGCCAGCAATCTGGCGATCTCCATTGGTGCCGGCCCCCACTTGTCGCGGCCGAATTTCCCGATTCCGGCGGGCTATCATCCGTCCGGCCTCGTCGCCGAGCTTGCCCGCTTCTCGCACGCGGTGCTCGACCACTTCATCTTCCTGGAGCGACCGGAAGGCAAGGAACTCACCGACAGCTCCGAGTTCGTCCATCCCGCCGACTACCACCGCACCCAGCCGAAGGGCCGGCTGATGCCGAGCGCCCAGGACTACGGCACGGTTGGTCACCTCTATCGCGGTATCCGCCACGGTTTCGTGGTGCTCGCCCATCACATCGGCGAAGAGGCGCTGTTCTGCGGCGACGTGGCCGCACAGATCGGTCCAGACCTGGCATCACTCCCCGGCCTGATGATCGTCACCGACCTCAAGAGCGCCGAGGAGGCCATCGAGACCATCATCGAACAGGGCGAGGGGGCTCCCGGGCACAGCGAGAACAGTCATTACAACCGTTTCGTCAAGGTGCGTCAGGAGTACAACGACTTCCTCGCCGCCGACCCTGCGTTCGAGCCGGCGTTTCCGGTCGCGCACAACCCGGTCATGCGACGTCCGTTCGATGAGCGTGAGCGCGTGTTCATCGATGCACCGGAGGCAGCCAAGGTGCTTGACCTGGCCAATTCGATGTACGGCCACATGTTGCGCTGCCTGGTGCAAGCATTCGGGCGCCGGGCCGGCGAGGAGGACGACAAGCGCCTGTTCGTCGACTCTGCCATCGAACTGATGGAGCTTCTGCAGCCGGTCGGCCGCCATCTGGCCTCGCTGCCGGCGAGCAAGTCGCATGCCGGCGTCAACGCCGGCGTCACCTTCACCATGCTCAGAGACATCGCCAAACTGCCGCCGGGACCCGGCGAAAAACGCATGATGGCCGAGCGCGTCGTGGAAATTGCCAAGCACGCCCGCTACGTCTTTCCGTCCGGCCACGAACTGGCAGGGATCGCCGAGAAACTCGACAAGATCGCCAGCGGCTTCGGCATCGCGACGGTGCGCATCGTCGGCCATGAGCACGTCTCGCCGCCGCCTAAACCGACGCCCCAGGCGGACGACCTGCCGTCTGGCGGCGATGATCTCGAAATCGCCGAAGGGCGCGACGCCACCATCCATTTCCACGGCAAGCGCTGCATTCATGCGCGCTTCTGCGTGCTGGGGACGCCTACCGTCTTCAAGGCGAACACTCCGGGCGAATGGATCTTCCCCGACACCCAGCCGGTCGAGGCGGTGGTGAGGATCGCATACAACTGCCCGTCCGGCGCCATCCAATACGAGCGCAACGACGGTGGCCCGCCGGAAGCGCCGCCGCAGGTGAACGTGGCGTATCTGCGCGAAAACGGCCCCTATGCGTTCCGGGCGCCGCTGACGGTGGCCGGTGTGAACATCGGCTTCCGCGCGACGCTGTGCCGGTGCGGCGCTTCGAAAAACAAGCCGTTCTGCGACGGCTCGCATAACACGCTGCCATTCAAGGCCACCGGCGAGCCGGACACGCGCCAATCGCAGCCACTCAAGGTGCGCGATGGCCCGGTCGATATCTCGCCGGAGAAGAACGGGCCGTTGGTGGTCACCGGCAACCTCGAAATCTGCTCGGGAACCGGGCGGACGATCGATCGGGTGGGGCGGGCGCGGCTTTGCCGGTGCGGGGGCTCACGCACCAAGCCGTTCTGCGATAACACGCACCTCAAGATCGGGTTCCAGGCGGACTGAACAGCGCCGCACCGGCCGCCGCCGCAATCAGTGCGCCAACGACCTCGGCGACGATAAAGGCGGGAACATGGGCGAGCGCGATGCCCGCGAAAGTCGTGGTGAAGCCCCGGGCGAGCGTCACCGCCGGATTAGCGAAGCTGGTGGACGAGGTGAACCAGTAAGCGGCGCTGATCACCAGACCGACCAGCCACGGCACCGCCGCCGGCGCATGACGAATGCCGCCGAGGATGGCGAGCACCAACGAGAAGGTGGCGACGATCTCGGCCAGCCATTGCGACGGCCCGGTGCGCGAATGGACGCCGATGGCCAGCGGAGCGAGATCGAACATCAGGTGGGCAGCGACCGTGCCGGCGATGCCCCCGAGAAATTGTGCGGCAACATAGGCGGCGAGCTCGCGCCACGGCAGGTCGCCACGCACGGCAAACACGAGGCTGACGGATGGATTGAAATGGGCGCCGGAAATCGGCGCGAAGATGGTGATGATGACCACCAGAATGGCGCCGGTGGCGATGGTATTGCACAGCAGCGCCAGGGCAGCGTTGCCGCCAGCCAGGCGCTCCGCCGTGATTCCCGAGCCGACCACGGTGGCGACGAGAAGTGCCGTGCCGAGCGCCTCCGCGGTCAGCCGACGCGCAAGCGGCTCGTTTGCCATCAGGGCCTAGGCAGCCGACGAAGTGTCGTGTTCGCGGCCGATTTTGCCGATGTCGTGCAGACGCTGGCGAAGGGCAGCGCGGTCGAGTTTGTCCATCGGCAGGTTGATGAAGATGCCGATGCGGCTGGCCAGCATGCGATAGGCATCGTCGAAAGCGAGCTGGACCTGTGCGGGTGATCCGGTCGCGGCGGCCGGATCGGGAACGCCCCAATGGGCGGTCGCGGGATGGCCGGGCCACAGCGGACAGGTCTCGCCGGCGGCGGCATCACAGACGGTGAAGATGAAATCCATCTCCGGCGCTTCCGATGCGGCGAACTCGTCCCAGCTTTTCGACCGCAAGCCGCCGACGTCGTAGCCAAGCCCCTTGAGCAGAGCGATGGCATTCGGATTGATTTCGCCCCTGGGGTGGCTGCCGGCCGAGAAGGCGCGAAAGCGGCCCTTGCCTTCGCGGTTGAGAAACGCCTCGGCCATGATGGAACGCGCCGAGTTGCCGGTGCAAATGAACAACACATTGTAGACTTCGGTCATGGCGTGTCTCCGTGCCGCAAGCACCTATCTCCATCGACGGCGCGTGTGACAGTGGTATGACGGCCGAAATCGAGAGGGAGACGCTAATCATTCAGGCCGCCGGCGAGCGAGACGAGGGCTAGACGCATGCCGCTTTTCGGGTATGACGGCATTCGCCCATCGAGTGCTCCTTGTGCCATCGCCGCGCCATGATCGCCCTCGTCTAGATCGTCGCCGGCGCCGATCGGAGAACCAGTG
>Ga0315550_1003131_pt1 | contig 10046 bp, 8 predicted proteins | sample SalMarSW160190MG_2_FD_203100 | JGI IMG/M metagenome (GOLD analysis project Ga0315550, IMG submission 203100) | Salt marsh sediment microbial communities from the Plum Island Ecosystem LTER, Massachusetts, United States - Salt Marsh Sediment SW1601-90 ... | reverse complement strand
TTCGGCTTGTTTTCGAATTGCTTTTTCGCTTTTCCGTGCTTTGTCAATGCTTCGCAGAAGACGATCAGCAAGGATACGAACAGCGATAGCTGTTATCGAGAGTATAACCGCTATATTAACGACATCAAGGTAATCAGTATACCGGGAATACTGTTTAACGATCACTTTAGAAATTTCAAGGAATCCAATAACCACAACACAGAAAATCGTCCAAAATGTGAACGCATAAAATAGTTTTGGCCTTAGAGCAATTCCTGCAAACATCAGACATATCGGGATACCAAGAAGGATTATGCTATGAAGGCCGCCTGCAGTAAAAAGGATATATGTGATGAAACCCATAACCGTCCATAGAAGAAGTCCTTCTGCCCATCGTAGACGACCCATTCTTAATAAAAATATCGACAGGACAATCATTACACCGATAATAAGTGTTTGGAGAATGAACTGATATTGACCGATAATTAATCTTAGGATAATGAGTATCATAAATCCGGCGAGGATACTCAATGCAATGACGTTAAGAATTTCTGCAACGCGGTTTTTTTCTTCATCACCAAGATCCGGCGGTTTAAGGAGGGAGAGAATTTTATTGTATAATTCCTTTGTTCGCATATATGTCCCGTGTTCAGTAGGATAGACCTTACTTGAAGAAGGTTAATACATTGCGGTAAATCTCTTTTCCCTTATCAGAAAACGATGTTTTTAATATACGAATGGTGGAATGGGAATTCAAGTGATTGAATAATTTTCTTAAAATAAATCGTCCGCCTGCATATCTGATTAATGATGTTTCTTCGTTTTCAATATGAGTAGGAACACCTATATCTCGTGTTTCAGCATCCTCATCGATAATATTTATATACGAATGGTACATGTAATACCTTGAGGAAACAGAACAAATTCCCAGATTGGCCCCCAGAAAACCTTTAACGGCTTTTTTAAAAAAAGGGATGTTATCAATCAGCAATCCTCACATTTCGTATCATTTTTAAACCAAGGATTGAGCATCCTGCTGCAAAGATAAATATACCGAAATTTGCTGCGATGACGGAGAGAAGATGCCCGAGTCCATAAAGAAAAGCCCCGATGAAAATAAGAAATGCCGTGTAGCACGGAAATACTTTAGAACGATATAGCGCAATGCTGAAGAGAATAATACCGGCAAAAATCGTTGCACTTGAAATCATTTTAAATGTTACAACATATGTACTCTGCTGGAGTTCAAAATCACGCAGGAGAAAAAGCGAGGCCTCATTATTTGAAATGACGGGATAGAGAATAATTTCCCAAGTAACTTTACACAACTGCAAAATATACGCTACTCCAACAAAGATATATCCCGGGAGTCCGGTCAGACCTGATTCTGAATACATTTTTAAATACACGGCACTAAATCCGAAGATCATTAAAATAAGACCAATAAATACAACCGTTGTTATCCGGATCCAATTCACGTTCAAAACAAGCAGCAATGGATTTATGTGTATTTGGTCTACCGGGAGCAGAATTGTAAAAGATATGGAATATACAAAAAAGAGAATTACTCCCAGCATAAGCGAAAAACCGCCGAGCCTTTGAATTGTACTAATCTGCACAATATAATTCCTAAAAATGAATGGTTAATTTTATGATACGAAAACTTTTGCTGCTTCAATAAGCATTGAAGGTTGGTTCCAGAGTGCGGTGCGAAACACCGACCCAAGTGTCTGTTTATCCGCCGGAAGTTTGAGCGAACTTTCAGCAATGGAATTCAACGTGTCATCCGAAAAATTCGAGATCGCTTCCTTAATATTATAGAACACATCATGCCGCCAGCCAAGCCGCTTCTGCCAGCGCTTTTGATATTCGCCGAGTGAAGAAAGATCGTTATTTTTTATCGCTTTCGCTGCCTCTTCTCCTGCAATCATACCGCCGATCATACCGCTGATAATTCCGCCGCCGGAGACCGGATTTACCTGATGTGCTGCATCGCCGACAAGTATAACATTGTTCCGTACAATCGTATCGCATGTTTTAGCACATGGCACTCCACCTGCAATGTGGGTCAGCACTGCTGCATGTGGATATTTTCGTTCCATAAATTCCTGCAGATACCGGATCGACGATTTCTTTTTTGATTCTTCAACACTTATTCCGATACCAACATTCGCCGCAGACGGTCCTTTTGGAAAAGCCCAGAGATAACCACCCGGAGCAATTGCATCGCCAAAATAGAATTCAAGACAATCCTGTTCAATATCTATTCCGGCTATAGTCATTTGTGCACAGCTTTCCATATCTTGGATGGAACATGCGGTATCGATTCCCGCCCACCTGCCGACACGTGATTCAACGCCGTCTGCACCAATAATTATCTTTGATTTAATTTCAACGGTTTTATCTTTAATAAGCGCTTTCACGCCGATTGATGCACCTTTTGTATCCCTGAGCAAATCATAAACGTATGCCTTTGTGACAATCTTTGCTCCTTCCCGGGCTGCCAGTTTCGCCACCTCATAATCAAAAATTCGGCGTTCAAGTACATACCCGATTCCGTCAAGTGTGGGAGTTACCTGATTCCCGTTTGGCGCAACAAGCCGGAACCGCTTTACGGTCGCGGCAATCCATTTCGGGTCCGGCTGGATAAACTGAATAACACCTTCGTGACTAACCGCCTCCCCGCACCGCACAGGATAACCAACATCGCGGTCTTTTTCCAAAACCAACACCGATGCTCCGCGGGCTGCCGCAAACCGCGCAGCGGTAGAACCGGCAGGTCCTGCACCAGCTACAATAACATCGTATTGTTCTTTGAGCATTTTATCATATTCGATTTTGTGATTTTATGATTTCAGATTTAAATTATCAGCGTTCAGATTTTAATTGACGGCATACATCGATTGCCACCAATCTTTTTAAAATTATTTACTCATAAACTAATAGACCAAATGACTCATAGGCTGAAAGACTCAACGACTCATATTCTTTTTATACTTTTACTTCATTTAAATATATTGATTGTTTCTTAGGCAGATCCTCCACTCCTTCCTGATGGAACTGGATTACTTCCCAAGGACACGCCCATACGCATTTTCTGCAGTTTGTACATCGTTCCTTTATGATGGAAATGCGCGACTCCATTAGCTCTATCGCATCTTCAGGGCAAACACCGACACAGCAGCCGCAGTAATCGCACTTACCAGGTATGATATGAATCATTAGTGGAACTTTTCTCGGCATACTCACCTTTCGGCATTTTCTAGGTTCGGTGTGCAGTAAGTTGTTTGAGTATTTCGTTTAATTCTATCGCCCGCTGTTGATACGATTTTACCTCAAGTCCTTCCATCTTTGCCTTCTCGAGTAACTGCAAATTTTCTTCTCGTTCCCTCTGAATACGTTTACTATGAATAGCAATAACTGCATCCTTCGCAATTCTCATTGGATCGGCCTCGTCGATCTCTTTTTCCATCTCCTGCCAGCCATGGCTTAATTCATAATGGCTCAACACGATATCGCTAATAAGATTCTTAAACTCCGATTCCTGTACTTCATTTATTATTGCAGTTGCATCGATTGTTCCGCATTCGTCATATAAATCCAGAATAAACCGAGCAAGTCTCCTCATACGTTCATTGCTGAACTGAACTAATGAGATATTTGAAAGTAAATAGCGAATAACTTCCGGGTTGCCCTCAAGGATTAGCTTTAAAATATCATGTTCCTCAGGCGGAATCGATTTTTTCTCAGGTGATAGAGGTTGATCAGCATTCGAGCTTTGTTTAGCGAAGGCCGATTTTGGAATACTATCAGTTCGTGTTACATGCTTTTCCTGTGCAAGCGCGCGTTCAAGTTCGCGATAAAGCAGGCTTTCATAGATCCCGTACTTTTCGGCAACATCCTTCACATAAAAATTTCGTTTTAACTCGTCTTTCATTTTAGCTATGGACTGAACAAGCGAACGTACGGCCTGTGCTTTCCCTTCTGCTGTTGTAAATGCTCCTGAGCGCTGAAATTGTTTTGCCTTAAAATCGATAAAAGAAATCGCATTTGTAAGACGTTCCTTAAACTCAACGCCTCCGTGTTTCAGCACAAATGAGTCCGGGTCTTCTCCTTCAGGAAGTTCTACGATGCGAATATTCAAATCGTGCTCAAGCGCAAGGTCGATTCCCCGTATTGTAGCACTGGAACCGGCAGTATCTGCGTCATATACTAAAGTAAGGTTTTTCGAATAACGTGCTATAAGCTTGAGCTGTGATTCAGTGAGCGCTGTACCGCTCGATGCAACCACATTTCGGATTCCTGCTTGATAGAGCGATATCAGATCCGCATATCCTTCCACCATTAATGCATTGTCTTCCTGACGAATAAATTCCTTCGAGTGAAACAATCCATATAAGACTCGGCTTTTATCATAAAGAGGAGATTCGGGCGAATTGATATACTTCCCGGCGACGGCATCATCTTCATGTATCCTGCGTGCACCAAAACCGATAACACGGCCTGTCGTTGAGAAAACAGGAAACATTGCACGCCCGCGAAAATAATCGTATAAAGAGCCGTCGTCCCGCGCCCGGGCTAATCCGACTTTGACAATATCTTCTGATTTAAAGTCTTCCGCCTGCGCTTTATGCACAAATGCATCCCAAGAGTTCATCGAGTACCCGAGTCCGAAGGTACGGATGGTTTCATCATTAAATCCACGCTTGTAAAAATATTCGAGCGCCTCTTTGCCTTCTTCCGATTCCGTTAAGTCGCGGAAAAAATGCATTCCTGCAAACCGGCAAATAGCGTAGTAGTTCTCAAACTCCTTCTGCTCTTCGGTCGCCGGTATGTTTTCTTCCGGAATTACAATACCGGCTTTCGAAGCAAGAGATCGGACAGCTTCTACGAACGATATTTTATCCATCTCCATCAGAAATGTAAATATATTGCCGCCTTTGCCGCATCCGAAACAATGGTACATTTGTTTCTCAGCACTGACAGTAAAAGACGGCGTTTTTTCCGAATGGAACGGACACAGGCCAAGATAATTCTTGCCGCGCTTCTTTAATTGTACATATCCGGAAATGACTTCCACAATGTCGTGAGCGTTACGGACTTCATCGATTTTATCTTCAGCAATGCGCATTATGAAATAAATCTACCCAAATAACTGTGCACAAGCAAGATTTAACGTTTAACGCATCGCTATTCTGTTCGTATATCAACGTCAAACGTATATAAGCAGGAAAGATTTTTTTCCGACGGAATCAATGCTGATTTAGCACTAACACAGCCAATATTCTTTTTAAACTGTATGCCATTAGTATTACAGAGGTTGATTTTTGAATTACATTTTTTGTATCTGATCTACATACCCGCGGCTGACAACCAGTTCCGTCCGATTTTTGTCCGTCAGCCGCACCTTATATTTCCCCCCAAACCATTTCACCAGCTCACGTATATACTTGAGGTTGATTATACTTGAACGGTGAATTCGGATAAAATTTGCTTTATCGAGTTTTCCCTCCAGATCAGCGAGAGTGAAATCAATAATATGTTTCTGATCGAAGGTATGGAGAAATGTATATTTATCCTTTGCTTCGAAATACACTATATCGTCCACATTAATGAGCAGGATCTTATCTCCGGATTTCACCTGCATTCGCTTCACAGGCGCAGAAGCGAGCTGTGAAAGAAGACGTTCAACATTTTCATTCAATTGAGGCTTGGAAACATTAAACAAGCGCCGGAGTTTTTCAACTGCCTTTTCGAGCCGTTTCCGGTCAATCGGCTTAAGAAGATAGTCTACGGAATTTTCTTCAAATGCTTTTAGCGCATATTCATCGTATGCGGTTACAAAAACAATAAAAGGCTTAATATACAGCCGGCGGGCGACTTCAAATCCGTCGCAGCCGGGCATTTGTATATCCAGAAAAATAACATCCGGGCGAATCTCCTCGATTTTTTTAACCGCCTCCTCGCCGTTTCCGGCCTCGTCAACGACTTCAAGTTCACTTTTAAAATCCTGAAGCATTTTATGAAGCCGTTTGCGTGCTAGTTCCTCATCATCGATAATTAGAGCGCGAAGATGCATACAGCCCCTCAAGGCATCGGAATTGTTATAATGATTTGTGTTGCATTATTCTGGTTAATTTGGAGCGATGCTTCGTTTCCATAAATATATTTCAAACGTTCCTGGATGCTTCTTAATCCGAATCCGTTTTCCGTGTTCATCGTTCCGAATCCTTTTCCACTATCTTGAATCAACACCCTGCATTTATTTTCTATCTTTCGCAATTCAACAAAAATACTTCCTCCATGGATTTCCTTAGCGATAGTATGCTTAATACTGTTTTCAACCAGCGGTTGTATAAGAAGTACCGGCACCTGAAGATCGAGAATACTTTCGTCGTAGTTGATACTATACTGCAGGCGGTTTTCAAAACGCACTTTTTCAATCTCGAGATAAGTACGTACAATTTCAAGTTCTTCTCTTATTGTTACGGTGCTTTTATCTGCGTCTTTTAATGTATAACGGAATAGCTCTGACAACTTCTCAACCGTGTCTTCCGCTGCTTTTGGATTTACCGATATCAAGCTTGCAATGGAATTTAGAGTATTGAAGAGAAAATGCGGATTTACTTTTGCCTGGAGTGCTTCAAGTTCCGCCTTAACCTTAAACCGTGTCAGTCTTTCCTCGTTAAGTTCCTTTTCCTTCAGCTTTGATGCCATCCGTTCCGCATTGTCTTTAAGTGTGATATACAAAACTGCAATACTCCCGAAGATGATAGAAAGGAGAAGATTAAAGTAGAGCAGACTTATATAATTGCTGATTGTAAAATTCCAATTCACAATTATTTTTAGTATTGCAACGCTGATTCCGGTACCAATGAGTCCGCCTATTAAAAACAATACAACAAGAATACTCATGCGAAAAATACTATTTAATGCCTTTATTCTGGGAAAAGTTATGTGGAGAAGAATGTGAATAGAAAAACCAATGCACATTGTGTAGATAAAAGAGCTTAAAATATTCTCCAAATATTTTTCCGGTTCCGAAAATGTAAGACCTGCCGCTATGATAACAGTAATTATCAGGCAAAATATAAATGTACGGATGGAATGGTTTTTTATCATAGCTGGAACCTTATTCCTATGTTGAGATAACATGAGTTGAACAAAGCACCGAATTCAGAATCACTGCCTCCGATGAACGATGTCAATCGGCTGTAAAAAGAGACGTGCTCCGATATTGCCAGGTCGGCAGATGGAATTATCACGGCACTGAAATCCTGAGCGTTGAGGAATTGAATGAACTCAAAACTCCAACTCCCTGTTGAGTAGTATTGACGGATAAAAATGTAATCGCTCATCGTTCCTCGCGGAGAGAGGGTTTGCAGCGCCCAGAGAATGTTTAAACGCGATGCTTCTATCAATACGGGGTCTGCCGTGATTGATCCCTGTTGGATGCTGTTGTGAAATTTAATAAACTTCATCCATCTTTTCCATTCTAATTTATTCAAGCCTTCGGCATCATGGTAATATTCAAGTACAATATTAATACCGTTCTCAAAAGTATACTGCCCGCCAAGAAGGATTTTATAAAATATCCGCTTAGATTGGTTGAACAAGGTTGCATAGGGATTCGCGGCGAATATTCGCTGCTCGTTGTCAATTATAATAGCCCGATGATATTGAGTTGAAGAACCTTTTTTCAAAAGAACTTCACCATGCAACTCAAGACTGCTGCCGATGACTTTAGCCCAATTCAAACCGGCTTTGAAACGGCCGCCCTCCTTATAATGTCCAATAAGAGAAAGATCGAAGCCGTTGATGAATGTATAGGCACGCAGTGCAAATTCTTGCTCACTCCAATATAATTTTGATGATTCATACCGGACATCGTTAATGTAGACAAATGTTAATGAACTTCTGCCGAAAAATGCAGTTATGGTTGCAAGCTTTCTTCCTTCGTTCCTGCCAAGTCTATCCGATGGATCTGACGGCGAACGCTGCGGTTCGGCAACACCTGTTGGATTGAATGCATAGCCCGGGCCCCATTTGAGAATTTTCTTTCCTATTGTAATATCGAGCTCATCCGTTAATGAAAGATCCAGCGAAAGTTCGCGGATCGTATATTCGTATTCAGGTATTTTCAGATTATCAGTTAATGCGTTGAAATTCAAAGATGTCATAAAGCCGCCGTATCCAAGAAAAAGATTTGCTGCGGTAATATTGCTTTCAGACGATTGCGGAAGAATTTGGTTGTTATAATTTAGCGGAGTCTCGATCCTTACCTTGTTTAACGTTCCTTCATCAACAAGTGAAAAACGATACTCCAGACTCTGTGCTCTTAACTGAATAACACCGAATACGAGTACAACCAGGATGCTTCCCCTGAATGTCATCGAAGTTTCCCGAGGTAGTCTTTATTAAAATATTTTTCGGGTATTTCTTTTTGAGTATATCCGGAATATTTCATGATCGTCGTTCTGCCCTCCCGAAGTCTGTCGGTGATTGTTAACTGTGTCAACAGCATTCTGCCCCGGATTTCTTTATAGACATCAAAATGAATCGTTTTATAATGTTTTCCTGAAGTCAAATATATTTCCGCTTTTTGCGGACGGAGTGTAGTTTTCGTGATCCAATAATCAATTTTTATATATGTAGATCCGTCTCGTTTTGCGTTTAATTCCAGAACAAAACATGGAATTCCGTCGATGTTCTCTTCCCGTTTGAATAATGCAGTATAGTCCTGCGCATACCGGGTGCGGGCCACATCACCGTTCGAAGCATTTCCCATCAACCGCTGCAGCGGAGTGATACGGATCGGTTTTCGCGTATTAGGCATGTATATCCACATATCATCATCAACCATTAAAAGATATTGGCCTTTCACATCTGCGTTGAGAAATTTGACGAGTGTTTTGTCTGTGCCTTTTATGCTCACATCAAACACACCCTCTTCTTTGAGTTTGTTGTCTTCAAAGTTTTGAATGGTTGTTCGAACAAAATATGTATCCCAGCCGTTGCGGCTGTAGTCGGATAAATGCAGGATTTCATCTGCGGTAAGGCGCTCGGCATTCCCGGGCTTTTTTTCTCTTGCAGCAATTGATTGAGCCTGGACTTCATATGCAAATACGGTTATTAGCGCTGCGTAGAATATTTTTAACAATTTAGAATTCATATCTTTATCCTTGAAAATTAAATATGTCCAAGTGCGTCGACAATTATTAAACGAGATGCTTTAAGCGCAGGAATAACTGTAGAAACGACAGTTGTCATCGTTATGAGGATGAAAACGCCGATATAGACTGCGAATACGTGATCGATTAAAAGGGGATATCCTCTTGTCGAACCTGGAGGAGCCGGCATTGTCACACCTGCATTATTTATTATTGTTGCAAGCACAAAAGCAGTAAGTAATCCGATCAGGGCGCCCAGTACACCGATAATCAGTCCTTCATAAAGGAAGTTGACCAGCAGACGAGCGCGCGAAGTTCCGACCGCGAGTTGTGTCCCGATCTCCTTGGTTCGCTCGAAGATTGACATCATCATCGTATTGGAACTGCTCAGAACCACAATAACGAAGATAATGAATCCAAGGAATCCGAAAATTGAATTATACAAACGAACGACAGCGTTGTAAAATGTTGCAAGATCAAACCAGCGTTTCGCTCGAACATCGGGAAAAAGTTTCTCAATCGACGCTGCAACAGCTTCAGTCTTGTCGGTTTCGTCAAGCACCACAACAAGTTTTGTTACCTTGGATGTATAAAGAAGCTGCTGAGCCGCACTTAGATCAATCATAAGCGCCCGTTCATCATACTCGGGAATTCCAGTCGAATAGATACCCGCAACTTTTATATCCATTGCGTTCAGCGCGCCGTTCGATGTCGTTGTCATGAGAGTCAAATAATCGCCAATTTTCGCCTTCAACGATTTTGCAAGTCCCATGGCGAGAATTACTTCAGCTTCCAGTTTGTTCTCGGGAGTCTCACCCAGGAATTTTCCCTGTTCGACATCTAATGCAAAATCCGAGAGTTTTAACTCCTTTTCCGGTTCAACACCACGGCCGAGAA
>Ga0315550_1003128_pt1 | contig 10048 bp, 7 predicted proteins | sample SalMarSW160190MG_2_FD_203100 | JGI IMG/M metagenome (GOLD analysis project Ga0315550, IMG submission 203100) | Salt marsh sediment microbial communities from the Plum Island Ecosystem LTER, Massachusetts, United States - Salt Marsh Sediment SW1601-90 ... | reverse complement strand
CGCTGGTTGAGGCGGTTGCGTCGGGACCCCGTTCAGGCGCTAGCCCAGGTGGATCGACAGTTCTATGCAGTTGTTAACGAACGAGCCAGGGCATCGCCTGATTCGCGTTAATTAGACGACAAGGGGTTTGTTGGTATCCTTGCTGTGACATCGCAGCTAATTGGTAAAGGTGAGGGCAATGGAAGAACAAGCGCAAACGTCAGAATATGTGCCTCTTATTCAAGTGGACAACGTCCACAAATCCTTCCTGATGGGCAAGGAAGCGGTGCAGGCGCTGCGCGGAGTCTCGCTGGACGTGACCCCCGGCGAGATCGTCTGCCTGATGGGCCCCAGCGGCTCGGGCAAGACGACGCTGCTCAACATCATCGGCGGGCTGGAGGAACCCAGCCGCGGCCACGTGATCGTCGATGGCGAGAACGTCGTCTCCCTGTCGGAGGATCGACTCTCCGCGCTGCGGCTGACCAAGATGGGTTTTGTCTTTCAGAACTACAACCTGCTGGCCAACTTTACGGCGCGCGAGAACATCGAGGTGCCGATGGCGCTGGCCGGATTGAGTCGCCGAGAGCGGCATCGCAAATCAGACCGGCTGCTGGAAAGCGTCGGGCTGGCCGACCGGGCCAAGCACTATCCCAGCGAGCTTTCCGGCGGGCAGCAGCAGCGCGTGGCCATTGCCCGCGCGTTGGCCAACGATCCCCCCATCCTCATCGGCGACGAGATCACGGGTGAACTGGACTCCAAGACCGGCTTCGAGGTGATGGAGGTCATCGCCCGGCTGAACCAGGAGCAGGGCACCACCATCGTCTACGTCACCCACGACCCGCGCATGGCCAAGTTCGCCGGACGGGTGATCCAACTGCGCGACGGTCTGATCAAAGAGGACAACGGAGCCCGATGATAGCTCAATATGTGCTGAAGAGCTTTTTCCGCCACAAGGCGCGCACCTTCATCGTGATCCTGGCGCTCTTGGTGGTGACCACCATGCTAGTGACGCTGAACAACAGTGTCGACTCGTTGGAGCGGCAGATCGTCAGCCTGATCGAGCAGTTCGAGGGAGAGCACGACGTCGCCATCACCCGCGCCGAGACGAGCCCCGTACAATACATCGATATCGAGCGCGTGTCCGCTCTGATCCAGGAGGCCGACCCGGCAGTGGTGGCGGTCTATCCGCGCTTCCTCGGCACGGTTGAACTGCAGGGGAGATCCGGCAGCCAACCCAACTCCGAGGAGGGGCAGGCGGTCTCCGTGGAGGCAGGCAGTACGAGCGAGGGAGCGGAGGTCCACGTCAGCGTCGGAGGAGCGAGCAATGGAGGCCAGCCGGGTAACGCCACGCTTTTGGCCCGCACGCCCGAGGACGAGCTGGGTCAGGTCAAGATCCTGGAAGGCGAGTACAAGCTGGACGGCGACCACGTCGTCGTCCTGCGCGTGACGGCCGACACCTTTGGCCTGCGGGTCGGCGACGAGGTCGATCTGAGCTACATCCTGCCGCTCTCCCGCTTGGAGGGCCACGAGATGCCGGATCAGATCAGCGCCAGCCGGGTGACACGCCGCTTTACGGTCAGCGGCATTGGATTGGCCACCGGGCTGGGCGGCGCAGAGCAAAACGGCATCCTGGCCAGCCTGGACGCGGTGCAGGACTGGCTGGGCGTGCCGGGGCAGGCCGAGCGACTGGTGGTGGTGCTGGACGAGACGGTCTATGGCTCGTTGAGCACGCAGAACTCGGTCTTTCGCGTGCGGCGCATCGCCGAGCGCATGGCCGACGCCCTGGGAAGCGAGGTCGATAGCTACGACATCTCCATCGGCAAGGCCCAGACGCTCGACTTTAGCGACGTGGCCTTTGCCATCATGCGCTCCCTCAGCGCCGTGTACGGCTTTATGGTCATGGGCGTCGTGGGCCTGCTGGTCTATTCGATCATCAACACCAACGTGGAGGAGCGGCAGCGCGACCTGGCCTTCCTGCGCATCCTGGGGGCCAAGCGGCGCCATCTGTTCGGGCTGGTGCTGGTGGAGGTGGCCCTGATCGGGCTGATCGGCGTGGGCGTCGGAGCTTTGGCGGGCCACGCGTTCAGCCTGTTTGTGGTCGCGCCGCTGGTGAGCTATTTCATCTCCAGCGCAGCGCAGAACGGGGCAGAGCTGGGCATCCAGTTCCAGATGTCGATCTCGGTCGGCGCGGTGATCCAGGCGGCCTCGATCGCTACCGTGGTACTGGGGATTTCGGCGTTGGCCCCGGCGCACAAGGCGGCCAACACCAAGGTGCGCCACGCCATCAACCCCGGCGCCGCCGACAACATCCAGATCGAGGACCTGGCCCGGCTGCGCTCGCGCAAGTTCGACGGGCGCATCCTCGTCGCTGGCGCCGTTCTGACCTTTATGTGGGGGTTGATCTTTGTCGGCAGCAACTTTCTCTTCGTGCAGGGGAACGAGTCGATCATCGGTATCTTTTTGTTCGGCGGCATGGTGCTGCTGGTGGTTGGCATCAGCCTGCTCTTTTACGCCCTGACGCTGCCCTTTGAGCGCATCCTGGTCTTGTTGGGCAGCCTGATTCTGCCCAAGCTGGCCTTTTTCGCCGGCCCCAACCTGATGCGTGCCAAGCGGCGCAACACAATGATCGCGCTGATGATCGTCTTTAGCGCCGCGCTGCCCACATTCCTGGGTACGATGACGGCGCTGGAGGAACGCAACTATGACGTCCAGGCCCGCTTTGACAACGGCGCGCCGGTGATCGCAGAGCTCTCGCGCTGGGGTTGGTACGTCTTTGGGGCACAGGACGTAGAAGGGCTGAAGCCGGACGTGCTGGACGAGTTTCGCTCGGTGCCCGGCATCGCAGAAGCGGTCGGCCTGACGACCGAGTACAGCGCCGACGTGACGAATCGGGTCGAGTTGCGCACCGCGGCGGTGCAGGTGCGTGGCATCACCGATTCGCTGGACGGCATCGTCTACGACGATCTGGCCGAGTACGTCGCCGGCGGGCCGGAGGCATTCGACCGCATCCTGGCCGAGCCGGACACCATCATCCTGGGCGCGGGGTACGCCGAGTACATGGACGTGCGCATGGGCGACGTGGTTCTGGTGCAGGGGGAGGGCACGGACCACGTCGTCGAGATGCGCGTGGTCGGCCTGGTCGAGCGGCTGCCAGGCTTTGATTTCTCGCGCAACGAGAGCGACATCCGCTATGGATCGGCGGAGGGGTTGGTCTCACTCGATACATACCTGCGGCTGTCCAACGACACCACCGTCCGGGATATCTGCACGGGGGGGGTCTGCTCGACGGCGGAGCGCGACAAGCCCGTCATCGGGACGATCATGGCGACGACCGTCGCCGGCGCCGACGAGACCCAGGTAGTGGCCGACCTGCGCAAGCTCCTCGCTGACCGGGGCAACATCTGGGTACAATCCACTGCCGAGGACATCCGCACCACGGAGCAGTCGATGCGCACAGGCCGTATTGTCATGCTCGCCATGGCCGTGCTGTCGTTCGTCACCAGCATCTTTGGCGTCTTTGCCGTGGTCTATGTGGCCGTCTACATGCGCCGGCTAGAGATCGGGATGCTCAAGGCTATCGGTATGCGGCGGCGCGAGCTGGTGAGCACCTTTGCGCTGGAATCGGTGATCATGACGGTCAGCGCGTCGTTGGCGGGCGTGACCGCCGGGACGGTGCTGGGCTATGTCTTTTACATCAGCAACAACCTGATGCGCAACACGCCGACGCAGTTGACCTTTGACTGGATAACGATCACGGCCATCCTGGTGATGGTCGTCCTGGCCAGCCTCGTCAGCGCCAGCCTGGCCGCCCGCGGCATAGTGCGCAGCAAGGTGACTCGTATTTTGAGAGAGGCGTTGTGAGGGCGTAAGACGTAAAACGTAAAGCGTAATTTTACACCTTACGTTTTACGCTTTACGTTTCACGTATCGAGATTGGAGACGGAACTATGAAAACATCAAAATGGATTTTGACTCTGATTACTGCCGTCGTCTTGCTGGCCGGCTGCAGCGGCAAGGTGGTGCAGATGGATGAGCCACCGGAGGTGGAGGCTGGAACGGACCCAGACGCCGCCCCGTATCCGACGCTCCCGCCGGCACCGGGGGGCAAGGCGGTCGCCGCCGATGGCAAACTGGCGTCGCCCTACCCCAGTGTGGAGATGAGCTTTGGCGGCGAGGTGAGCGGCGAGGTGCTTTCCATCGAGGTCAAGGCCGGCGACGAGGTGGCGGCCGGCGATCTGCTGGCGACGCTCGACGATACCGAGTTGCAGCGGGCCGTGGACGAGGCGCAGCTCGCGCTCGACCGGGCCATCGCCGACCGCGAGGACGCGGTCGAGCAGTGGGAGCAGGACGTCGCTGACGCAGAAAAGACACTGGCCGACGCAGAGCGTGAGCTGACCACCGCCCGCCTGGAGTTTTCGGACACGGACCTTGAGGAGGCGCGCGTCAACCTCAAGTGGGCGCAGCGATCGGAGAAGGATCGCAAGGAGGAATATGAAAAAGTTCGTGTGCAGTGGCCGCCGAAGCCGATTGACGAGGAGCGCGCCGCCTGGGAGCGGGCCATCGATGATCGCTTGCTGGCAGAAAAGCGCCTGACCGACGCCGAGGAGGCCTACACAGTGGAGGCGCTCAAGCTGCAGGGGCTCGAGGCGGACGTGGTCGAGGCCGAGCGAGACCTGGCGGCGCTGGAGGATGGCATCGAGGCCAGCTACGACCGCGAGATCGAGGACGCACGCATAGAGCTGACCAAGGCGCAAGAGGATTTGGCGCATGCCCAGATCATCGCACCGTGGACGGCCATCGTGCTCTCGGTGGACGCGGTACCGGGCGCGGACGTCGACGCAACCGCGCCGATCGTCACCCTGCTCAACGTCGAGGACGGGCTGCGCTTTGAGACCCAGGAACTGAGCGAGCAGCACATCGCCAGCGTCTATCCCGGCCAGCGGGCGGTGGTCACGCTGCGCACCTTCGCTGATGAACCGCTGGAGGGTACTGTCGAGGCAGTGGTGCCCCAGGTTGAGGACACGGAGGAGGCAGATGCGCGCTTTACCATCTACATACAGCTACCCGCCACCGACATACGGCTGCTGCCGGGTCTCACAGGGCGTGTGGAGATCTACACACAAGACTAGGCGCACATAGCAGACCATCCGAGGGGCAGTGCGTAACAGCGCTGCCCCTTTTCTGATCCTGCCCCCGCTGCTTTGGGGTGACAAAGATACGTTTTACCTCTCCAAGCCTCGCCGCCGCAGGTGGATAATTTGACACCCCACAAGTTATGGGATAAACTAAGCGTGGTAGATCTTGGAAAGGGTAACCACAACAGCGAAAACCATTCCAAATTTCTTCAGTAGATTACAACGGACAACTTACCCTCTTTATTGACTCTCCGTCTCTCCAACTGAAACCTTACAAGTGTACTGGTAGTTATTGGTGTAGTACGCGGTTTTGCCTGTGGTATATCTGGCACCATTGTGGAGGTATGCAATATGACCGCCAATGAATCGGTCAAGAGCAACAGAGTTAACAGACCGGCCCTCATTCTCTTGACGGCGATTGCCACTGTTGTTGGGTTTACGCCTGTTGTGTTTCTTCTGGGTCGCCCTCAACTGCTGCTTTACTTTGCTGTTGGGGCAACAATAGTTGCAGCCCTGAACTGGCTTTCGTTGGACACCTCTGCCACGAACTCGCCCAGTTTCTTGGAGTTTCTGCTCGGGGGGCTGGGCGCAGTCTTTCCACCAGCACTGTTTGGTTTCCTATGGCTCGTTGTATATGGTGCGATCTTCTACGCAACGAGACTTGTAGAGCTCATCGTTGTCTGGCTTGGCGGTCAGATACACCCCAATGCCGATTTAATTGCCTTCTATCCGACCATCGTCTTGGTGTCTGTTTCTGCGATAAGCTTTATCGCGCTCAGCGAGAACAACTTGGCGGGCCAACTTTATCTGGATGAAACGGGCATCAAGACCGCTTTCTACGATCTACTCAGGCAAAGACAGCGACGACTGGCGGGATATATCATTGGGGCGCTGCTCGTCCTCGGGGCGACCTTGGCGCTTTTTCTGGTGCTGGGAAACATCGGCACGGTATTCTATGTCATTATGCAGTTGTATCTGATGGGTATCAGTGCATCGTTGTGGATGTTGCGTGCAGAGACAAAGTCCGCTGAGGCTGTCGATGCAATTGAGGGCATAGGCCAGTTGTTTGAGGCCGCAGACTATCAGATTGAGCGTTCTCCGAGGATGGGCAAGGCCGGTGTTGACCCGTTGCTGATGGACGTAGACCTTGTTGCACGAAAGGGCGGACATAACCTCATTGTTGACGTAAAGACGGCGAGTGACTCTGCAGGGCCTGTGGATTCGACACCCGCAACGGGGCTCACTATGGCCGCTTGGGTTTTAAGCGAGCAGTGGGGGCTGTCGCTGGACGAGGTGGAGCCGTTAATGATATTGGTGGATGTTAAGGCGGATAAGAGCCTCAACAGGTTCAGCAAACGCGAGAAGATGAAGGTTGTTCACGTCGCGAGCGAAGATATTGAGCGAATCCTTGGAGAAGAGACCAGCGTTGCGGAGCGAAAGGAAGTGGCACGGCGACTGTTGGAGGTACCAGTTGGAGTGGAGGATGTCGCATTCTCCCCAAATAACCAGATTCGGGGGATAAGGCAGAATGGCTAGACTGCCTGATAGATCTACTCGTCATGCTAGCGAAGCGGCGAAGCTCATCAAAGAGGGTGTTGCAGTTGTTGCGGGCCCTGTTAGTGATGTAACGAGCAACATTGCCGACTGGATTGCTGCGCCGCCTAGTGCGGAAGACCAGAGACAGCAGCGGGAGAGAGAGCGAGATGCGCTGGCAGAGTCCGCACTGCCAGAGAATTTGCTCAAGTCCCTCGGTCAACCTGTGGAAGCCCTGGGGTTTCGGATCGACCCTCAATCTAGAAGGATACTCAATCTTAAAAGAGAAGAGGTCCTTCACCACCGAATTCCAGTGGCAGGAGGATATATAGCCCTTTTATACTTTGGAGAGAAACTGCTGGGGAGTGATACCTACTCAAAGGACATCCTCGATAAACTTTTCTGCTTTCCGGACTGCGGTGCCATAGGGTGTGTTGTCTTCTCCGATGTCACGTCTGTTGCGGAAACCTATAGGAACATGGCTGACACATTCGTAAGCATAACAGCTTTGAAGTCAGCTTACCTGATTGATTCTAAGGAGCAATCGCTTTTCGACTTGGAGGACGGCCAGGGCAAACAGCGCCTTGTACAAAAGTGGATGGGGTTGAATGGTCTCACGCCAACGTTGAAGCCTAGCTCCACTTTGAAACTGAGAAATCTGCAGAGCAACAAGGAGACGGCCAGGAGCGAAGTAAGGAAGATATGCAATGTCTTGGTCAAAGCAGCCGGAACTGCACCTCCCCAACTGGGCGCTAAGGGGTACTTGAAATACATCATTCAAGATACCAACTGGCCCACTGGATGGCAAAGCACGCGTGTAGACGCGCTCACGGGGATTGCCAAATCCGATGCCCAGGAATTGGTTAGTTGGGCTCTGGAGCAGGATGAGATAGTTCCAGGTCACGAGGGTTATACTGTCATAGGTGATCTGCTGGAGGCTATGTTCCGAGAGGGCAGCGAAGTAAAGTTCTTGAAAGAAATCGTCGCCAGGTACAATCTGGTACCCGCCAGCAGCCCAATGTGCCAGTGATGGCAGACGAGAGGAGAAAACCATGCCTGGGAAGATCGGCCTCGGTCGTGATGAGCAAAAGCTTCTTGTGAGCCTGCTGTCCGGGCAGGCGGCAAATGCCCCCTTCGCCATAGGTGCCAAGGGATATATGGAACAGCTTATCGACGGAACCAACTGGCGCACTGACTGGCAGAACACGCGTGTACAGGCACTCACGGGGATTGCCAAATTCGATGCCCAGGAATTGGTTCGTTGGGCTCTGGAGCAAGGGACGGTTGAAGATAACGAGCGCTACACTGTGCTCGGCAGCTTGCTCGAAGTTCTGATAGACGACGTAAGCTTGGAGAATGCTAGAAAGGTTGCTACGCTTATCGTTGCACGCGGCCTCTACAGGGATTCTGATCTTGAGGCCCGCCTTCGAATGAGGTACCAGATCCCTCTGCTAGCACATGAGCTAGCAGATGCGGAAAGAGCAGGGCTCGGCTTTGGCCCTGAGATCGACTGGTGCGGGCCTGACGACATAGAGCTCCAGAGCAAGATCATTGAATTGAAGAAACGGGCCGCCAAGTTCAAGATGGAATTTCTCATCCAGGCGACCCAACGGGCGAGCTCGGTGTGCAAGGTCGAGGTCGATCTCGAGAATCAGGAGGGAAACCCGATAAGAAGATTCGGGACAGGGGTTCTAGTCGCACCGCGTCTGATCTTGACCAATTATCACGTACTGAAGGAAGAGGACCACGAAGACATCGAGGAGAATGCACACAACACAGTTCTACGGTTCGGCGACTACAAAGCTGATGAGGGCAACGAAAAGGACGGTCAGACATTTGAACTCGACCTTGCTGACGACGGGAGTCTAATTCTAGAGGGCAGCCCTGAAAAGGATCTGGATTTTGTCTTGCTTCAGGTGGAGAGCAAGATCGAGGATGCCGAAATCGAACCAGTGCCTATTGCTGACCCTTCCTACGTGCCCGGCAAGAAATCAGCTCTTCATCTGGTGCATCATCCCGGAGGAGAGGAAATGACGGTCGATTTCTCGCCGAACGGGGTGGCATCTGTCATTTCCGATACTGGCAAAATCCAGTACTTCACTTGGGCGATGCAGGGCTCAAGCGGAGCGCCCTGCTTCGATGATGACTGGCGATTGGTGGCCATCCACCATGCTGAAGTGAATACTACTTGGGGACTGAGAAGGGAGGGCATTCTATTTGCTCCTATTCATGATAAGATCAAGCATCTCCTTGGTGTTTAGGTGTGCAGTGGATTTGCAGTGATGGGTGTGGAGTGCTCTCTGGGAGCTTTCGTACGGGAGAAAGGGGGGTGATAATTCTACTGCTAAATGTGACGTTTGGGCCAGATTGATGTGCAAAACGACATCGAACAATCATCGACCATTTCTAACAATAGATATGCGGTGAGAAGTCAAGTTGATCTTTGACATACGAATAAGCTTTCTCGGCCTGCCGAACTGAGCATAAGCGGCACTTTCAGAACCCTACAGGAACGCATTTTTTCCTGCGGCGCACAGGTCTATGCAATTGTACAGCAAGTAACGTTCAGCGCTACCTACTGGAGTAAGTCAGCCTCCTCAGGATCAACAGTCATCCGGGGCCTCACGTAAGGGACGTTCTTCGTGAGCAGGGCATGCACCAGACGCACGAGTTTGCGAGCCGTGAGCACGAGGGCACGTTTGTGTTGATGCTTGGAGACTTCATTGTACTTGCGTCGATAGAAGGCCTTGTACTCCAGGTTGAATTGGCGTAGCTTGTCAGCGCCCATGACGAAGTAGTAGCGGCCATAAGGATTGCCAACCTTGGTCATGCGTGAATCCTGAGTGGCAGAGCCGGCGCTAAAACGCTTGGTCCAGGAGATGCCGAAGTATTGAGCCAGGTGCTTGTGTTCAGGAAAACGGGAGATATCGACAATCTCAGCCAGGAGACCAGCAGTGATGACCGGCCCTAGACCTTTGACGGTGATGATAGGATTGGGAACAGGTTCTATGCAGCGGACGATGTGCTGGTCCAAGCGCTTCGTCAAGCGCTTGATGGCGCGGATGTGCTCCCAGCCGGTGGCCAAGGTGGCGGTAATCATCTCATCCATCTGATAGTCGATGGGATAGGATGTACGCAAAGCCTGTCGGACGGTGCGCGCAGTGGCGTCGGGGTCGTAGAAGCGACCCCGACCACGGTGAGCGATCAGGTCGGCCAGTTGATCGTGAGTCATCTCGCGCATTTCGGCGGCAGTGAACTCGGTTAGCAGAGCAGCACTGGTGGCTCCAAAGACGTCGGAGAAAGCCTTGACCCGCTTTCAATCGCTGCATTTGAGGAAAGCATAGGACTGAAAGCGCATCTTTTCCTGAGAGAGGTTGCGGGAGAGTTTGAAGCGATAGCGG
>Ga0315550_1003126_pt1 | contig 10049 bp, 9 predicted proteins | sample SalMarSW160190MG_2_FD_203100 | JGI IMG/M metagenome (GOLD analysis project Ga0315550, IMG submission 203100) | Salt marsh sediment microbial communities from the Plum Island Ecosystem LTER, Massachusetts, United States - Salt Marsh Sediment SW1601-90 ... | reverse complement strand
ATTTCGACCATGGCGCGGCTGATGCCGGGCTGCCTGATCCTGTCCGATGCGTTCAACCACAATTCGATGATCGAAGGCATCCGCCAGGCCGGCACCGAGAAAAAGATCTTCCGCCACAACGACTTGGCGCATCTTGAAGAGCTACTCAAGCAAGCCGGTGAGCGGCCGAAATTCATCGTGTTCGAGAGCATCTATTCGATGGATGCCGACATCGCGCCGATCAACGCAATCTGCGATCTCGCCGAGAAATACAATGCGCTCACCTATATCGACGAGGTGCACGCGGTCGGCATGTATGGCCGGCGCGGCGGCGGCGTCGCCGAGCGCGACGGCGCCATGGCGCGTATCGACGTCATCGAGGGCACGCTGGGCAAGGCGTTTGGCTGCCTCGGCGGCTATATCGCGGCGAGCGCGAAAATCTGCGACGCGGTGCGCTCCTACGCGCCCGGCTTCATCTTCACCACCGCGCTGCCGCCGGCGCTGTGCGCGGCGGCCTGCGCTTCGATCCGGCATCTCAAGGAATCGCAATGGGAGCGCGAGCGTCATCAGCGCGCCGTCGCCCGCACCAAATCGGTGTTGACCGGGGCCGGCCTGCCGGTGATGCCGAGCGTCACCCATATCGTGCCGGTCGCGGTCGGCGATCCGGAGAAATGCAAGGCGGCGAGCGACCTGCTGCTCACGCGGCACGGCATCTACATCCAGCCGATCGATTATCCGACCGTGCCCAAGGGCACCGAGCGGCTGCGCATCACGCCGTCGCCTTATCACGACGCCGCGCTGGTCGATGCGCTGGCCGCCGCGCTGGTCGACGTCTGGCAGGAGCTCGACCTGCCGCTGCGTCAGCAGATGGTGGCGGAGTGAATGGCCAATTGAGCATAGCGGCCGGCCACCAGTCTCCGTTCATTCCCGCGTAAGCGGGAATCCAGAGCAACATGGGAAGTCGGATCGAATTAGCCCCCTGGTCCCCGCTTTCGCGGGGACGAACGGGAATTTTCACATTCCTGCGCGCCGCGCGTTAGGCTAGGCCCCCCACGCGGAACGCGTCCATGCCGGACAAGCCAAAAGCGGAACGAAAGCCGAAGCCGGTGCGCACCGCGCTGTCCGGCTACCATCTGCCGTACGATCCGCTGCTCAACAAGGGCACCGCCTTCAGCGAGGCCGAGCGCGACGCCTTCGACCTGCACGGGCTGTTGCCGCCAGTGAGCTCGCTGCGCGAGGTTGCCATCACCGTGGCGATCGCGGTGGCCGCGCAAGCCTGCCGCGACGGCCTTTGCCGCCGGCATTGGTGAAGATGAAGTCGCCGAGCTGGTGCGGGAGACGATCTGGCTGCCCGGCTATGCCCCCTATCAGCGCATCGGCAGTCCGGCGAGATAGTCGATCTTTATGGAACTTTTTACTGCCATTCAGATTTGGATCGGTTAAGAGTTGTGCGGCACCGACCGGTGCGACGTTCCAGTAGGCGAGGCGCTGAAATGACGCAGGCTGCCATGGCTTGTGCCGACCGGGATTTCGGTAATGGTAATGTTGCGCCCGTGCAGCGCCCGCCAGAAGCCGTTATCCACCCGACAAAGCCCGCTCATCGGCAGGCGTCCGCCCGGGACACTAGCGCTGACGGGCATATTGTTTGTAGCCCAACGATCGGGCATTTTCTGTTGGTCGGCAGGCCGGCTGGCCATGTATGCAGGCGGCGCTCAGTTTCTCCAAGGGGGCGACCAACCTTGATCCCGAGGAGGACTAGGAAATGCCTAAGACTATCTTCACGCGCGCGGTGGGGCGACGCTCCGTGCTCAAGGCCGGCGTGGCCATTGGCGCGATGCAGGTGGCGAGCCCGTTCGTCGTAAAGGCACTCGGCGAAACCCCCGTCAAAATCGGTCTCGACGATCCGTTCACCGGCACTTATGCCGAGCTCGGCAAGCACGAGCAGATCGGCTGCCAGCTCGCCGTCGACGAGATCAACAAGAAGGGCGGCATTCTCGGCCGTAAGGTCGAGCTTCTGTCCGAAGACTCGACTAGCGCCAACACCGGTACCGCGGTGCAGAAGGCGCACAAGCTGATCGACCGCGACAAGGTCGACTTCATCCTTGGCAACGTGAACTCCTCGATGGCACTGGCCATCGGCGACGTCTCCTCCCGGGCCGGTGTCCTGCACATCGTCACGGGTGGTCATACCGACGCGGTGACCGGCAAGGACTGCCACTGGAACGTCTTCCGCGTCTGCAACACCACGCGCATGGAAACCAACTCGGTCTCCAAGCTGCTGTTCAACAAATTCGGCAAGAAGTGGTATTTCATCACGCCGGATTATTCCTTCGGCCACACCCTGCAGCAGGGCTTCGAGGCGAGCCTCAAGAAGTTCGGCGGCACCGAGGTCGGCGCGTCGCTGTGCCCGCTCGGCACCACCGACTACTCGTCCTACCTGATCAAGGCGCAGGCCGCGAAGCCGGACGTCATCATCTTCCTCACCGCCGGCCAGGACGCGGTCAACTCGCTCAAGCAGGCGGTGCAGTTCGGCCTCAACAAGAAGTTCCACATCGCCGGCGCCCAGCAGGAGCTGGAGGTGTTGGAAGGCCTGCCGCCGAATGCGCGTATCGGCACCTGGGTGTTCGAGTGGTACTGGAACCAGCCCAACGTGCCTCACGTGAAGGAGTTCGTCTCCACGGTCCGCAAGGTCAACAACGGCAAGGTGCCGACCGCCCGTCACTGGTTCGGCTACGCCTCGGTGTGGACCTGCGCGCTGATCGCCAACGAGAAGAAGACGCTCAAGGCCGAAGTGCTCGCCAAGGGCCTGGAAGGCTTCGAGCTGCCGCCCGAGGTGTCGCTGATGCCCGACAAGGTGTTCTACCGCGCCGGCGACCATCAGCTCATGCCCGACCTCTATGTCGGTCACGCGGTGGAGAAAGGCCCGGTGCCGGAAGACCTGTTCCACGTCGATAGCGTTGTCCAGGGCAAGAACGTGGCCCTGCCGGTCTCCGAGAAGGGCTGCCACCTCCACTTTCCGGCCTGACCTTTGACGCGCGCCGGGCGGCTCCTCCCGCCGCCCGGCTTTTCAGGGACACATCATCGGCGGCGTCGCGCGGCCCGGTCGCGCGCGCCGCAGCAAGTCGAAGCACATGACGCAGCTCATTCTCTACAACGTGTTCAACGGGCTGATCATCGGCGCCTTCTATGCGCTGATGGCGCTCGGCCTCTCGCTCATCCTCAACCTGTCCGGCGTGATCAATTTCGCGCATGGCGGCTTCCTCGCCATCGGCGCCTATCTCGCCTTCTTCCTCATTCCGTTCATCGGCTTCTGGGGCGCGCTGGTGGTGGCGCCGGTGCTCACCGCCGTGTTCGGGCTGATCATCGAGCGCCTGCTGATCCGCCCGCTCTACGGCCGCGATCCGCTTTACAGCCTGCTCCTGACCTTCGGCCTCGCCTTCATGTTCGAGGACGGCACCCGCTTCATCTGGGGACCGCAAACGCTGCCTTTCTCGATACCGCAATGGCTGTCGAGCCCGTTGAGCGGCCAATATTTCTTCCTCACCGGTTACCGCCTGTTCATGGTGGCGCTGGTCTCACTCGCGGTAATTGTGCTGTTCGTCGTGCTTGGCCGCACCCGGCTCGGCATGCGCATCCGCGCCGGCACGCTCGACCTGGAGACCGTGTCGGTGCTGGGCGTGAACGTGCGCATCCTGCGCAGCCTGAATTTCGGGCTCGGCATCTACATGGCCGGACTTGCCGGCGTGCTGGCGGCCGGCATGCTCGGCCTGCAGCCGACCATCGGTAGCGAGCTGATCATGCCGAGTTTCGTCGCCATCATCATCGGCGGGCTGGGCAGTCTGCCGGGAACGCTGGTCGGCGGGCTGTTGATCGGCGTCGCCTCCGGCGTCACCACCGTGTTCTTTCCCTCCGCCAGCGAGGCGGTCATCTACGTGATGATGGGGCTGGTGCTGCTGGTGCGTCCGCGCGGGCTGTTCGGTGAAGAGGGGCGCTTCTAATGGACAAGCGCACCCAGGACTACGGCAAATACGCCGGCGCCATCGTGATCTGGCTGCTTCTGCTGAGCATGCCGCTGTGGATCAACCAGGTCGGCGGCTACACCCAGCTCGGCACCCGCGTCGTGGTCATGGCGCTCGCCGCCATGGCGCTCAATTTTCTGCTCGGCTACACCGGCGTGCTGTCGTTCGGCCATGCCGCCTATTTCGGCCTCGGCGTCTATGGCGCCGGCCTCACCATCAAGTTCCTGCTGCCCAGCACCTTCGCGGGCATGGCGGTCGGCGTGCTGACCGCGCTGGTGGCCGCCGCCGTCATCGGCATCCTCATCGTCCACCTGCGCGGTATCTATTTCGCCATGGTCACCATCGCTTTCGGGCAGGTGTTCTATTTCATCGCCTTCCGCTGGAACAACGTCACCGGCGGCGACGACGGCCTGTCGAACTGGGGCCGGTTGCCGATCGATTTCGGCTTGGCCAAGCTCGACATCCAGCACAGCCCGGTCATGTTCTACTATTTTGTGCTGTTCTTCTTTGCCGTTTCCGTCGCCATCATGGCGGCGCTACTGCGTTCGCCATTTGGCCGCACGCTGCTGGCGATCCGCGAGAACGAGCGCCGTACCCGCTTTCTCGGCGTGCCGGTCGACCGCCACATCTACCTGTCGTGGCTCATCTCCTGCACATTCGTTGGATTGGCCGGCACGCTTTACGGACTGCTCAACAACTTCGCCGATCCGCATGATCTGCACTGGTCGCAATCTGGCGACTTCGTCATCATGGCGGTGCTCGGCGGCATGCGTTCGTTCTGGGGGCCGCTGATCGGCGCCGCCATCTTCGTCGTGCTGCAGGATTACGTCTCGACCATGACGCAGAACTGGATGTCGTTCATCGGCCTGTTCTTCGTGCTGGTGGTGCTGTTCTTCCCGCGCGGTGTGCTCGGGATATTGCGTCGGAAGGCCGCCTCATGAGCCTCTTGCAGGTCGACAACGTCACCAAGCGCTTCGGCAGTCTGGTCGCCGTCAACGCGGTATCAATGATGGTGGAGCCCGGCGAGCTACGCGCCGTAATCGGCCCCAACGGCGCCGGCAAGACCACCTTCTTCAACCTGATCAGCGGGTTCACCACGCCGACTTCGGGCCGCATCATCTTCGACGGCAAGGATGTCACCAAGCTTTTGCCGGCGCGGCGGGTGTGGCGCGGCATGGCACGCACGTTCCAGATCACCGAGGTGTTTCCCGAACTGAACGTGTTCGAGAATTTGCAGATCGCCGTGGAAATCGCCGCCGGCTTCCGCCTGCGCATCCGGCTCAAGGCGGACGAGATCGGCAAGGTGCGCGCCCGCACCGGTGAACTGCTCGAGATGAGCGGGCTTGCCGGGAAATCCGACCGGCTGGTGGGCGAGCTCAGCCACGGCGACCAGCGCGCCACCGAGATCATGATGGCGCTGGCGCTCAACCCGCGCCTGTTGCTGCTCGACGAGCCGACCGCCGGCATGGGCGACCAGGAGACCTATGACATCACCCAATTGATCCGCACGCTGCACCGTGACCAGAAGCTCACCATGGTGCTGATCGAGCACGACATGCGCGTCGTCTTCCACCTTGCCGACCGCATCATGGTGCTGGCGGAAGGAAGCCTCCTGGCCGAGGGCACGCCGGAACAGATCGCCGCCAACGAAGCCGTGCAGGCTGCCTATCTCGGAAAGGCCGCGGCATGACCGGCGTGATGCTCGAGGCCAAGGGCCTGCACACCTTCTACGGCAAGAGCCATATTCTGCACGACGTCAGCCTGGAGGTCGGCCAGGGCGAGATCGTCACCCTGCTCGGCCGCAACGGCGCCGGCAAGACCACCACGCTGCGCAGCCTGGTTGGGCTGACGCATCCGCGCCGCGGCGAGGTGCGCATCTTCGACAAGGTCACCACCGACTGGCCGCCCTATCGGATCGTCGCGCTCGGCGTCGGCTATGTGCCGGAGGGGCGCAAGATCTTCCCCAGCCTGACGGTCGAGGAGAACCTCAAGGTTCCGATCGAGCGCGCCGGCCCGTGGGATATTCCGCGCATCTATACGCTGTTCCCGCGCCTGGCCGAGCGCAAGAACAACAAAGGCCGCCAGCTTTCCGGCGGCGAGCAAGAGATGCTGGCGATCGCTCGCGCGCTGCTGCTCAATCCCACGCTGCTGATGCTCGACGAGCCGAGCCAGGGCCTGGCGCCGCTGATCGTGCAGGAAGTGTTCAAGGTCGTCGTCGCGGCGCGCAAGGAAGGCATCTCGGTGCTGCTGGTCGAGCAGAACGTGCATGCGGCGACCGAGATCGCCGACCGCGCCTATGTGCTCGACGACGGGCGCGTGGTCTGGTCGGGCGCAGCTGCCGAGTTCGCCCAGGACGAGGAGCGCGTCCGCTCGCTCGCCGGCGTCAGCGCCAGTTGGGATTGATTTGAACGCGCCGGCCGCGACATTCACGCCTTGTAGAATTTCCGCACCGCGCGCAGCGCGTTGGAGCCGGTCTGCTCGAGGAAGTTCTTGTAGGCCATGAGCACGTAGTTATCGTCGGGCAGCGGCTTGAGCGCGCGCCAGGGCGTGGCCAGCACCGCGTCAAAGCCGAGCGGCACGGCCAGCGTCAGGAAAGCACATTCGAGCATGAGCTTGAGGTCGGAGCCGTCGGCGGCTTTCGCCGGCAATTGCTGGCCGATATTGGTGAGGCCGCCCATGATGTGGATGCCGGCAAGCTCCGGGTCCTGACGGATCGCCTTGATGGCGGAAAGCGTCGCCCGGTGCAGGCCCTTGGTGTCGGCAACGACCGCGCTCACCGAAATGTCGAGGAAGATGTCGTCCATCGCCAGGCCGTAGTCCTTTTGCAGCCGCAGCGCCGCGCGCCGCGCGGTCGCGGCGAATTCCTCCGGCGTCTTGTTGGACTTGGCGACGCCGTCCTCCACGCGCTCGGAGGCCATGACGATGACCTTGAACGGGCCCAGCGGCCGGTAGAGATCCATGATCTCCCAGCGCTGCTCAGTGATGGAATTGATCAGGGGCGCGGCGCCGCCGGCGCGAGCGCGGTCGTAGGTCTTCAGGCACAGTTCCAAGAGCGTGGGGTCGGGATAGTCGAAGCAGAGCGGCACCGTCACCGCCGCCTGGATGGCGCAGATCGTCTCGGCGAGATAGGCATGGTTGGTCACCCCGAGCGGGCCGATGGTCACATCGAGATAGCGGGCGCCGCTCTCCACCTGCCGCACCGCCAGCGCCTGGATGCCGGCGAGGTCGTGATTGTCGACCAGCACGCGGGTGGGCTTGAAGCCCGGATTGATGCGGTCGCCGATGACGATGAGATTGAAGCTGTTTGCGTCTGTCACGTTGCTCTCCGCGCCTTAAGGCTCTTTGAAGCCGATATTGTTGAGGAAGACCTTCTGGAAACCGTCGCGCGTGCTCAGCTCGACATAGCGGCAGCGCCGGGCGAGATCGCGCGCCCGCGCGCGCATTTCGCGCGAGGCGAGAATCTGGCGTACGCCGACGCCGGCGGCATTGCCCACCTGCTCGAAGCGCTCGCGCGGCAAGGCCGGCAGCAGGCCGACCGCGATGCCGCTGGCGACATCGATATAGGCGCCGAAGGCGCCGGCGATGATGACACGCTCGATATCGGCTTCGGCAAGCCGCGCCTCGGCGAGCAGCAATTCGATCCCGGTGGCGACCGCCGCCTTGGCCAGTTGCACCGCGCGCACGTCGTGCTGATTGAAAAACACACCCGGCGCCAGCGTCACGGCGCGCAGGCCTTCGATCTCCACGATGTCGGGATGCACACCGCTGAGGCGCCCGCGCACGTCGAGCCGGCAGCCGGCGCGCAGCGCCGCAACACAATCGAGCACGCCCGAGCCGCAGACGCCGACCGGGCGCCGATTGCCGATCACGTCGAGTTTGAGCGCGCCGCCCGCGTAGGCGACGCGCTCGATGGCGCCGTCCGCCGCGCGCATGCCGCAGGAGATGTGACCGCCTTCCAGCGCCGGCCCGGACGGGCAGGAGGCGGTCATGATGGCGCCGCGATGGATCAGGGAAATCTCGGTATTGGTGCCGATATCCATCACGATGCTGGTGGTGGACGCGCTCCAGTGCGGCTCGGTGGCGAGAAGCGCCGTTACGTGATCGCCGCCGACGAAGCCGCCGATACTGGCGGCGAGATGCACATAGGCGCCCGGCGCCACGGTAAGGCCGAGGTCGCGCGCCTTGAGGTCGAGCGCCTCGCGCAGCGCCGCCACGAACGGCGCCCGCCCCAATTGCCGCACCGGCAGCCCAAGCAGCAGATGATGCATCGCCGTATTGCCGCAGATCGCCATGTCGACGATATCGGCCGGCGCGGCATCGACGGCGCGGCAGAGGTCGTGCGCCAGCGCGTTGATGGCGGTGACGGCACTCTCGCGCAGCTCCTGCGCCGCCTGCGGCCCGCCGATGGCATAGTTCATGCGGCTGATGACGTCGGCGCCCCAGAAGACTTGCGGGTTCTCGATGCCGAGGCTGGCCAAGCGCTGCCCGCTGGCGAGATCGACCAGGAAGCCGGCGATATTGGTGGTGCCGAGATCGACCGCCAGCCCCAGCGTGCGGCTGGCCGGCGCGGCAAAGTCGATCGCTTCGCTCTCGCGCAGGCGCACGCGCAGCGACCAGTTGTTGGCGCGCAGGACCGCCGGCAATTGCCGGGCGGCAGCAAGATCGATTGTCGTGAAGGTCAGCGCCCCCACGAGCCGGTCGGCGTCGGAACGCATGTCGGCGAGCGTTGCCGCCGGCATGCTGACATCATGGCTCACCACCGCCGGATCGAGCGGCAGTATCTCGACATGATCGCCGGTCTCGATATCGGCGCGCACCACCGGCGCCAGCGAGCGCTCGGCCACCTCGAGCGTGCAGTCGGCGAGCGGCGTAAGCTGGCAGGCGCGCAGCCAGCGCGGTCGGCGATGGCGCGCCGCGGCGTCCTGCGCCGCGATCACACGGCCGTTGGCGTGGCGCACCTGCCCTTGCGTCAACAGCACCTCGCAGGTGCCGCAATTGCCGCGGCCGCCGCAGGCGCCGACGATGCGCAGGCCGTTGCGGCGGGCGCATTGGTAGATCGTCTCGCCCGGCTGCGTGACGATGCACCGGTCGAGCTGCGGGAAGCTGAGCGCACAGGGCTCCGGCATTACAGTCCCCGAGCTTGCCGGGCCGGCCGGTTCAGGCGGCCGGCTGCGCCGGGCAATTGGCCACCCGGCATTTGGCGCGCGACGGACAATCGTCGCAGCGCGACCAGCGCGCCGGCGGCAGATCGAGCCCGACGCCGAGCACCATGGAGATCGACTTGAGCGGTTTGAGCGCATGCCCGCGCGTCACCATAACACCGACGGAAGCGGCATCGGCGAGCCGCAGCACCAGGCCTTGCGCCTGCAAGGCGAGGCCCGGATCGCCCGGGCGCAATTCGCCGGCCATGCTCAATTTCTGCGCGCGCGCGGCCGCCAGCATGCGGTCCTGCGCCCGGCGCGTGGCGGCGAGCAGGAGCTGGTTGCCGATGTCGTCGAGCGCGAGCGCGAGCGAATAACACTTCTCGGCGAACAGAGAAGCGACGCGCCGCTCCAGTTCCGGCCCGAGCGTGACCACGCCGCAGGCGAGCGCGGTCAGTTCGCCCGCCTCCGGCAGGAGCCGCGGCGCATAGAGGGTCTCGCCGCCGACCTGCAGCCGCGCCGCCGCCGGCGCCTCGAGTGCGGCAATGTTGAAGCTGAAGGCCGGCGCGGCCAGGTTCTCGCGCTCGATCAGGTCTTCGGCCTCGCGGTGGAACCGCTCGCGCGCCGGAAAGGCGCCGTGCGCGGCCAGTTCCGTGCGCACTTCGCGCAGTAGATTGCGGCTTCGAAGCCCGGGCATGCGCGCCTCTTCAGCTCGTATATTTGCGCGCGGCCGCGTACATGGCGCGCGCGTTCTCGACCGGGGTCTCGTCCGGAAGGCCGAACGCGGCATCGAGGATGAGCTTGCCGCCCTTGTGGAAGACGTTGTCGGCGAGATGACGCACCGCGGCGTCGACCTCCTCCGGCGTTCCGGTGGTCAGCAGCGAGGGCGAGATATTGCCGCGCAGCGCCA
>Ga0315550_1003123_pt1 | contig 10058 bp, 6 predicted proteins | sample SalMarSW160190MG_2_FD_203100 | JGI IMG/M metagenome (GOLD analysis project Ga0315550, IMG submission 203100) | Salt marsh sediment microbial communities from the Plum Island Ecosystem LTER, Massachusetts, United States - Salt Marsh Sediment SW1601-90 ... | reverse complement strand
GTATCTCTTCATTAGGCTCGGCTTGATACTTTCCCCGCCTTTTATGATCATCATGGGGCTACTTGCAATGGGCAAAGGTCCTTGGATCCTTAAAGAAATCGTGCTTGAACCAGACAAAATAGTTTTTCGTCGAAAAAACGGAAAGGAGATCGTGTTTCACGAAATCAAAGAGGTGAAAAAGACTCGTGTAGGTGTGAACATTAAAGGGCGTACTTCGGCTGGCAAACTCAAAACATGGTCTATTGGGAAGTCAACATTTGGAAAAGAAGAGTTTATCCGGTTTGAGTCTGACCTCGCACGTCTTTATGGAGAAGTTAAATGACCATGCGGACCGAGGTTATGTTTGCGAAATAGCGTCAAAGGTTAAGGAAGCCCAGAAATTCATTTTAAATAATTTAGCGTCTCTTCTGTAATCGGCAGTTGTTTATTTTAGGGTGAAACCTCTTCAAGAGCTGCAACAGTAGCTTTTGTTACTGGTTTTCCGTCTTTGTAGGAGCACTGGATTCCGAATTTTTTGACGGCTTCTATGCATAGAGCTGGATCGCATAGAGATGTGCTGAGATATTTTTCTCCTCCATCAGGAGCTATTGCCACTATCACTCCTCCACTGATCTCCCCAGCCTTCTTTTTGGCGATGTGAAAAATAGCCCCTGAGCTTGGTCCCACAAACAGACCTTCTTGAAGAGCTAAAAGTCTCGCTGACTCCTCAGCGTCGTTTGGAGAAGCCACGTAGATTTCGTCTACCAGTTCAGGTTTCCATATGGCTGGAACATACTGGGTCTTTAGATTCTTCAGTCCTTGAATCGCTGTGCCGGCTTCGGGTTGGACAGCGATCACTTGAATGTCAGGGTTAAGTTCTTTTAGTCTCTTTGAGACTCCCATTAGTGTGCCGCTTGTGCCTATGCCCGCCACGAAATGTGTGATTTTGCCTTGTGTGTCTCTCCATATTTCTTCGGCTGTGGTTTCGTAGTGGGCGAGAGCGTTGGCTGGATTTGCGAATTGGTTTGGTATAAAGTATTTGTTTGGGTTCTGGCTGGCAATCTCGTGTGCTAGGTCTTCGGCTCCGTCCATTCCCTTTGAGCCCTCGCTGAGGATGACTTTGGCGCCTAAGGCTAACAGTATCTGGCGTCTCTCTCGTGTCATGCTGTCGGGCATTACGAGGTCGAGGTTGTATCCTTTCACGCGGCAAACCAAGGCGAGTCCGATGCCGGTGTTTCCGCTGGTGGCTTCGATGACTGTCATTCCCTTTTTTAGTTTTCCATTCTTTTCCGCGTCTTCAATCATGTATTTGGTTACGCGGTCTTTGACTGAACCGCCTGGATTGAATTTTTCAAGTTTTAGGAACAGTTCAAGGTTTGGGTTTAGATTCAGGTGGTTTATTCGCACCATAGGCGTGTTTCCGATAAAGTTGAGGATGTTATCCACAATCATTTGATTCACCGTTTACCCTTTGCCCCATACGACTCTATAACGCTGTTATAAAGATTTTGTGGTGTTCTAGAGCACCTTAGGTTGCTAAAAGAGAGAGGCTAAAACCAAAAAATTGAGAATATAAAAAGTTGAAGAGTGGAGAGTTCGCTGCCATTTGTCATTTGTAAGCTGGCGAAAACAAGGTTGGTTTTTCTGCGGGTCTCACGATTTGCGTTGATTGTTGCGTATGCGAATATGTGTGTTCAGTTGCGGTTAGGGGATGCAACCGCCGCAGTTTACGCAGCCGCCCATAATGCCTTTGCACCACATGGGTAGGGGTTCCCTAGGCACATTGGTTTTGTGTTTTTTCAGCTGTTCCTTTGGGCTGAAGGGCTGTTCACTGCGCCTGTATTTTGGTTTGTTCATTTCACGTCACCAAATAGTGGTTGGTAAGCATGTGAGTTAACCATTTAGGTTCAACATAAAGGAGGTCTTAAGGATTTAGTTACAGAAAATGTTACCATTAACCCGTAAATCAAACATAAATATTTAGAAGAAACAGCTAGTCACCCAAAAAGTAACTTACGTCCACATAATAAAGAACAAATGTCACTAAATAAGCGTATACACTTTCCTTTCTCGACTATTACCGTCAACTGAACAAAACGTTCCACAATAGTTTAACTATGCTCGCAAAAGCGGGAACGGAAAACAGGTCTACATAACATTCTAATACTTCTAATCGGGTTCAATACGAGGTCACCATGTGCTGTGCATCTTCAGACGATTACTTTGCTGACCCTGTCGGGGTGCCTCCTTTTGAACAAGTTCAGGTCATGGTTGAGGCAGAATTTGATGTTGAAGAAGGCTTTGTTGACCATAGTGTCCCAACCTTCCATGTAAGATATCGAGAGGACTCGAAAGAAGCCTTCCTGAGGCTTATGAAACGTCTGGAATCTCTGGAGCTTCTTCCAATTCTAAGACAGAAAGAGGAAAAAGTTGTTCTCCAAGTCTTGCCGAAACCGCCCATAAAACCCAACCGAAACATAATAAACATTGCATTGTTTTTTGCGACACTGGGAACAGTGTTCATCTCCGGATACTATCTGTCTGCGGACATTTTAGGTGCCCTACTGTTTACTGGCGCGATTATGGCTATACTGGGTTCCCATGAGATGGGACACAAGCTATTAGCAGACAAACACGACGTTGAAGCCACGTACCCCTATTTCATTCCAGGTATTCCGTTTCCTTATGGTATTGGCACGTTCGGAGCCCTTATTCGACAGAAAGCTCTTCCCCCAAATAGAGACGCCTTGTTTGATATCGGTTTTACAGGACCAATCACTGGTTTCATAATAGCTGTGATAGTTACAATCATTGGGGCTCAAATATCAACTGTAGTTCCGTTTGACCCAAGCAGGGAAGTCACCTCCATAGCCGAGATATACCCCTTAATTTACCGATGGATTCTTCAAATTTTCCCGCCTAGCGGTAGCGGTGTGATAGAGCTGCATCCGGTTGCCTTCGCCGGTTGGGTTGGTATGCTCGTAACCATGCTTAATTTGGTTCCCTCAGGCATGTTTGATGGTGGTCATGTGGCTCGAAGTGTAATGGGAAGCAAAGCACACAACATTATATCATATTTGGGTATTGCGCTGTTAGCGCTACTTGGATGGTGGCCAATGGCTATCTTAGCCCTCTTCTTCTCTGCAGCCAAACATCCTGGTCCCCTAGATGATGTTTCCAAACTCACAAATAGAAGAAAAATGGGTGCCATCGTACTCGTCGCCGTCTTCATCCTCTCAGTGGTTCCCATGGGATTAGCATTTTAGGCATCAATCTAGAACGTGCAACGAACAGAGTTGCTTCCAGATAAGCTAATGTCTTCAGTTGATTTGATCGATCTTTCGAACAATATTTTCGGCGAAGAGCCTCAAGCCTCTCAGGTCAGGAAGATCACCGAAAAACAGCATAAAATGGGTCACACCCAGATTCACATACTGCCGTATTTGTTTGATGCAATCTTCAGGAGTACCCACAAAGCTTGTTTGCATAAAATCTTCCAGAATAACACCTTTAGGCATCAACTGCAGAACTCTCTTTTCCAGTTCTTTTCTGTTCTCCCCAATGAATATCTGTCCCGCAGGCCAGCATGACTTCTCGATCTCATGAAAACTTCTACCCACCGCCTCACAATGTTTTTCCAGAACCTTCAGCTTACGCTTATACAATTCCAAGGAAGCAAGATATCCCCAGTCGTACCTGTCCGCGTGTTTAGCCGTTACTCTCAACGTCAGTTTTTCTCCCCCACCGCCTATGATGATGGGGGGATGGGGCTTCTGCACCGGCTTAGGCTCACAAACAGCGTCCCGTATCGTGTAATGTTTCCCATTGTAGCTTGCCTTCTCCTCTGTCCACATCTTCTTTATGATTTCCACAGCCTCATTCATACGCTCTATCCTAGCTTTCGATGAGGGGAAAGGAAATCCGTAGGCATTATGCTCGTTCTTCTGGACTCCTGCTCCAATTCCGAACTCCAGCCGCCCATTTGATATGTTGTCGAGGGTCGCAGCCATTTTGGCGAGCAATGCGGGGTTCCTGAAAGAGTTGCATGATATCATGGTTCCCAGCCTTATCCTTTCGGTTACCGAGGACAGGGCTGAAAGGGTTGTCCAGCACTCGAGAATAGGCATTTTTTTCAGCATCAGATGATCGTCCAACAAAACCGAGTAGTATCCTAACCGTTCACATTCTAGGACGATGTCCCGAATGAGATTGAATGATGATGAACCTGTTTTTGTAGTTCTGAAAGCGTAAAAGGGAAGAAACACACCGAACTTGATTTCATCCAATGTCACCAAATCTCCTCGAGTTGACTATTCTTTCTTGCCGCTCTTAGAAATAAGTTGGCGCCAAAACTTAATATGTTTAGGCATTCGGTAGCAGCTAGTGATACATGAAAAAGGTGTGACCACATTTGGCGATGAACTGCTGTTATGGTTTCTGTGTTATATCGCGTTAGGCTCTACAAGACGGCAACGTACACTTTCTTCCGATCCAACTTGCTCTCATGCCAATCAGCATCCACTTCAACCCGCTCCCCGTGAACATGAACCGTTTTGGCGCGAACAAGCCCCTCCATCTCAGTTACGTAAGGTTTCAGCAGCTCTATATCCTTCGGGTCCAGTTCCGCAACGTGAACTGCCTCAACTATGTCAGTGGGTGAGAATCCCAGCTCTTTTCTGAGGGCTTGAACTCGGCGGGCTAGGTCCCGCATAAGACCTTCTCCCTCAAGAGCCTCGTCACGAATTGTGTCAAGCAAAACATGTAGTTCACCTTCAGAAGCCAGCGCCCACCTTTCTGAGTCAACCTTCGGAAGCTCCTCTGCATATTCAACCGTTTTTATGTTCGCGAGTTCAAGAAACAGTGTTTCCAGTTTCTTTAGGGCTTCCTGAGACTTTTTGGGTGCAACAACTACTGCTTTTGCTAGAGGCCATCGGCGTTTCAGTTGAGCATCCTGCCGAGCATAATACACGATGGGAAGGCTCTGTAGCAGAACCTCAAATTCTTCTTCTAAAGTAGCGTCTTCCAAGTTGGTGTCTGGTTCAGGCCAGCTTTCCAGATTCACTGTTTCAGGGAGGGAATCATCCAGTTCCTTGTAGACTTTCTGGTACAGGGCTTCGCTCAGAAACGGTGTAGCAGGGTTAAATAGTAGAACCAAAGTTTTCAGGATATTCCAGAGGGTTGCATAGACGGCTAGTCGACGGTTCAGTGTTTCTGGGTCGTCGCTCCACAGGTCTCGTCGAATCATGGGGACATACTGGCGGCTCAGAATGTTGACAACAAAGTCCTCCAGTTTGGATAACGCGAAATTGAATTCACATGCCTCGGCTCTTTCAGTGAAATACTTTACAAGACTTTGCAGTTTGGATAGGAGCCAGCGATCTGGAGTGCTCAGAACATTCTCTTTAGTTGCCCATTGAAGTGTGTGTGTTTTCGGGTTGAAATGGTCGTATTCGGCGTTTTGCAGGAAGAAGTTGTGGAGATGATAAAAGGTGCTGAGAACTTGGTAGGGGCGTCCTCTAAGTTCTTGGGGGTCGAAGTTCATCGAGTCGATGGGGGAGCATTTCCATAAGAAGTAGAAACGGCTGATGTCTGCTGAGCGTTCTTTGAGCAGCTTGTTGATTTCTATCACGTTTCCGAGGCTTTTACTCATCTTTCTTCCTTTCGCATCCAAAACAAAGCCCTGAAAAAGAAATTCCTCGTAGGGCGCTTCCGGTTTGCCCGTCAATATCACATGTTCGAGGAGAAGCGAGTTTCCCCAACCTCGAGTCTGATCCACAGCTTCAGTCAAAAAGTTCACTGGAACTAACTTGCTGAATTCTTCGTCCGTGAATCTTGCGTAGGGTGAGGCGCCGCTGTTGTGCCAGACATCCAAAACAAAATGCTCCCGCAGCATTCTGCCGCCGCACTTCTCGCATTTTAGTATCACACGGTCTATCCACGGCTTGTGAAGCTCGAAGTCTTTGCCGGGCAGTTCCAAGGCTTTTTCAACTAGCTCTTTTTTGCTTGTCACCAACGTTTTGGATCCGCATTTTTCGCAAACCCAGATGGGCAAGGGTGAACCCCACACCCTGTCTCTTGAGATGCACCATCGTTTTCCTTCTTTCAGGAAAGCGAGAAATCGGTTCTTTGGGCTGTCAAAAAAGTAATTTACATTTTGTGCAGCTTTCACAACCTTGTCGTTTATTTTGTCTATCCAGATGAAGTATTCTCTACGCGCCATCCACACTAGTTTATGGTGGGACCTCCAGCATGTCGGATACTCATGCTTGACGGTTTTCACTTTAAGTAATAGTCCCCTGTTGCGGAGCTCATCCACAATCATGCTGTCTGTTTTCCTGACAAAAAAGCCGGCAAATTTGCCAGCCTCTTCCGTGAACATTGCCTGCTCATCAAAAGGGGCGTACATGGGTAGCTTGCGTTTTTGGGAGGCTAAAAAGTCGTCTTCGCCGTTTGCTGGTGCCAGATGTACTATGCCTGTGGCTGTGGAAACGTCCACGAAATCTTCATCTACTACTGTGTGAATTAGGGGCAGTTCATCCAGTTCTCGCTGTTTAGGAATCAGGTCCTTGAATGGGTACTCATATTTTGTGCCCACCAAATCCTTGCCCTTCACGATTTCATGAACTTTGTATTCTTCTATTTCCAGTTCTTCCATTATAGGTTCGACGCGTGCTCTAGCCAGAATCCACACTTCATTGTCCACTTTGACTCTTGCATATTCTTCTTTGGGGTTGACTCCTATGATCATGTCTGTGACTAGGGTGAAGGGCATGGTGGTCCAGATAACAAAGTATTCGTTTTCGGTTTCGCTTAACCTGAACTTGAAGTGAATGGAAGGGTCCTCAACCTCTTTGTATCCGAGACCCACTTCGGCGTTGCTGAGGGACGTTTGGCAGTGAGGACAGTAGGCAACAACATAGTAGCCTTCGCCCAGAAGGTTCTGTTCCCAAGCCCGTTTGAGATACTGCCACTCCCGCTCGATGTACCTGTCCTGATGAGTGTAGTATGCTTTGTCCTGATCTATGAACAGGCCCAGATTCTTGTCAGCCTCAACCCACTGGCGATGATACTTCATGATGCTTTTCTTGCATTCTTCGACAAAGCGTTCTTCGCCTACCCGAGCTATCAGTTCCTTCTTGTTTTTTGCGCCAAGAGTCTTCTCTACTTCCAGTTCAACGGGTAAGCCTTGGGTGTCCCAGCCAGCCCAGAAGGCAACATAAAAATTCTGCATTGTTTTCAGTCGATAACGGAAATCCTTTATCACTCTGCCTCGGGCGTGACCAACATGCTGAATGCCATTTAATGTTGGGGGACCCTCAACGTAGCCTAAAAGTCCACGGTTGTTTTTTTCTCGGGTTTCTTCCAGTTTCTTGAGTATCCGATTTTTTTCCCAAAAACTACGAACTTCATGTTCAAGCTCGAGCGGGCGATACTTTTGGGTCAACAGAGGTTTAGAATCAGCCTTGAATTTCGCGGTCACCGCTCATCCACGACACCAGATTAAAACCTTCAATAATCAACCACAAATATAAAGCTTTAAGCGCAGTCCAGCAAGACGCCTTCAGACATTCCTATGAATGTGTGAACACTAGACAGAAACTTTTTGCTGTGCTGCTGAATTTCAGAAAAAAGACTGTTTTCAACAATGTACCTTTATTAGGAGCCTAATAGGGTCGGCTCACGTGTTTATGTGTTAACAAAAATTTGTGAAAAAGCTGTTTTCCCTTGCCTAAAAAATAAATTGAAATGGAAGCCTTTTTTTAATCTGCTGATTAAACGAATTGGTTTTTTGGGGAAGGCGTGCCCAACAACAAAGTTGATGGGGATTATTTTCTGTAACGTTTGGGGACGTGGGGATGATGAACCCAAATATGGTCATTTGGATAATATTTGAACTTGATTTTTACCTTAACTGGTTTTATTCCATCGAAGTCATGAACGATAATGTAGAACTCATTTTCTTTTCTATGGTCACGTATCCATTCTCCCTTCTTAATATGGTATTTGAACCATTCATAATCCATAAATGGATGTTTTCTTATCCAAGTTTTTATCTTAGGTTCTTTGAAGAATATTGGTTCAGAAGGATTGGGCTTTCGTGCCCGTTCCCATCTTGGGTTACTATACCCCAAGTTCTGCGAAAATAAAAATCGCAGAACCTAAAGATGGCAAATTTTCTATCAATATATTTTATTATTCAAATTGGTTTCGATAACACTCACTACTTGACACAAAAGGAGCCTAAAATGAGCTTTTTTTGTGTCATAGCACGTTTGTTTTGATAACCACAGACGTTCTTTGCATTGTTTAGGGTTATTACTATGTATCTTTGAATATTTTAATTTTGTGCGTTAGTATTGCACCCGAGAAAATTGACAGAAGTCTATTTCTCTTTTTGGTCATTGTTCCTTGTTCCTGTGTTGCCCGTTTAAGCCATCTAGCCCAGCACGCCACTATACTAGGTGACGAATGTTTGGTAGGTTTTAGGGTTGGGAGAGTCAACAGAACATGTTTTTTCTGTGAACTCTTAAGGCTTCCCAGTTAGCCTTACAAAATATATTTGGATGCTACTCTAATTAATTCGTTGGTTCTTATGATTTTCCGCCTTTTTCACATTTAGAAACTTGTTTAAGGCTTATTAAGACAAAACTTGAATCAGCATATTTGGGTGATGTGTCGGCATTAAATACGATTCAAGAAATATTTTTAAAACATGAGGTTTTCTTCAGATTTGAGAAGTGTGTGGTTTAAATTGAGTTGTTATCGGTTAAGGATGGGAGAACACCAGCAACCGCACAAACTGGTATTGCATAATATGAATAATACTTCATATAAATTTTATGCTGATTGTCCATTTAAAGGGATGGCAGACCAAATGAGGTGTGTGAAAGTCATGCTTAAATAATTGTTTAACGTATTATATATACATGGCATCGAAAATCCTTGCAACAATTGCAATAGCCATATCTGGTTTGCTTGGATTACCTGCAATACTCTATGTCTTCGGTAGTGCCTCGGTGACAACTGGTTCAACAATAGGAAATGAAGCCCTCACTGGGGTTGGATGGCAACTATTAGGTTTCGGAACCCTCTTGCTAGTGCCAATACTGCTGTTCATGTTTCTGCTAAAGGGAAAGCGGTAGCTGAGAGAAACGGGTAATCCAAAACTCTTTATGATAGTGGATTTCATCTCACTCGAATTAAACATCTGATTAAACTTTTGGTTCTGACTTAATCACCTGATTAAAACTTCAAAGGGCAAGATATAGAAACTAAAAGGTTAGTTATCTTCTGTTATTAGGCTCCTAATATGCTTGGTTATTTGTACCAGTTTAGGCTGTCTTCTATGTATCCAATGAAGCTGCTGAAGAATTCTTTAACGTCCTCGGTTAGGCTTGTTTGGGTTATGAGTACTTTGGCTTGTTCGGCGTGTTTTCTTGATGCCTCCTTTGCCGCGTCCAGTCCTCCGCTTTCCCTTAGCAGCTTTCTGACCAGCTCTATTTCTCCCATGTTGAGGAATTCTTTGCCGAGGAGACATTTCAAAGCCTCAGATTTGGTCTGGTCCTCCGAGTTCAGGGCATAGATTATGTGGAGGGGCTTCTTGTTTTTGGAGATGTCTAAGCACGGCGATCTGCCATACTCGTCTTTTGGAGCGAAACTGTCGATGATGTCGTCTTGGATGTCAAACGAGTAGCCCATGTTTTCGGCTGCTTCCCCCAACGGTGACACATCCTTCTCCGGAGCGTCTCCTAGAATTGCGCCAGTAAGCAGTGTAACTTTGAAGAGCGAAGCGGCTCTTTTGCCTGCCATAACACGCCACTTGTTAACGTCCACATCCTTATGCTCAAACAGTAAGTCAAGGATTTGGCTCTCATTAACCGCACGGTAACCCTCAGAAAGCAGAAGCAGCACTCTGCCAACTTTCGCTTCTGGAAAACCCGAGTTCATTATGGCGCGGGTCGCAAGGGCATATGCGATGTTGCCGGTGAATATGGCAGTTGCTTCTCCGAATCGGGTGTTGTAGGGGTTGTAGCTGTCTGTGAATTTTTTGTGTAACGTACTTTCTCCTCTTCTCTGAT
>Ga0315550_1003122_pt1 | contig 10059 bp, 12 predicted proteins | sample SalMarSW160190MG_2_FD_203100 | JGI IMG/M metagenome (GOLD analysis project Ga0315550, IMG submission 203100) | Salt marsh sediment microbial communities from the Plum Island Ecosystem LTER, Massachusetts, United States - Salt Marsh Sediment SW1601-90 ... | reverse complement strand
ATATCGTCTTTTGAAGACTTTAAAATAAATTTAGACTCGCTCACAATAGTTATTCCCGTGTCGTCTATGATTATAGCGTATTTCAAGCCAGGCGTACTATTAATAATTTCGTTCAATATTTTCTTTAAAGTACGTTCGTCCTGAGAATAACTCAATAAGTTCTACCTTTTATTTTTTAAGTGTTTTAGATATTATCCAACGCGTCTTATTATTTTAAAAAGAATTTATTTAAAGTAAACTCTAATCATTCTTTATTAATTTTATAGTAAAAAAATAAAATTCAATCTATAAAAATTTAATTTACTCTAAATAGTTTTATGTTGCGTAAAGGATTAAAATAACTCTTGCGAACTAATCAATGTTTTTAAGGGTTTTACTCTGTTTTTAATTTTTTTAGATTTTTCTAACAAAATAAATAGTTTAAACTTCTTCCCTTTATCAATATCAAACTTGAGTTGAACTAAATTTGGATCGTTTAAGACATCCTTATTCTCCTTATTTCTGGAGATAGCCCATAAAGCTAGTTTATTCTCGTGAATCCAAAGTCTTTTTGAGATATCCGAACCTATTGCGAATCCATTCTTATCTGTTATTACGCCTGCTACAAAATTAGGGAAGTTTTTCTTAATCCTGTGCAAGAAATAATTTACTTCAATTTGATTTATTAATCTAGTATTCTCCTGTTTCATTATAACTGACCTATCAAAATCATATAATCGATAGAATAAAATTAGAAAAAAAATGTCTTAAATCAGTATATTATGAAGGTATTACAAAAAAGAGAGTTTGTACTAAATGAAAAATTAATTTTTCTTTATACTAATTCCAAAATCTAAATTTTCTATAAGTTCGGAGAAGCGATTTCGAACGGTCACCTCTGTGACTTGACTGACTTTGGCTATTTTTCTTTGAGTTCTTCGTTCTTTAGTAAGAATTGAGGCGGTATAAATTGCTGCGGCGCATAGTCCCGTTGGTCCACGACCAGAGGTTAACCCCCTTAATTCAGCAATTTTAATTATTTTTTTTGCTATATTTTGGCAATCTGTAGATAGATCTAATTCAGATATAAATCGAGGAAGAAAATCTAATGGTTTAGTTGGGTTTAAATTTAGTTCTAATTCTCTTGAGATAAATCTAAAGGAACGTCCTATTTCTTTTTTATCAACACGAGCAACTTCTGCTATCTCGTTTAATGTGCGCGGTACTTTATACCTTCTACAAGCGGCATATAAGCTGGCAGCAGCAACGCCTTCAATGCTTCTTCCTCGAATAAGATGAGCTCCAACAGCATCTCTATAGATTTTTGCAGAACATTCTCGAAGATTTTTCTGAAGATCAAGGTTTGAAGCCATGCGATCTAATTCACTTAAGGCAAAAGTCAAGTTTCTTTCAGTAGCATCCGATACCCTAATCCTACTTTGCCACTTTCTCAAGCGATATATTTGACCTCTAATCTTAGCAGAAATTTCTTTGCCAAAGATATCCTTATTTTTCCAGTCTATCATTGTGCTTAAGCCCTTGTCGTGGATCATATATGTCATAGGTGCTCCTGTCCTAGTTCTTTTCTTTTTTTGATCTGCATCAAAAGCACGCCATTCAGGACCAAGATCTATATGATTTTCTGATTGTACTAAGCCACATTCTTGACAAACTAATAGACCTCTATTTTCGTCAAATAGAATATTTTTACCGCATTCACCACAATAAATATGACTCCTTTTCAAATTATCTTCTTCGAATACGTTACTTTGGTTCCAACTCGAAATAATTTACACCTTTTTGGTTATTTCTTTTTTTAAAAACTAAAATAAAATACTAATGTAATTTAGCGTAGATATTATCATTTGGATTAAAACTTTTGTTAGGTAATATATTTATAGAAACAAATGGTAGATTTATAGGGCCAAAAATTTCTTTAATATAACCAATTTCTTCGTATTTTTCCGTAAAAACAGGTTTATGAAAAATTAATTCTAGATTTTTATCCCACCTTTTAGCCCGAAAGATGTGATGTTTCTTAGAATTCCCGAGATAGAATAGATTTAGCTTAATATATTTTTGCAAACAACGACCCTTCTATTATTTAAAATATAAAATAGAAAATTGAATTTAAATATAACCTTTATTTAAAAAGGGCTGACAAAAATGATTAATTTATTACAAAACTACATTAAATTTATAATCTTAATAAGCGGGAAATAAGTGGGTTAAATAAATATATTATTTAACTTCGACAAAAATACAAAATCTGTGTTAAAATTTAATTACTTTCAAAAGTGAGTTCAAGAATTTCTTATAATTGTCATCTTAATTCTATTTATTAGATGAAATTTTTCTGCAATTGATATTTTAACAGACAACTACATGAGAAGCTATCGTCTTTTTTTATTAAATCATCAATATTTTGGGATATCACAAATTTTTTAAGAGAGTTTATCATAAGTTCGTTGCAATCTCTTTTTAAGCAATTGTGAATTCCTCTTTTAGTGCCAGCTCCAGAGGGAGAAGATATAATTCTAATTGAATCTAAGATTTTATTGTCTTTACAAGCTTTAATAATACATTTAAATAAAGAATAAAACCAAGGTGGACGATATCTGTTCTGATACCATAAATATTCCACTAGCGAACCTTTTTGAATGTTGAGAGGATTAATTGAAATAGTGTTTAACTTTAATTCAGCTAATTTTTGAATAGAACTAACACAATCATCTATTGCTGTTTGTTCATTTAGGAAAGGTGGTTTAAACAATAAATACGCTCTCACACCTATATTATTTTCCTTACAAATTTGGACAGCTTTTAAAAAATCTTCGAATTTTAGTCCTTTATTTACATATGTATTTCTAATGTAATCATTTACCGTTTCTAAACCTATTGCTACTTCGATATACTTATTTTCTAAAATGCTTTTCATTTTTTTAAGCTTATCACGAGATATATAATCAACTCGAGATTCTAAAACAATTTCTTTTATTTTAGGGACTTCAGTGATTCTATTATATATATGTTCACGAACTTCTGCAGATATTTCGTCGTCATCGAAAAAACTTCCAGAATTAAAAATCTTGAGGATAAAATCATCTTCATCGTTGGAAATTTCCGTGATTTTTTTTTGAAAGGCATAATCAAATTGGTTGATAATGTGAATATGGTCAATTTCTTCAATGGTAGAATCTTGAATATATCCACACATGGAACACCCTCCAGTTTCTCCTAATGCCCAACTACATCCCTTTGTTCTTAATATAATCGTGAACTCCTTTCCTTTTTCTTTGAGCAAACGATCTTCTTTTATCCAAAAACTTACTGGTTTGTCTAATCGATCGTCTTCAAATTTTGATTTTTTTTTTATAGCCTTTAATCTAAGTGCTTTGATTTTTTCAATGAGGAAATTATTATCATTTAATTTTTTCGTAGACATTTGCAATTTTACCTGTTTTTGAATTCTTAATATAATTTGAACTAACTTCTAGGTTCCCTATTCCAATTAAATTCTTTTTATCTTTGTCAAAAATAAGCGTAAAATCTTTTGGAACAAGATTTGGACTATAACTTACTATCCCAGGACGAAATAAGGTGTTACCCTTAATTAAATGTCCATCAAAAACGATAAAATTCGTATTTTCACTTAAAGGTAATAGTTTATTCGCTCCTGAAAGATTTAATTCTATTTGTCCCGTATTAAAATTGAATATTCCAAGATTCTCATTATTAATCAAGTCAAATATTTCTATTTGGTGCCTTCTTTCATTTTTTCTTGTCCGAATTCCATTAGAACATATTTTTTCTCCATTCCCTGTTCCAAATTGATAATCCAATATTTTAATAAATTTACGAGTCCAACTCTTTGAGAAATTTTTATTTTTTGGAAAAGGTTCTAAGGGTTTAAACGAATCTTTTAGTTCACTAATACAGTTTTCTAAAGATTTTAAGGATTCAATGGTAGTTAGATTGTTTTTTACTCCCGTGAAGTAAAATTTATTCTTTAGTTTTAGTTGAGCGTATTCAACAATTTTTAAGTATCCAGGTTCTTTTAAATGACAGATAATAGGTATGTCCTTATCGTATTTCTCCAATAGCTTAATTAACATATTTGAAGCAATTGTTATTTCTTCATTATCCCAATCCCCAGTTACAGAAATATCATATGAATTTACAGGGTAGATATTTTCAAGTTGTCTAGGAATGGTTCCTAAGGGAGAAGTTAAAATTATTTCTTGAAAATCCGGAAAATCGCGAAATTTACGAATAATGCTATGAAATTTTCTATGAGATTTCGACTCGGAGTAGGGTTTCTTTGCTGAGCAAGGAATTATGATAATCAATTTTGTCCATGATTCAGGTGTAAAACTTTTCAACAATTTCTCCCGAAATTCTTGGAAATCTGGTCTATAATATGAAGATGGACCAAAACAATTAATTGTTTTGTTCACTTGAGTTATCGGAGTTTCAAGTTTCATCGCGTTAAAGTACTGTTTATCTAAGACTTTTAAAGTAGATATTATGTTCATGTCGTCAAATGAGGATTTTTCGACAAAACCTCGAAAATCTTCCATTCGCAAATATAACTTTATTTTATTAATGTATGTATATGCAGATATAATATTATGAAGAGTTAATTGTTCTATTTTTTCGGAAGAATATTTATTTTCTAGATTATATTTTAATTTCCTTTTGCAAATAGAACACGGACAAGGTAAATATTTTAGTTTATAAATGGGAAGTAAATGTTCTATAGTATCATAGAAATTTTCAGAAGATAAATACAATAGATAGGAACAATCAATTAAATCTATTCCTAAATAAACTAAAATTGGATAAAATTTCGGAATAATTCTACCAGAAGCCATTATGACTAAATTATTGTCGAGTTCTTGCTTAATTTGAAAGATAATATTTAAAATATTTCTATATTTACTAAAAACGTCAAATAAATCGGCTAAATTTAAAATTCTTATGTTATCGTTGTCCTTAATTAAAGGAAGATATAGATCGAATAATTCGGGATACTCAAAAATCTTAATAGATAAACCAAAATCCAAATTCCGATATCGATTTAAGATTTGATTGGCGTCGGTTATAAAAGTGATAATTTCGTTTTTAGCGAAATCCTTATTTATGGTAGTAGTAGGAATATTAAATGGAATTAAAGGTATAATGTTATCCTCTGAAAATATATCAATATTGTTAGCTAAAATTTCATTAAATTTTTCCATTGAACCATTGTGCTTATAAATAAAGCCAGTATGCTTAAATTTTTCCCGTAAAAATCCAATTTTCAAATAAAATTCTTTTAGGATCAAAAATACTTCGTGGTCTTCAAATTCCTCAAGAAAACTTATATGGCTCATTAAACTTTTCTTCATCGGAACGAGGATATTAGGTGTCGATATAAACCTTTTAGATTCTTTTGAACAAACGATTCTTCCTACTCTAGAAAATCCTATCCCTTTAGTTATTAATTCAAAAAAATAATTCATACTTTCAAATTAAAGATATCATTCAAATGTAATTAAATTAATTTTTTTCTAGTTTTTAAAACCAATCGTCGTTCCTGCTTTGCTCATAGTATAATATGGAGTTTAGATCAGGAAAGTAGGTTTTTTATGGTTCAACTTTATAATATCCTCGCTTGTACATTTCAAAAAGTATTTTAGCTTCATGAATTGCATCATCAACTGCTCTATGATTCTCTCGATAATTGGTGTTGGGAAAAATTTTATCCCAGGCTTCTTGCATATTTGGATTTTTATAACCTGCTTTTGAATGCATAATTTTACACACTTCTTTAGCTACTGTCATAATATCTGGAATATCCTTTTTAATAATAAAACCTCTCGATTCCATAAATTTAAAATCGAATGAACTATTATATGCAGTCATTGAATAATGGTTTAAAATTTCTTGGATCTGGTTTTTTACATGGTTCAAACTAGGTGCATCTTCAATGGCTTCAAAGGGTAAATCAGAATTATTGAAAATCCATGCGTTTCTATGCTTATCTCCAAATGGTAATTCCTTTACTAATGAATCAAATAAAATTTTAGTCGCTCCAGTTATTAAATCAAGTTCAACAATACCTATCTCGACAATTAAACCATTTTCTGGCTTTAAATCTGTTGTCTCGATATCAATTATTGCAATTTTCTTATAATAAGATTTTTTGACAAAATCTATAATATCTCGAAATATGGGAAACTCCCCGCATGGATACGATTTTGTATAATTTAATCTATATAATAATGATATTAGTCTTAATAAAAAAAAGGTAATTGAAATGAGAGATAAATTATTAGAAAGCGATTAAGAATTAACTTGAGATTAGAAATGTTCTCAGGTTATTCTAATAAATAACAAAATTCGTATAAGTCTTAAGTTCATCTAGAACAAAACTAGTAAATGTATCTTCAATTTCATCGGATTGGTACAAAATCTTTATGAATTTTGCGTAATCTTCGACTTTTTTAACGCGAACTATCGCAAATAAACCATGTTGTTCCCCTATCCTGAAAAGATCGGTTATAAAGCTACTTTTTTCTAATTTTAAGGCAATTTCATTATATTTGGAAGGATCCTTTGGTTTAATTCTTACGAGATATTTTCCTCTAAATCCAATCTTTTTAGGACAAAAATTAAGAGTGTAGTTAAGAATTACGTTCATTTTTTCAAGCTTTTTAATTCTGTTATGAATTGTAGATTGGGAGATTTCTTGTCTGTTCATTTCAATTAAAAAATCTTTGTATGTCTCTTTAATTATATCCTTAATCTCGTAAGTCGAGATTGGTTTTAAATTTTGGTTTTCTTGCAATATTTTTAAAATTACATAATCAATTCTATCAATTTCGAACTTTGGATCAATTTTATTGTCATACAATTCAATCCCATTAGTTTTAAAAACCACTATTGTCTCGATTATATGATACTTCTTAAAATATGAGTGAGCCATTATTTTATCTATTCTACTTAAAACTTGGTAGTACTCCTCATATGAATGAAAAATGAATAAAGCAAATAGAGAATATTCTCCTAAAATTCCATCAAGAATTTTTAATTGAGAGATTTTCAAAAGACTTTCTAAGAGTTGAGGCTCATTGGGATTAGTTTTAATCTCTAATAATACATACTTTAAATTAATGGGAAGAATGTTCGGATTAATATTGATTGTAAAATTACTAATCATTTTTTCTATCTTCAGATCATCAAATCGCTTTTTAATTGTCTGTCTAGTATATCCTAAAACCTGTGTAAGCTTGGTTATAACATATTTAGATTTACTATTGAAACTTTTTATAAGAATACGGTTTTTCAAATCATCTTTAGTTTCAGACATAAGAATATAATAGACTTTTTATTATTTAAATGTTAATATTTCTAGGATATTTCTTATTCTTTAACCAATAATATATTTAAATTGATGCTTTAATTTATTACCTTATCAACAAAAAATGATAAATTGAGTTATTATGGTTAATTATAAAGTAGCTGATGAAAAACTTGCTGAAAAAGGCAAAGAAGCTCTATATGTTGCTGAATCTAAAATGCCAGTTACAGCAGAAATTATTCGGAAGAGATTTTCCAAAGAAAAGCCTTTGAAAGATATTATAATTGCAGGATGTTTACATATCACTAAAGAAACAGGAATTCTCGCTCGTACTTTAAAAGCAGGGGGTGCTGAAGTCTATTTATGTGGGAGTAATCCGTTATCTACTCAAGATGATGTTGCTGCTGCCTTAGTTCAAGAAGGAATAAATGTTTTTGCTTGGCACGGAAATACAGACGAAGAATTTTATTGGTGCATTCGAGAGTGTTTAAAGGCAAAACCACTCATAAGGAATTTCCTGAACTAATAGAGAATGGGAAGATATTAGGATGCCAAGAAGAAACTACGACTGGGGTTAAGAGGTTTAAAGCGATGGATAAAAAAGGAGTGCTGAAAGTCCCCTTATTTCCTGTGAATGATGCAAGGTGTAAGAACCAATTTGACAACGAGTTAGGAACGGGACAAGGTATTGTTTCTGCAATATACGGCATGCATGTTCTCTTCGCAGGAAAAAATGTTGTGATTGCAGGTTTCGGGCATTGCAGTTCAGGAATGGCTTTAAGAGCTAGAGGTTTAGGGGCTAACGTAACTGTTACTGAAGTTGATCCAATAAAAGCTTTGCAAGCCAAATTCGCGGGTTATAATGTTATGCCAATTCTTAAGGCAATTCCAGATGCTGATATTATCCTTACAGCGACAGGATGCAACCATATAATCCCCGCAGAAGCTGAAGTATTCGATAAACTTAAAGACAACGTCATTCTGGGGAATCTTGGTCATTTCGACATTGAAATTCCAACAAAAGAATTGTATGAATATGCCAAGGAAATAAAACCAATTAGAACGAATGTAGAAGAATTAATCTTTCCAAATGGAAAAAAGGTTTATCTTCTAGCTAAAGGACGATTGGCAAATTTAGTACTTTCTGAAGGCCATCCTAGTGAAATCATGGATATGTCATTTGGACTTCAATCGTTAATGTCTGAATATATTGTTAAAAATAGTAAAAATCTCAAACCTGGAATGATTGATGTGCCAACCGATATAGACGATAAAGTTGGAATATTAAAACTTAAAGCTATGGATGTAAAGATCGATAAATTAACCGAAGAGCAGTATAACTACATCCACGGCTATCTTGAGGGCACCTAGATTTTATTAAATAATCTTTTTTTATTTGTTTTCTAATTTATATTTAATTCTCTTAAAGTTTGTATAATATTAAAATGGAAGATATGAAAGATATAGAATTAGATTTAGAAGAATTGTTGGAATTGATGAGATATTCTTTTCTCACGTATATTGTGTTTTTTGATTTGTAATAATACTTAGAAATCTAGCATCTAGCCAACTTGATTTCGCATTTAAATCTTGATCTTTTTCATTCATGAGTAAAAGTATAAAAAAAATATTTTTCAGAAATAAAATTTGTAACTTCATAATCCATACAGGATTCCGTAATTCTTCTTTTTTAGTGTAATTTTTGAGTGATTCATGAATACATAAATGAAAAGCAATATTTTATCATTTAATTAGAGGAGGTCCTAGAGAGATAATTTTTTTAATATCATCTAACGAATCACGTCCAGGCCATCGTCCAGGCCATATTGATTCAACAAACCAAGTTATCCCAATATTATGATAATTATTAATCCATTCATCTTCTTCTTTTATACCTGTTGTGACAATAGGTTTAATAATATCATAAGAATCAAAGGAACTTCTATATTGTTTCATATATTTTATAATTTCTCTATAGTCATTTGGAGATAAATTTTCATCACCACCCATTTTAAGTGGAAATACACCATCATGTTGAGCTGCCCTCTGAAATGGTTTCTTACCGGGCCAATGTCCACCAACCCAAATCGGAATTTTATCTTGAAAAGGTTTTGGAAAGAATTCTACTTCTTTAATATTAAAAAACTTTCCTTTAAATGTAAAGGGCTTATTAGCCCATAAACCTTTTAAAATATGCAAAGATTCATCCAATTTTTCACTCCTGATTAATAGATCAGTATTTTCTCCAAAATTACTAAAATCTGAATCTATTCCTAAACCAACCCCTAAAATCATTCTTCCTTTTGATAAGCGATCAAGAGTAGATACTTCTTTTGCAATTATCCATGGTCTTCTTCTTGCTAAAGGAGTGACTGTTGTTCCAAATTTAATTCTCTTTGTTTTTACTGCAACTGCTGATAAAATTATCCAAGGATCTAAAAATGGTTGCGTTTTATTTGAGGATAAAAAGACATGATCCCATAAGAAGAACCCATCCCAGCCATTATTCTCACTTAAAATTGCTAAATCAATATAATCTTGAGGATCATTGGTTATACCATAATTAGCAATATAAATTCCAAATTTATTTTTTGGCATTATTAGAAGCGTTATTTTTTTATAATACTTTAACTTCTAATGAAAGATTCCTATAATAATAAAGTGGGTTAAAAATTTCTAACTTCCCTAATGAACGTTTTCTAACGCATCTTCAATACTTGTTACCTTGTAATATG
>Ga0315550_1003120_pt1 | contig 10060 bp, 18 predicted proteins | sample SalMarSW160190MG_2_FD_203100 | JGI IMG/M metagenome (GOLD analysis project Ga0315550, IMG submission 203100) | Salt marsh sediment microbial communities from the Plum Island Ecosystem LTER, Massachusetts, United States - Salt Marsh Sediment SW1601-90 ... | reverse complement strand
GACCGTTTCACACGAGTCCGAGTGGCGCGTGATGCTTCTCAAGTCGATGAGCTGTATGAACGCTGATTTCACTTTGTTCCTCCTTTGAGTTTGGCGACGATGATGTGCAACGGTAGGCAAGGAACGACGCACACGAACGCATCAAGAATCGTGCCACGTCGCCTGCGGTTCCAATACACACCAACCCACACGTCTCTCGGCTCGAATTTGATGCGAGCGTACCAATGCCAACGAGCCAACTCAACCTCCGACACGATACGTGATGTGGGCGCGGTCCCAGTAGTCGGCCCGATGGATTCCGCTGAGCGTTTCCTCCCAACCACAATCCACCCAAATCGCTCCCACATCTACGTGCACAGGCGCCGTCGTACAGAGCGGAGTCGCGTCGACTTCCCCCGTACAAGTCACCCCGCTCTGGGAGCAAGGATCCGAGGCGGCCGGTTCTTGCGTATGGGCGCACTTGTATGCATACGCAAATGCTAGTGTCGCAGGATCGATGTCGCCATTGTGTATCGTCGCTCGATAGATGGTCCGAATGTGTTCGGTGCCCGTCAACGTCCCGGCAACTTCACAATCCACGAGTACCGCAGGAAGCCCGGGCGTTCCCGGCGGACCCTGCGGACCTGTAGCGCCGTCCTCGCCGTCCTCTCCCGGAGGCCCCTCCGGACCGGTCGGGCCCGTCGGGCCCTGTGGACCCGGTGGACCTTGTGGCCCGACGGGCCCGGAGAGGCCGTTTGGCCCTATTGGGCCTGTAGTGCCCTGCGGACCCGGTGGCCCCGCCTCTCCTTGTGGACCTGCCGGGCCTATGGGGCCCGTTGTCCCGACCGGACCTTGTAGGCCGTTCGCTCCGTCCTCGCCATCCTCTCCGGGAGCCCCGTTCAACCCGTCTCGCCCCGATGGGCCCTGAACGCCGACCGTCCCGGGCGGACCTTGCGGCCCCATCACTCCGGTGTCTCCGTCGCTTCCCGGATCTCCATCACACGCCCAAGCCAACGCGACTGTGAACAGAACGAACAGGCGCTTCATCTTTCCCTCCCTAGTTCGGCGGACGGGCGTGCTGTTCAATCGTCTCTTTCAGCGCGTCCCTCCAACGAATGTGGAAATGCTGTGCCGTATTGGCCACCTCGATTGCGTCAACTCCGGACGCCCGAGCGTTCTTAGCAATCTCATACGCCGTGACGATGTCGAATCCTGTGGACTCGTGGATAGCAACCGCGTCAACGACCACCTTTGGGTCCTCCGACGCTCGGATTGCCTTCCAGATGCGATAAACGCTGCGAGCAAATCGAAAGATGGCCATGCCGTCCCTACCTATCGGGGACGGCGCATGGCCGCTGATTCTCGCATGCCTTAATGTGCCAACTTACGTATCAGCTGGCGACGATACCGCATGACTCTTGCCGCCTTCTCCGGCGTCTTCAAGTCATGCCAGACGCCCTCGGAGTTGCGTTTCATGTTACACCAAACGCCCCTACCGGGCCGGTTGTATCCCTGGTAGGACGAGAGCCACCGGGCAAACAAAGCCGGTTGCTTCGTCTTGTCGCGACACACCTTCCTGTTGACCGTGATCAACGCCGACACGATCCTCAAGTTGTAAGTGCCGTCCTTCAACCGAGCTACGTACGCCGAACAGGCCGGAGATTGTAAAGCGCCGTCTCGACAACTCTTTGAGTGTATGACGTTGACCTGGCCGAGCCCCACGGAATACTCCCGAGGCGGGTTGTTGTTCACCAACCCAGGGTTCCAACCGCTCTCAAAGTGGACGATGCTGATCACAGTGAGCGGGTCGAAACCACGCGCCCGGCCTTCCTCTACAAGCAGAGAGGCATACAGTTGTGTCGTCTTGTACGAGAGGCCAGGAGCAGAGTAGTGGATGGCTCGGCGCACGTACGAGCCCGGACGCACCATCGCCGCCGTCGGCAAAGCAGCGGCAAGGCCACACACCAACGCCAGTAGCGCTAGCGGCGTCCTCATTGCCCAGCAGTTCGGATGGGAACTACCGGAGCCGGAGCACGTTTCGCTTGCCGCTGCGCCTCCTTTTCGTACGACTCCAGCTGGGCTCGAATCTCTTCATCACAACCAGTCCGGACGTACCGACGGAGCAGCACCGCATACTTCTCCGACGCTTCCTGCTCCTCGGAGGCAATCTGTAGAGCCTTTTCAGCGTTCTTGCGCTCCACGATAGGCCGGCAATCGCGGCAGTACTTTGCTTCAGAGTAGATGTCCCTCACGATCCTGAATCGGGACGGAGCGCCAAAGAACGTGATGCACACCCAAGCCCACAGCCCTTCCGTCTGGATCGTCCGGTAGCCGTACTCAGTGGCAACGGTCTTGCCGTCGTTGCACGTCGCACACAACGGCTCGCCGTCGGCATTCCGCTCTCCGGCCTCTACGGCCTTCTGCAGCTCTCGCTGTGAGCGTGTCTCTTCCACCTTCTCTCGCTCTCGGACCCGGCGCGGCTTGTAGAACCAGTTGCGATGGATGCCGATGACAGCCATACAGACCAAGAACGCCACGCCGAGAATTGCCCAGAACCATTGATCTGACGTCATACCGTCACACTCATCCCTTTCACGCTCAGAAGTCTACCTGATAGCAAACACAAGAAAAAGGGCGCCCCGCCGGATTACGGGACGCCCTTGGCCGACTTCGCTCGGGAGATCAGTCAAACGAGCCGGTTTCCCGCCAGTAATACCCACAGGCAGGATCGTAGAAAACCTTGGACGACGAGCACTCATAGTCGGCACCATTCTTTCGGGCACCATCCGCGCTCTTAGCAACAACATACGAGCGCTCGATGAATTCCCGGCCGAACTTGAACTGCTTCCAACCGGCGGAATCGACCTCGGCGCGCCGTTCGTCAGTCAACTCGAAAGGCAGCACCCGCTCTGGAGTCTTGATTCCACGAACGTACTGGGCCGGGATCCAGCGATACCCGCTCTTGTAGGCCGGAGCCTTGATGGCGACCTTCCCGGTGGCTACGTTCACCTTGACCACTTCCTCGTCCTTCTTGACGCCGCCTCGATACACGATCGTGACGATATCGCCGGGACGAACGTTGGAGCAGCCGTATTCCTCTTGCGGGCGGCGCATCGCCGACTTGTAATCCACATCTCCGAGTACCCGGCACCCTTCGTTGGCTCGGGCTTCCTTGGCCATGCGGATCGCACTTTCCGTCTGAAACACCTTTTTGACCGCCCGTTTCACCTCTTCCTCGGTGTATCTGGTCCTCGGCGCTTTCCAATCCGAGGACGGCTCGCCGCGTCGGACCCGAGTCACACGCGCATAGGCATTCCCGCGCATCTCTCCGAGCGGAGCCAAGGTGACCTCAATGCGGCCTGCGTTACGACCGCGCCGGACGTGATGGCGCTTGGCGACCGCGAAAGCGGCTCCATCCCGGCCTTCAACCACCTCGTTGGAATCCCATAGCCATCCGCCGGCCGGGACGCTTTCGGCGTAACGGATTGACGGCGTCGGCACCGACTTCTCCTCGTCCATCGCGCCGATAGCCGCATCCAACATCGACTTGACGGCCTTCTCGTCCGGCACCAGGCTGGCGGCCTTCTCGTCCGACGGCGGGACTGTCGTAAGGACGGCCATGCGGCCCAAATCAGTGATCTTGGCGTACCGGCTGCCAAGAAGTCCGTTGTGAATCGTGAGGTGGCCGGACTCGCTGAGCCGCTCCGCGGTCGGAGCGTGTACTGTGTTGGCGGCCTCGTTCGTCTGCCAACCAACGGCGCAAGTGCCGGTCATGTTGACGAGAGCGAGAACACGGATGCGACCTGGGCTGAGCTTCTTCATCGACTGATCTCCTTTTCGCGACGACATACAAGTAGCATATCGCCATCGCTTCCAGAAGTCGAGAACTTTTTTTGGTTCCGTTGAACTTTTTCCGTCGGCGTGGAGACGTATGACTAGAACAACGCGGCCCTAACTTCCAGACCGCTCTCCAACTCAGCGTCACTCACTTCCAAGTTCCACTCATCGGGATAGTCGGTCGCCATCTCGTCCGCCTTGAACGCGCAACGACGAGAACACACCAAGATGAGGCGCCAACCGGACTCGTCCGCCGGGAACGCAAATGCCGTCTCGCCCAACTCTGTGTAGGCGATGTGTGTGGGCTCGCCGTTCGTTTCGTACCCTTCCCGAAGTTCCGTGACCAACGCCGCCTGGTCCGGAGTGAGCGGAATGGTGTTGGCCTTGCGTCCGAACTTCCCGATCTTGTCGAAGTACAGCGTGCTCATCGCTTCTCTCCCCGCAAGCTTTCGATCAAGTTGTTGCCTTCCTCGCGTGAATCGACCGGGCAAATCATCCCATGCCCGACTACATACAGTCCGTCACTCTTCCTGATGATGCGATACTCGCCTGCGGCGTCTATCGTCATCCCGTCCGTGTACCGTACCTTCATGGCTGATCTCCTCTGACGCCTCAAGCCCGGCTCCTCTCGGAGTCCGGGCGAGACGGGATGCGACCGTTCAAAGCTCTAGCTTGTCGGCGGCCTCCTCGGAGGAAACGGCGTTGCCGTTGAATGTGTCTACCTCGAATCGGTCTTCAGCCCAACGAGTGACGACGCGACCGCAAATGACGCGCGTGTGCTTGAGCTCCATCCCTTTCAAGATTGACAAGATTGCTTCATTCTTCATGGTGGCCTTCCGTTCTCAAGAGTGCTTCAGCCCCCGCCGCCGCGCCTCGGCTCGGAGAGCCGCGAGCCGAGCCTTGGACTCCTCGCTCCGATACCCGCCGCGAGCCTTACGTGCCCGGGCGAGCTTTCGGATGGCGTTCAACAGGGCTGCGTCGTTGTAGCTATCGGGGGTGGTCATCGGCTGACTTGATCTGATGGCCGTTCACTCCGATGCCTCTTCCTCGGCCGCGAGAGCGGTAACGATCGCCCATTCATCGTCGGAGCACTTGAACGAGTGGACGCCGAGTCGATCAGCTACGCTCTTCCGGGCCCTCATCGACGGGCCCAACGTCACGTAGATGGAATCACAGAAGCACCCGATGCTGATGCCGTCTGCGTGGTAGTCGTAATCGCCAAATTCGGCGATGTCTCGCTTCATACCGACCGCCCGAGCGATAGCGACAGCAGTTTCCTCCATCGTGGCCTCCAGGCGCTTACCCATCAACCCGAGTCCGTGGTTGGCTTCAGAATCGTCCCAGCCCTCAACTCTATGTGTGCCGAGTAGCCGGCCAGACTTCTTGACGACCGGGACGAGTACGAGTCCACGATCCTGAAGAGCGGTTTCGAGGATGTTGACGTCTGCTTTGTTCATGGCTGATCTCCTTCGGGGGTTGTTCTTCGTCGTCATGCTTAGAACATAGCGCCGATTCTTCCAGGAGTCGAGAACTTTTTTTGGTTCCGTTGAACTTTTTTCGGTCGTGTGTAAACGATCATTGATTACGCGCTGAACCGCCGTCGCAACTCATCGAGCGAACCCGAGGCCGCCTCGGGCGGTTCCGGTACGGACTCGACCGCCTGCTTGAATTCGAACTTTGCTTGCTCCTCTCGTTGGGTCTGCTCTCGATCGGCCTCGGCCTCCATGCGCGCCATCTCTTGGTCGTCCGGTGTGTGCTCCTTCACAACGAGAGCGGGCTTTGCGGAACGAACAGAGGACCGCTTGGCCGGTCGGACGCCGGCGGCCCGGGCGCAGTACGGCCCCAAGCCCGTCTCAATGGACTCGGGAACTGTGAGACGCTTCCCGCACTTCCCGCATCGTCCTTCGTGCCACACCTGAAGCTTGTCGGGCAACTCCGGAGTCGGCCGAGTGAGATGGGAGATGGTCCAACGAATCGCCCGACACACTAGCGAGTCGCGGTCTGCTTTCGCCTTCACACCACCGTGGATGAATCGACCGGAGTCAGACCCGCTTTGTCGAATGAACCCGATGTAGCAATAGTCATTGCCGTTGTCCGGTCCTCGCAAGTAGCTGACAAAGTGGACGCGCCCGGAGTCCGACGCCGTGATCTTGTACGTGTACCTCGTGCCGGTCGCTTCCGAGACGAGTGTGATGATGGCTTTCCCGGCGAATGCGTAATCCCGGGCCGCCTCGGCTGACTTGATCTGATGGCCGTTCATCTCGTCGACTCCTACAAGTCCAGCCCAGATGGACATGACCGCTTGTCGTTTTGTACTTCGGCAGCCCTGGCGATGACATTTGCACATTGGGCCCTTGCACACTCGTCGCCACCAAGCGCAAGCATGCAAATCCGAATCAACGCAAGGTCACCAACGCAAGCCGCTTCAACGCTGAGTCTATCAATCATGGCGTCAGAGATGGGGGTTCTCATGGCTAATCTCCTTTGACGCCTCAAGCCCGGCTCCCGAGGGGAGTCCGGGCGAGGCTGGGACGTGGCGAATCTAGCTCGACAGCTCGGCGTTGATCAACTCCATGATCTTCTCTGTTTGACGATCGGCGACCGGTAGCGACTCGCGAGCCCGCTTGGCGGCATCCAACAGTTGCTGCTGCTCGGCCCGACAGACGCTCCAATCGAACTTCATTTCACTATAGAACAAATGGAGTCGCATCGCCAAGTTGGCGGCGCGCTCCAACAGATCTGCACACTCGAATGCCTTGTGCACGTTGACCGAACCGATGGCCGGCCAGTTGACCTCGATTTGAGGCGGGGCCGGCTTGCTAGCGAACACGTCCAAGACAAACCGAATCTCCACCGGGAATCCTTCGTCAGCACCGAGGCGGCGGACGAGCCCGTTGTTCACCGCAGCGTTGAATGCCTCCCCGGGATGGGTTTCTCCTCCGAGTATGGAGCAAACGTTCTTGAAAACATCGAGCAGGTTCGGTTGATTCATGGTTGATCTCCTCGTTTCTTCACATCGTGGAACAGATGGGCCGGAGCGCCGAGATGTAGCGGCGTACGTGTGAGCCGCCGGATCTTGGTCCTCAAGCCGTCGGTTGGAATGCCCTTTTCTCTCAGGAGGCGGAACCAGCCCGCCATCGAAACGCCTTGCTTGGCCGAGTTACAGGCCAAACATGATGTCACTACGTTGTGGGCTCCGTCGGCCCCTCCGCGCTCTCGCGAGCGCACGTGATCTAGGGTGAGGGTCGCTCCGTCCTCAACGGTAGCGCCGCAGTACACACAACGATAGCCATCGCGATGATAGATGGCGAGGCGGACCTTGCGGTTGCACCATTTGCTGCTCGGCCCGCCTTTTCCTTGCCATCGTCGTCTCTTTCACAACGTCCCTTGGGAAGCTGAATCAGTCGGCGTACGGAGCGACCGCCAGCGCGGCGTCCCGCTCCTCGTCCTCTCCGATGAGGATGATGATCCCGCGATTCGCAAGCGAGTGGACCGCATCGACATCCAACTCGCGATCGCAGACGTTAGCTCGGCCGCCGGGCGTATTCACCAAGCAATCGATGACGACCATCTCGGCGTCGTTGTACCCCTTCTTCACTTCCTCACGAACCCAACGCTTCAGGACGCGGCGCTCCACCTCGGTCGCCCAAGCGTTGGCGGTGACGCGGTTGCACCCCTGATATCGGAAGTATTCAACAATCGCACCACGGAGACGCGACCGGCTGCCGGCACCACGATCGTGCTTGGTGAACTTGTCGATTGCTCTCGGGATTGCGTGGCTCTTGGTCATCGGCTGATCTCCTGTTCAACGTCTAAGAGGTAGCATACGCCCGTCTTTTCCAGAAGTCGAGAACTTTTTTTGGTTCCGTTGAACTTTTTTCGGTCGTGTGGAAACCTAGCCAACCCCGTACTTGCGCAGCAACGGCCCGATATCGCCGGGTGGCACACCGGCCTTCGACAACACGACACGACGTTGTGCAACCGTTGTTGAGTCCCGAAGTACTATGGACGCGACTACCAAAGCGACGCCGTGTGAAATGAAAGCGGCCCGGGCGCGTATGTCCCGGGCCGCTGCCTCTTGGCGTTGCGTCCCGCCGACTATCCGGAGCACCGCCTCATTCCTCCAACGCCTCCTTGATCATCTCGGCCTCGGCCTCGACTCGTGCGTCCAACGCCCAAGTCTTGACGCCGCGGAATCGCTTGGAGTCAATCTCCACAGGGGTGACGAAACGAACGAACGAGCCGTGAAGTTCAACTCCGTCCGGCTTGACGACGCCCGACTTGATGAGCTTGTCGACCTGGCTCTTGACGGCCTTGGTAGTCCCCTCGGGAGAAGTGACTGCGTAGTACCCACCGGTGTGACGGTAGCCGCACCCGCGCTTTGTCTCCGTCTTCAGCACGGATCCGGGAACCAAGGTCACCCTGTGCTTCTTCAGCTCATCGATCAACTCATTGCTCTCGTCGCCGGTGAGGATGTACTCAACGCGGTCCGGCACGAACATCCCGAACACCTTGGCACAAGGCTTCGTGCCCTTCCCGCCACAATGCTCGCACTGGTGGCGTTCGACCACGGTGGAATCGTCGAAACGGCCGGGCTGGTGTAGCCAGTAGTTGTACTGGCGGTGATCCATCTTGGACCCGTCCTTCAGCACGACGTACCCGCCGGTGCCACCCTGATACGACTTTTCACCCGCACAAATCGGGCACTTCGCGGTGTCTTCGGCGAGACGCGCCTGACGCGCCAGACGGACCTTGACCGACCGTTTCGCGCCGGCAGACGCCTCGGAATCGAAGTCATCAAACCGGGCCTTGATGTCGGCGATGACTTCACTGAGGCGCTCGATTTGGAAAGCGCGCTTGCGGCACTCGGGGCACTCCAACTCTCCGTAGCACTCGGGACACTCGGTGGTCTCGCCCTCGTCGTGCACCACAAAGATGACGGAGCCGGGCTCGGTGAGAGCTTTGGCGGCGGCTACGGACGGCAAGCGCTTTGAGACGCCCAACGTGATAGCCTCATCGGAATACGCCGCGATGTCCTTGTAGTGTTCGGAGCCGATCCACATCAGGTATGAACGGGCAATCGTTTCGGTGGCGGTCTTGGTCATGGCTGATCTCCTCAAACGGTGTAGTAAGCTCGCTGGGATTGGCTGTCGTATCCCCGACGAATCGAGCCTAGAGCCCGGAGTTGTCGGAGAAGGTGCGCTGCTCGACGGAGAGCGTCGGCAACCGTAGTCCCTCCCACGAACAGCCCCATGTCATAGGCCAAATCATTGATCGTGGTAACCTGGCCGGCGTCGTTTCGTTCGGAAACAACGGACAAGGCGGCGTTCAGTTGTTCTTTCGAGCTAGTGATCGGGGTGTTTCGCGACATCATACAGGTACCATAGCCCCATAGCATCCAGAAGTCGAGAACTTTTTTTGGTTCCGTTGACTTTTCCCAGCAAGTGTGGATATTTGGCTAGAAACGCTGGATGCCAAATATCTCGTCCAACTTGTACTCGGTGATGAGTACGTTGGCGGCCTTGTGGTTCCCGGTTTCCTGGTTGACGAGCGCCAACACGAGCTGTATCGCTTGGACGTGCTGCCCTTGAACGACCGACCGGACCAATGAGCGGATTCGTGACCGCGCTTTGCGCACCGACTCGGGCTCCGTGCCGTATGCGTCCTCAGTCTCCGGGACAGGCTCCGCACTTGGAGGCGGAGATGGCTTGGCCTTCCGTCGCTCCTCCGCTCGGCGACGTTGGACCGCCGACCGTTGCCCACGGGCTCCGGTAGCCGGAGGCGGCGGAACAATCGGACGTGTCGGCGTCACGTCCGACCCCGCCAACCTGACGACTCGGCGACCCTGGCCGGACGGGTCCGAGTGTTCGCTCAAGACGCCCTTCCCCACTAGTCGTTCCGCAGACGGAGCGTGAACGGTGTTCTTCTTGGGGTCGGTGGACCAACCCATGAAGGATGCGCCGCGTTGCTTGACTTGCTCGACGATAGCCGCTTGGGCGGGTGAAAGCCTTTTTTCAGCTGCTTTCTTGTTCACAACGTTGCCTCCTGAAAGAAGCATAGCCGAAACTCGGCCGCCCGTCTAGAACTTTTTCCAATGCCCCATGCTATTCTATCATGAGCGTGGAAACGACGTCCATCTGGACACAATCGGTTGGATCGCCGTTGAGCTCAAGCTCATCCACGATCGACACCTTCCGACGGTTGAAGACGATATGTCGCAGACGGAGTCCGCTGATGCGCCCCT
>Ga0315550_1003119_pt1 | contig 10065 bp, 9 predicted proteins | sample SalMarSW160190MG_2_FD_203100 | JGI IMG/M metagenome (GOLD analysis project Ga0315550, IMG submission 203100) | Salt marsh sediment microbial communities from the Plum Island Ecosystem LTER, Massachusetts, United States - Salt Marsh Sediment SW1601-90 ... | reverse complement strand
GCCATGGGGTCGCCGCTAAGGTCGATGCCATCCTGAGTTTTGAATTCGTTTAAGAGATAATTGACTACCGTTTTGTCTACGTCAGTTCCTCCAAGCTGAGTGTCTCCACTAGTGGATAAGACCTCAAAGACGCCGGTGCCAAAATCCATAATCGTAGTATCATTAGTTCCTCCCCCAAAACTGAAAACAAGAATTTTCATTTCATTTTCCAGTTTGTCTAAACCATACGCTAGAGAGGCGGCTGTTGGCTCATTAATTATTCTAGAAACCTTGAATCCCGCAATCTCTCCTGCATCTTTAGTAGCCTGCCTCTGGTTGTCGTTAAAGTGGGCGGGGACAGTAATTACACACTTTTGCAGTTTTTCGCCCAGAAAAGTTTCTGCATCTCTTTTTATTTTTTGCAGAATAAACGCTGAAATCTGCTGCGGAGTATACTCTGTTCCGCGGATTGTCACTTTTTCGTTTGTTCCCATCTTCCGTTTTATTTCAAAGATGGTCCCTTCCGAGTTTGTGACTGCTTGCCTCTTTGCTGGTTCGCCCACAAGTAACTGCCCTTCTTTGGTGAAAGCTACTACCGACGGGAACATTTTACCGGCAATAGTAGGTCCTTCCGCGCTGGGAATGGTTATGGGTCTGCCAGCTTCCATAATAGCCGCAGCCGAATTTGTTGTTCCAAGGTCTATTCCTAAAATTTTTTCTCTTTTTTCGTTTTTACTCATTTTCCTTCTCCTCTTTATCCACTATACAAGAAACGTTAACCATGCATGGTCTAAGAACCCGCCCTTTAAACACAAATCCTTTTCTGACTTCTTCAAGGACTAAGCCCTCTTCACAATCGTTTCGGGGTATCTTAACCACTATCTCATGAAACTTCGGATCAAAAATCTTACCCACAGCATCGATACGCTCTAGCCCTTCCCGCTCCAGCATACGGGTCAGGTTTTTGTGGATCATTTCGACGCCCTTCAAAAGAGCCGACGCATCTTCTGTCTCTTTTCCGGAATCAAGAGCCCTCTCAAGATCGTCAATAACACACAAGAGTTCTGCAACCAGCTTCTCGTTGCATCGAACAGTCAACTCGTTGAGTTCCCTCTCTGTTCGTTTCCGATAATTCTCAAAGTCTGCCTGCAAATACTTCAGCTGCCTCAAGTACTCTTGTGCTTTCTGTTCCTGCACTAGGCGCTCCTCTAAATCTTGCATCTGCCCTTGAGGTTCTTTGGAATTATCCTCATCCATAAAATCACGTTCTAGACGCTACACTTTAAGTCTGTTCGGAAAGAATGAAAAAACTGCAACTAATATTTTTTTCGATTTACGATTCTGTTAAGTCTTAGGGTGATGGCGTCTCCCAGAACGGCTGTAAAAAATCGCTTGATAGACGCGGTTAGCAAGTTTTTTATTATAAAAGAAAAATCTGTAATTATGAAGCGCAGTTGGAATTATGTGTTAATAATTCTATTGGTCTTATTTGGAACTTTGTACGTTCTAGGAACTTTTTTTGAAGGTGTACATGAATATGTTCAAATAGTGATTTCTCCTTCTGCGGATTTATGGGCAAATCTTTTTGCATCTTTAATTGCTGTTTTGTTTATTGATAAAATAATTCATCGTGCGAGGATACAGAAAAACAAGCAATCAATAAGATATGTCAAAGGACGCCTGTTAACAACACTCCTCGACATCATAAGAAATTCTAAAGCTCCTTCAAATTGGAAAGAAAAACTAGCAAATCCTGAATACGATTGGAAACAGTATATTAACGAATTATATTGTGCTTCATCTTGGTCAGTTAAAAATTTGGAGAACATAATAGATTGTTACGGTCATCTTCTAGAACCTGAAATTATGAATGATATATTTCTATTAGTAAGCGTATTGCGAGCCAAAATTTACGATTTTTCTGATGCGTTAAACAAATCGGTTATGTTTATTTCGGAATCTATCAAGATTATAGAAAATCATGAACTGTTGAAATACATGGGAATTACAATGCATTGGGGAAAAGGTGAAGCGCCAAAAATTAAGTTAGGAAAAGAAAAAATTACTGTTTGTGACCAAAATCAACTTCGATATTATTCAGAATGGTTAGATGAAGCAATTAGCTTCAGAGATGAGTATAAAGAAAAATACGAATTGAAAAGAATGTCTGAGCGGCTAGATTCTTGATGCGCTTGCATTTTGGATTAAAGTTTTCCACTTGTTTTTTCCTTTAATTGTTATTCCGTATGCTTCTGATGGAGTTTTTCCGTCTAGTCCTTCGTGTTCTCGGATGTAGTTGTGGTAAATTTGGTAGCCTTTCAGAATCGGTGTGTCTTCTATTTTGAGTCCTCGCATAGTTTTTTCTCGCTGTCCAATTTAGCACTACAATCCCTAAAAGATAACCAGCTACACCTAAGTCGGGGGAACATTAACGTTTAGAAAACAAAAATCGAGCTCAAGTCAATCCCGCATTTGGTAAAACAGTTAATCAAACATTAAACTTGGAGGCTAAGCCTAAAGATTTTTAAGAATGCCCGCATATTGACCTTTTAGAGGCTACAAAAATGTGGGATCGTTTCCTCCTCCGATAAAGCAGTTCAGCAAAATAATCCAAACTTTGTTAGCACAGCCTCTTACAAAACCGTTTTCACTTCATCAGAACATGAGACGGTAGTATATGTTGGAGCGGATAAATTTATATGGAAACTACAGATTGAAGGTGACTTGTCATGAACATTATCGAGAAAATTTTAGCTAGCGCTTCAGGCAAACGAGAGGTCTCTTCAGGGGAGATAGTGGAAGCCAGCATCGATGCGGCTATGATCCATGATTTAACAGGTCCGTTAGCCATCAAGTCGTTCCGAAAGATTGGAGCCAAGAAAGTCTGGGACAACAAGCGCATAGTAGTCATACTGGACCACATCGTTCCAGCAAGCTCTGTGATATCAGCCAATCTGCATAGGATCGTGAGAAACTTCGTTGAAGAACAGAATATCGAAAACTTCTACGATGTTGGCCGGGGAGGAGTCTGCCATCAAGTGATGCCTGAGAAAGGTCATGTTAGACCGGGAGAGGTGATTGTTGGCGCAGATTCTCACACATGCACGTACGGAGCCTTCGGCGCCTTTGCAACTGGAATCGGATCAACAGAGATGGCTGCCGTATTCGTAACTGGCAAGTTATGGTTTAGGGTGCCTGAAGTCATCAAAGTAAACGTGACAGGCAAATTACCGAAGCTGGTGACTGCGAAAGACCTGACGCTAAACATAGTCGGTAAGATTGGTGCTGACGGAGCCATCTATAAGGGACTGGAGTTCGGCGGCGCCACGATAAGGAACTTGAGCGTTGACGGCAGAATGGTTCTCTGCAACATGGCTGTGGAGATGGGAGCCAAAGCAGGCATAATAGAACCTGACCAAAAAACCGTAGATTACGTTAAAGGCAGAACAGACAAGCCATTTAAGCCCGTAAAAAGCGACCCAGACTCAGTCTACGAAAAGATTGTTGATGTAGATGTTTCGGATTTGGAGCCTCAAGTTGCAGTTCCACACTCAGTCGACAACGTTAAACCAGTATCTGAGGTAGAGGATACAGAGGTTGACCAAGCATTCATAGGGTCCTGCACCAACGGTCGATTAGAAGACCTGCAGTCCGCTGCTAGAGTATTGAAGGGAAAGAAAATAGCTGGGGGAGTGCGCTTGATTGTGATTCCCGCGTCCCAAGAGATATACTTGAATGCCTTAAATGAGGGATTAATCAAAACATTCATGGAAGCCGGCGCCACGATAGGTAATCCGAACTGTGGTCCGTGCTTAGGTGGACACATGGGCATTCTGGCTGAGGGTGAGGCTTGCATAAGCTCTTCTAACAGAAACTTTGTTGGAAGAATGGGAAGCACCAAAAGCTACGTGTATCTGGCTTCTCCAGCGACAGTTGCGGCTTCAGCCATTACAGGAAAAATCACAGACCCCAGAAGGCTAAAGGAAGAGGTGTAACAAAGTTGACAATCCGTGGAAAGGTCATCAAGTTTGGAGACAACATAGATACTGACGTGATTCTACCGGGACCATACCTAGTTCACACAGACCCAAACGAACTGGCAAAGCACGCCATGGAAGGCTTAGACCCAAAATTCCCAAAAAAAGCAGCCGACGGAGTAATTGTTGTTGGTGGCAAAAATTTTGGTTGCGGTTCCAGCAGAGAACAGGCGCCCCTAGCATTGAAGTATGCGGGAGTCAAATGCGTATTAGCTGAATCCTTTGCGCGTATATTCTACAGAAACTCCATAACCATAGGTTTGCCTGTTCTGGTATGCCAGGGAATTTCAGGCAAGGTTGAATCTGGAGATACGGTGGTTGTGAACCTGCAGACGGGCAAAGTTGAAGACAGGACAAACGGCTCGGTGTTCAAGGCAACGCAACTGCCGGAGTTTATTATGGAAATTCTTGATGATGGAGGATTAATAGAACATCTGAAAAGGAGAATTAGATCGAAATGAGTGAATATAAAATATCTCTTATCCAAGGGGATGGGATCGGACCTGAACTGACAGAGGCAACGTTGAAGATTTTGGATGCGGTTCAGCAGAAGTTTGACATAGGCTTGAACATAATTCAGGTTGAGGCTGGTGATGCATGCTTCGAAAAGACGGGAGTAGCTCTTCCCGAGGACACTATCGAAGTGATCAGAAACTCTCACGTGTGCATGAAAGGTCCAGTGGGGGAAACAGCTGCTGACGTTGTTGTTAAATTAAGAATCATGTTTGACTTGTATGCCAACATCCGCCCCATTAAGACGTATCCTTCAATCCCCAGTTTAAGACCTGACATAGACATGATCTTCGTTCGAGAGAACACTGAAGACGTTTACAGTGGCATAGAATTCGCGCTAGAAGACACAGCCATTTGTTTAAGGGTCATAACCAAGAAAAACAGCGAAAGGATAGCCAGAAAAGCTTTCGAAGTGGCTAGAAAAAGAGGCAAAAAGAAAAGGGTCACTGCCATCCACAAAGCAAACGTTATGAAGGTAACGTGTGGACTCTTCGCGAAAGTTTGCCGAGAAGTAGCTCAACAGTATCCAGACATAACCTTCAATGAACTATACGTTGACGCTGCATCCATGCGCTTAATCAAGGAACCACAAAAATTTGATGTATTAGTTACCCCGAACTTGTTTGGTGACATACTTTCCGACGAAGCAGCACAGCTCATTGGAGGGTTGGGGATGGCGCCTGGGGCAAACATCGGAGACGACTTTGCGTTGTTTGAACCTATTCACGGTTCAGCGCCTAACAGGGCGGGAAAACAAACAGCTAATCCTTGTTCCATGATCTTATCAGCGAAGATGATGTTTGACTGGTTGGGTGAACAGCATAACGACCCAGAATGTTTCATGGCAGCTCAGGCTATAGAAGACGCTGTAGCAGAAACGTTGCGTAAGGGGATAACTATTCCAGATTTTGGCGGCAGTGCTAAGACCGTAGAGATGGCGGAAGCTATGGCTAAGGAGATTGTGAAAGGTAACAAATAGAAGAGGTTAGGAAGTAGGAAAATATGAGGAAAGAAAATGGGGATTATGTACGCATCTTGGATACTACGTTGAGAGATGGGGAGCAGACTCCCGGAGTCTCTTTAACCACTGAGGAGAAGCTGGAGATAGCGCGGCAGCTTGACAAGTTAGGCGTAGACACGATAGAGGCGGGTACTCCAATAAGTTCGGAGGGAGAAAAGAGAGCGGTTAAGGAGGTAGCGGGGGCGGGATTAAACGCTGAGGTTTGTGGTTTAGCCCGCACCAAACGAAAGGATATTGATGTTGCCATCTCTTGCGGCGTTGATGCGGTTCACACTTTCATTTCCACTTCAGAGGTTCAGATGAAATATGCGGTGAATATGACGCCTGAGCAGGTTCTGGCAAGTTCCATAGATTCGATAGAGTACATCAAAAGTCAAGGTTTAATCTGTGAGTATTCTCCCATGGATGCCTCAAGAACAGACAGGGAGTTTCTTAAGCGGATATGTAAGGCGGCGGAGGAGGCTGGAGCGGACCGAATAAACATTCCTGACACGGTTGGCATAATGATTCCCACGACCATGCAACAACTGATCAAAGACGTCAAGAGCGTAGTTAACGTTCCCATAAGCGTACATTGTCACAACGATTTCGGGATGGCTGTCGCCAACTCTTTGGCTGGAGTTGAAGCTGGGGCTTCTCAGATTCATGTTGCGGTTAACGGTTTGGGGGAGAGGGCTGGAAACGCAGCTTTAGAGGAGGTTGCTGTTGCCCTTAACTTGATTTACAACCGGAAGACTGGGATTAATCCTAAGCATCTTTACGAAACCTCGCGGCTGGTAGCTAAGTTAACTGGGATGGCGATACAGGCTAACAAAGCCATCGTAGGCGAGAACGCTTTCTCTCACGAGTCAGGCATCCATACGCGGGGAGTTACGGTGGTGCCTTTGACGTTTGAGCCTATTAAACCCGAGTTTGTTGGAAGAAAACGGAGGCTGGTTGCTGGAAAACTGGCTGGCACAAGCGGTATCAGGGTGGAGTTGGAAGAGTCAGGGTTACATCCCACCAAAGGACAGCTTGCAGAGATCGTTAAGACAGTCAAGGCGTTGGGCGATAAGGGTAAAACGGTGACAGACGCTGACTTGTTAGCTATTGCCCGTGCGGTGATGGGGAAGGTTGTTAAGGAGAAGAGGATTGTTGACCTGACTGGCTTCTCGGTTGTTACTGGAATAGGGGTTATTCCAACAGCTTCAGTGAGGCTTGTGCTGGACGGAAAAGAGTATGTGGCTTCGGAGACGGGTTTTGGTCCTGTGGACGCTGCAATTAAGGCTGTTCAGAAACTGACTTCGCCCCTAGTGAATGTCAACCTGAAGGAGTACCGTATAGAAGCTGCGACGGGAGGCTCGGATGCAATGGGAGAAGTCATCATAAAAGTTGAGGACAAAGACGGGAACGTTGTATCCTCAAGAGCAGTCAACGAAGACATAGTTATGGCAAGCGTAGAAGCCATGATAGACAGCATCAACAAGAGCCTACTGAAAAGCAGAAACAGAAAAAAATAGCAACTGGTTGCGGCACTCAATATTTTTTAGGTGTTAAGTTTCCTCCGCAGTAGGACCCCTTCAATAAAGAAAAGAATCATAGCCACTGCAGTCATTGCTGTCAAGAAAAGAAAACTTGTTTCAATAACCAAGTCGGCAACCAGATAACTCAGCAAAATAATCCCGATTTCCGCTCCGAATGCACCAATAAAAAAGAAAGAATAGAACATTAAGCGAGGAACAAGATTTTTGCCCACCCAGACGTGCCCACTGACACCTGTCTTTTCTTTAAGTATGTAGTCACCGTACTCATTCTTCTCAAGCAAGCCCAGCAACTCAAGTTTCTGCAGATGTCTGTGTGCCACGCTTGAGCTGCTAAGGTTTGCTCCTCGCATAACGTCTCTAGTGCCGACTGGTCTGCTTTCACTAACTACATATGCGTAGACGCTTAGGGTGTTGCCTGCAAGCTCCTTATCGCCCATCTGCTGCACCTAAAGGTTGCAATTAGTTAGATTTCAGTGGACGCAGTAAGTCAGTGAGTTCTTCTTCGGGAACTAGGTCGTTGTAGAGAAATGTTGCTTCGCCCAATTTGTCGAGTTGTATCTGGTCGACGATTTCGTTGTTTGCTAATGTAACTACGGTTGAATTGCCAGCAAAGGTGACCCATCCTATTCTACGAATAGTTATGAATAACGTCTCTGCTTCTCTAAGGGCGGAAACCAACGGTGTTGTAACGTTTTGACCATCAGGCAGATAGGTTGTAGAATAGCATCCACTACCTCCTTCTGGAAACAGTTTAGACACTCCAACAGTCCAATTAGGGCTCATCACACCGTTTCCTCCACCAGTTGTGTTCGGCATACCGTTTCCTTCACCAGTGCTATTATCAAATTCAGCGGTATCAAACCAGTCACCGAGCCTGAAATGGAAATCTTGAAGGAAGTCGTGGAAGCTAAAAGAACGGCTGTTGTCGTAGATTCCGACAAAGTAGTTCATATCCATGATGTGCTCTACGTCAGAGCTTATGTTCATTTGGTAGTATTCGACTCGGGCATCAAAGGGTTCAGTAGTTGATATTTCATCTAATGTGATGTTAAGATACATCATGCGTTGATTACTAACTGAATATTCTTCTTCGTTTGGCTCAGGCTGCTCAAATGGGTAGTCTTCAGGATATTTTAGTGGTCCATCGTAAGCGGTCCAATAGGCATAGGGCATGTTTACGCTGAACCACGGTTCAGATGTGGGTTCAGCTTTTGCTGTTGCAGACATCAAGAACGTCAGAGGCAAAACCGAAGAAACACCGATAATTAGGGCAAGAATGCTGCATGCAATCAACTTTTTTTCAATTTTCATGATTCATCTCCACTCCGTCTGATATGCAAATGAGCCTTATAATTCTCCCCGAAGAACAGAAATGTTCTCATGAAGAACAGTGCAGTTCAGGTTTTTAGAGTTTTCATGCGTGTTTGGGTTTTCGTTTGAATGTGCAGACTCCAAACCAATTTCTAAGTCGTGCCTGGCAGTAGCCGTCAGAATTGTTTACGCAGTTTTTTGCGCTGCATTTAACTTTGCGCCGCACTTGTTACTCTCCAAAACACAACATGTCTTCATCAGTTTAACAGAAAAAGTCAGATTTAATCCTTTCTTTTCGTCTGCTTACTTTTTTTGTTTCAAAATAACCTCTGGGGTCAGTATGCCTTCTTCTGTTATGACTGCGTCCACGTACTCTAGAGGGGTTATGTCAAAGGCTGGATTCAACACTTTAACGCCTTCAGGCGCGATTCTTTCGGAACGAACATTCGTAACCTCATTTGGGCTTCTTTCTTCAATAATAGCATCTTCTGAAGTGCTAGACTGATCCATCGTTGACATGGGAGCAGCCACATAGAAGGGAATCCCATGCTCGAACGCCAAAACAGCAACATTATAGGTTCCAATCTTGTTCAAAACCGCGTCCCTGACAATCCTGTCCGCCCCAACCACAACCTTATCCACCAAACCCTTAGACATAACATAACCCACCATAGTATCCGCAATCAAAGTCACCGGAATCCCATCCCGCATCAACTCGTAACAGGTGAGCCTAGCTCCCTGAAGCCGCGGTCTAGTCTCGCAGGCAATCACCTTAACGTTTTTGCCCTCTTCAATCGCGCCTCTTACAACGCCCAAAGCTGTGCCGTAATCAACCGTAGCCAAACTGCCCGCATTACAGTGAGTGAGAACCACATCACCATCCTCAATAAGCTTGGACCCATACTTGCCCATCTTCCGGTTGACCATAACGTCCTCATCCGCCATCCTCTGAGCCTCAGCCACCACAGCCTCTGCCAAAGCCTCTTTAGTTCCAAGCGTCTCTTGTGCCATCTTCATGACCCTGTCGATTGCCCAAAAAAGATTCACTGCAGTGGGTCTAGTCTTCCGCAGCACCTCAGCCGACATCTTCAACTCCTTCATTAGGTCATCCCTCTTTTCGGCTTTTGAATGGAAGGCTGTAAGAGCCAGACCATACGCAGCTGCTACGCCTATGAGAGGTGCTCCCCGCAATTTCATCTCCTTAATCGCAGAAGCCACATCATCAGAGTTTTTCATCTCCACCCAAACAACTTCGTTGGGCAATTTTGTTTGATCAACAATAACAACCACGCCGTCTTTCCACTCTATGGTCCGCACGCATCAACACCCGCCTTTATGCTGATTCTGTTCTGCTTAGATAATATATTTTCTACGAAAATAAAGATTTCAAGCTCACCATTGTAACTGCAATGTATCCCCACAGTGAGTGTATGCGATGCAAGACACTGCGTTCAAATGTAAACATCCAATTTAATTACTTGGAAGGCTCAAAAAATTCTTTAGTGACTGTGGGAAGCGTTCACGCTCGGCGACGACGTGGAGGGTTTATTCATTTTTTCCCTACCTACGCTTCCCAGAGTCCCACAACAAACAATTGTCTATTGAGAGCCACAGTAGCCAGTTATGATTTATCTTTTTTGTTGATTTTTATTACAACCTCAACAGGACTTCCCTTAGGAAG
>Ga0315550_1003117_pt1 | contig 10066 bp, 10 predicted proteins | sample SalMarSW160190MG_2_FD_203100 | JGI IMG/M metagenome (GOLD analysis project Ga0315550, IMG submission 203100) | Salt marsh sediment microbial communities from the Plum Island Ecosystem LTER, Massachusetts, United States - Salt Marsh Sediment SW1601-90 ... | reverse complement strand
AAAAAACGCGCGTCCATTAGCTCGGTACCCTCTCAATCGTTGATTTACTATCTGTGGGAGTGTGAGTCAGGATTACGGTCTGGCCATCGTCATCGTAATAATCGATTTTGCCGGTTGATTTTGTTTGCACCGCTTTATTAGTCAATACTTTGAGTAATGTTATTTCTTTATGGTTTTTGCCCCACCTTATTATTCCACTATCTATAAATTCTTTACCATCCGAGGGATTATAGCCAAGTTGTAAATAGGCTTGCACAAAGTAATAACCAGCAGCTATATTCTCATCAGAATCAAAGTCACTAACATACATATCACCGCCTTTATCAACTAACGCTACGGCGTAATCATCGTCATTATGGCCGCCACCATAAGTTTCCCAAGCTGAACCGTCACTTAAGGCCACTTGCCCTGCCATATCTCGCCGGATAATAAATATCGTATTACCGCTCTTATAATCTACAAGAATTTCATTTGACATTTGATACCCTTTGCCCTTTCTAATTATAATCACCCGACAAAATTTCAGCTGGAGTAATAACTTTAATATCACCTGCATCTCGAAGAGTAACAATAGCATCAATATCGGCCTCGAACGCAGCCCAGGTCTGATTGCCATCCGGGATATGGTGCCATAGAAGCGTCCCCACTGCACACTCGCTATTAGCATCGGATATTGCATCATCGTATGTAGTCAGATTCCCCGTCAATGTTGCGGTTCTCATACGCCAGGGATTGTAAAGCGGTTCAACGTGGGATGTATAGTTGCACATTCTCGTCGTCCAGATAAAATCCACAACGCTTGCCAAAAGTTCTTTGCCGTTTTCGTGCCAACGTCCGTCTGGAGTTACCAAAATACGAGAGCCGTCCGCGAAACCGTTCTTGCACATCCAGTCCTGCATCCTGAAAATATCAGTCAAATATTCCTGGTCTGTAATCGTGTCCCAGTCAAGATGTGACCAGGTATGATTTATGATAAAATGACCTGAGTCGTGTATCCTGTGGAGTTTGTCTAACGTTAAACAGCTTCCGCTTGGACTTATTGCGTGACCATATATTGCGAAGCTGCCGCACAGGCCCTTGCTTTCCAGGTAAGCTGCGCAATCATAATGCTCGTCATATCCGTCATCGAATCGAAGCATTATCAAACCCTTGCTCAAAGGAGAAAAAAATTCGAGCTTATCAAAGGTAACCTGTGGGGTCTTAGCGTTGCCGTTGAATAAGATTTGTATATCTATCCTTTCTATGTGGGACCAATCCAAGATTCCGTTCTCTGTGCCGTACTGGTCGTCCGGAGTCATCGTTACAACGTTCCATCCCTTGTGAACATTGGGGGCAGTATCTTTATAAATTTGATACCAGCGATAATTTGAAGGTGTTCCTCCGTCCGTTGTGATAATTCTCATTTTAATCTGGTCGATTGTTGTCCAGGCGGAATTACCACTGCCTTCGTGGAGATAAAAGCGCAGGGCAAAATGCGGATTCTTGCCATCGCAGGTCAAATCTATTGCTGAAAATTTGGCCCCAAAAGTAGCATAATTATGCTCACTACCGTCCGGAGTTACTTTTATTGATTGTTTCGTTTCGCCTGCCAACGAGGAGCATCGGTAATTGACGGTATCCCCCGAAAGGGTGCAATAGGATAGAACATCCTCCCAATCACTGATATTATCAAAAGTAAATATCTTTGTTGGTGTGCGGTATATCCTTGGTCTTCTTGGCGCCTGACCCAAAACAGAAGGACGTAAATGACTACTTAAAGTGTTATAGGTTGTTATTGGTGCTTGTAGCAACATTTTTCTCTCCTATTTACCGCGTATATATTACGCTTCCTCAGTCCATGTTCCATTTTTGGCCATTGTTGCCCAGTTGCCGTTTACGTCCGCTGCCAGCTTTAAACAGGCGCCGATTGCATCGGCGGATTTATATTTATCCGCCGTCTGGCCGCTGTCGTCTCTGATTGCCGCCGAGCCGGGGTCCACTCGCAGCTGCTGCGCCGCCTGAACTGCAAAAGTAAATATCGTTCCCGCAGGGGCCGAAGCGGGCAAGGTAAGCGTAACCGTCCCTGTGGCACCGAGGTTTGTGTGGACGCCGCCGGATTCCGATGCCGTCAATGTGTCGTCGGATGTGTGTGCCTCGATTGTCTTTTTCACTCCGCCGGCACCGTAAGGCATTGCAATATTGTGACCGCTGCGGCAATCGGTGAGCGAATCGATGTCACCGCTGGAAGTGCTTACTATCGCCAGGCGGATATGAGGCGTCGCAGCCATATCGGGAAAATTGCTGTATTCGTCGGTAACGAGTTCGCCGGATGAATTGATATAGATGTAGATATTTTCTTTGTCATCGGCTAAGGTGTTGCCGGAAGAGCCTTCATAATTTATCAATTCCGTTCCGAGCCAGAACGCCCCTGCCTTGACGCCGATGTCCAGCCCGCCTTCGTCATAGACGCGTAAATCATTTGCCCTCCGCGTCGCCCGCAGCAGCCGATACAGCAGCTTCCTGAATTGCAGATAGTAAGGCGATGTTCCGGTCGGTATATACTCGACGCCGGTCTCGCTGTCGGATTGTATATTCAGTAAATCGTTATCGGATGGATATGTTTCAGCCATAACGTTCTCCTTTTTATTTAGCCCCCGGTTTTACCGGGGGTTTATGCTATTTTCAGAACCAATTGATTCATCTGTTTATCGAATGAAGAAATGCCTAAGTTTTCAGCCGGTTTTGGTAGTGGTGTTATCGTAATCGGCCCGGTTTCGATTGGTTCGCTTTTGTTGCCGAGTTCATCGGTTATAATGACTGCGAATCTGTAAACGCCCGCCGGCAGTTGCGGTCCTGTCCAGTCGAATGTATCAGCATCGAAGCCGAACCAAACCTGGCCGAAGTCGCCTCTGCCGAAGCCAGCGGCAGCAGACGAGTCGTAGCCGAGGTCGCTTCTGCCGAAGCAGCTCATTCCGAAGCCCGCCTTATACTGCCAAGCGGGCCAGATTCTTATCGGCGAATCATTGAGCGGATTGTCGTAATCGATTTCGCCTGTGCCTGCGTCAAAATAGATTTGTGCGGTTGAGCCAATTGACAGGTTCTGGCTTCGCAGCATTGTGATTTGGACCCTGCCTGTAAGACCGGCCGGGCAATCAATCGTCTCGCTGAAATCGATATCCGCATATTCAGGTTCGATTGCAAAAACCTCTATGCGAACCGGCGACTGGAAAGATTCAGGTATCGCAACGAGCATTTGCATCTGCCGGCAGTCAAAAGTTGCACCGGCAAATCGGCTGTTGACGTAAACCTGGTGAAACTTGTCGCTCCAGCTTGAACGCCACTTCACCAGTGCCGTCCGCGGACTTGCAAAATATTCTCCGCCGGCCCAGATGCCGCAGGGCAGTTCATACACCCTTACATTTTCTATTCCGCTTTCTATAAGCATCGTTAATATACCGTTAGCTGCGTATATACTATTTCATAGTCGATAGCCATACCGGTGCCGCTTGTCCGCTCTTTGCCGGCTTTGAAGACGTCCATCCGAAGATTTTCAAAAACCTTTCCGTTACTTGTGGTTAACGTGTGCGTATTGCCGTCCAGATAAGCCGATATTGCGCCGATTCTGTCATTCATTTGCGTTCTGCTTTTTGCCTGCAGGATTCCTTTTTGTATGACCTGCCTGCTGCGTCGGCCAAGGTCGATGCTGAGCACGCCGTCAAGGCCCGGCATCGATCTTTCCACCGAAGCTCGCTTAATACTTGACGTTTCAATGTTCAATTGCTGCTGGTCAAATAAATTTTGTCCATCTAAAGTAACGTTCATTTTTAATCCCTGATTAATCTTACGGAAGCACCGATTTTGGTAATATCAGCCACGCCGTCAGAGCCGGCATCGATACTCAGCCGGCAACGCTGCCGTGCCTTCTCAAAGAGTTCCTGATAGTACTGACTCTTCTTCCAGAAATTCTCATCATCCGCTTTGCTTGCCAGCATTGCATACACGCTTGATATAACTGCAAAGGCCGACGCTGCTCTTAAGACATCCACATTTAGAATATCCTCAGCAGAATAATCACTCGCGGGATTGCCCGGCTGAATGCCGAAATACTCGGTCAGCCGAAATCCGGCTTCACCGGCCTGTGGGGCGAACGTGCTGATGCGATAAGATATGTCGGTCGCAGACGGAGGCGCTATCGGCTCACCATCCGAATCCGCTCTGATTGACGAAACGCTGAGCTGCGTCGCAGAATCCACGGAAACTATCTCGTATGCACCATCCAGAGAGCCGTCTGCTGACTGCATATATATAACTCCACCTGCTGAAACCTGGGCGCTTACAAAATCTGCATCGCTTGCGGTAAATATCGTTCCGCTGAGCGCCCCCACTGTGCCTGCCGCCAATACCTGCCACGGCAAATGCAATTCTCCGAACAGCACCGGCTCATATTTCATAATGTCTGCATCGTTTGAGAAACTGACCATTTGTTTTTCCTTTCCGGATGGGGAAAAACCCCACGTAAAACATGGGGCTAAATATTTAGCCTGCGGTTTTACCGCAGGTTTATCCCCTATCCTGTCGTTAGCTGGTTGAGAGGTCGCGGATAAGCCCGTGTGCAGCTTCGTTCTTCAGCTCAAGTGTATATTCGCCAATAAGCTCGCCGCACTCATAGTCGCCGCCGCTTGCCAACGGCTTAAAATGGAAGCTCCGCCCGGCCAGCGGCAGAACCTTGATTCGCGATGAATCCAGCAGCAGTGCAGCATCCTGAGGCATCCATCGGGTTGTAATAATTCTGCAGATGCCGAAGTCGCTCTCATAAATGCTGACCATATCGGTGAAAGTCGTATCGTTGGCCCCGAATGTTCGGCTCTCAGATGAGAAGGCGTTTATCTTTCGTTTCTGAAAACCGCCGACGACAATCAGATCCACATTGCCGTTGCTCGCTTCCCAGATATTTCTGAGCGCATAATTAATCTTGGACTCGTTGAGGTCGCTGCCTATCGGAAAGCCGCTGTCGCCGACGCGGAATACATTCGTCGATAAGTGCTGAATGATTCCCTTCATCGACCTTCTTGCCGAGTCACTGCCCTGGGGACTGCTTGTCGGCTGACCTCCGTTTATGACCGTGTTCTCCAAATCACGGAGCAGCTCCCGCAGCCGTTCCTGCTTTTGATAGTCCATCTCGTCAGCTAGACCAAGGTGGCTCGCAGTCATATCCGTTCCGCTGACTTCCACGGCGGCGGTGAATATCTGCGTGTAGTTGCCGCACCGGCTGCGATTGGTAAATCTGGCGCCGGGCTTGTTCGCACCTTCGAGGGCGGCATTGCCCAGGATGTTGATTACCTGATTATCGGCAAGGTCCTCAGGGGTTGTCCCGGCGTATCCGCGAACCACCGTCAGCGTGTTGCTGTCAACGCCGGTTATGAACATCAGTTCCTCGCTGCCCTCGACCTGAATCTGGTCGCCGACGCGGAACCTGCTGCCGTGGTCAACATCAAACTCCGTATCCGCATCCGGGTCGCTCCAGGTGCTGTCGTTGATAGCATCTTTGTTAGGCAGAAGCTCGTCTTCCAGCCATTCGTGATGCGTGCTCGCTGCCTCTCGCATCGGGTCGCCGAGGGCGTCCAGCAGGGGCGTTTCGTAAGGCGAGATTATCCCGATTAAATCGGAAACATCCTCCGCCAATTCCGGCAGGGTCGTTCCCGCTGAATATGTTGCTTTTCCTGTCCAAGCCATCTGTTTCTCCTTTCAACTTGGTAATTGGTTAAATGGTGATTTGTTAAATAATAACCAGTTACCAATAACCAGTTACCATAATCATAGAAAATTCCTTCGCAGTTTCAGATACTCCTGCAAGTCTGTTCTGTTGCCTGTCGTTGCCGCCTTTTTGGCTGCTCTTTCGAGTATCGTCTGGCTGTTTTGCGTTCGGTCTTTAGCTGATGCTGTCTTTCTTGTTGCCACAGCGGGATTACTGTTGTCTGTGAACAGATATTGCTTTTCCTTTTTCAACTGTTTGATTACGCTGTCCAAATCAGCTTCCGTATCGCCTTCAATTTTTGCTTTGGCGAGCAGCACAGCCGTTTCCAAATCTACTGTTCCGGCGGCGGAGAGTTTTCGCAAAAGCTTCTGCTCTGCCTGGATGTCACTTAGCTGCTCGGACATCTTTGCCGCTTGCGATTTTGCCTGTGCCAGTTGCCCGGTTAAAACCTCGACCTTTTTCTCGGCACTCTGTGCCCTCCTGCGATAGCGGATTGATTCAGTCACCGGAACAAGTCTCGTGCTGTCTATTACCTCTCGTCCATCGTCACTGTGTTCCGCTTCTGCCTCTGGCAGTTCAATACTTTCTGTGTCAATCTGACTCATAAAAACCCCTTTTTGTTCATCGTTTTTAGTTCATAGTTCATCGATGAACAACGAACAACAAACTATGAACTCTCGTATCCTAATTCTCTGAGCACCTGCTCAGCCGGCACGCCTAATTCCTTTTTCATCTTTGCTTCGTTTAGTTTTTCCGTCATATTTTCAGGCAGCGGGCTGGGGAAAATAATCTCGACTTCTCTGTCGGCATCGCTGCTGTTGTAGATATTTGCCTTGTCGAGTATCCCAAGGATCATCGCGCAGATTTTTTTCAGCCCTTCGCTGTAAGTGAATTTCTTTCGCTCGTTCTTCGAGAGCATTCCCATAAGTGTCAGTTTTAGCGCCACTGCGCTGGTGAGGTTGCCGAGCTTGTTTTTCAAAACTCCTGCTACGACGGGCGTAACGCCGCTGGCTTTATCTATCGCTTCTCTGATTTCAGTGATGTGCAGGCTCTCGCTCGGAGTTGATGCGTCTCCGCCGAACTCTTCGATGGCCGCATCGGGATTGTCCGTGTGCCACATCCTGCCGGGCGAGACAGGCCTGTCCTCGAAGCCCTCTATCCCCTTGCCAAGATACATCTTGAACGACTGAAACGTTATCCTGCTTGCCCTGTCGCTCAGTCTTGTATTGAGCTCATCCTGCAGCGGTATCAACGGCTCGATGTCACTCAGTCCCTCGTAATAATACGGCTGGGCGATATTCTGAATATGCACCACCGGTAAAAATCCCCACGGCGATTCGCCCTCTGCGACGAGCTGCTTGTCTTCGTATCTCTGCCAGGCCGAATCGGAAGTTATCTCCGTCACCGCCACCGTCTGTCGCTCATCGCCGCTTCGCCTGCACCAGGGGAAAAGCCCTGCAAGAAATGAATTCTTTCTGCTTAAAGCATTATTCTTCTGGCAGAAGTGTTGAATGTAGAATCGTATTTTTTTATAGTCGTTTTCATCCAGGACGGGCAGTGCTCTTGGTGCTTCAATCAGCTCCAGAGTTATTGTTCGTGCCAGTTGCAGCACATCTTCGAACGAGAGTTTTTTGGAGGGTGAGGAGAAGGAGGAGTCAGAAGTGCATTCGAAGATATCCGTGCCAGGCCTGACTAGGCAGTCAACAAATCCGTAAACACTTCCGAGCACCGCCATATCCTGAAAAAATCCGATACCGCCGTTAGCTCCGAAAACCGCCTTCAATATAGACTCAACTTCTGCGCGTTTTTGGCTATCCGGCGACCTGGATACAAAACTAACTGGTTTGCCAAACAGAAAATCCACCGCTGCATTTACACGCCATGCGATGTCGTTTTCGATTACTACTTCTTTTCGCTGAACATCTTTGACCGCCCGTGCGCCGAGGACCCCTGCGTTGCCGCTGTGCACGAGTCCTGTTATTCGCGAAGGCAGACCGTATTCCTGTGCCTGCACGTAATATCTGCCCGATTCGTTGACCTTCCTGTCATAGGCGCCGGTATTGCTTATCTCATACATCGGGTTTGCATAATAATCCCACAGCTTCGTGAAATGCCTCTGTATATCAATTGAGTGCTCATCAACAAGCCACTCAAGAAAATCAGTATCAAGCTCGCCCTTGTCGGCGGCATAAAAGATATCGAGCTCAAATCCCATATTCATTCTCCACTTTTTATTTGTTCCGTTCGTCAGGCAGCTATTAACAAGCGCCTCTACTATTGGGCGAACCTGCACAAATTTGACGAAAATTGAAGAATTTTTCTGAAGTGAAATTTGCGTAAGTAGTTATTTGGGAAGGGATAAAAAAAAATTTAAAAATCTGGATTTTTGTGCGCAGCTATCAGCGGTTTTGGTCGGAATTGCCCTAAAAGCTTACCTATTTCAACGCAAAAATGAATCGAGTTTGGCCTTTCAGTTGCTTGAAATATCGTTGTATATTGCCTGTTTTAACAGCCGAAAGGAAGTTACTCAACTTGGCTGGTTTTTTAAATTGTCGTGCTGTCCATAAGGGCTCCAGCCGAAGGTGAAACATCCGGCTTAACTATTCTGTCACCCTGAGCGAAGCGAAGGGTCTGGCTCAACTACTCTGTCACCCTGAGCAAAGCGAAGGGCTCAGAATGACAAGGCGGTATGTCATCCTGAGGCGCACTTACCCCTGTCATCCTGAGGCGCAGCCGAAGGGTCTGGCTTGTATATTCCGTCACCTTGAGCGAAGCGAAGGATTCAGGCATCCTTATCCCTCCGTCGTCCGTCCTCTGATAAGGGTTATTCCATCTCCTCTTTTTGCAGCATCTGGATAATCTCCGCCTTTGTGGGCATCGCCTCAATCGAGCCGAACTTCGTGCAGGCAAGCGCCCCCGCCGCCGATGCGAACCGAAGCGCCTTTCGTACGTTGTCGCCGACGGCGCAGGATGCGGCAAGTGCGCCCGCAAATGCGTCACCTCTTCCGGCTTGGTCGACAAGCTCCACTTCGAACGAAGGAATATGGTCGGCACCGCTTCTGTCAACAACCATACAGCCGCGCCTGCCCATCGTTATCACGGCACAGCCGACCCCTCGCGCAACCAGGTCAGAGCCAACCATTTTGGCGGTTCGAATACTGGCATCGGACTGGTCGGTGATGTCGGCGGCTTCGTAAAGGTTCGGGATGAGTATGTCGGCTGTGAAATATTCGTTGGGCAAATCGTGGGTTTTGCTGCCGGGTCTTTCTACTGGCCTGACGGGGTCGAGGATGACTTGTGTGCCGTGCACTTTTGCGCACCGTATAGCCGAGACAATCGCATCCTGCGGCAGTCGGCCATGTATCAAACATATGTCCGCCTTGGAGATAAGCTCCTCAGCGGCCTCGATGTCACGCAAGCTTAACGCGCTGTTGGCGCCCGGGTAGTAGCAGGTCGCATTTTCGCCTTCGGCGTTGACCAGCGTTACAATAACCCCGGTATTCTTGGCCTTGACCGTATAGACATAATCGGTATTGACATTGAAGTCGGTTAGACTCTTTCTGGCCATCTCGGCAAAAGGGTCGCCTCCGACTTTGCTGATAAGATGCACCTCGCAGCCGCAAAGCGCAGCTTGTGCCGCTTGGTTGGGCCCGGCACCGGTGGCTGTGTATGAAAGGGCCGAGCCGGCTACGCTTTGACCAGGCGACGGGACCTGGCTGCACCTTATCGCCATATCGACGTATGTGCCGCCGACTACTACTACATTGGGAACTCTCGCCGGCATTTTTGTCCTTACTGCTGCGAAGGCCCTTACCGAACCTTCGATGCCTTTGGCATTTGAGAAATCCTTTTTGTAAAACCAGTATAACCTTTTTGGTTGCAATTGCAAACTATTTTTCAAAAGCCGGTCGATATGCAGGTAAAGTTATTTGGCAGGGGTTTTTCCGATGTTTTTCACCGCTTTCCAGCGTGAGCAGCCGGCTGTCTTCCATCCTCCGCCGACATTTCTTCACAGATATTCTATTTCGACATGCAGGCGGGGTCAAAAGGGTTCGCTCTGCAATCTATCAGCCAGCTTTCAGCCATTCGGGCAAAGTCGTAAAAGTCCACCCGGCAGTCATTGTTGATATCACCTGCCAAAGCAAAAGAACAGACCGTCTCTCTTTAATTGAATTGCCACCAGTCAAAATTAAACAGTTTCCCATTGCCACCGGTAAATACCAGATACAAGTCACGTACCCCAGCAGCGCCTTTTACTGAACAAGATGAGATCACCCAGTTCTGCCAACCGCCGGTACCCGAAACAGCACAGCTTCCCACCAGTGTTCCGCT
>Ga0315550_1003116_pt1 | contig 10068 bp, 8 predicted proteins | sample SalMarSW160190MG_2_FD_203100 | JGI IMG/M metagenome (GOLD analysis project Ga0315550, IMG submission 203100) | Salt marsh sediment microbial communities from the Plum Island Ecosystem LTER, Massachusetts, United States - Salt Marsh Sediment SW1601-90 ... | reverse complement strand
ACGGCCTCTTGCGTCTGGTGTTGCATGCGGGCGGTGAGACCGTGCCTGGCGGCGTCCTCAAAGCCCGCGGTGTCGACAAGGGTGAATTCAAGATCGCCGATGCGCGCCTCGCCTTCGCGGCGGTCGCGGGTCAGCCCCGGCGTGTCGTCGACAAGCGCCGCCCGCCTGCCGACCAGCCGGTTGAAAAGCGTCGACTTGCCGACGTTGGGCCGCCCAACGATGGCAACCGTCATGGACATGGATGGCCTGGCTTTTCGGCTACTGGCCGGTATCGCCGGCCGGCTGCGTGTCTCCCTGGTCCGCACCCGCGGCGGGTGCGGTCTCGGCCGGCGCCGGCTCGGGAAGCGTATGGCCCTGCGCCGTGAGCTGCGCGAGGTAGATCGCGGCCCGGGTGCCGAGCTGCTGGGAGGTCTGGGGATCGTCGACGATGGCCCGGAACAGCCCCATGGCCGCGTCGAGATCACCGGCCCGGTAGTTGGCAAGCCCGAGCGCTTCGCGGGCGATATTGCGCATCGGATGGTCGGGGAACAACATGCCGCTGACGCGGGATGTGACGCCCGCCACATCCGCCTGGTCAACCAACAGGTAGCTGGCATAGAGCAGCGCCAATTCGCGAATGCGCGGATTGTCGACGGTGCCGGCGAGCTCATCGTAGGCGGCGACCGCCTCCGCGGTCCGCCCTTCGTCGGCCATCAGGGAAGCGGCGCGGAACTTCGCCAACATCGGATAGCGACCGGACGCCTCGGCGATCGTCGCATCGAGCGCCTCCTGGCCCGCCGCCAGATCGCCGGCCGCAATATCGTCGAGGGCGGTCTGGAAGAGGTCCGAGGAACGCGCGGCGGTCGAGCCCTGCCACCATTTGTAGGCCTCGTTGCCGGCGACGACGAGCACGATAGCCACCGCTCCACCGATGACGAAGATGCCGTAGCGGTTCCACAAAGCGCGCAGGCGCGCGTTGCGGAGATCTTCGTCAACTTCGCGGAAGATGTTGTCCGACATGGGTCTTTCGGCTCCCGGATCGAGGCCCGGCGGGCTCGGGTGGCGCACCATAGTTACGGTGCGTGGCAAAAGCAATTTCGCAGGGTTGTTGGCCCGTGGAGCGTCGGGCGCCCCTCAGCCCGCGCCCCTCATAGCGGCACGCCGAACAGGAATGAGTGGAGCCCGACATAGAACAGGGCGTAGCCGATCGCTCCCGCCAGAACGGCGATCGCGTCGCCGCGCATCGAGACGAACGCCACCGAAGCCTCGCCCCGCCGCGCCACCGAAACCCGGTAGACCACGGTGAACAGCAAGAAGCCGCCGAACAGGAGGATCGAGGCTAGATCGCCGTTGACCAGCAGATGCGCCAGCGCCCACAACGCAACACCGGTAACGAAGGGGTGCTGCAGCGTCGCCTTGAGGCGCCCGACCGGCTGAGCGTAGGCCGCGGCCATGCAGACAAAGCCGAGCGGCACCAGCACATTGGCGGTGGAGCGGCCCCATTCCGGCGGGACGAATATCTCCGGCGCCTGCGGCCGGTAGAGCTGCCAGCCCCAGATCATCAGTCCCAGCCCGACGAGCGACGCCAAGGCCGCGGCGCCTTTCCATGCCCCCACCCCGCGCCCATCGATCACCTTCTGCCGGACGCCAGGAACGAGGGAACGGGCCGAGTGGGCACCCAGGAACAAAACCAATCCGAAGATGAAGACGACCACGATACCCTCCCCCGCTTGACGGCGTCTGTTCAAGGCCATCTGGTGGCCGCGTGCATTGATGCATCGCAACGCTTCCGGCCGATGGCGATGCCACTTTTCTACGCTGTTTTGGGCATTCCGCCCGTTCGCTATAGTGATCAGATGGACGACGTCAGAAGCCGCGACCAGACGCTGCTCTCCCCGGATGACCCGGCGCCGGTGACCGTGCTCAACGAGACCAGCACGGCGCCGTTCCTGTTCCTTTGCGACCACGCCAGCAACGCCGTTCCGGCGCGCCTGCAGGGCCTGGGACTGTTGGAACGCGATCTCAACCGGCACATCGCCCACGACATCGGGGCGGCCGAGATGACACGGCGGCTGGCGGAGAGGTTCAACGCTCCGGCCGTGCTGAGCGGCTATTCGCGTCTGGTCATCGACTGCAACCGGCAGTTGGGCCATCCCAGCTCCATCCTGATGGTCAGCGACGGGGTCGAAATTCCCGGCAACCAGGATGTCGGCGCCGACGCGGCAGAGGCGCGCGCCGAGGCGTGCTTCTGGCCCTATCACCGCCGGATCGGGCAGCTCATGGACGCGGTGCTGGCGCGCCATACCTGCCCGGCGATCGTTTCGATCCATAGTTTCACGCCGATTCTGGGCGGAGAGTTCCGTCCCTGGCACATCGGGGTGCTTTGGGACGAGGACGACCGCATGTCCGCGCCACTTATCGAAACGTTGCGCGGCAACGGCGAGGTCGAGGTCGGCGACAACGAGCCCTATTCGGGTCGCGCGCGGTTCGGCTATTCGATCGAGCAGCACGCCACGGCAACAGGCGACCCGGGGGTTCTGATCGAAGTGCGCGAGGATCTGATCGCGACGCCTCAGGATGCGCGGCGAATCGGGGACGTGTTGGGCGACGCCCTGGCGCCGATTCTCGCCGACAGCGGGCTCTTTCGCAGGTGGGGGCACAAGTGAATACCGATCCGCCGAGTTTCACCATCGGGATCGAGGAAGAGTATGTGCTCGTCGATCGCGAGACCCGCGACCTGGTGAGCGATCCGCCGCACGAGCTCCTGGCCGGCTGCACCGAGCGGCTCGAAGGCCAGGCCACCGCCGAATTCATGCGCTCGCAGATCGAGGTTGAAACCAAAGTGTGCTCGTCGATCGCCGAAGCGCGGCAGCAGCTGCACTGGCTGAGATCGACGGTCTGCGAGGTGGCGGCGGAATTCGGCTGCGCACCGATCGCGGTCTCGACGCACCCTTTCGCTTCCTGGCAGGGCCAGATCCACACCGACAAGGAGCGCTACAACCTGCTTGCCGAGGAGATGCAGGGGGTCGCGCGGCGCCTGATCACCTGCGGCATGCATGTGCATGTCGGCGTCGAGGACAAGGATCTGAGGATCGATCTTCTCAATCAGCTCGCCTATTTTTTGCCGCACCTGCTGGCGCTGAGCACGTCCTCGCCGTTCTGGCGCGGGCAGGATTCCGGGTTGCATTCTTACCGGCTGAGCGTCTTCGACGAGCTGCCGCGAACCGGCGTCCCTGAGTTCTTCGGCAGCTACACCGAATTCGAGCGCACCATCGAGGTCATGGTTGGTGCCGGTTTGCTGGAGGACGGCACCAAGGTCTGGTGGGACATCCGGCCGAGCTGGCGGTTTCCGACCGTCGAAATGCGGATCACCGACGTGTGCCCGCTGGTCGAGGACACGCTGACGATCGCCGCGCTCTTCCGCTGCCTGGCACGCATGCTGTGGCGGCTGCGCGCCGAAAACCAGCGCTGGCGCGGCTACTCGGGCTTTCTGCTCGCCGAGAACCGGTGGCTGGCGCAGCGTTACGGGTTTGAGCGGGGCCTTGTCGATTTCGGCAAGGGGGAAATGGTCCCCTACGCCCAACTTCTCGAAGAGATGATCGCCCTGACCCGCCAGGATGCCGAGTTTTTCGGGTGCGTGGAAGAGATCGAGGCGGCGCGCGGCATCCTCGAGCGAGGCACCAGCACGGATCGTCAGCGGCGGACCTACGCAAGCGCGCTGGACGCGGGCGCGAGCTCCGAGGAAGCGTTCGTCCGCGTGGTCGACCAGTTGATCGAGGAAACCATGGTCGGCGTCGAGATGCCGGTTCAGGAGCCGGTGGGATAGCGGCGCCGCTTTCTGGCCCCTTCAAGGCAGGCTTGTTATCCTCGGAGTTGGCAATTGGAATGCCAACGACACGTCAGGGGAAACCGTGACTGATCCCGTAGCGGGACACTATGCCGGCAGAAGCGATCTCGCCGCCGCCATCGCCGAACGGCTGACGGCCGCCGGGTATGACCTCAACTCTTTGAAACCACAAGACGTTTCCGGGGTGGATGAGTTTCACATTCGCGGCGGTGAAGCGACGCTCGAGCTGGCCGAGCAGATGGACCTCGCCGCCGGCGCCCGGGTGCTCGACATCGGAAGCGGCCTGGGCGGACCGGCGCGCCGGGTTGCCCAGACCTACGATTGCCACGTGACGGGCGTTGACCTGACACAGGCGTACTGCGAGGCGGCGGCGACGATCTCCGCCTGGTTCGGGCTCGACGACGAGGTGAATTTCATCGCCGCCGATGCCACCGATCTGCCCCTGGACGACGACACGTTCGATTCGGCGATGACCATCCACGCCGCGATGAACATTCCGGACAAGCCCGCGATGTACCGCGAGGCGTGCCGAGTCCTGAAGCCCGGCCGGATATTCGCGGTCTACGACGTTCTGCAGGGCGAAGGCGGCGACGTGATCTTCCCGGTGCCCTGGGCGCGCGATCCCTCGATCAGCGCCCTGGCCACGCCGGAAGACATGCCGCAGCTGCTCGACGACGCGGGTTTCGAGATCGAATCGAGCACCGACTCGACGTCGCAAAGCCAAGCCTGGTTCGCGGCGATGGCCGAGCGCATGCGTGCTTCGGGGCCCCCTCCGGTCGGGTTCGACCTGATCTTCGGACCGGACTTCGTGGACATGATGCACAACCAGATACAGAACCTGGCCGAGCGGCGCATCCGCACGGTGAGCTACGTTTGCCGCGCCGTGCACTGACCGTCGAGATCAGCTCCGGGCGTGCGGATAGCGGCGCCAGTCCGAGCAATCCCAGCCCAGAAGCTGTTCGACGCGATCGATGTCGGCCTCCAGGTAGCGCAGCGCCGCGACATATTCTTCCTCGGTGATCGCCCGGCGGTAGGGAAAGGCGTTGATCGTCCGGATCTTGGCGATCGGGGGACCGTCGGGGGCGCCGAGAAACCGAACGGTCCGGGCAACCGCGGCCGGCTGGTCACGAACGAAGTCCTCGTATTTCAGCCACAGGATGTTGTGGCGCGGCAGGGTGGCCTGGGCGCGCTCGATCTGAACCGCATAGGCGCTGCGGGCGATCGCGGTCGGCGGGCGGCGCTGCGGGGTCTCGCCAGGGCGCAACCCCTCCATTTCCTCCCGGATGTGGTCGAGGAATGGCACCGAGTCACGGCGGCGCCAGCGCCAGAAATTCCATCCCGAGTAGGCGCGCAGCACCGGGTTCCTGAGGATGCAGACGATCCTGATGTCGGGGTTGTAGGCGGCCAGGCGCGGCAGACATTGCGGCTCGTAGAGGTAGCTCGGCGTCGCCTCGCCGCGGATGGCGCCGCGCGGCGCGAATACGTACCAAAGATGCAGGCGCCAGAAGCGGGTTCCGTCGCCGTAGCGCCGGTCGTCGCCGAAGAAGCCAAGTTCCTTGAGCGGCGGCATGTAGATGCCGGGGGTGCGTCTGAGATACGCCCAAAGGGCGCTGGTGCCGGCCTTGGCGGCGCCGGCGATCACGAAGTCGAGGCGCCGGGCCCGCTCGAGCGGCGCCGTCAGCGCGTCGAACAAAGAGGCCACCGGCTCACTCCCACTCGATTGTGCCGGGGGGCTTGGAGGTGACGTCGTAGACCACCCGATTGATGCCGCGCACCTCGTTGATGATGCGGGTAGCCGCGGAGCCGAGAAACTGCGTGTCGAAGGGATAGAAATCGGCCGTCATGCCGTCAACCGAGGTCACGGCCCTGAGCGCACACACATGCTCATAGCTGCGCTCGTCGCCCATCACACCCACCGTGCGCACCGGCAACAGGACCGCGAAGGCCTGCCAGATTTCGTCGTAGAGGCCGGCCTTGCGGATTTCATCGAGATAGATGGCGTCGGCCTGCCTGAGGATGTCGAGCTTGTCGCGGGTCACGGCGCCGGGGGTCCGGATGGCCAGCCCCGGGCCGGGAAACGGATGGCGGCCGACGAAGCTCTCCGGCAGGCCGAGTTCACGACCGAGGGTCCGCACCTCGTCCTTGAAGAGTTCCCGAAGCGGCTCGACGAGCTTCAGATGCATGCGCTCGGGCAGACCCCCGACATTGTGGTGCGACTTGATGGTTGCCGAGGGGCCCCCGGCAACCGGCACGGATTCGATGACGTCCGGGTAGAGCGTGCCCTGGGCGAGATATTCGGCGCCGCCGATTTTATGCGCCTCGGCGTCGAACACGTCGATGAACAGGGCCCCGATGATGCGACGCTTTTCCTCGGGATCCTCGGCATGTTCGAGCCGCGAGATGAACAGATCGCCGGCGTCCACATGGACGAGCGGGATGTTGTAGTGGGACCGGAAGAGCTCGACCACTTCGGTCGCCTCGCCGGCCCGCATCAGGCCGTGATCGACCAGGATGCAGGTGAGCTGCTCGCCGACGGCCTCGTGGATGAGAACCGCGGCGACCGTTGAATCGACGCCGCCGGAGAGCCCGCAGATCACCTTGGCTTTGCCAACCTGTTCGCGGATGCGGTTCACCGCCTCGGCACGATAGGCCGCCATCGACCAGTTGCCGGGGCAGCCGCAGACCGTGTGCACGAAATTCGACAGTAGCCGGGCGCCGTCGGGGGTGTGCACGACCTCGGGATGGAACTGAACGCCGTAGTAGTGTCGGGCTTCGTCGGCGACGACGGCGAACGGCGCGCCGCCGGAGGTGCCGACGGCCTCAAATCCTTCCGGCAGCGCGACCACGCGGTCGCCGTGGCTCATCCAGACCTGGTGCGCGGAGCCGACGTCCCAGACGCCTTCGAACAGCGCCGAGGGCTTTTCGACCTTCACCTCGGCGCGGCCGAACTCGCGGTCGCCGCCCGGCTCGACCTTGCCGCCCAAAGTCAGGCACATCGCCTGCTGCCCGTAGCAGATGCCGAGCACCGGCAGGCCGGAGGCGAAGACGAATTCGGGGATGGTCGGCGCGTCCTCGTCGAGAACGCTGGCCGGGCCGCCGGAGAGGATCAGCCCCTTCGGCTCGAGCCGCTCGAAGGCGCCGCTCGCATGGTTGAAGGGATGGATTTCGCAATACACCTTCGCCTCGCGGACCCGCCTGGCGATGAGCTGGGTGACCTGCGAGCCGAAATCGACGATGAGGATTGACTGGGATTCGGGCGTCATCGGAAGCCTTTAGCGGCGGGGCGGCGATTCCGCAACCCGGCGGGCGCCTGCCGGGTGACCGAAGTGGCGCGGCGGCGAGGCGCGCCCATCGAGCCGGTTGCCTTTCCGGCATCGCCATGCACTGCTAGCCGGTGGACAAGAGGCGCGACGCTGCACCGAGCCCTTCGGCGCGCCCTTGTGGAGGAGAAATCGCCCATGCGCCCAGCCCATCGCCTCTCCGGCGCCGATTTTGTGCGGGCCACGGCCTGTTTGATGGTGATCGCCCATCACGTGGCGCAGCGGATTTCCCCCGAGGCGCTGGGGCCGTGGGGCGGCGTTTCGATTTTCGTGCAGATGTTCGCCCTCGGCGTCGGCGCCTTTTTCGTGCTCTCGGGGTACCTGCTGGCGCGCCCGTTCTGGACGGCCTTCGACGCGGGCAAGCCCATGCCGAGCCTGAGGACCTACGCGCTGCGGCGCGCGGCGCGCATTGTGCCCGCGTTCTGGCTGGCGCTGACGGTGAGCTTCGTGCTCAGTGTGTTTCTGCTCGGCGCGACGCTGGATGGCACCCTGGTGGTGCGCTTCGTCGCCGGATTCCTGCTCGTCGCGGACCTGCACTGGCTGACCTGGTTTCCGGTGGAACTCGATCTGCCGCTGTGGTCGATCGGCACCGAGATCACCGCCTATGCGCTGATGCCGCTGTGCTTGTGGGTGGTGTTCAAACTCCCGTTCGCTAGCGGCTGGCTGGCTCGTCTTGCATGGGTTGGGATGATTGCCCTGGTCATCGGTGCACAGTATCTGGCCATCACCTACCTGGTGCCGGACGCGCATCAACGCGGCTGGGAGTACGGCACGATTGGCGGCGCCAAGTTCTGGTGGCCCAATTTCAACCCGATCGCATTCTACGCCATGTTCGCGATCGGAATCCTGGCGGCCGGGGTGCAGGTGCGGCTGGCGGCGATCAAATCCGCATGGTTCGATCTGGTTGCGCTGACCGGACTGGGGCTGGCGATCGCGAGCATCGCGCTGAACGTCCCCCAGTTCGACGCCTACGGGTTGGCCAACATCCCTTACGCCTTCCCCTGGTTCCCGCTTGGCGTGGCGATGATCCTGGTCGGTACGCAGGGGGCGGTGGTGCTGCCGCGCTTCACCGACCTCAGACCCATCGCCTACGTCGCGCGAATCTCGTACGGCCTTTATGTCTGGCACTACCTGCTGATGGAGATCGTCAGGCTCGCCTGGCAGCCTCACTACGTCTACTGGGACATGACCGACGTCACGCAGTGGGCCCTGATCAGCGCCGGGGTGGTGGCCGTCGCGTTCCTGATCGCCACGGTCTCCTACACCCTCATGGAAGAACCGGTGATGCGCTGGGCGCGCGGGCTGGAAAAACATCCCTCCCAAAGCGCGCCGACCCTTTCTCCCGCTGCCGGCTGAAGCGGGCCGGGCCGGTGGCGCGCTCGCGATTGAGCACATTGTGGCGTCAGTTGTCCGCCAGTTCCGCCTCTTCCGAGGGCGGTTCGGCTTCGCCGCCGCGCACGAAGCGGAACACGAAGCGGGCGTAAAACCAGGAGATGCCGAGAAAGGACAACCCCAGCCCGATGAACGACGCGACGCGAAGAAGCCCATCGAGCTGCGCGGCATCGAACAGAAACGTCTTGATGGCGGCCGCCAGGAAGAAGCCGAAGGACAGGGCGCGCGCCAGCCGGCTGTTGACCAGCGTCCCGAGCACCAAGAGCCCGATCCCGAACACGAGCGTGACGATCGAGTAGGTGTAGTTCTCCGGGTCCGAGGTCGCGCCCACATACAGCGCCCGCGCATGGTAGCCGAATCGCACCCAGATGACGGCGGCCAGGAAGACCAGCATCACCGCGACGAAACGCAAACCGAGCGAGATGGGTCTGGGCATGGCGCGAACCGCGATGGTGCGGGCCCAGTACGTGGTCCCCAGCAGCAGGATCGCCGGCAGCACGAGGGCTCCGGGCAGGATGTTGATGAAGAGGTTGCCGGACACGCGGGCGTGCGGCCAGCCCACAAGGAGCGGCAGCAGGTAGCTCGACACCATCATCAGGGCGACCGTGATCACGAGGACCGCCGATGTCTCAGCGAGCACGCGGCGCCCCAAAAAGCCCCCCGCGGCGAGCACTGCGCTCAAGAAAAGCAACTCGGCGTTGTAGAAGCTCGCGCCGTTCACATAGGCCCGCACGCCATAGAGCTGTGTCCAGCTGTCGAGCACCACGAAGCCGATTCCGACAGCTGCCAGCGGGACGAAGGCGCCGTCGAGGTAATGTGGAAGCGGTGTAGCCGCGACGGGCCGCAGCAAGGTCGCCGCCACTACAAAGCCCAGCGCCGGGAGGATAAGCAGCGCAATCGGCGCGTCCCAGAACGGGCGCGCCACCGCCTGCGCGAGAAAGTAGGATTGGAGACCGGTGAAGCCGCTGGCGCTGGCCAAGATCAGGACCGCATAGACGGCGAAATAGACCCAGGCCACCCACTCGAGGCCGCGTTCGCCGGTGCGGCCGACCAAAATGGACAGGGCAAGCACCTGCGCGGCAGTGGCGGCAGGAAACACCAGCGGGTCAAGTTCGAGCACCACGGCCATCGAGACCAGCGCCGTCACCGCGGCCGCCAGAGCCGCATAGACGCGCGAGCGCTGCTCGCCCTCAGCGACCGCCGGTCCGTAGCGCGCCAGCAACGCGGTCAATCCCACCGCCAGCGCCAGCGCCGCGGCCGCCCAGGCGTGCGGGTTGGCCCGCGCCGCCTCCCAGCCGGCGAATTTGAAAACGGCCGCGAGATAGAAAAACAAGCCCACGAAGGCCACAACCATGCCCCACAGAGCGGGCCGCTGCAGGCGGACAAAGTGGGCGACGGCACCTGAGGCGAAAATCGCGAAGAGGATCGCCAGAACAACGAGTAGTTCCGTCTCGCCGGGTCGTTGCCAGATGAGAACGGCGACGGCGGCGGCGGCCAGCGCGTACAGCGGCATCGCCCAGAGTGCGTTGG
>Ga0315550_1003113_pt1 | contig 10070 bp, 8 predicted proteins | sample SalMarSW160190MG_2_FD_203100 | JGI IMG/M metagenome (GOLD analysis project Ga0315550, IMG submission 203100) | Salt marsh sediment microbial communities from the Plum Island Ecosystem LTER, Massachusetts, United States - Salt Marsh Sediment SW1601-90 ... | reverse complement strand
GCGCCGAGCGCGGCCCAGTGCGTCGGCAGCGACGGCAGCGATCTCTGCGACGCCCGCTTCGTCGCCACGCTGAAGTTCGACACCTCGCTGTCGGCCCTCAAATAGGCGAAACGAGCTTTTCTCTGCCCTAACTTCGCAGGCGGCGGTTCCTTCGGGACCCGTCGCCCGCGTGCGTCTTGCGGCGTTGAAATCAAGCGAGCCGCCGCCGTCGCGCCGATCGCGCGCTATTTGCACAGATAGCCGTAGCGTGGCTTGGCGCCCGGCAGCGTGATCTCGATATGGTTGACATGCACGCCGTAGCCGACCGGCTCGATGGTGATCGGCGCGCCCTTATCGCGTTGCGCCAGCACTTGCGCGCCCTCGATCACATAATGGACTTTGTATTCGGCGGGCTTCGGGCGGCCGAAGCGAACGAGGCCATCCTGAATCACCACGTCGTCGAGGCAGTTCGGCGGCACATAGGCGTCGTCGACGCGCTTCGGCTCGCCGTAGAGCACCCAGCGGCCGATTACGAAAGGCGGCGCCTCGCGCTTGGGCATGCCGTAGCCTTTGAGCTCGGTGAACTGGCGCAGATAAACGCGGAATCCCTCGGCCTGGCGGATCTTCGACAAATAGAGATCGGGATCGCTGGCGCGCAGCTCGGCATAGGTCTTTTCGGTCGAGTGCTGGATCTGGGTCAACGCGAATACATAGCCCGCGAACAGCGCCAGCGAGATGAGTCCGACCGCGGCATTGAAACGGAACCGGCGCGAACTGCGCGTGATATTGAAGTTGACCATCGCTCCGGCTCGTCTGCTCGCCCGCATTGTCGAAGGCGCGGCCCACCGCCCGCGGCGGAAAGCGCGCCATTACTGCGCTCGACAATGCACGAGATGTTGCGTCACCCCGCGCGGCCGCCCCGGGGCCCGAAAGCCCGGCGGCCGCCTGCGGGGCATTGATTAGGCCGCCGCGCCGAACCGTGCAACCCCAAGACTGTCCTTAAGACCGTCCTTAAGACCGTCCCCAAGACCGGGTAAACCATCCGATAAACAACCGGTAAACAACCCGGCGCGGCACCGCTTGCCGGCCGGCGCAAGATTATTTGCATCCGCGGCTAGGTCGGATGTATGGGGTGTCTCGTCCCCCGTTTCCCCCTCCCGGCCTCCCGAAGGATTACGCGATTGTCATCGATATCGGTTCCCACGCCGGCGTCGGCCTCTCTGGAGGACGAGTCGTCGGTTCGCCGCAGCGGCCTGGTGGCCCTGTGTTTCTACGCCCTCATCGTCGGCATGGTCACCAGCTTCGGCGCCTTCGTGCTGCGCTCGCTGATGGGCCTGTTCCACAACGCGTTCTTCCTGGGCAAGTTTTCCTTCATTTACGACGCCAACGTGTTCGATGCGACGGCGCCGTGGGGGCCGTGGATCATCTTGGCGCCGGTCCTCGGCGGCTTGGTCGTGGTCTGGCTGGTGGAAACTTTCGCGCCGGAAGCGCGCGGCCATGGCGTGCCCGAGGTGATGGACGCGATCTACTACAAGGCCGGCCGCGTCCGCATGGTGGTGATCTTCATCAAATCGCTGGCCTCGGCGCTGTCGATCGGCTGCGGCGCTTCGGTCGGCCGCGAGGGCCCGATCATCCAGGTCGGCAGCGGCATCGGCTCCACGCTCGGCCGCGTGTTCCGCCTGCCCACCTGGCAGACCATCACGCTGGTCGCCGCCGGCGCCGGCGCCGGGATCGCGGCCACCTTCAACACCCCGCTCGGCGGGGTGATGTTCGCGCTCGAATTGATGCTGCCGGAAGTCTCCTCGCGCACCTTCCTGCCGGTGGTGATCGCGACCGGCGCCTCGACCTATTTCGGCTGGCTGTTCTTCGGCTTCCAGCCGGCCTTCCTGGTGCCGGTGACCGGCCTGCCCGAATCCTCGTTTGCGAGCTCGATCAGCTTCTTCCCGTTCTACATCATCCTCGGCGTGCTCTGCGGCGTCGCCGCGGCGGCCTTCGTGCAGCTTCTGGCCTGGATGGAGACCTTGTTCGAGGAGAAAATCCCGGGCAATGCCTATACCTCAAACATTATCGGCATGACCTGCGTCGGCGTGCTGATCTATGTGATGCAGCGGACCACCGGGCACGGCCAGGTCGACGGCGTCGGCTATGCCACCATCCAGGCGGTGCTCACCGGCCAGATCAGTCTCGGCTGGCTGTTGGCGGTGCTGTTCGCCGCCAAGCTCTTGGCCACCACGCTCAGCCTCGGCTCCGGCGCCTCCGGCGGCATCTTCTCGCCATCGCTGTTCATGGGTGCCACGCTCGGCGGCTCGCTCGGCTCGTTGCTCCAGCTCATGTGGCCGGGGATGGGCGTCAATTCGGTGATGCTGGCGGTGATCGGCATGGCGGCGGTGGTGGGCTCGGGCACCGGCGCGGCGATGACGGGGATCCTGATGATCTTCGAAATGACGCGCGACTATGCCGCCGTGGTCCCCTCGATCGTGGCGGTGGCGATCGCGCTGGGCATCCGCCGCACGCTGTCCTACGAGAACATCTACACCATCAAGCTCGCCTGGCGCGGCCATCACATCCCGCGCGAGCGCCACTCGCACATGTTCATGATCCGCCATGCCGGCGACGTCATGATGCCGGTGCGCGGCATCGTCACCGAGGCCGAGCTGATCGATGCGACGGCCGCCGCCCGCGGCGGCGATGAAGGCTATCTGGTCGTGCGCGACGGCGGCCGCATCGCCGGCCTCGCCCAGGTTGGCGGCACTGTCGATCCCGACGAGGTCACCATCACCCGCGATTTCATCGTCACACGCAGCAACGCCTTCATCCGCGACGTGATGAGCCGCATGTCGCACTCGCCGCGCAAGCCGAAGCTCGCCATCGTCGCCGACCGGCCGGGCGTGCCGCGGCCGGAGGACGTGCTCGGCGTGGTGACACGCGAAACGATCGCCGACACCATCATCGCTGATTTGAGCAAATAACGGCTACGTCGCCGCGGCCGGGGCCGGCCCGGCTTGCAGCTCATCCGCGGCCTGCTCAACCAGACGGCTGGCCTTGCCCTCGGGGACGAGCTTGAGGAAACGCCGGTGTACGGCGGCGAGCGTCGAGCGGTGGCCGATCGACACGATCGCGGTCTTGGACAGACGCGCCTCCAAGAGATGATAGAGCGCCGCCTCCGCCGGCTCATCGAGCGCGGCGGTGGCCTCGTCGAGAAACAGATAATCCGGCGCATGCAGGATGGCGCGGGCGAGCCCCAGCCGCTGCTGCTCGCCTTGCGACAGCATCCGGTTCCAATGCTCTTCTTCCTCGACGCGCGCGGCGAGCGCCGGCAGGCCGACCGCCGCGATCACCTCGGCTACCTGGGCGGTGTCGTAAGTGCCGGGCTCGGCCGGATAGGCGACCGCGACCCCCAAGGGCGCGACGGGAAAATAGGGCCGCTGCGGCAGGATCATCACCGTGGCGTTCTTCGGCACCGTGATTCTCCCCGAGCCGAACGGCCAGACGCCGGCCAGCGTGCGGAACAGCGTCGACTTGCCGGAGCCGGACGGCCCGCTGATCAGGACATGTTCGCCGCCATGGATGGTGATGGCGTCGGCGGTGACCAGCGGCGCGCCGTTGGGCAGCCGGACCGCCAGATCGTCGAAACTGACGGCGGCAGCCTCGCCCGGCTGCACCGCGATCACCGGCCCGCTCGCCGCCACCGCGCGGGCGGCGGCGATCGACTGGTCGAAGCCGGACAGACGTTCGACCACCGCGCGCCATTCGGCCAGGCTCCGGTAGACATTGATGAACACCGAAAGCGCGTTCTGCACCTGGCCGAAGGCATTGGCCGTCTGCATCAGCCCGCCGAGCTGGACCACCTTGGCGAAATAGGCCGGGCTCACCATGATGAAGGGAAACACCACCGAGGCCTGCGTGTAGCTCGCGGTCAGGAAGGTGAGCTTCTTCTGCCGCGTCATGATGGCGTACCAGTTGCCCATCACATTGGCGAAGCGCATCAGCAGGCGGTCATTCTCGGCGCGCTCGCCGTCGAGCAGTGCAATCTGCTCGGAGTTCTCGCGCGTCCGCACCAGGTTGAAGCGGAAATCCGCTTCGTAGCGCTGCTGCTGGAAATTGAGCGCGATCAGCGGGCGGCCGACCAGATGGGTGAGCGCGGTGCCGAGGCAGGCATAGATCAATGCCGCCCACAACAGATAACCGGGAATGTGGTAGGTGACGCCGAACAGATGCAGCGGTGCCGCCGCCGACAGCGCCCACAGGATTGCCATGAAGGAGACGAGCGTGACGCAGGAGTTCAACAGTTGCAGTCCGATATTGAGCGTGAGGTCGACAAATTGCCTGATGTCGTCGGAAATGCGCTGGTCGGGGTTATCGGCGGCGTCGCCGAGGAGCTGCATGCGGTAGTGATTGGCGCCGGCGAGCCAGTGGTCGAGATAGGTCGAGGTCAGCCAGCGCCGCCAGCGGATCTGCAGCCACTGGTTCAGATAGAGCTGGTAGACGGCGAGCAGAATGAAGGCCGCCGCCAGCACGCAGAAATAGCTGAGCTGGTAGACGAAGACATTCCAGTCGCGCTGCTGCAGCGCGTTGTAGAAGCGCGCATTCCATTCGTTGAACAGCACCGTGATGCCGACGATCGACAGCTCGATGGCGATCACCGCGGCGAGCAGGATGCGCCCGGGCCAGCGGTCTTCGGCGCGCAGGAAATAGGGGCTGGCGATCCGCCAAACGATGGCGAGCGTCGAGAATATGCCTCTCACGGGCGGGGCTCCTATGGGACGGGAAAACGAGCAGCAATCGCGGCTTCGGTCTACGACTTATGGCCAATGGCTCGCCGGATTCCGATCTATTTTGGCGGATTCGCACATAAAAGGGGCATAGGAAGGGCGTCCCGCCGGCTTCCCAATATTGCGTCCGGTCGCGCCACCCCCTACCATCGGTTTAAGGGTCTGTCCGATCCGCGGCCCAAGCCGGGCGACGGGATAGGACCCGGCGAGAAGTGTCTAGGGAAGCGACCCAAGGGAGGGAAGAGAAATGGCTAACAACAAGTCTGCTACGTCTGCGACCCGCCGCAAATTCCTCAGCGGGGCCGCCATTGCGGGAGCGGCGACGATTGCCATGCCGCAAGTCTCGCGCGCCCAGACGGTGACCCTGAAGATGCAAGGCTCCTGGGGCGCCGGCGACATCTTCAACGATTACGCCCATCAATATGTCGACATGGTCAACCAGATGGGCGCGCCGCGCCTGAAGCTCGACTATCTCAACGCCGGCGCCGTGGTGAAGGCCTTCGAAGTGCAAGACGCCGTGAGCAAGGGCGTGCTCGACGGCGGCCACCTGGTTCCGGCTTATTGGTACGGCAAGAACCGCGCGGCGTCGCTGTTCGGTACCGGTCCGTGCTACGGCTGGGACGCGCATCAGTTCCTCGCCTGGGCCCACAGTCCGGAGGGCCAGCAACTCTATAGGGAGCTGACGCAGAAGAAGCTCGGCCTCAATATCGTCGGCTGGTTCCTGATGCCGATGCCGACCCAGCCGCTCGGCTGGTTCAAGTTTTGGCCGAAGACGCCGGCCGACCTGAAGAACTTGAAATACCGCACCGTCGGTCTGGCTACCAACGTCATGCAGGATATGGGGCTGAAGGTGACGGCGCTTCCCGGCGGCGAAATCATGCCCGCCATGCAGAAGGGCGTCATCGAGGCGTTCGAATATAATAACCCGACTGCCGACCGCCGCTTCGGCGCCGCCGACGTGGCCAAGTTCTATATGCTGAGCTCCTATCACCAGCCGTCGGAATGCCTGGAGATCGAGTTCAACAAGACCAAGTTCGAATCGCTGGCCAAGGAGCAGCAGGCGATTCTGACCCACGCCGTTGCGGCTGCGTCGTCAACCAATCTCTGGATGGCTTATGCGCATTATCCCGAGGATTTGCAGGGGCTGATCCACAAGGATGGCGTGCAAGTGCACCGCACATCCGAGTCGATCCTGAAGGCTCAGCTCGCGGCCTGGGACGAAGTCGTCGCCAAGTACGACAAAGAGGAGTGGTTCAAGAAGATCTCCGAGCACCAGAAGGCGTGGGCGAAGAATGTGTCTTACTACCAAATTCTGAACGCGCACGATACCAAGCTGGCCTACGATCACTACTACGGCAAGGAGCAGCCGCTCGGCTTCTAAGCCGGCGCGACATTTCCGGGTAGAAACCCGGACGCGCGTGGGGACGGCGCCGATCCGCCGTCCCCGCCTGTTGTCTGTGGGACTCGGGGACACGGGTAATACATCATGCTCGCCTACATCTCGGTGGTCGATCGCATCAGTACTGCGATCGGGAAGGCCTTCGGCTGGTTCATCCTGATCATGACGTTCGGCACCTCGTACGAGGTTTTCGTCCGCTATGTGCTAAACAATCCCACCACCTGGGCCTACGACCTTTCCTACAACATGTACGGCGCGCTGTTTGTCATGGCGGGCGCCTATACGCTGTCGCGCAATGCGCATGTGCGCGGCGACGTGATCTATCGGCTGTGGAAGCCGCGCGTCCAGGCCATCATCGATCTGGTGCTGTTCATCATCTTTTTCTTCCCCGGCGTGTTCGCCTTGACCTTGGCCGGCTACCGCTACGCCGGCGAGTCATGGCGCTACCAGGAGGTCAGCGTTTACAGCCCCACCGATATCCCGATCTTTCCGCTGAAGACGTTGATACCGGTGGCCGGCGCGACATTGCTGTTGCAGGGCCTGGCGGAGGTATTCCGCTGCATCATCTGCATCCGCACCGGAGCATGGCCGCAGCGCGGCCAGGACGTCGAGGAACTCGAGAGCGCCATCCTGCACGAGCGCGAATTCCTGGCGCAGCATGAAGCGGAGGCTGCGCCGCCGGGCGCCGCGGGTGAGGAGCAGCGGTCATGACCGGCGCCGAAATCGGCTTGTTGATGATATGCCTGTTCATCCTCACGATTCTGCTCGGTTTTCCCATCGTCTTCACGCTCATGGGAATGGGCGTGTTCTTCGGCTATTACGCCTATGCGACGCCCGACCAGATCCATCACATCTTCCAAAACCGCATTTTCGATCTGCTGGTTCAGAACACCTTCAGCATTCTCAGCAACGACACGCTGACCGCGGTGCCCTTGTTCCTATTCATGGGCTATGTGGTCGAACGGGCGAACATCCTCGACCGCTTGTTCTTCAGCATCCAGATCGCGGCGCGGCGCATCCCCGGATCGCTGGCGGTGGCCACGCTGATCACCTGCGCACTGTTCGCCACCGCGGTCGGCATCGTCGGCGCCGTGGTGACGCTGATGGGCCTGCTGGCATTTCCCGCCATGCTGAAGGCCGGTTACGACACCAAGCTCGCGGCCGGCGTAGTGTGCGCGGGCGGATGTCTCGGCATCATGATCCCGCCCAGCATTCTGCTCATTCTTTACGCCGCCACCGCCGGTGAATCCGTCGTCAAGCTTTATGCCGGCGCCTTCGTTCCCGGCTTTGTGCTGGCCGGCTTCTACATCCTCTATGTCGTGGGCCGGGCGATTCTCAATCCCAACCTGGCGCCGCCCTTGCCCGAGGATGAGGGCAAAGTACCGGCGATGGAAGTGTTCATTGCGCTGTTGACCTCGTTCTTTCCGCTGGCGGTGCTGATCATGTCGGTGCTCGGCGCCATCCTGATGGGGCTGGCGACGCCGACCGAAGCGGCCGCCGTGGGCTCGTTCGGCGGTCTCGTGCTGGCCGCAGCCTACCGTGAGCTCGACTTCAAGCGCCTGAAGGAGGCCGTTTATCTCACCGCGCGCACCTCGGCGATGGTCACCTATCTCTTCGTCGGCTCCTGGACCTTCGCCTCGGTATTCGCCTATCTCGGCGGCCAGGGGCTGGTCGAGGAGTTGATCAAGAGCCTGCATATGAACCGGGTCGAGTTCCTTATGCTCACCCAGTTCATCATCTTCCTGCTCGGCTGGCCGCTGGAGTGGACCGAGATCATCATCATCTTCGTGCCGATCTTCCTGCCGTTGTTGCCGTTCTTCCACGTCGATCCGATCGTCTTCGGCATCCTGGTGGCGCTGAACATCCAAACCTCGTTCAACACGCCGCCGATGGCGATGGCCGCCTATTACCTCAAGGGCGTGTCGCCGCCCGAGGTGCGCCTGACGCAGATTTTCGGCGGCGCTCTGCCGTTCGTCTTCATGGTCTTCATCACCATGGCGCTGCTTTACATCTATCCTGAAATAGCGCTCTGGCTGCCGCGTGAGCTCTATTCCAGGTGACGACGGTCGCATCCGCCGCGCGCATGGCACGATCGGTCGGCGGCGGGGCCTTGCCGCCGACGAGGGAAGGAAAATCTGAGCATGGCTGACGAATCGACACCGCTGTCGCAAACGATTGCCGCGCTGCGTGACGGCGCCATAACCGCTTTGGAGGTGGTGGACTCCTGTCTGGCGCGCATCGCGGAAGTCGATTCCAAGATCGAGGCCTGGGCCTTTCTCGATCCGGAACACGCCCGCGGCCAGGCGCGCGCACTCGACGAGGCGCGGGCCAACGGCCGGCCGCTCGGTCCGCTGCACGGCATTCCCATCGGCGTGAAGGATATTTTCGACACCGGCGACATGCCGACCGAGGACGGCACCGTGCTGCATGCGGGCCGCCGGCCGCATCGCGATTGTACGGCGGTCGCGTTGTTGCGTCAGGCCGGCGCGGTGATCATGGGCAAGACGGTGACCACCGAACTGGCGCTGTTTACGCCCGGCAAGACCCGCAACCCGCACGACCCCGAGCGCACGCCCGGCGGTTCCTCGAGCGGTTCGGCGGCCGCGGTCGCGTCCGGCATGGTGCCGCTGGCGATCGGCTCGCAGACCAACGGCTCGGTCATCCGCCCGGCGTCGTTTTGCGGCGTGGTCGGCTACAAGCCGACGCACGGCCTGATCTCGCGCCGCGGCGTGCTGCCGATCTCGCGCACCCTCGATCATGTCGGTGTATTCGCCGGCAGCGTCGCCGACGCCGCCCTGCTGGCCGAGGTGATGATGGCCTTTGACGCGGGCGACGCCGACATGCAGCCGCAGGCGCGCGCCGAGCTCAGCCGCATGGCGGCCGCGGAACCGCCGCTGCCGCCGAAATTGGCCTTCGCCAAGACGCCGGTCTGGGACTTCGCCGAAGCGGATACCCAGGAAGCCTTCGCCGAGCTGGTGGACATGCTCGGCGACAATATTGCCGAAGTGGAGCTGCCGTCGGTGTTCGATAATGCCGTGGACCTGCATCGGACCATCCAGGATGCCGAGCTTGCGGTGAACTACGCGCCGGAATACGAGCAGGGGCGCGACAAGCTCAGCCCGCGGCTGTGCCAGATCATCGAGCACGGACAACAGGTGCCGGCGGGGGACTACATTCGCGCGCTGGCGCGCATTCCCCTGCTCAACCTCAGTCTCGACGACATCTTCAATCGCTATGACGCGATCTTGACGCCGGCGGCGCCGGGCGAAGCCCCGCGCGATCTCACCGTCACCGGCAGCCCGGTCTTCTGCACCGCCTGGTCGCTCTTGGGTACGCCGGCCGTATCGCTGCCGCTGCTGCGCGGCGCCAACGGCATGCCGATCGGCGTGCAGCTCGTCGGTCTGCGCGGCAATGACGGCCGGCTGTTGCGCACCGCGCGCTGGTTGTCCGAGCTTGTCGAGGCGGAGGCCTAGTCCGGCCGCGCCGCATATGCGGGAAAGACGACGCGTTCAGCCGCCCTACTGCGAGCCGTCGCGTTCTCCGCGAATGCGCGCGATCGTGCGGTCGTTGCGTATATCGTCATAGAACGAATAGAGCATCAAAGCGAGGCAACACACGACGATGATGGTCAGCGGAGGCTGATCCACCTTGTAGGCGAAAAAGCCGACGAAGATGATGGCGCCGGCGGCCCCGAAGATACTGGCAATGATATTGATCACGGCTTCCCTCCGGTTCCCGTCCAGCTGGCAGATTGGCCGAAGTAAAGCACGGCGCAGCGCCGGCAGCAATGCGGCCGCGGGCGGGCGTTTTCGCCCACACATGGCCTCTGCAAGCGGGGCTTCAGCGCACCCCGTGACGACGGCAACGGTTATTCGAGGTATTTCCTGAAGAAGGGGATGGTGCGGCTCCAGGCGAGCTCG
>Ga0315550_1003112_pt1 | contig 10070 bp, 8 predicted proteins | sample SalMarSW160190MG_2_FD_203100 | JGI IMG/M metagenome (GOLD analysis project Ga0315550, IMG submission 203100) | Salt marsh sediment microbial communities from the Plum Island Ecosystem LTER, Massachusetts, United States - Salt Marsh Sediment SW1601-90 ... | reverse complement strand
GCCCTACTTCCTACGTTGCTCCTGTTAATCACTGGGTCGGCGGTTCGAGTCCGTCCCGGGGAGCCATTTCATCCTTTATCTGCAAGACCATCGACCCGCACTCTCTTTGCCTTGAATGCATATTGTCGTAACTGATTGGGTTAATTCCGCTCCCTCGTTTCATTGAACCGGTCGGCAAAATCACCGACACTCTCCCCATGCTGGAGCTGGCAGGCATCTCCAAACGTTACGGCGGCGCGCAGGCGCTGGCACCCGCCGATCTGTCCGTGGCCGAGGCCCGGACTACCGTGCTCATCGGGCCGAGCGGCTGCGGCAAGTCCACGCTGCTGCGCCTGATCGCCGGGCTGATCCGGCCCGACAGCGGCACGATTACCGTGGAAGGCGTGCCGCTCGCACCCGGGAACCTCATGGCCCTGCGCCACCGCATGGGCTACGTCATCCAGGAAGGCGGGCTGTTCCCGCATTTGACCGTGCAGCGCAACGTCACCCTCATGGCGCATTACCTCGGTTGGGACGCAACCCGGATCAGGGACCGCCTGCACGAGCTCGCCGGCCTGGTGCAGCTGCCGCCGGACATGCTCAACCGCTACCCGGCCGAGCTCTCCGGCGGCCAGCGCCAGCGCGCCAGCCTGATGCGCGCGCTCATGCTGGACCCGCGCTTGCTGTTGCTGGATGAGCCACTGGGTGCCCTCGATCCCATGATCCGTTACGAGCTGCAACAGGAATTGCGCGCCATCTTCGAGAAACTGGGCAAGACCGTGATCATGGTCACGCACGATATCGCCGAGGCCGCGTTCTTCGGTCATACCCTCGTGCTCATGCGTGACGGGCGCATCGTGCAGCAAGGCAGCATCCGGGAGCTGGCGCGCTCGCCTGCGGAGCCCTTCGTCGAGCAGTTCATCACCGCCCAGCGCGGACCCATGCAGCAGCTCAACGAGGCCTTGTCGTGAAAACGTTCAAGCTCCTGCTCGCGCTTGCGCTGCTGGGGCTGGCGGCGCCGGCCGCCGCCGCGCCAAACGCCGAACCCGTGACCATCCGGGTCGGCTCCAAGACCTTCACCGAATCGGTCATCCTCGGGGAAATGCTCAAGCATCTCGCGACCGCGGCCGGTCACCGTGCCTATCACCGGCGCGAGCTCGGCGGCACACGCGTGCTCTGGGACGCGCTGCTGGGCGGCGAGATCGACGCCTATCCGGAGTACACCGGCACCCTGATGCAGGAAATCCTGGTGAACGAGGGCTTACGCACCGAGGATGGATTGCGGCGCGCGCTGGCCAAACGCGGGCTGCGCATGACGCGGCCGCTGGGCTTCAACAATACCTACGCGATCGGCGTCAAAGCCGGACTGGCCGACCGGCTGCATCTCCGTAGCATCTCCGACCTCAGGAAATATCCCGATCTGCAATTGGGCTTCAGCAACGAGTTCATGGACCGCGCCGACGGCTGGCCGGGACTCAAGCGCCGCTACCACCTGCCGCAAACGGCGCGCGGCCTGGATCACGACCTGGCCTACCGTGGTATCCAGTCAGGCAAGCTGGACGTGATCGATCTCTACGCCACCGACGCCGAAATCGCGTATTACAAGCTGCGCACGCTGCAGGACGACCTGCATTACTTTCCCGCCTACAACGCCGTGATCCTGTACCGCGCCGATCTCGAGCAGCGCGCGCCGGACGTGGTCGCCATGTTCAAGCGCCTGGAAGGCAAGATCGACGCGTCGGCCATGATCGCCATGAACGCACGGGTGAAACTGGACGGCGAGCCGGAGACGGTGGTGGCCGCGGATTTTCTGGGCAAGACTTTGGACATCCACACGGAAACCCGGATACAGACTGCGTGGCAGCGCTTCCGGCATAACACGCGCGATCACATGGTGCTGGTGGCGATATCGCTCTCGGCCGCGATCCTGTTCGCCATCCCGCTGGGCATCGCGGCCGCGCGGCTGCCGCGTTTCGGGCAGATCATTCTCGCCGTCGTGGGCATCATCCAGACCATTCCCTCGCTGGCGCTGTTCGTGTTCATGATCCCGCTGCTCGGCATCGGCGGACCGCCGGCGGTAGTGGCGCTGTTTCTCTACAGCCTGCTGCCGATCGTGCGCAACACCCACGCCGGCCTGAACGACATCCCGCTCGCGGTGCGCGAATCGGCCGAGGCCCTGGGGCTGCCGCGCGGCGCGCAGCTGCGGCTGATCGAATTGCCGCTGAGCGCCCGCGCCATCCTCGCCGGCATCAAGACCTCGGCGGTCATCAACGTGGGCACGGCCACGCTGGCGGCGCTCATCGGCGCCGGCGGTTACGGCCAACCGATCCTGACCGGCATCCGGCTCGACGATATTGGTCTTATTCTGCAGGGCGCGGTGCCGGCGGCGGTGCTGGCGCTGCTGGTGCAGGGGCTGTTCGAACTGGTGGAACGCGGGATGCTGCCGAAGGGATTACGCCTGGCGACAGCACCAAAGGTCTAGCGTAACTTCGAAACAGGATTCGTCACACCGACGAAAGCCGGTGTCCAGTGTGAAAACGGGGGTCAGATCAAAGTTTTCGCTGATATTCAGAAAAATTTTCTCTCTGAGCCCGGTTTTGCTCAAAAGTCTGACAATCGTGTGATTAGCAATGGAAATATGCCGAGGAGCAAAATAACGCCGCTTATTAATTCACCCATTACCAAACACTTTGCCGCCTCGCCTATTGGGACATAATCACCAAATCCGACGGTAGTGATGGTGACAAAACTAAAGTACACCGCATCCAATGGTCCCGTGACGCACTGAGATAGATGTGCCCCAAGATAGAGACCTGCAAATCCTGAAATGAGAGCAGTAAAAAGAAAAATTACGACAAACACTCCGGCTGTTCTGCTTGGGAACAGTCGTTTCAGACAGACGCAATTCTTTTTTGCTCTTGCTTTTAAGTCGGCGCGAATTGCCGCGAACAACAAGACAAGGAACAAGTAACCATCCGTGATAATGATCGTGGGCCATGCTAGATAGGTGGCGTGCTTGAAAACAGATGCCAAACCCATACCAGCCAGAATTAATGCAACTACGAAGATTGTTAAACTAACTTGCCAATCGTATTTTTTTGCCATCGTATCCCCACAGCTTGGATCAAGCCAGCGCGGACGCCCCGGCACGCGCAATCTGGCCGTCTTCCGACGGCTTGACGCCGCTGACGCCGATGGCGCCGACGATCTGATCTTTCCACGTTAGCGGCACGCCGCCTTCCGAGGCCACGACGCCGGCGAGATTGAGCACGCGCTGCTGTCCGCTCGCCAGCATTTCCTCCCAGACCTTGGTGGGTCGCTTGAACGCGATCGCCGCCCGGGCCTTCTGGATGGCGATCTCGACGCTGGCGAACTGGGCGTTGTCGAGGCGTTCCAGGCACAGAAGATTGCCGCCGTCATCGACCACCGCGATGACCACCGGCCAGGCATTTTCAAGCGCCTCGGCCTCCGCGGCGGCAACGATCTTCTTGGCGGCGGCCAGCGTCAACGCCGGTTTTTCAGTCAATAGATTATTGTTCGACATGCGTCCCCTCCTCCGTTGATCCGGACTGAAGAATAAGATACCGGGAAGACATTCTTATGCAACTGTTATTAACTCGCTGAGCGGAAATGCCGGGCTTTGCCAAGCCGCCGGATTCCGCATAATCTTCCCTGCGCCATGTTCGTCCTCCGACTCTTCGGCATCGTTGCGCCGGTCTTCGCTATCGTCGCGGTAGGCTATCTCTACGGCCGCTGGCGCCGGCCGGACATGACGGCGGCGAACCAGATCAACATGACGGTCCTGCTGCCGGCGCTGCTGTTTCACGTCCTCTCCAGCAAGGATTTCCATATCGGCGCGTACGGGCCGCTGGCCCTCGGCGGCATCGCGGTGATACTGGGCTCGGGCCTGCTGGCGCTGCCGATCGCGAAACTCGCGCGCTTGCCGCTCAAGACTTTCGTGCCCCCGATGATGTTCTGCAACAGCGGCAACATCGGCCTGCCGCTCGCCGTGTTCGCCTTCGGGGAACAGGCGTTGCCCGCGGCGGTGGTGCTGTTCCTGGTGGAAAACGGGCTGCATTTCACCCTGGGCATCTACCTCATGGACCACCGCGCACCCTTGCGCGACGTATTCATGCAGCCCATCGTCATCGCCACGCTCATTGGTATCGCCTTCGGAGTCTTCAAGTGGTCCGTGCCGAAGCCGCTGGCCATTGCAGTCGACATGCTCGGGCAGGCGTCGATACCGCTGCTGCTGTTTTCCCTGGGCACGCGCCTCACCGAAATCGACTTCGGACACTGGAGGGTCGGTGTATTGGGCGCCGTGGCCAGCCCTCTGACCGGCGTGCTGATGGTGCTCCTGGTGCGGCCGTTTCTGGATCTGACGCCGTTGCAGCACAGCCTGCTGTTCGTGTTCGGCGCTCTGCCGCCGGCGGTCTTGAATTACCTCGTCGCCGAACGCTACCGGCAGGAACCGGCCAAGGTCGCCTCGATCGTCATGCTCGGCAATCTCGCGGCCTTCATCTCCCTGCCGATCGCATTGGCGTTCGTGTTATGACTTTCAAACAAAAATTAGAATTGGCCACGGAGTACACAGAGGTCACAGAGTAAAACCGCTTCTCTACCGGTCTCTGGGTGATCCGTGATCTCTGTAACTGATTTATTAACAAGCAAGCCGGATAGAGCGCGGCACAATCCAGGGAAGATGAATCCAACAAGAGCTAAAAACTGGCCACAGTGCAATAATTGTTTATTTATCCATCTCTGTGTGCTCTGTGATCTCTGTGGCTAAAATAAATATCAGCTTTCTTCATACGACAGAAGATAAATCCGCGGCCGTCGCCGTTCTTCGGCCGATGCGTCGATGTCGCGCCAGATGAAGCGGCGTCCACGATTGAGGAGTCTTGAACACGAAGTTGTAGCGCGCCACGTGATAGCTGGGGTCGAAGCCGTAAAAATTCAGCTTCAGGCGCTCCAGCTCCCCGGCGCGGTATGCCGCCAGCGGCTTGCTGGCTTCGTCGCGCGCGCGTTGGCGGCGTTTCGCTTCAAGTCGCAACTCAAGGGAGGGATCCTGCGCCAGCGCCTCGGCGGCTGACTCCACCTGCGAAACGAAAGCGCCAGCGTTTCCGCCGAAACAGTCGTCGATAAGGCCGATGCGCCGTGCCGCGGCCGCGCCGAGCGGCAGGCGGTTTTCCATGAGCTCGCGCCCATGATCCGCGCCGATGCGATTCGGCAACAGGTAGGTCCAGTACTCGGAGCCGTAGAGATTGCCCATGTTCTTGTAGTGCGGATTGAGCACCACGCCCTGGCGGGCCCAGATCCGGTCGGCCGCCAGCGCCAGGAACACCCCGCCCGCGCCTGCGTTGCCGCGCAGGGCGGAAACCGTCAGCTGCGTTTCCGTGGTAATGACGGCATGCGCCAGATCGTCCATGGCATTGATGTTGCGCCAGGACTCGTCCGCGGGACTGTCGGCCGCCTCGATGCTGTTGAGATGAATTCCGTTGGACCAGAAATCCGCCCCGCCCATGAGGACGATCACGCGCGTCGGGCGTTCGCGGACCTGGTTATAGGCGGCAAGCAGGCGTTCGCATTGGTCGGTGCTCATGGCGCCGTTATAAAAGTCGAAGTGCAGATACCCCACGCCGTTTTTTTCCTCGTACCGGATTTCCCGGTAGCTGCGGCGGTTCGCGGGTATTTGCGGCGGCGGCAATTCTTCTGGCACATCACGCAACCGGTCTTGCAGCACGCGTGTGGCGGGCAATTTTAAAGTTTTCTCGCCGGGAATGATTTTTTTCAGGTGGCCGATCCACACCGCCCCGTCGCGGGTGGCGCGGCAGATGGCGCCGTGGCGTCGCGCGATGATCTCGCCCGGCGCGCCGCGCAAACTGTCTTCCTCGCAGGCGTCGTAGAGACGATAAATATCGCCGAGGAGTTCATCCTCGACGCCGGGGAAGCCGTCGGCGGAACGGATTTTGCGCAATACGGTCCGGGTATCATCCGTGGCCCAGTCGATACGGCGTTCCGCCTGCTTCATCAGCGGACGCCACCGCCCATGCGCGCCGGCGGGCCACCCTTCCGGCGCCGGGGGAACGAAGCCGCCCGCCCGATGCTTCTCCATCGCCTGTAACACCGCCGCGACCGCGGCCTCGGTGACTTCGTTGCGGTACAGGCTGCTCTTGCGCGTCTCCCGCATGGGAAAATTCACCGCGGCCCAGACCGGTCCGGCATCCATCTCGCCGTTGGCCTGCAACACCGTCACGCCCCATTCCGGTTCGCCGTTCAGGATGGCCCAGTCGAGCGCCGACGGCCCGCGATCGCCGACGATGCCGGGGTGCACCACCAGGCATAAATGCCGGCGCCAGATCTCCTCCGGGATCGGCCGCCGCAAATACGGCGCGACGATCAGTTCGGGCCGGAAAAGCCGGACGGCTTCGAGGGTGACGGTATCGTTGATATCGAACTCGATGGACAGCTCGTGCCCACGTTCCGTGAGCTCGACATACAGGCGTTGCGCCAGGCTGTTGAAACTGTGGGTGAGAAAAAGAACGCGCATGCCTCAACCGCCCGCCGCGGCATCCGTTGCGCCGATTTCGTCGGTCGCCTGCGTGATGTCATCCGGGGTTCCATGGCGGCGATACTTGTAATAAGCCGCGCACGCGCCTTCCGACGACACCATGCACGAACCGATCGGATTGCGCGGCGTGCACACGTTGCCGAATATCCTGCAATCGGTGGGTTTCTTCACGCCGCGCAGGATCGCGCCGCATTCGCAGGCCTTGTTCTCGTGCGCCGGCTGCTGCACCAGCGGAAAGCGGGCTTCGGCGTCGAAGGCGGCGTATTTCTTCTTGATGCGCAGACCGCTGTAGGGGACGACGCCCAGGCCGCGCCACTCGAACGAGCGCCGCAGCTCGAACACCTCCGCCACCAGGGCCTGCGCCTTGAGGTTCCCGTGATGCGTGACGCCGCGGGTAAACTGGTTCTCCACCTCCGCACGACCCTCGTTAAGCTGGCGCACCAGCATGCGCACCGCCTGCAACACGTCGAGCGGCTCGAAACCGGCGATCACCACCGGGCGCTGATACTCCTGCGCGAAAAAATCATAGGGACGACTGCCGATGATGGTGCTCACGTGCGACGGTCCGATGAAGCCGTCCACGCGCACGGTACCGAGCTTGCGCACGTCGGGCGAGTCGAGAATGCTCTGGATGGCCGAGGGCGTGAGCACGTGGTTGCAGAACACGCTGAAATTCCTGAGCCCCAGCTGTTCCGCCTGCCGGATCGCGACCGCGGTCGGCGGTGTGGTGGTCTCGAAGCCGATGGCGAAAAAGACGACTTCTTTATCGGGGTTGTCTTGCGCGATGCCAATGGCCTCGGCGCAGGAATAGACCATGCGGATGTCGCGCCCCTGCGCGCGTGATTTCAGCAGGCTGCGCTTGCGCGAGCCGGGCACGCGCAGCATGTCGCCGTAGCTGCACAGAATCGTATCGGGGTTGTCGGCGAGCGCGACCGCCATGTCGAGGCGGCCGATGGGCAGGACGCACACCGGACAGCCGGGCCCGTGCACCAGGTGCACGTTCGGCGGAAGCAGGTCCTGGACGCCGTAACGGAAAATGGCATGCGTGTGACCGCCGCAAAATTCCATCAGGCTGTAATCGCGCCCGGGATCGACCTCGGTGGCGAGAGCGGATGCGAGCGCCGAAGCGACCCGTTTGTCGCGAAATTCACTGATGTACTTCATTCAGGCCTTGATCCTGGTGGCGCGCGATCTCGGCGAAGAGTTCGAGTGTTTTCTCGGCCTCCTCCGCGTCGAGGCGCGTGATCGCGAACCCCACGTGCACGATCACGTAATCGCCGACGGCCACATTCTCTACCAGCAGCAGCGATATCCGGTTACGCACGCCGCCGACTTCCACCAGCGCCTGGTCATGCTCGAGCAGCTCGACCACTTTCGCCGGAATCGCTAGGCACATGCACCTTCTCCTTTTCCTGGCACGAACATCCCCGCGCGCCGCAGGGAGAATACTAAGCCACATCCGCACCGCCCCTCAACGTCCGCATACGTTCCGACGTCAGTGTCACGACGGTTACGGGATTTTCAGAATTACCTATAACTGAGAGGGGAACACAGGCAGAAAATTCCCACTTTGATGGAAATCAACTTATCCCGCCCGCCCTGGGGTTTTTACACTCAGCCGGGGAAATCGGCGGGCGGAGGACTCGTTTTCTCCTGGGAAGCGGGATGATTGCGCTGGCTGAACGGCTCGGCGATATAGTGCGTCACCCGCGGTGGCGCGGCGCCGACATGAAACGACTTGGCCTTGTCGAGCACCGCGAGATCGGCCACCGTGACGCGTTCATGCTGGCGCATATGTTCGACCCACGACTCCACCACGAAGCTCTCGGTGTAACGGGCGGGATCGGATACATCGCGCATCAGCTCCCAGCGGATGGCGCCGTCACGGCGGCGTATGCGGCGGACCCGGCGCATGGCGCGCGCAAAATCACTCCACCGCGCGGGATCGATGCGGTATTCCACCGTCACCACGACGGGGCCCTGTTGCGGCTCCGGCTCCGGGGTCGCGACCGGCATCGGCCAGTGAACCGTGGGCGACAGATCGAGATCCTCGCCGCTGCGCAGCCGGTAGCGCCAGGTCACGGCGGCGCCCGCGATAATGCCGCCCGAAGCGAGCGTCAGCGCCATTGGCAGGCCGGACAGTTCCGCGACATAACCCCACAGGACGCTGCCGAACGCCATGCCGCCGAAAAACACCAGGATGGACACCGCCATCGCCCTGCCCCGCACCCAGCCCGGCACGAGCGTCTGCAAGCTCGAATTGAAAGTAGAGAGCAGCATGAGCCAGGCCGCGCCGGCGGCGACCATGAACAAATCAGTCGCGCCGGGATGGTGCGCCCAGGCGAGCAGCAGCAGGGCCAGGGCAAACACCAGGCTGGCGCCCCGGACCAGGCTGTTCACCGAGAAACGTGCGCGCAGGCGCGGCAGGAAACCCGCGCCGGCGACCGCACCGACGCCGAAAAAACCCAGCAGGATGCCATAACCGGCCGGTCCGCGCCCCAGCTCGAAACGCGCCAGCGACGGCAGTAATGCCCACAACGCGCTGCCGAATACGATGAACACGCTCGAACGCAGGAGCAGCACCCGGACCGCGGGTGCATGGCGCACGTAACGCAGGCCGGCACGCATCGCACCGATGATCCGTTCCGCCGGCAGCACGCTTTCACTGCGCTGCCGGCGCCAGCCGTAGAGCACGAGCACCACGCCGCAGAAAGAAGCGGCATTCAACAGGAATGTCCAGGCGGGGCCGGTGGCGGCGATCAGCAGTCCACCGATCGCCGGACCGACCGAGCGCGCCAGGTTGATGCTGATGCTGTTGAGCGACACGGCGTTGGCCACCTGATCGCGCGCGACAAGTTCGGGGATGATCGCCTGCCATGCGGGCGCATTCAGTGCCGTGCCCAGACCGAGCGCAAACGTCACGCCGAGCAGTATCCAGGGCGTCGTGACGCCGGCGAGCGTCAGCACGCCCAGCGTCACGGCGGACAACAGCATCCAGGCCTGGGTGATCAGCAGCAACACGCGCCGGTCCACGACGTCCGCCAGCGCGCCGGCCGGAAGCGCGAGCAGAAACATGGGCAGGCTGGAGGCGGTCCGCACCAGCGCGACCATCCCCGGAGACGGCGCCAGCGATGTCATGAGCCAGGCCGCGCCCACGTCCTGCATCCAGGTGCCCACGTTCGAAGCGAGCGTGGCGATCCACAGGGCGCGGTAAACCGGCACACGCAGGGGCGCTAGAATCGAGGGTTTGCCCGGCGATTGTTTTTCAGGCGCGCTCATCCACGCCGTTTTCGAAAAAGTCTTTCATCATTGGCCACGAACGCCACTCCCGCCCCGAGAACCGCGCCGGCAACGACATCGCTGAGAAAATGATAGTTCGTGGCGATGAGCGCCAGCGCCAACAGAACCAGCAAGACCGTCATGACCCGGCGGTAACGGGGATAGTAATGCATCAGCGTGGACGTCAGCGCGGTAAAGACCGTCATGTGTCCGGAGGGGAAACAACCGTATCCTTGATCCG
>Ga0315550_1003110_pt1 | contig 10071 bp, 11 predicted proteins | sample SalMarSW160190MG_2_FD_203100 | JGI IMG/M metagenome (GOLD analysis project Ga0315550, IMG submission 203100) | Salt marsh sediment microbial communities from the Plum Island Ecosystem LTER, Massachusetts, United States - Salt Marsh Sediment SW1601-90 ... | reverse complement strand
AATCAAGTCGAAGAGGGATTCCCGTTTCCTGGAGTCTAATTCCTTGCTATCCCGAACCAGCCCAAACCATGGCAGATTGGCTGTATGGGGCAGGATAACGGCGCCGGCCACAACCGGGCCGGCGAGAGCCCCCCGCCCGACTTCGTCGATGCCAGCGATAAGCTCATAACCCTGCGATTTAAGCTTATCTTCCTCATCAAAATTTGGAAACTGAGACATATCTCTCTCAAAGTCAAAAGTTAAAAATCAAAATGACAACTTAAAACGCAACAATGTAGTGCGAGGCTTTAGCCTCGTGCCAGGACAAGACCGCACGACCTTAAAAGGTCGCACTACAATCTTGTTTGGAACTCGACCAATGGGATTGCCGCGTACCTTCCAGGTGCTCGCATCTGTCATCTTGCACATTACATTTTACATTTTGCACTTTTATTTTTGCATTTGCTATATAATCCCGCCCCCCAGTACCTCGTCCATATTATAAAACACAATGGCCTGCCCCGGGGTTACCGCCTTCTGTGGCTTAGCGAAATACACATCCACGGAGGCATTCCTGAAAAATAAGGTAGCTGCAGCTTCTTTTGACTTATAGCGTACCTTAGCCTGGGCGGTAATGGGCTCCCGCGGTATTTTCCCTGATATCCAGTGCAGTTTTTGGGCGGCGAGCTTCTGGCTGTAGAGCTCTTTCTCGGGGCCGAGCACAATTCTATTGTTTTCAGGCTCTATCTTTATGACGTAGAGTGGCTTTCCAGCACTCAATACTTGAGTGCTGGATAATCCCAGGCCATGCCTCTGCCCGATGGTATAAAAGGCTATTCCACGATGCTGACCTAATTTCTTTCCCCGGGTGTCTATAATATCGCCAGGCTGGGTGGGAAATCTCTGGCTGAGAAAGGCGCCATAGTTCCTCTGAGAAATGAAGCAGATGTCCTGGCTGGACTTGGCTGCCGCCGGCAGTCCCGCCTGCTTTGACATCTGTTTAACCTCGTCTTTACTGTGCTCGCCTAAAGGGAACAGGATATGCCCGAGCTTTTCCTGGGTTAGAGTATAAAGAAAATAAGACTGGTCTCCACGGGTGTCGGCTGCTTTAAGCAGGCGATGCCCGTCCCTGGAATGCTCTACCCTGGCATAATGGCCTGTAGCCAGATAGTCGGCGCCCAGGGAGAGTGCTTCATCGAGGAGGAGGCCGAACTTTATGTGCTGGTTGCAGGCAACGCAGGGATTGGGAGTCCGCCCTTGTTGGTATTCCTGACAGAAATAGTCAACTACAGAGAACTCGAATTCCTTTTGCAGGTCAACCTGATGGTAGGGAATGTCTAAGATGCGGCAGATAGTCTCCGCCCGATGTGTCTGGTATTCGGAGCGGAGAGAATCCCGGAGGCGCATATGTATGCCTATTACTTCATAGGCGGCTTCTTTGAGCAACAAAGCAGCGGCGGAGGAATCCACCCCTCCGCTCAATGCCACGGCGACTCTTCTTTTGGACATAGGTGCTGTATAAGTATATCGTACAACATGAAGGGTGACGAGATTGCTTCGTCGCTGGCCTCTTCGCTTCGCTCAGAGCTTCGGCTTACCCTCGCAATGACGGGTGGGAGGGCAATAACCGGCTCACCCTGTCCCAGATAATCCCGGCAACTTTCGCTTTAGGTAGAGAGGCATCTATTACCAACCAGCGGTCGGGCTCGGCGGCGGCCATCTTGAGGTATCCCTCCCTCACCCGCCGGTGGAACGATAAATCCTCTAGCTCAAAGCGGTCTTTCAAGCTTTGCTTTCGTGCTAATCCCTGCTCAGGTGAAATATCCAGGAGGATTATGAGGTTGGGATTGAGATTCCCTGTTGCCATATTGTTGACCATATTTATGGCAGTAAAATCAAGTCCCCGCCCATAGCCCTGATAGACCATGGTGGAGTGAGTGAAGCGGTCGCAAAGAACCACTTTACCTTCTTCTAAGGCGGGACGAATTAGCTCAGCCACCAGTTGGGCACGGGAAGCAGCCACGAGAAACAGCTCAGCTTGGGGCGAAATAGAGGAATCCCGTTTCCTCTTAAGCGCTTTTCTTAATTCGTTACCCAGAGCCGTGCCTCCAGGCTCATGGGTTAATACCACGGGGATGTTTTGCTGCTCAATTTTCTTCAGCAAGAGCCTGGATTGGGTGCTCTTGCCGCAGCCTTCGCCACCTTCAAAGGTGATGAACAGTCCCAAGGATTACCTCGACTTCCTCTTGCCGCCAGGTTCCAGTCTCCGGTCGCTGGAGTTGAAACCTCGGCGCCCGGCTAAGATACGCTGTAGATTATGAACATAGGTATATTGAGTGTCACGGGGATAGAGGGAATCCAGGCATTGCTTCATTTGAGCGGCATTGTTGCTTTTGAGGACATAAATCGGTATACCCAGTGCTTCGGCATCCCGTATCTTCTGCGGCTTGCGGCGGTAGTAACTTCGTGTAGTGAGGAAAATATCAGCTTGCTTAAGGTCAGCGACGATTTTCAGCTCTTTTCGCCCTTCTCTGGCAATTTGTTCCAGTCGAGACCGGTTAGCGCCGAAGAGGTAGAACCGCAGCGTTTTTTCCGGCTGCTTCTCTTCCTTGCTTTCCCATATAATAGGGGAGGTTATCGCCTCCTTCTTTACCTCACCATCTTCATCCATCCAGCGCACTTCGGCCTTGGGAGGTCGCCCGTGTAAGAGAGCATCAACGGCCTCGGTCACGTCAGGATGTACGGTTACCTTGTAGTAATCGACAATTTCCACCACCATATCAAAGGTAGGCGGAGACTTGCGCTCCAGGATAGATTTTTGCGTATGCCGTCGCCTGGCTTCTTCATCTCCCAGGGTAACCGTCTGGATGCCGCCGATAAGGTCAGACAAAGTAGGATTCATTATCAGGTTTTCCAGAGTGTTGCCATGTGCCGTGCCCACCAACTGCACTCCGCGTTCAGCGATGGTTCGGGCTGCCTGGGCTTCGAGTTCAGTGCCTATCTCGTCGATAATGATGACCTCGGGCATGTGATTTTCCACTGCTTCAATCATTACCGCATGTTGTTCAGCGGGAGCGGCTACCTGCATTCGCCGGGCATGCCCGATGGCGGGATGAGGAATGTCTCCATCCCCGGCAATTTCATTGGAAGTGTCAATCACGATAACGCGTTTTTTGAAGTCATCAGCCAGCACTCGAGCCACCTCCCGCAACATAGTGGTCTTGCCTATACCGGGCCGTCCCAGAAGCAGGACGTTGTTGCCTGATTCGATAAGGTCTTGAATCATCCCTACGGTGCCGAACACAGCTCTGCCCACACGGCAGGTCAAGCCGATTATGTAGCCATTTCTATTGCGTATGGCTGAGATGCGGTGAAGGGTGTGGTTGATGCCGGCGCGATTATCCCCGGTGAACTCGCCAATGCGTGATACCACATAATCAATATCAGGCTGGCTCACCTCCCTGGAGTTAAGGACCAGCTCCCTGTGGGGAAAGCGGGCTTCGGGAAGACGCCCTAAGTCTAAGATTACCTCCAACAGTTCGCTATGGTCGGGCTGCTGGTAGAGCGGCTCACGGGTATGGAGTGGCAGGATATCAAGCAGTGCGTCTAAATCGTCAGTAACTACCCTTCGCATTCTGTGAAATACCTGTCTTCACCTCACCAACCCCTGGGGGACAGCAACTCTTGCTGTGGTATAGCTTTTATGTCCAGACCGGGCATGGCGGCTCCCAAACCTTTGGACACCTCAGCGACGATAGCAGGGTCCTGGTAATGTGTGGTAGCTTTAACGATGGCCTGCGCCCTGGTCGCGGGGTCGCTGGACTTAAAAATCCCCGAGCCCACAAACACTCCTTCGGCCCCCAGTTGCATCATCAAAGCGGCATCGGCTGGTGTCGCTACACCACCGGCGGCAAAGTTCACAACAGGTAACTTCCTCGTTTTATGCACTTCCATTACCAATTCCAGAGGAGCACTCAGGGCTTTCGCCTCAGCTACTAATTCCTCCTCGGGTAAAGCCTGAAGTCTGCGAATCCCGTCCTGGACTGCCCGCATGTGCCTGACAGCTTCAACTATGTTGCCTGTCCCCGCCTCACCCTTGGTACGAATCATCGCCGCCCCTTCGGCAATACGACGTAATGCTTCGCCCAGGTCACGGCAGCCGCAGACAAAAGGAACCTTAAAATCATGCTTCCAAACATGATGGCTTTCGTCGGCGGGAGTAAGCACCTCGGACTCGTCGATAAAATCAACGCCCAATGCTTCCAGTACCTGGGCCTCGGCAAAGTGACCGATACGGCATTTAGCCATTACGGGAATGCTCACTGCTGCCATTATAGCCTTAATTACAGCGGGGTCGGCCATGCGAGCCACTCCGCCGTCGGCACGGATATCTGCCGGCACCCGTTCCAGTGCCATGACAGCGCAGGCACCGGCTTCCTCGGCAATTTTAGCCTGCTCCGGCGTGACCACGTCCATAATCACCCCGCCCTTCAGCGTCTGGGCAAGGCCTGTCTTAACTCTCCAACTACCCTTTTCCATCAATTTCCATTATAACGCTATGCCAGTCAAATCACAAATGGCAAATGAGGGCGCTTAGGATGACACTCCATCTTGTCGTTGCGAGGAGTCCCGATTCATCGGGGCGACGAAGCAATCTCGGAGGGGCTTCTAGAGAATGAGATTGCCGCGCTTCGCTCGCAATGACAAGAAGGGACGGTCATTTTTCGAGGCGTGAAGGAATCCCTTCCTTCACGATTTGAAATCCGTCGGGGTGGGGCTTGTCCCCACCCTATCCACATTACCCTCAAATCGAATAGGGTCGAGGAGTCGACTCCTCGACCCTATCTTTTTGCCTCTACAGTAACAATCCCGGTGTGACTAACCTACTGCACAATCACTGTTAAGATTAGTGGAGTGCCCGTGGCTTTGTCATTTGCAGAGTTTACATCTGTATCATCCACCAGTGCAAGCTCGGCTTCGGGAACCAGTTGGAACGTGTATTGCACCGGCCCCGGGATCGGCGGTAGGATAAGCTCGAATAGGACACACGGATGCAGCTCCGGCACATATTCATCAACCCAGATACCGAACCAGTTGATTGACTTTTCGTATTCAATTTCCTTCACCAGCTGCCAGATTGTTTCTACATCCAGTTGCGTCTCAATCCCAAACGGGATATCACGCATCTGGCCCTCATCGATAGGGCCCCCATTGAAGCTAGGTACCTGGGACTTTTTCACTGGAGGAAGCCCCTGCCCCTCAACAATCGTCTTGTTCAGCGCGCAGTCGTCGTTAACAACATAGATCTGAACTCCACCAGGTCCTCCGGTTTGAGTAATCCAGAGTTTAGACGTCTCATTTACCGTGACATTGTATTCTTCGCACCCGTTCACCCACTGTTTGAAGTGGACATCGATAATCTGACACGGGAACACCTCCGCATACCAGTTCCCCTCGTAGAATTCCGCATACTGGTACTCTTCAATGGGCTTCGTGTCTATGGTCCAGGTTAACCACTCAATGGCGGCATCCTGGTCCAGCTCGAAGTTTAAAGTAAAGGTAATCGTGCCATCCGCGGCCAGAGTCTGAGTTGGGTCGGATGTGATATCAAGCAGGTATGCCCCCGCGGGACCGCCGGAGACATCCTCGCAGGTCCATTCACCGGCCGTTACATTAAAGCTGCTAGTAACATTAGTACCGGTTACGGCTGACCCCGATGCTGGTGTTAACGTATAGTCCACATCTCCTTCCCAGGCTTCGTCGCAAAGGGTAGCTTTAACCTCAATAGTACCTTGCTCTCCTCCGTCCTCAGTACAACCCGGGACCAAAACCGCAATTAAAGCAACTAAAACAACTACACTTAAACAAATAGAAAAAATTTTCCTCTTCACTTTCACCTCCTTTTGAAATAATTTAGCTTTCTAAAATCTTAGTTGAGATATTATTGACATTCTGATACCCCTTCACCTCCTTCCTCCTTTTGGAATAGCTTAGTTTTCTGAAATCCTAGTTAATACTATCGATATTCTCGTACCCCTTCACCTCCTTTTGGGATAGTTAAGTGAATAATATCAATGTGGCACTACCCCATTTTATTTTAATATACCCCACCCCTGTATTGTCAAGGTTTTTTCTGGCTAAGTATAATCGTGGTTGATTTCACGAGATTTTGCTCCTTGTGGGTAAGGTAGCCTTCTTTAGACACATCTCTATTTATATCACTAAAATGTTAAGTTAATGTTAACTAGAAGGCCGATCTCACTGTAAAACAAAGGGAAAACAGAGAAAAGAGTATGAATGCATAAGGAAATATTCAAACAGAAGGCAAATAGCATAAAGTATTCTTAGCTTTGAGGTCGAAAAATTCAGCTTTGGAATCTTTCCAGACCTTTACTATTCCCTTTTTTTGAAGAATTTCGACGGATTGGCAATAAGCCACTAAATCAGCTCGATATCCAGGCATTGCCGCCTTGCTTTCAATTCAGTCAGAGATATCCAGCCTTAGAAGACTGGGGATGAGTTCTATTTTTTGACCAGCAGGAGAGACAGGATATTGTACTTCCCTTCTATCTCATACGCTTCGCTTATCTCTCTTTTGTGCGCGTGTATTAGCTTATCGGCAGCTTTGGTGATTTCTGGCCAGTCATTAAATTTATAATCGTGGAAACCAAGAATGCCTCGGGAGACAAGATGGGGCCAGATGATATGGAAATCATTTTCTACATATGTTTGCTGGTGACAGCCGTCAATGAATCCGAAGATGAATCTTTGTTCTTGGGGGAAGCTAAGTTTTTTAGAATCTTCCCTTATAGTTACGATGTTATCAAAACCTCGAGTTGAGTCCTGGTAGGCTTCTAGCATTGAGCGGCCCTGGAGAAACGCCTCGTAAACTTCACCCGCCTTGATTCCACTCTTGCTCATGGTTTTGTCCAGACCGGGGTCGAAAACATCGATGGCGTATACCTTCTTGCCATATCTTTGGGCAAACTTTGCCAGCTTGGCAGTACCTCTGCCCATATAAGCACCGATTTCGATGATATCTCCTTCTAGCTCATGTAATGCCCGTTGCTTTATAAAGTCTATGAGGACTTCGTAACCCACGAAATCATCAGGGTCGTCTTCTAATGGAATCTTCCGGGAAACTCTTTTAACACCAGGCTCCGAACTCATCTTACCGGTCAATTTTTGGCTATAGTATTTTAGTTCCATCTAAGGCTATCACAGCCAGTATCGCTGCTGCCGATGTCCAGGTATTTTTTTCGTGGGCCTGCGGTTCCAGTTCTGACTGTCTTATCTCCCTTTGCGGCCAATATATTTCCCGATAAAACACGCCGTCGCTGTCCCTGAATTGCAATACCCAGTCCAGCACCAGCTTGGCCTTATCTCTGGCGCCCATCCTTGCTAAAGCCAGGACCAGTTCAAAGGTCTCAGCTACGCATATTGATTGTCTGTCGGCAAAGCATTTACACCCCCAACCGTCTATGATGAAATCCTGCCATCCCTCCAGGATACGCTTTTCTGCTTGCTTCCCCTTTATCAGCCCCACGAGGATGGGGTAATACCAGGTCATGGCATGCCCGCTCTTATCCTCGCCTAGCCTGTCGAAGCGTTCGGGATGCTCTTTGATTGCCCCGGCCAGCCTCTGGCATGCCTTATTCCAGTCAGGCTTATCTATCCCCAAGTTTTTAGCAATCCTTATGCCATATTTGATACTGAGCCAGGTACTGCTTGAGGCAGTTAAAATTGCTCCTGGCCAGACTTCGTTATTCTCGCTTAACCCCCAATAAATCTCGCCGTCTGGCTGCTGTAAACTTAAGGCGAAGTCTATGCCATTCTCCACCGTAGGCCACATGTAGCGGAGAAAGTTCAGGTCCCGGCTGGTGAGGTGGTGAAACCATAACCCTGTTGCTATGTAGGTACTGAAATTTGTATCTTTGGTCAGGTCTTGAGCTTTATCATTGAGATAACTGGAATACCAGCTTCCGTCAGGATTTTGTGTATCATGCATCCACTTATAGGCTAAGCTAGCCTCACTGAACCGGCCGCTAAAATCTAAGGCCATGGCGCATTCCACATGGTCCCAGGGGTCTGTGATACCGCCCTGGTACCAGGGGATAGCCCCAGAAGGAAGCTGTTGACCGATGATAAAGTCTGCCTGGCTTTGAATCAGCCTTTGGATATCTTTCAGCATTCCTTCAAATTAATCTTTACCTGGCTTGCGTTTCTTTGCTAGAGGGTCTTTTTGGTTTCCTCGATCTCCCGTTCTAGCTCCTTGAGTTCCTCTTCCAGGTCTTTCTTGTACTCCTCGAGCATGTTCAGATACTCCTTTCTGCTGGGAAAGGGCTTGAATCCCTGGAAGTAGAAACCGAAGGGAGGAAAACCAAAGTAGAACCTCCGGGATCTCCTACTCCACATCGCTATTCACCTCCTTGATTATAGTCATTTGTAAAACTCCTTATAATTCTTCCTCCCCTGGTGGGAGGGAGTTAGAGGGAGGGGGATTTCACCCTCACCTTAATCCTCTCCCATCAAGGGAGAGGAATTCTATACAAGATTGTGCGGTTAACTATAGTTACCCCTGAAAAACGCAGCGAATTTTCATAGAGTATTAAATTGGCCGTCGTCTTGGCAGTCCAGGACGGCGGGGATATTTATTCGGTGTTGGGTATATTTTATCAATAATTATCAAATAACGTCCATCGTCAAATTCGTCCAATTCTATTTTCTTTATCTGGTCTAACTTACCTCCCAGGGCAGTAATGGCTTCTTTTGCCCTGCTTATCTCCTGGTCGATTTCCCCTTTCTTTTGGGCGATAAATCTTCCCCCGATCCGGCAAAAGGGCAGGGTTAACTCCGCCAAAGTAGGCAGCAAGGCTACGGCGCGGGAGAGGACCAGGGCAAATTGCTCACGATAGAGTGGTAAATGGGCCGCTTCCTCGGCTCTGCTATTCAAGACTTCTACGTTTTCCAGTTCCAGTTTGCGGATAATGTGGCGAAGGAAGGCTGTCTTTTTTGTTGTAGGTTCAATGAGCACCAGTTTGGGCTGGGGAAGAAAAATTTTGAGCGGCACTCCGGGGAAGCCGGCACCTGTGCCTATGTCTATAACATTGAAATCCGGCCTTTCCATCTCCTTCCCAGGCAAGGCTAGAGTGATGGTCAGGGAATCGAGGAAATGCTTTACCTGTACCGAGGAGTAATCGGTTATGGCTGTGAGGTTAATTTTTTTATTCCATTCAATTAGCTCCTGGTAGTAAAACTCAAATTGCTTTACCTGCTTGGCATTGAGCTCTATCCCCAGCTTGCCTGCTCCTTCAATAAGCTTTTCCATCGCGAGCCACACTTAAAATTCGGAGGTCATTTAGCACCCCGTTCGCCTTAGGCTGTCGAAGGCAACTTAATTTTATCATGACTGCAGCTCATGGTTCTGCTCACCATGAGCGGTCCGGATTTTTGTAGTTGCTCCGTTTTTATGGAGAATTCCAGAACTCTGTAGTACGGCCCTTTAGGGTCGTGCGGCACGAGGCTAAAGCCTCGCACTACATTTACTCGTAGGGAAGGGTCTCGTCCCCACCCAAGCCTGATTTATCGAACCCGGTTGCCTAGTTTATTGAGCAACCCCATTTTTGAGCAACCCTTCATTTCCACTTGACAGATTAGTAAGATAAATCATACAATACTGATATATCTTATGCGGGAGGTAAGTATGGAACAAAAGGATGAGCGTATAATAGGCAGGTGTTTCGGCACTGCTGTGCTTGGGCCTCGAGGGCAGTTGGTGATTCCCGTGGAAGCCCGAAAAGAACTGGGCATAGACACTGGTAGTAAACTTCTGGTTTTCGGTCATTTTGGTGGGCGGGGACTTATATTTATCAAAGCTGAGGCAGCGGAGGGGCTGCTGAACATCATGAGTAGCCGACTTGATGAGGTTGCCAAGCTGGTCAAGAATAACAAAATAGCTGATGTTGGGCTAGAAGGTGAAGGCAGGGCAAGTAAATGACCCGGCCAAAACACATTGTGCGATCTTTTTTTACCCGACACTATGGATTTACGCTATAATGAGTGCTTTATCAGAACAGAGAGAGGTACAAGGGA
>Ga0315550_1003109_pt1 | contig 10072 bp, 8 predicted proteins | sample SalMarSW160190MG_2_FD_203100 | JGI IMG/M metagenome (GOLD analysis project Ga0315550, IMG submission 203100) | Salt marsh sediment microbial communities from the Plum Island Ecosystem LTER, Massachusetts, United States - Salt Marsh Sediment SW1601-90 ... | reverse complement strand
TTCGGAGAGGGCTTTGAATATTTTCAGATAAAGGTTATCGTCGTACGGCGGGGCAGCCATGACGAAGAAAAGCCGGGTCGGTTTACCGTCGAGCGAATCGAAGTCGTATCCGTCTTTGGCGCGCGCAAAACCGATGATAAATTCTTTGGCCTGCATGGAACGGACATGCGGCACCGCGATACCATCGCCGATCCCGGTCGTCGCCTTTCTTTCCCGGTTTATGAAATCGGTCAGAAGTTTGCTGCGGTTGACTGTTTTACCGGATAATTCAAGGATATCGACCAGCTTTGACAGAATTCGCTCTTTATTACGCACTTTCCACTTATCCGAATTGGACTCATCCGGCGGCGGTTCCTGCTCGGCGGTAAAGTTCAAATCGATCAGCTCTTCTTTTAAGAATCTCGAAATATTCATACACTAACACTATCGGCTACAACCTTTTAAACCTGAACGAACTAAACGCGGCAATGCTGGTTTGTCAAGCCATTTTCAGTTTAATCAGCATTGAATTATACGCATTTGATGTTGTTTCTATTGACATTTTGTCGGTTATCGGTAAATTTCGGCGGCTGGACATGTTCGGTATTTCTGTTAATTGGGCTATTGAAATGCCGAAATTGTTTATAAAAGAGCCCGATTTTTTGGAGCTAACTTGTTTTCTTTTAATGAAATTAAACGAACGCACACTTGCGCCGAATTGAACGCCGGGAATATCGGCGAAAAGGTCAGACTTAACGGCTGGGTAAATGAATACCGAAATCTGGGCGGTTTATTGTTCCTGGACATCCGCGACCGGTATGGGCTGACCCAGATTGTTTTTAATCCTGAAAAAGTCGAGAAGGCTGTTTTCGATCTGGCCAACCGAGCACGTCATGAATATGTCGTCGGAGTCGAGGGTATGGTTCAAAGACGACCCGAAGGTACGGAAAATAAAAATATGAAGACGGGCGAGATTGAAATCGCCGCCCAGAAATTCGTCATTTTGTCGGAATCAAAAACACCGCCGTTTGAAATTGTCGATAATCCTGACGCCAGCGAAGTATTAAAACTGGAGTATCGTTTTCTTGACCTGCGCCGCAAACCGCTTCAGGATCGTATCAGGCTCCGGCATCAGGCGGCCATGGCGATACGTGAGTATCTGTCGGGCCGGGGCTTTTACGAGATCGAAACGCCGCTTCTGATGCGTTCGACGCCGGAGGGAGCACGCGATTACATTGTTCCCAGCCGCGTGCATAAGGGGAAATTTTATGCGCTACCGCAGTCGCCGCAATTGCTGAAGCAGATATTGATGGTGTCCGGTTTTGATAAATATTTTCAGCTGGCGCGTTGTCTCCGTGATGAAGACCTGCGCGCCGATCGCCAGCCGGAACATACCCAGGTCGATTTCGAAATGTCGTTTATAACCAAAGATGATGTTTTCCGTGTGACCGAAGGGATGATGGCGTATTTATTCGAGAAAGTATTGAATGTCAAAATCGAAACCCCGTTTCCGGAATTCGAATATGATGAAGTTATGAATCGCTGGGGAATCGATAAGCCGGATATTCGTTTCGGGATGGAGATTGTCGATCTTTCCGACATCGTCGCTGATTGCGGTTTTAAGGTGTTTTCGGACACGATCAAAAATGGTGGTGTGGTTAAGGCGATATGTCTTAAGGGCGGCGGAGATTATTCCCGAAAGCAAATCGACGATTTGACGCAGATAGCCAGGAATCTTGGCGCCGGAGGATTGGCTTATATCTTGAGACCTGAAACCGGTGATAAATCACCGATTTTGAAATTTATCGGCGAGGAATTAAAAGACAAAATTTGTAACATTACGGCTGCCGGTACCGGCGATGCGGTATTTATTATCTCCGGAGAGAGAATAAAAGCCGAATCGATTCTCGGTCAGCTACGGCTTCAACTCGCCAAAGAACATAAATTGATTGATAAAAAGCAGTGGCAATTTTTATGGGTTACCAGATTCCCGCTGTTCGAATATAATGAGGAAGAAAATCGACTCGACGCCATGCATAATATCGTCTCGATGCCGGTCGAAGAGGACCTTCATTGCCTTAAAGAGGCCGAAACGGCTAATTTACCCATCAGTAATCCCGGACATCCATTGAGAAAAATTCGAGCTGAACAATATGATCTGGTCTTAAACGGTACCGAAATAGCTTCAGGCAGTATTCGGATTCATCGCCGTGATCTCCAGCAAAGGATATTGAATATTCTCGGTTTTTCCGATGAGCGTGCCGAAAAGGCTTTCGGCTTTCTGCTTCGGGCTCTGGAGTACGGCGCCCCGCCGCATGGCGGTCTGGCGCCCGGATTGGATCGAATTGTGGCGTTAATGGCCGGGGTCGATAATATCCGCGATGTTATCGCTTTTCCGAAAACGGCAACGGCGCAATCGCTGATGGACGGATCACCATCGGATATAGATCCGGCTCAATTAAAAGAACTTAACCTGAAAATTTTGTAGGATCGTATTTAAATATATGCAACCGGAAACAGAGGAAAAAATCTCCAAAACGCTTTCTATCTCCGGGTTTGATCCCAGGCTGCTTTTCGGGCAAAATCATTCTCATCTGAGACAGATAGAGAAATCTTTTAATCCGACCATCATTGCCCGCGGTGAAAAAGTTATCATAGAAGGGATGGCGGAGGAAGTCAATCAGGTCGTCAGCCTTTTAAAAGACCTGATGGTACGGCTAAAACAGGGCGATTATATCACCGAGCAGTACCTGAATTATTCGATTGAGATGGTCAAGGATGGTCAGGACGGCCCCGCCGAAATTATGTCTCAGGAATTGCGCGATAACGGAGCGTTAAAAAGAGTTGCCAAACCGAAAACTATCGGACAAAAGCTGTATCTTGAAGCCATCGCTGAAAACGATATTGTTTTTTCCATCGGCCCGGCAGGAACCGGCAAAACTTATCTGGCGGTAGCGGTGGCGGTGGCCGCTCTTAACGAAAAGAAATTCAACCGGGTGGTGCTGGCTCGCCCGGCGGTCGAGGCCGGGGAATCGCTCGGCTTTCTCCCCGGCGATATCAGGGCCAAGGTGGATCCGTACCTCAGACCGGTCTATGATGCTCTTCATGAAATGATGCCGGCCGAAAAAATAAAAAAGTTGATTGAACTGGACATAATCGAAATTTTGCCGCTGGCTTTTATGCGCGGCCGAACGCTCAATCGCACTTTCGTTATTCTCGATGAAGCCCAGAACACGACCGCGGCGCAGATGAAAATGTTTCTGACCCGGCTGGGTGAAGGTTCGAAGGCGATTATTACGGGAGATATCACGCAAATCGACCTCGAAGGCAAAAGGAAATCAGGTCTGGTTTTGATTCAGGGAATTTTGAAGGGGATTGAAGGTATAAAATTTGTTTATCTTTCCGACAAGGATGTCGTTCGTCATCGTCTGGTGCAGAAAATTATCCGCGCCTACGAGCGATACGAGAAAAAGATTCGAAAGGAGTAGCCGGGAAATCGTTTCCTCTGTATGTATAGAATCCTTTTAAGATTAAAGCGGCTTATCAGAAGATTCCTGAAAGTCCAGGCCGAAACGCGGCAAATCTCGACGACTCGTACCACCAGCAAAATAAATAAATATTTAATGCTGATTCTGGTGGCATGTTTGATTGCCCTGCTTTATCCGGCCGAGGATCTTTTTTTCCCGCTCGATTATCCGCGTAAGGGTGAAATCGCTCGGGAAGATATAATCGCCACCTTTCCGTTCACGATTGCCAAATCGCAGAGTGAAATCCGCGACGAAAAACAGGCGGCCGCAGACGCTATCCCGATAATAATCGAGTATGATTCGGCGCGAGTGATCGCGGAGTTGAATCGATTCGACCATTTCATTTTCGTGGCCGATTCGGTCGCGGAAGGAATCGAGAGGCTTCGGCATAACGGCGAAAAGGGACCGACCGATATCGAGGTCCTGATCGGCAAAGCCGGTGCCGGCATCGCTTCTTTATATCCGACCATGAATGCAAATGTCATCGCCGATTTCCTTCGGCAGGGGAAAATTAAATCAGCCGGGATCATAATCAAGGATATTCTTAAAAACACGATTTATTTTACGGGCGTTTTGCCCGATTTGAAGCTGCTTCCGGATGTAAAAAACCACTCCGTAATAGTCCGAATCGGCAAACGTGAAACATTCCTGATCCGCAATAGACTTCTCGATTTGTCGAAGGCCTATGTTGCCTTTTTGGCGGAATTGAAAAACAGATCATTGATCGATTCATTCAATGTCGACAACTACTACAATATCGGTCGTCATTTTATCGTCCCCAATCTGACAGTGGATGCCGAAGAGATGCTTGCACGGCGCGAAGAGGCCATGGGCGAAATTTCACCTATCAGCGATTCAATCTCGGTCGGTGATGTCATCGTCCGGGCCGGAAGCCAGGTTACAGACCGTCAGGCCAGGATTTTGGAGGAGATGTATCATCAAACCGAGTTGACTTCCGAAAAGGTTAGCTGGTTTCGGCCGTACCTTCCGGTATTAGCGCGTCTGATCTTAATCCTGGTCGCTTTTGCCATGCTTTATCTATATCTTTTCTATTTTCACAACCGCATATATAAATCGAACCAGAAACTCCTGGCGCTGTTTTTTGTGTACGGCATTGTCTTAGTCCTGATTTATTTTTTGGGTAACAGATTGAATTTATCGGTTTATACATATCCGATAGCGATTTTTGCGATTCTGGTGACCGTTTTATTCGATGCCGAGGTGGGGACTTTCAATGTCTTTATCTTCGCTATGCTTCTCGGCATATTGCATCGTTTTAATTTTTCGATCGTGATTATTACCATGATTGCCGGAATTGTCGCGTGCTACACGATCCAGGGCGTCCAACGTCGATCGACGTTTTTCAAATCGGTTATTTACCTGGTGATAACATATGTATCGCTGGTGTTGATCCTGGAATCATTCAAAGTCTCGCCGACCGAGGAAATGCTGAAATTGACCGGTTACGCTTTTGCGAATGCATTGATATCTCCGATACTGGCGATGGGCATTCTGCCGATATTCGAATCGGTATTCGGTTTTACGACCAATGTGACTCTTCTGGAATTATCGGATCTCAACCGACCGCTTTTAAAGCGGCTCGCACTGGAAGCGCCCGGGACCTATCACCATTCGATTCTCGTCGGTAATCTGGCCGAGGCGGCCGCGTTGGCGATCGGGGCCAATCCTCTTCTGGCGCGGGTCGGGGCCTATTATCATGATATCGGCAAGATGGAAATCCCCGAATATTTTGTCGAAAACCAGCTCGGAATAAAATCGAAACATGACAGCCTGACGCCCAGCATGTCGGCCATAATTTTATCGTCGCATCTGAAAAAAGGTCGCATTATCGGCGAAGAGGCCGACCTTCCCGATGAAGTCCTGAATTTTATCGAGGAACATCACGGGACCATGCTTATGTCGTACTTTTATAATCGAGCCAAGGAGGCGGGCGGCGAGGAACCGTCCATGGATGATTATCGGTATCCGGGACCGAAACCTCAGATAAGAGAGACGGCCATAGTTATGCTCGCCGACTCCGTCGAAGCCGCCAGCCGGACACTGGCCGATCCCAAGCCGGCGCGGATCCGAAATCTGGTGCAGAATATAATCAATGACCGTTTTCAATCCGGCGAACTGGAAGAGTGCCCTCTGACCCTGAAAGACCTGGCGGAAATACGGGAGTCATTTACACAGATATTGATCGGCGTTTTTCATCATCGTATCGAATACCCCGAAAAAGAAGAGGCGAAATAATGTTTGTCAACGTCATATCCGATACGACTCGAAGAATTCCGCGTAAACATATAATGGGATTGATGGCTCTTATGGAAGAAGATGAAGAGCCTCCGGCTGCAAATCTTAATATCGTCTTTGTCACCGACACATTTATTAAAGCACTAAATAAAAAATACCGAAATAAAACGGGCGCCACCGATGTTCTCTCGTTTAATCTGGATAATACGGAAGATGACGATTCAATATTCGGTGAAATTTATATTTCAACCGATACGGCGACGAAAAATGCAAAAGGGTCTGGGATTACTTTCCGTGATGAGATTTTACGTCTGTGCTGCCACGGGTTGCTGCACTTGCTGGGCTACGATCATGAGAAACCGGCCGAGCGAAAAGCAATGCGGGCGAAAGAAGACTATTATCTGGGAAGATTAACGTGATTATCGCTCTGATATATATTATTGTTGCCGCTCTGGTTTTGTATATCGGTTACACTTATTCGCTGTACTCATCGGCGGCGTACATTGAACCGGAGACAATCGAACGTATCCTTTCCGAGTTGAAGGGTTTTCGCCGCAAATACGCTCTGGAGATTGATGCCAATCCTAAAATTTCGCTGCAATTGGCGGTTATATTCAAATCGTTCTTGTTATTAATACTCCTGGCGTTGACCGTTTATACGGTAAATAATTTGATATCGAATTATGAATTTGTCCCGCTGTTTACTTATCCGGCGGGGTTCATTTTCGTCTGGATATTGTATCTCGTTTTTATTGAGTATTTACCCCGGCGGCGTATACTGAAGGTAAGCGAGGGAGATATAATCAGGTCATTGCGTCTATTGACATTGGTGTACATCGTTTTCAGGCCGATTCTTTATCTATATAGCCGGATTCTGTCGATTGAGAAAAAGGAGAAACTCTCGGAAGACCAGAAGGAAGACATTATCGAACGGGCCATCGAAACGCTGGCCGATCAGGCCGGGGTCGGCGAGACAATCGTCGAAGAGGACGAAAAGGAAATGATCGGGCAGATATTCCAACTCGATGTCACCGAGGTTCGGGAAGTCATGATACCGCGAATAGATATGGTCGGTATCAATAGGAATAGTTCTCTTGAGGACGCCCAAATGCTGACCAAAAAATACGGTTTCTCGCGGTATCCCGTCTACGAAGATAATCCCGATAAAATTATCGGGATACTGTACATCAAAGATTTGTTTACCGAGTTGTTGCAGGATAAAGGAGCGTTTGATATAACAAAACATATCCGCAAACCGTATTTTGTCTCCGAGAAAAAGAAAATCAGCGAATTACTCGCCCAGTTCAAGACGAACCGGGTGCATATGGCTATTGTCGTTGATGAGTACGGCGGGACCTCGGGATTGGTCACCCTCGAAGATATTCTGGAAGAAATCTTCGGGGAGATTCAGGATGAACATGATTATGAGAAAGAGCCTCTGGAACGTTTGCCGGATAACTCGTTGAGAGTCGATGCCGGATTTTCGGTTGAGAAATTGATCGATGAGTTGAACCTGGAGTACGAAACCGAAGATTTTGAAACCGTCGGTGGTTTGATATATGATCTCGTCGGATCGGTCCCGTCGACAGGAACAACCCTGAAGTGGAAAGATATTTTTTTCGAAGTCGAAAGAGTCGAAGGTCAGCGTATTATCTCGGTAAAAGTCCGGCTTAAAAAAAACACCGAAAATTGATTATACTATCCGGCATCGTGGCCTGATGATTTCTGTTGATTTTCACGTTTTTTAGTGATATGTTGCCGACTCGTGATAATTAATGGAGATGGGCGGCAATTAAAACACTCGAGGAATGGATATGAAAGCAAAAATAATTTTTGCAGTAGTAATTTCCTTTATGACTATTTTCAGCGGATGCGGTAAGAAGGAAGAAACGGTTCAAAAATCGGGGAGGCAGAAAGCCGAGGTAGATTCGGCATTATGTAATATCGATTCACTGATGGCGGTCGAGGCGCGCCTGGTAATGTCGCAGGCGGATACGATGCTGGCCGCCGGAATTGCCTATTGTACCGCCGAGAAGGTAACGACATCATTTGAAAAAGGGCTGGTGGAACTGGGAAACGGCGAATACGATAAAGCGGAAAAGACGTTTGATGCGGCTTTAGTAGAATCAGTCGGCGTCGCCCCGGAAAAGGCGCGAATATTTTTCTACCGCGGCATCGCGCGGTATTTGAAGGCCGATACAGCGGGGGCCCGGGCGGCGTTCGATAGTTCCCTTGCGTATTACCCGAAAGCGCCGGAAGTTCTGACCAGCCGCGGTATAACTCAGTATGATCTCGGTTTTTATAATAAGGCGGTGGAAGACTATGACAGCGCTCTCGCCGTCCGTCATGATTACAGCGAAGCCTGGTATCACCGGGCCAATGCTTATTATATGTTGGCGCAGTTCAAAGAGGTGCTCGCCGACTATGACAGCGCCATTGCGTATCAGCCTGATATGATTAAAGCGCGGTACAATAAAGCGGCGACGCTGCACCGTCTGGGTCGACTGGACGAAGCGCTGGCCGGTTTCGACAGTGTCCTGGTTTATAAGCATGACGATTACATGGCCTGGCTCGGCCGGGGTATGATTTATGGTCGCTGGGAAAAAACGGACGAGGCTATCGCCTGTTTTGACAGTTCGCTGGCTTATAATAGAAATAATCCTGAGGCGTGGAATAATAAAGCCGCGGCGCTGGCCGTATTGAAAAAATACGATGAAGCGCTGGCGTGTATAGACAGCTCGTTTTATTACGCTCCCGAAAACGAACGCACGACGCAACTTCAAAATATTATTTTGCAGGAAAGGGATCAGCAGAAGGAATAAATTTGTAATTTAGATTTTTAAGACCATATTTTTCGGGCACGAAAAATCCCATATGCTTCTAATATATAATTTTAATGAAAATTGAAAATGATAGAGATTCGGCCGTTAATAATAAATGATAATTTCAAAGACTTAATTGCGTTATCAAGGGCGTTCTTCGAGGAATATGAAGCCCATCACAAAGATATTTTTAAAATTGATAAACTGCGTGATAAAGATATCGTCGATTATTTTTCCAGATGGATCGCGAATGAAAATGGTGAGACTTTTATTGCCATCGAGGGTGAAAAGATTGTCGGCTATATAACGGTTTATATTAAATCGCAGGCGGACTATTGGAAGATAAAGGAAGTAGGCAATATTTCCGGTTTTATGGTGCATAAGGCTTACAGACGAAAGGGAATCGGGAGACAGATGCTTGCCGAAGCGGGATTGTTCTTTGAAAAAAAGGGTGTAAAGTATTTCACGGCCTTTACATCTGTCGCGAATTACGGGGCATTAGAGTTTTATGAGGAATGCGGGATGACATCGCTTTGTACGACGATGCTGGGTGAAGTCGACAAGGATACAAAATGATTTTCAATGCCCTCACAAATGGGGGCAGACCCCGCCGCGGTATGTAAAGCGGCAAACAACGATACTTGCCGCCCACAAAATTAAAATGGCAGAATTGCTTCAACCTGAAGAAGTGGTGTCCGGGTCTGCTTTGCTCTTGATATACTATTTCGAGACGATTTGTCTGGCGGAGGTGGTACCGCGCATACGCGGGGGCATGTTTTCCGGTTTGCCGGAGAATAAATAAAATGATATCTCCACCGGTTGACCTTTTTTCAGATCAAAACCGAATAGATTGACGATGGTTGTCCCCTGGTACACTTTTTCAAAGCCGCCCTCGGAGAGGGAAATCGTAAATATCGGAGTCTGCCAGACTTCGGCGGCGCGATCGCTATTCAAACCGACCGCGATTTTGCGCCAGTCGTCGCGGAGAAGTACCGCGCGGCAATCGGTCTGCGAATTGACGGCATCCAAATAGCTGTTTTTTTTGCGTTGACCGTTAAAAAGAATATAGCGGTCATCATTGTGCCCGGCGAGGAAGTTGAAATTGTTCTCGATGGCGAATCGGACACCGGGTATATCTTCCTCCGTCGCTGTCAGGCAGTAATTAATTGTAATAACTTCCGAATCGGGCCCAAAATAAAAGACCTTGTTCAAAATCAACGGCTTGACACCGTCGTGCCGCCAGAGATGCCCTTCTCTTTTGAGATGCACCGACCGGGTATCATTCCCGGGAAGATACTGCCAAGATTCAAGCACAAAATCGCCGTCATCACCGTAGCTTCCGGACGCGAATTTTTCCATATCGACATCGGCCGGGAAGAAATGATCGATAAAGCAGCGTTTCAGATGCCAATCATTGGCCAGAAAATCCGTCAAGCCTTCCTCTTTCGTCAAAACCAGATCATGAATCGATTCGGTCTTGTTTTTCGT
>Ga0315550_1003108_pt1 | contig 10075 bp, 9 predicted proteins | sample SalMarSW160190MG_2_FD_203100 | JGI IMG/M metagenome (GOLD analysis project Ga0315550, IMG submission 203100) | Salt marsh sediment microbial communities from the Plum Island Ecosystem LTER, Massachusetts, United States - Salt Marsh Sediment SW1601-90 ... | reverse complement strand
ATGATACGAACCGGTGATGAAATTGAAGAGCTCTCAAACATCTTCAACCGCATGACGAAAGAGCTTGCAAAAAACCACGATCAGCAGAGAAAGCTGATAAAGCAGCTTTCACAGAAAAATGTGCTTTTAAAAAGAGAAATAGAAGCAAGAGAACAGCTTGAAAGCGAGCTGATTAAAATCGAACGGCTCAGGGCGCTCGGTGAAATGTCCGGGGGGGTCGCCCATGATTTCAACAACATACTCGGGGCAATATTAGGCAGGGCGCAGCTTCTGCTCGAAAAGGTCGATACCCCCTCCATTAAAAAGGGAATAGAAATAATAGAAAAAGCCGCGTTGGACGGCGCGGAAACGGTACGGAGGATACAGGAATTTACCCGTGTTCGCGCTGACAGCAGCTCATTCAAAACCACCGACATAAACCAGGTCATCAGGGATGCGGTTGAGTTTACCAGGACTCGCTGGAAAAACGAGGCTGAGGCTATGGGCAGGCCGATCACTATCGCTAATGAATTCAATGACATCCCTCCTGTGCTCGGAGACCCGTCAGGACTGCGGGAGGTCTTTACCAATCTGATCATCAACGCGGTCGATGCCATGCCGGAGGGAGGCAGGATTAGTATTCAAACGGAAAAACAGGCTGAAAATATCGTGATTAACATTTCGGATACAGGAAAGGGAATGAGCAGGGAAACAAAGCAGCGGATTTTCGAACCCTTCTTCACAACAAAGGGAACAAGGGGAAGCGGCCTCGGGCTTTCGATCTGCTACGGGATAATAACCAGACATAAAGGAGAAATTGTAATTGACAGTAGAGAGGGAAGCGGTTCCACCTTCACCATTACCCTGCCCTTTGTCAGGGCTGCTGAAGAGGAAAGAGAATCGCCGAAGGCAGCCACCCCCGTCACACCGGCAGAAGCTCTCGTCATTGACGACGAAAAAATCATGTGCTCCCTGCTGTCCGACATTCTTAAAAACTCCGGTTGCAGTGTTGACACCGCAGAGAGGGGGGTTGACGGACTGCAGCTTTTTTCCGCCAAAGGCTACGACATTGTATTCAGCGACCTCGGTATGGAGGACATGTCCGGATGGGAGGTCGCCAGGCACATCAAGGACCGGTCACCCAACACCCCATTCGTGCTGGTAACCGGCTGGGGTAAACAGCTCAGTGATGAAGATATTCACAAAAAGGGTGTTGATTTTGTAATCTCCAAGCCCTTTAGAATTCAGGCGATCAGAGATATTGTAAACAGGGCTATGGCCGGAAAGAAAAAACAATGAACACCAACGAGATATTTTTTTATTCACATTGATACTGTTTTGCCTCATATTTGTATTTTATTCAGACAATTTGCATCCGGACAATTTCGAAGATGCCGTAGGTGCTGAAAGTACCGCCGGTTTGCAGATCGCTGATCATCATTTAGCAAACTACAGGTCGGCTGAACATACCGCTCACCAGTGGGATTAAACAGCACGCAGAGTAACATCTACACCGGGTATCATAAAGCACTGGAAAGGAGCGGTTATGCAATTTACTGAAATATTAACTGCTGAAGAAATGCAGGACATCCATGAAGTCTCAGAAGAAATCCTCCAGACCGTCGGACTTCTTGTTCGCAATGAAAAGGCCCGGTCTATTTTCAAAAAACACGGGTGCGCTGTTGATTCTAAAACAAACAGAATTCGTATTCCACGAACCGTTGTCGAAAAATACAGTAAGGCCTTCACACCCTCCTTTACATTCAGGGGCCGCGATCCACAGTTTGACAGAACCATTCCGGACGACAGGCCGCTTGTAGTAACAGGAAGCTCCGCTCCCAACATCATAGACTTAAAAACCGGTGAGGAGAGACGTGCCGCTTCGAAGGACATTGCCGATATCGCCTTTCTGATAAACGATCTCGAGGGATATGATGTTTTTTCAATTTCAACACTTGCGAATGACGCGCCTGAGGGGCAGTTCAGCCTGTCCCGCTTCTACCCGGCGTTGAAAAACTGCCTGAAACCTGTTCGGAGCAACACCCCGAACATGCAAGACCTGCATGATGTGCTGGAGCTCGGTGAGATCATTGCAGGCGGCAGAGATGCGTATCGTGAACGACCGATCATCAACCATCACTACTGCCCGGTGATATCGCCGCTTACGATGGATGTTGAATCAACTGAAGCGGTGATATTCCTTACCGAAAACAGGCTTCCGGTATACGGCACCATCGTCCCGAATGCAGGCGTTACCGCGCCAATGACACTTGCGGGAACTCTGGCCCTCGGAAATGCAGAGTTTCTCTCGCTCTCGGTGCTGCAGCAGATGATCCAGCCCGAAACCCCGCTGATATATGCCGTTTTGTCGACAGTCGCCGACATGCGCACCGGCGCCTATTCACCTGGAGCTATAGAAACCGGTATGCTGCAGATGGCCCATTCACAGATGGCGCGCTTCTACAATGTGCCGTCGGGAGGGTATATCGGGCTCACGAATGCGCACATAAACGACGCGCAGTCCGGATACGAAACGGGGATGGGCACCACAGCCGCGCTACTTGCGGGCGCAGACCTCTTCAATATGGGCGGGCTTCTCGGAAGTCTCATGGCCTTCGATTTCTCCAAAGCGGTGATCGACAACGAGATCGCCATGATGCTCAAGCGGGTCGCCCGCGGGTTCGAGTTCACCGATGACACACTCGCACTCGATCTGATTGAAGAGATAGGTCCCGGCGGCAGCTTCATGGATTCTGACCACACCCTGCAGTACATGAAAAAAACGGCGCTATTTCCGAAAATAGCGACAAGGGACATGCGTGAAACGTGGATTTCATCCGGTAGAAAGGATTCGGCAGCACGCGCGCTCGAGCTTGCGGGAAGCATTCTCAAAAAAGACAACCCCGCAGTATTTTCCGATGAACTCGATCGGAAAATACACGCACGCTTCGCAGGCCTCGTTGCAGGAGATGCCGGCTGGAAATAAGAGGGTTCGCATTTTTTTCATCGGGATGATCTCCAAAGAAATCGATGATCGGTTCAAAAATTGCCAGTAAAATTCCGCAGAGAATGCTTGAGATTACGCTCAGTATACTTTTCATCCTCATTGCCATTTTTACCATCGGTGAGGTGGTGATATAAAGAGGCACACCGTGGAATGGTACAGACAGTAAATTTTTGCCCCGACCCGGGGTCGGTGTACGCCCGTCGTCGCAGGCAACAGATAATGATCATGTATCATCTAAATAAAATACTTTTCAACAGGATGATTAAAGATGCCACTTACAACATTTAAAAAACTACTGAATGATGCGAAAAGAAGAAAATATGCAGTGGGTTCTTTCAATGCCTGGGATATGTACTCGGCAAAAAACATCGTCACGACTGCCGGAGGGATGCATTCACCTGTCATTATATCTCTCTGGCAACCGGAGCTTGATTTTGCGGGGGAAAAAGAGCTTTATGAAGTATGTGTTTCTTTCGGACAATCAGCGACAGTCCCGGTAGTTATTTTTGTCGATCATGCCCAGGAAGTGGATGACATCAAACGCGCAATTGCCTTTGGGGCAACGAGCGTTATGATCGACGGCTCGCGCTTTCCGCTTGCTAAAAATATCCGTTTCACACGTCAAGCTGCTGAGATTGCGCATGCAGCCGGAATTTCAATAGAGGGGGAAATAGGCGTTCTCGGAGAAGAGGACGGATCGGAGCCCGATGAAAAATACTACACTGACGCGCATGAGTCGGAGGTGTTTGTTAAAGAGACCGGGGTTGACGCGCTTGCGGTAGCAATCGGCAACGCGCACGGTTTTTATAAAAAGGAGCCGAAACTCGATTTTGAGCGCCTCGAATCAATCCGGGCGGTCGTGGACGTCCCACTGGTTCTTCATGGCGGCTCCGGTATACAGGTCAACGACCTGCAGAGGGCTATAGGCCTCGGTATTACCAAGGTTAATATCGGGGCGGAGGGGAGAACCGCCTTCATGGCGGGACTGCGTGAATCACTGGCAGAGCTTGATGAAAAGGAAAAGTTCCCTCATAAAATATTTCCCCGCGCTCTGGAATACCATGCAAAGCGTATCCGGGAAAAAATGAAGGTGCTCAAATCCGAAGGAAAAGCATGATGGCCGGAATACCTCTCTTTGAAGGGAAATTTTATCTCGAGTCTTACCAGTTTCACTATATCATGCTTCCCGAGCTTGCTCCCGAGGAAGACACCTGGCGCCATGAAAAGCAGATGCGATTCATGGAAGACGTCCTGTCCGGCGATGCAGAAGCCTACTCCCCGCAGCTCTCGGATAAAAACGTCAAAAAAATATTGCAAAATTCGCCGAAAGTAACGATTTCCTTTTCGACGGCAGACAACAAAACCTTCTACACTGACTGGAAAGCACCGCTCGGAAGATTGTTCTTCAAAGTTAAAACCGATAAGGGGTATACGGACAACAGCGTTTATTCCATGAGAGCTCACTGCAGTCATGTAGAAATGAGAAGTTGTGAACATTTCAAGTTCTATTTTGGATTTTCACAATTAAAAGCGGCGCAAGTCCGCGGGACGCATCCCTGGTTGGGCTGATCCTTGATAGGATGCATCCTCCCGGGATACATCCTCCCTGGATACATCCTCCCGGGATACATCCTCCCTGGACTGGGTATTAAAACGTAACTTGTTCGAAGTTACTTAAAATAGCACCGGAACTGTATAACTGCTGTCAGAGGCTTTTTTCCAGTTTGAATATTCTATACGGGTTTTTGTAAAAAAGCATCTCCGATATCTCATTCGCCCGCTCCACATCCATTAACCCTTCATCGACCTTCATGGAAAGAGCCCTGCTCACGTGCTCCCGGGCCAGAGCCTGATGGCCGTAAACGCCGTCAATAAAAAGATAGTCTCCGCCGAATGCGCTTATCTTGTTAACCGGGACAGAATCAATCCACCCTGCCAGGGCTTGCACACTTGCCGACGGCGATACGATATGCGCCCAGGCCATGTCGATGAACACGTTGGGAAAGTTCTTCGCAAGGACGGACACAACATCCTGAAAGGGGTAGCCCATGTGAAAGATATCGAAATCAACATCCGGATACTCTAAAAACAGGTTCGAAAGAAGCGCGGGATCGCTGTTTTTAAGCATATTGCCGTTTCCCTCCTGGATTCCGGTATGAAACTGGACGGTGAGGTTGCGCTTGCCTGCGAGGCGCAGAATGAAGTGCATCATACAGTCCTGAAACTTTTTGCCGAGGGGGAATACCTGCGGCAGGTAGTTACCCATGTGCTTGTACTTGAAAAGTTCGTTGAACTCATGTTCAGCTTCACTCATGGTGAACCGTTCATACAGCAGGGGCCTCTGATAGGCAAGGGCGCTCTTCAGCGCGACTGCCCCGTGCTTCAGCGCATTGTCGAGAAGGGATTCCGCAGCCTCTAAGTAATCTCCGAATCCGCATACCCTGAAACCTGCCTGTTCCTCGATACGCATGATTTCATCCCCTGTCTGGGGAAAGATCAGGCCGTCGATCGGGTACACATTTCTGAAAAAAGTCTGGTCGCATTTCAGATTGCTGTCGAATACGATCTTCTCGTTTTCCTTCGGGATATCGTGAAGCAGGCTTACCCGGATTTTCGATCTGTCCTTCAGCACCTTCTTGAAATGCCCCGGTTTAAGAGAATCGAGAAACTTGCCGTTCAACTCCTCGATAGTCTCACGGCATATCCGGTCGAGGCCATACAGCCCCTTCACCGATATATCAAGCGCCCGGGCATAGCCCGTATGCCTTGAAACATTCCAGTACGGCTCTACAATATCCCACCGCTCAACCACGGGCAGGTCGGGGTTTATCACCCTTGCAAAGTCCGAAGCGGACAGGCCTGCTGAAATCAGATCGCAGTTGAAATAGTGGGTCAGATACTCCTTCAAAATATCGGTATTCTTATCCCTAATATCCTCAAAAGCGGGCAGGTGCTCATGGGTGTCGATTATCTCGATGCCCTGCACATATTCATATATCTCTTCAAATATTTTGCTCATCGATTCTCCCCTATTTATACATATCAAGATTACCATCACATAATACCACGTACCGGGGACATGTCAATAAATGAAAAAAATCAAACCTGAATTGATGGAAATAAATAAGGCAGGCAATTGGGACATACTACAGTCAGTCACAGGATAACAACTTAAATTTAAAAAGTCGTTCTGTTAATCTGTATAGGAAATAAACTACATGAGAAAGAAAGGGCCGTTCCGGTTTCACAGGTTTCCCTATTTAAAACTGACTTCTCTTTTCCTGTATCTTTACCTGCAGATTATCTATGGTAACTGCAAAGATGATTACAACCCCAATGACCACCTTCTGCCAGAAGGTGGACACACCCACCATTACAAGCCCGTCTATCAGTGTTCCGATGACAAATGCACCGACAATGGAACCCCAGATAGTCCCTCGGCCTCCGAAAAGTGAAGTGCCCCCGAGCGTTGTGGCAGCGATAGAATTTAATTCGTACATAGTACCTGTAGCCGGGTGAGCAGCAACAAGCTGTGAGCTGGTCATAATTCCAACCATTGCAGCGCAAAATCCGGATATCATATAGACGAACAGTTTTGTCCTGTTAACCCGGACACCCGAAACCTTTGCCGCATTTTCATTACCCCCTACCGCATACACATATCGGCCAAATGGCATTTTAGTAGTTACGTATGTAGCAACAATACCAAAGATAATTAAAATCCAAACCATAATGGGCACACCGAGAAAATTGCCCTGTCCTATTATCTGATAGTGGGTGCTTGCTATCTGTTGGGTGCTCCTGCCGAAATTCGGCAGAATATTCAAACCGTGCAATTTGGTTGCATCTGGATGATTCACGGCAATAACACCCAGTTTTGGATATGTATCTAAATTCGGGAAGGTCTGCCCGCCGGAAGCAAGAAGAGCGAAACCACGTGCAATGTACATCATCCCCAGGGTTGCAATAAATGGCGCTACATTAAATTTTGTAATGAAAAACCCGTTGACATACCCAACTGCAGTGCCAAGCAACAGAACGATAACTATGATTACTCCCACTCTAAAGTAGATGGTGATATTAAGAGCATGAATCGTAATTCCTCTATTGATGAAAAAACCGGCGGCCATCCCGGTTAGCCCCACCAATGAACCAACAGAGAGATCAATACCGGCAGTGAGAATCACAAACGTCTGCCCGATGGCAATAATCGCCATAATAGTGACATGTTTTGCCATAAGGAGAAGGTTTTCTCCGGAAAGATAATTTGGAGCTATAATACTGAAAACAATTAATACAGCAAATAGTGCAATAAATGTCCTCAGCCTCGTGACAATATCAATAAATTTTATCTGTTCTTTTTTTACGGGTTCATTTGCATTAGCTTCCATTGCCATTAAATTCTTCCCTCTCACACCGGTTTAATTTATAGCATTCTTCACCCTATGAGCAACGGCAGACGCCATAACAAGCTTGTGTTCATCCATTTCCGATCTATTAAACTTCCCGGTGATTTGTCCGTTCGATAAAACGATCACCCGGTCGGAAATTGCCATTATCTCTTTTAATTCGGAATCTACCAGTAAAATGCCTAGCCCTTGTTCGGCCAGATCCCGTACAATTGTAAATATTTCTCCCTTTGCGCCAACATCAATACCTCTCGTTGGCTCATCCATAAGAAGTATTTTTGGCCTTGTGAGTAACCCTTTGGTGATAACAACCTTCTGCTGATTCCCGCCACTCAAAGATGCCACAATTGTTCTTGGCGAAGGAACTTTTATATCAAGCTCCCGGATCTTTTCCTTTACCTCTGTCACTTCCTTTTTTTTATTTAATACATAGTTCCTGCTAAAATATCTGAGGCTTGAGATAGTCATATTGTGCATAACCGATAGTATCGGAATCAAACCCTCTTTTTGCCTGTCTTCTGGGATGATGGCTATACCATCGCCCAGTCTCCCGGTGATATCATGTGAGGCAACCTCCCTGCCTTCCAGGTATAAGACCCCTTCTGCATCAGGATGAATACCCATAATACATTCCAATGTTTCTGTTCTGCCTGCCCCTCTTAAACCATACAGGCCGAGAATTTCACCTTCCCTCAAGCTGAATGAAACGTGATCAACTAAATATCCACCTCCATGCTTGGGCAGAGCAAGAGATTCTACTCTCAATAACTCTTTTCCAACTTTATGTTCTTTATATATGTATCGTCTATCAATTTTTCTCCCGACCATCTGATCGACTATCCACGGAAGATCGATTTTTTCCACCTTTTCTTCACTTATAAGAGCACCGTCCCTCAGTACGGTCACATAATCTCCTATTTCAACAATTTCTTCGATTCTGTGTGAAATATAAACAATCGATACACCGCTTGTCTTCAAGCGTTTGATTACCTGAAACAGAACCTCAACCTCGCCTGCACTCAAAGAAGAGGTCGGCTCATCCATTATCAGAATCCGTGCTTCCCGTGAGAGGGCTTTTGCAATTGCAACAAACTGCTGCTGCCCTATTCGAAGGTGCTCCACCTTTGTTTTAGGATTTATTGAGGTTTTCAATCTATCAAGAACTTCACGGGCTGCTTTCTCCTGAATTTTTCGATTAATGTATAAGCCGTTTTTTGTCTTCTCATGGGTAATAAAGATATTCTCCGCCACATTCAGATTTGGAAAAAGATCAAGTTCCTGAAATATAATTGCAATACCTTTTTTATCTGCGTCGAGCGGTGAATTGAGGGTTATTTCTTCACCTTCAAGAATGAGTTTCCCGTCCGTAGGAAAGTCAACACCGGCAAGAATGTTCATAAGGGTGGATTTCCCCGCTCCATTCTCCCCGACAAGGCAATTAATCCTGCCTTCATAGACATTGAAATTTACACCTTTTAATGCAACTGTACCGGGAAAAATCTTTGTTATATTTTCAGCCCGATATATCACGCCGTCTTTCTTATCTTCTTCATTATGATTTTGAGAAGGTGTCATTTCTTGACCTTTATTTAACAGTAAAACGGACCGGGGCTATAATTATTTTTTCATCGGTTGCCCCCAAATGATGACTGAAGCACCCCTCAAAAGAGATATGTGCCCCTTTGAGCTTGGCAGGATCAATCCCTGCTAAAACGTTTGTGTGTACCCTCGAATTCAGTTCATCAGAGAGCTTTGCCCAATCAAGCTGGTTCGTAAAATCTCCGAAATGGATAAACTCCATAGAATCGCGAATAGCCTCCCCGGTAAAAACAGGCCCGATTTGTATAATAGCATCCGGATGTCCGTCAGAAGGATTGATATCAATATCAATTGTTCCGTTTCGAGATTTTGTATGAACCTCGAGAACAACACCCTCACCTTTTACGATAAAATTATAGGGATTCTGGTGTTCGGGTATAGCACGAAACCCGTAAGTTGTGCATGCTTTTTGTTCATCTTCCTTCAGAGCATTGATAACCTTGCCAAGTGGTACAGCATGCTGGTCCGCATAAGGTAAAATCTTAGATTCCCAGATGTCATCAACATATTTCTTTGCATTGAATGTTCGTGCCTCAAAATATATGGAAAGCCCTTTTTTCTCCTCGGCCTTTCCCAATATATCGTCATGTACAACATAACAAGATGTTCCAAAGATCAATATGCCGATACTAAAAAATATTAATAAACACAGGTATATATATTTAAAGTACTTCCGGGGCACCATTATAGGGTTCCTTATATGGTTTGTAGTAAATTCAGAGTATATCTACTCTCCCGTAAAGTGCAACAAAAAAGCAGCCGGAAAGAATATCCGGCTGCCTTCAGCATCTGTTTTATTTCTTAAGCCAGAAGTTATTCAATTTGGAGGCGTTATCTTTTGTGATAAGAACACAATCCACCAGTTGTTTCTCAGGCAATTTCGTAGACCCTGACTTGATGTATTTATCAGCCTGTTCAACAGCCATCTGGGCAAGTCGTGTACAGGGCTGAAGCACCGTAGCTTTGATACCGCCTTTCATAATAGAATCACGGACATCGTTGCTTCCATCAAAACCAACAACAATAACATCCGTTCTCCCTGCTGCCTCAAGTGCCGCCTCAGCACCCATTGCCATTGTGT
>Ga0315550_1003104_pt1 | contig 10082 bp, 12 predicted proteins | sample SalMarSW160190MG_2_FD_203100 | JGI IMG/M metagenome (GOLD analysis project Ga0315550, IMG submission 203100) | Salt marsh sediment microbial communities from the Plum Island Ecosystem LTER, Massachusetts, United States - Salt Marsh Sediment SW1601-90 ... | reverse complement strand
CAATTCCAGAAATACCAGCATACCTGACAATCGACTTGGTCATACTGATAATCGCAGCCGTCGGCGTGGTCATAGGCTTAATAGCCTACATGGCACTCAGAAAACAGAAATAAACCAAAAATTTCCCTTCCCCCTTTTCTTTTTTTCAGGAGCAAAAAGCTTAAGGAAACAGTGAAAACGTTAAGGGACTGGATGTTCTTTTTCGGCTGCCCCTCAATTCCAAGTCTTATTATATCGATAATCTTAATCATGTGTTCTGAAATATTTTATTAGACATGTTTTGACTTTCTTGAATGAGGGAAACGTAATTGCCGTCATCTACTCCTGATAGAGGCTTCGTCACTTTGAATCATTCTATCAAAAAAAGAGAAGCAAAACAACTCAGGTTCGCCAAATGCCCAAATTGTGGACGTGTAACGCCCTATAGGCTCAGCTCCCTGAAAGGAAAAAGCCTGATTTGTAAAGATTGTAAGAAACCGCTTTCATTAACTCGCCTGTAAATTGACTCAACAAAACTTTTCAGAACGGTAGAGTGAACAGTGCAGAGTCACGGAAATGGCTGTTCACTCAACGATGGACATATATCCACTTGTTCTTTTGCAAAATCCCCCTTTTTTTAAGAGTTAATCTTTAATTGAAATTCACAATTTTATTATTTTACTTACTAAGATTTTGAGTTGAGGTGTGTTTATGGGTTTTTTCAGAAAAATAATTTTGCTTTCAGCTCTAGTGTTGATTGCCTTTGGGGGTTATTTGTATTTTGTAGCCTATGAAGCACCTAACTTCTTTCTGTGGGGAGACTTGGAGAAAAATGCTTTGATTCTCTTTCTTATAGGGGGAATTTTGATTTTTGTATGGTTACTCTCTGGATTATTTAAGAAAGAGAATCTATAACTATTAATGTATATTTAACTAACCAGTTGCTTTTTCATGGAAATGGCTGTTCTTTCCAACTTTTTAGTTGTTGTTTGCACTTGCTTTTTATGGCTGGGTCGTCTGTTTTGTCTCTTAGGGCTTCAAGGAATTCGATGCGTTTGTTTACTGCCCGAATTTCCGCAGTTTCGTAGTAGAGTCGTCCTTCAATAAAGTCCTTCATCTGCTGCGTCTTCTGGATAATGAAGCCTGCGTCGTCAACGGGGTCGTCAAGCGCTTTCACGTTGAACCAGATAGCCGCCTCTTGTTCGCGCAGCTGGCTTAGCCCCTCGATTTCGCGGATAACCCTGATGTATGTTCGCAGAAACTCGTAGTATCCTGCAGTTTTGATCAACTTTAGGGCTTCTTCGACTTTAGCCACAAACTGTGGGCTTCCCTTCGCCTTCAAGTCATGCTTGTACCCGTTTTCGATGAGTTCTCGGGCTTTCTTCACTTCTTCTTTGGTGTAGACTCTTTCAGGAAACTCCATTCTTCCCCCAAACCTCCATCTGAAGACATACAAGAAAACTTTAATTTAGTTGCTTATAGATTTTGAGGTTTTTTCCTCCGGAAACATACTCGATCATTTTCCGTTTTTCTAGTTCTTTGAGGAAAGCGTTTGCTAAGCTCAACCGTATGCTGAAGCGTGAAGCCACCACAGAGGGGGTGAGGACTTTCATTCCTTTTAGTGTGCCCATGACCTTTTTGTTGTTGATGTCGGGCATAGTTAACCCGAGGGTCTTCTTTGCGGCTGGTGCTGCATCTGTTTTTTGGTCTTTATTTTTTGGTTCTTTGGGTTTCTTTGGTTTTGTCATTTGTTTGATGGATTGCTTCTTTTTTCCGCCGCCCATAGTATCTTCACCAGAGTTTTGAAGAAGAACCGCTCCTTATAGGCTTTCTCCCTGTTATTGGACTTCGCCGATTCCAATCTTGTGTTTTTTCTTCCATTCTTCCAGTGGGATGCCCAGTTTTTCTTCTACTTTTGGTCTGTGGATAGAGTTCATGGCACAGAAGGGTATGATTCTGCCGTCGGGCACTGCGTAGTGGATGCAGCATCTTTGAACTCTTTCTAGGTCGAAGTTGTAGGGGTCCATGAAGTGCATGGTGGAGATGAGAAGCATCTTTCTGTGGAGGTCTCCCAGGGATTCGTAGGAGCCAGTTCTGAGAATTGGCAGGAGGTATTTTCGTAGCAGACCAAATTTGATGTGGCGGAGCGCTCCGATCAGGCGTAGTTTGGCTTTTTTTGTATGCCCCTTTTTTGCTTCTTCGTAGACTTTTTCTAGGGTTTTGATGAATTTGTCAACGTTGCCGTAGCGGTTGATGGGGATCAGGTCGCCGTCTTCGACGAAAGCGTAGGTTGCCATGCCGCAGTGGGGGTGGGTGGTGAACTCCACGTAGTCTTTGCCCTTTAGTGCGCCGACTGCCCTGGATATGGGGACTACGGTGGGCACTGGGTAGAAGTCGGAGACTTTGATTTTTCCTTCTGTCTGTTCCTCGACCAGCCGCATGAAGTCGGGGATGGTTATCCTCATTTTCTCCCGTTCATCTGCGGGGATTCTGCCACAAATGGATACTGGTTGCACATTGACGCATCGAACTATGTCGAAGTTGTCAATCGCGAATCGAATAATGTCGCCGAGTTGATGGTCGTTGACGCCCTTAACCAGCGTGACAACCAGTACGATGCTGAGTCCGGCTTCGCGGCAGTTTTGAATTGCCTTCATTTTGGTTTCTAGGAGGTCTGCTCCTCTTGTGAACTTGTAGACGTCGGAGGTTAATCCGTCGAACTGGAGGTAGATTGTGCTTGCTCCCGCCTCAAGTAGTCCGCGGCAGTATTCTACGCTTTGGGCTAAGCGGATGCCGTTCGTGTTGACTTCTAGGTGATGAAAGCCGAGTTCCTCTGCCTTTTTTATGAGTTCGAAGAGGTCTTTTCGTATTGTTGGTTCTCCTCCCGAAAACTGTAATGCTGGAGGCGGAACTGGTTTGTTGTTTCTGAGGTTTTTTATCATCTCGAAAATCTGTTCTTTTGTGGGTTCGTACACGTATCCTGCGGCTGCTGCGTTGGCGAAGCAGACTGGGCACCTGAGGTTGCATCTGTTGGTTACGTCGATGATGGCGAGTCCGGTGTGGGATTTGTGTTCTGGGCAGATTCCGCAGTCAAAGGGGCAGCCCAGTTTGGTTTCTGTTCGGGGGTTGTCCAGTCCGGTTCCGTCGCATCTCAGGGTTTCCGCTCTCTGGTATTGTTCATAGTCTGACCAGTAGATTTCCCTGAATTTTCCGTGTTCTGGGCATTCCTTCTCGATGTAGACTTTGTTGTCTTCTTCGAGTATGATCGCGTCTAGCACTTGGAGACATTCTGGGCATAGGCTTTTTGTTTCTTTTATAACCTGCATTTTGACACCACTCTTGGGGGTAACATTTTTTATTTGGCTTGAGAGCATATAAGAAGGTTTCCAAACGTTTCATAAGGTGAAAAAGGTTGCCTGTCAGCGAAGACGCAAAAAAGGTACTGCACGAAGTGGGGTTAACAGAATATGAGACCCGGGCGTACCTGATTTTGCTGGAGCGGGGGGTTATGACCGCCAGCGAGGTCAGCGAGCACGGTGGAGTTCCATACTCTAAAGTTTATGAGACCTTGAATTCTCTGGAGAGGAAGGGTTGGGTGGAGGTGGAACGAGGTAGACCCAGCAGGTATTTTCCTAAGGCTCCGTCTGAGGCGTTGGATGCTGCTCGGCTGCGGTTGGAGGATATGGTGAACAGCTGGAAGGGTGTGGTGATGGGGGAGCTTCAGCCGCTGTATGAGAAGCGGGAGTTGCTGGAGAAGCCTGACATCTGGATTTTGAGGGGAGAGTTCAGTGTTATGGCGAAGCTGAGGGAGATGCTGGATATTGTTAAATCTGAGTTGTTGATTGCTGTGCCCGCTTTTGCGAAGCCGTTTGTTGATGCTTCCGTATCCACTCTGGGACAGGTGAGAACCAGCGGGGTCAACGTGAAGGTTATGGTTGCGGGAAAGTGGACAGAAAAGGAGCTTGCCCTGCTAGGTGATGTTAGGCAGCGGGATACCCTGTTTGGGGGAGGAGTGATTGTGGACGGCAAAGAAGTCCTTCTCTTCCTTGGCGAGGCAGACACGAAACGCAGCTACAGCGGACTGCTGGTCATATGGAGCAACCACATCGGACTAGTAAAATTCGCACGAGAATACTTCCAACTCCTATGGGACACAGCAAAACCAACAAACTAGTATGGATTCATTTTGTTGGCTAAGTTTCTGAGAAATGAAAAGAAAGAATGGATTCCCCGAACACCCCTAATTCAAACTCTTGAAATTAAATGACACAAAACGTTAAACATTACATAGACTACCTTAGACGGGCTCTTCTTTCAGGTTTCCACTCACCTTTTTCGTCAAAGTTTAGTGATTTAGCTAAGCCACATGCATTCCAGATAGCATCGAAAACTGGTCTAAGAATAACTTCGGGTTTATCGTCATAGGTTTCAACCAGTACTTCAGGTAATTGTAAAATGTCTCGGTCTATTGTCATACTTTCCGCTTCAAAGAATCTTTCAGTAGCCATTGAGTAACCTTTTACTGCCGTTAATGTTAAAAAAATTGCAAGTGGTAACTGAACTTTCAGGTGTTTTAAAGCAAAGAGATATTTTGAAAAACACAATATGAGCTTTTTTTCATAAGAAATGCTTGGGATAGTATTTGTATTGCTAAGTTCCAAGGCATCCACTGCTTCGATTACTCCATTACGATAAATCTGTGTATACGAATAAGACCGACCCGAACTATTGACAGAGTAAACTAAAAAGCCCTCTAAATTATATCTAAACTTTAAACTTGACCCATTGATAGGGTGGATGTAATCAAATTTTCGAGCAATGCTGTCAAGGTCATAAACAGTCGAACGGTTGAAGGAAATTAGAGGAATTAAGTGAAGAATTATTTTAGCATTGTCATAAAATGGTACGGGTGTTTCATTAGCAAACAGGTTTGCAATTCTATTTTCTCGAAATTTCCGAATTTTATTGTTAATGTCATCACGAAACATGAATGCATTACGTAACTCGACTATATCAAGCTCGTATTTCCCATTGGTGGCTCTTGCATAGAACCGATGGTCACCTCTAAACTTCACACGATGTGGAGATAACCAACTTTTCTGAATACGTATAATCATTATAGTTTTTGAATTGGCTAACGTTACAGGGTGTGTTGATACGTGAGGTATTCTTGGTTCTATTCCGTCTCGAATTATACTTTCCAATCGAAGTATTTCTTGGTCTTTATTGGGTATGTCAATTCCTGAGAGTTCCTTCGGGTAACCAGTTGCATTATCCTGCGAGATACCATAGATTATGTCCCCTCCGCTTGTGTTTGCGAATGAAACAATATCAGCTAAGAACTCCTTTTCTGCATCCCGATTTGAAGGTAGTTTGAGTTTATAATCTAAATGTTTTTTCTCAATAACTCGATTTTCGATGAGTTCCTTCAAATCTTCTTCTTTTATGCCGTCTAGGGGTTTTTCCAGTGTCAAATGGTTCAAGTCCTTCTAGAACGACTATTTCTATGAGCGATAGATTCTTAAATTATTTGAGTTCTCATTTGAAAGACCCAGACAAGAGAAGACAAGACGACAGGAGACAAGCTCAGAGGAATAGAAGAGAGAGAAGATTAAATTTTAACCCCCCTGACGGGACGACGGACGACGTGAACGGTTAACGACCAGAGATGGGTGTACCAAATGGATGGTATCCTGTATACACGGTTTAGGTAATAGAAGGAAAAAGGAAGGCGCGTGCCGAATCTTATCTAAGAAACCGCAAAACCTCATCCTAGCTGTTTATCCCTCGCTGAGTTCTCGGCTGCGGTAGCATGAGCCGAGACGAAGCAAAACAAGGCGCGCGCCATCCAAAGAGTTTACTGAATTTATTGTACTTTTTTTTAATTCATAAAATATAACTCAAAAGAATCTGTAAATTTGATTGTTGTGGCGATTCCATTGAATAAAACGGGTGTATACCTTCTTCTTATTATTGTTGGTGGAGTAATTGGAGTCTCAGCGTTATTTCTCATGACGCAAAAACCATACACTCAAAAATTAGAAAACCATGTAATAATGAAAATTCTAGATGAAGGAATAAAACAAGAAAGTCTTCAGATACAATATGACAAAAAGCCCTCAAACACAGCATATCTTGAACAAACAATCAACTGCATTGCAGTAGAAAAAGAACAACAAACACTCGTATTCATGGAAACAGTTTCACTAAAAGTAGAACATGTTACCTTCACGGATACTGTAGGGGATGGGTCAGGAGATGAACTGATAGTCGTCTCTTTCGTTAACTCTGGAACGAACTCTGTAGAATTTGTACAAGTGACTTTTAATGATTTAACACAAACTGGTAATTGGGAACTTACTTCTGATGAAAATAGAATTGGCGCAGGCGAATCTGATATCGTGCAGATAACTGTCGACTGGACACCAGGAAACAATTACAGCATAGAATTTGTTGCAACCGACGGAACAGTGGTCAGCTCATTATTCACTTGTACAGCTTAATCGCAGTAGAGAACAAGAACACGTTTCGGGGGGGATTAAATTTTACTCCAAACCCAAAGGTTCTAAGCTAAGCAGATTATTATTCCCCCTGCAGCCATGAGAGCCACTCCCAATGCCACAGGGAAATTGATTTTCTCAGATAAAAACAGAGCTGCAAATATAATCGCAAAAACTACGCTGAGTCTATCAATTGGTGCTACTTGAGACACTTTTCCATATTCCAATGCTAGGAAATAGAATATCCATGATGCAGCTCCTGCTAGACCTCCAAGAGATATATAAAACAGAGATTTTGAGTCAAGAGTGGTCACTGTATTCACTCTCCCCGTTACCAACATGAGAACAACAATTGTTCCAAACATTACTCCTGCCCGAACTCCAGTAGCAGTTATGGAATCCACACCTTTGAGACCTACCTTTGCAAATATTGCCACAAGAGCGGCAGTTATCGCAGAAAGTAGAGCATATATCAACCATTGCACACTCATTTTTTACCATCATTTTGATAATTACTTGTGCGTGAAAGTTAAAAGTTTCCTTGTCGCAGAATGTTGATTACCATAAAATTTTGTTTTGTGTCAGTCAGCATAGTAGTAGTGGTTGTGACTGTCAGTACAGTAGTCGTCGTAGAAGAAGTAGATGGGTTTGGGATTAATTTTTAACCTGCATTTTTTGTTGTTTTGGTTTTGTTGGTTTAGGGTTTGGTTGCGCCTATGAGTGCTATTTCGAGCCATTTCCAGAAGCAGTCAACGTCTTTGTATCCGATTTGTCTTAGCCATTTGAGTTGGGTCTCTACATCTAAAAGTTTGTTTGTTGGGTCATCGGTTTCTGGAGTTAAACCAACAGCAGCTAGAAACTTTTGATGCAACGCTTCAGTTGCTGAAGCAACATGTTCAAGATTAAGAAAAACACCATCAATCAGCAACAACTTTGGTTAACTCAAACCCATTTTAGTAAATGAAAATTCACTCCTTTCTCAAAGCCCTAGCCCTCTGCAAGAAAATGTGAACACCTGCAATAGCTAGTCAAGCGAACCTGCGCCTATTAGGCTCCTAATAGCAGATGATTGTTGAAAACTAGCTTTTTTCTGAAATTCAGCAGCATAACACAAGATTTCAGTCGAACGTTCACACAAACACGCGAATATTTTGTTGGTCAAACTTTCTTGACTAAAACATCATTCAATTAGAACCTTTTTAGTCAATATTTCTTGACAAAAAAGCTTTTACCTCAATTCTTGGTACATATCATTAGGGAAGCGGTGCTATTGCGCAGAATTGTGCTTCTTTCATGCATGGCTGTTTCTGTATTGTTAAGTTTATGTTTAGTTGCTTCTGCCGAAGCATCTTCGACAACGTGGACCCGAACATATGGTGGAGCAGACATTGACGTAGCCGAATCCGTGATACAAACTTCTGATGGCGGATACGCCGTAGCGGGCTCCACTTTTATCCCAAAACACGGAGGCTACGATTTTTGGCTAGTCAAGATTGATGCCTATGGAAACATGGAATGGAACAGGACATACGGAAATTTCGGAGCAGATTACGGCCGCTCAGTGGTACAAACTTCTGACGGAGGATACGCAATAGCTGGCAACACACAGGGTTCTTCTAGCGACATAGATTGCGACTTCCTGCTAATCAAAACTGACTCGCAAGGAAACCTAGAGTGGAAAAACACATACGGCGGATCAGGAACCGAGCAGCTTTACCAGGTGATAGCAACTTCTGACGGAGGATATGCGCTGGCAGGTTACACATTTTCTTATGCTGCCGGAAAAGCCGACTTTTGGCTGGTCAAAACTGATGCATCGGGAGAAATGGAGTGGAGCCAAGTTTATGGAGGAGAAAAATATGAGATTCCTTACTCGGTTGTTGAGACATCTGATGGAGGATACGCTCTAGCAGGCTTCACTGAATCTTTTGGCGCTGGACGCGGAGATTTCTGGTTGGTTAAAACTGACTCTTCGGGGAAGATGGAGTGGAGCCAGTCATACGGAGGAAACAGAAACGACTGGGCATCCTCATTGCTTGCAACTCCGGATGGAGGTTATGCAATAGCCGGCGAAACAGATTCTTTCAGTGATGGAGGGTATGATGTCTGGCTGATTAAAACCAACGCATACGGAAACATGGAGTGGAATCAAACATATGAAAGAACCACCCATCACGACTTTTTCGTCTTAATGCGCTACTGCTCATTGGTCCGAACATTAGACGGAGGATACGCCATAGCCGCAAGAAAACAAGGCTCCGGCACTGGCAACTACGACTTCTGGCTAATCAAAACAGACGAACAAGGAAACATGGAATGGAACCAAGAATACGGAGACGGAACAAATGAGGAAGTCACCTCGATGGTTGTAGCCTCAGACGGAGGATACGTGATGGCAGGTCATATCGTCACCGATAAACTTTATTGTGATGAATTTAGTTCTTTTCTGCCAACTGATGTTGACTTTTTGGTGATAAAAGTTTTCGGCAGCACAGAACCAAAACAATATGACACTTACGAATACGACTACCTTTTGGCTATTTCACCTACACAATTGTTGTGCACAGCAACTCCACCATAGAAGACTTCAACTTTGACCCTAATCAAAAGCAGATAAGCTTCAACGTTACTGGACCAAACCAAACAACAGGCTTCTGCAAAATAGCAATCCCAAAAGAGCTGCTTGACGGCGACTTCCCAGTTTACATAAATGGCGAACCAATGACCGAAGGCAAAGACTACACAAAAACCATCAACGGCACCCACACCATCATCCAACTCACATACAGCCACAGCACCCACCTAATCACAATCACAGGCACCCACACAATCCCAGAGTTCTCCACATGGACAGCCCCCACAATACTGCTGGCTGCAACTCTGGTCATCGTAATCTACAAAAAGAAGCGGTCAACATAACCCAGATTCTATTAGTATCCTAATAGAGGTACATTGTTGAAAACAGTGTTTTTTCTGTTTTTTGTTCCATTGGTTGCTTAGGTGGTCTGGGCGTGTTTGTTGTTTTATGTATGCGTGTTTGTTTTGTTGTGTTGTCTGAAGTGCCACATTGTTTCGTATTTTTGATGTTTTCTCTAAAAAAGAAAGATTTAAAAGTTGGCAAAAGCATTGTGCCAAAAAGAATTGGTGTTTGTTATGGAGTTTTGTCCAGAGTGTGGAACACGCATGGTTACCCGTCGCAAAAAGGACGGAGACAAAGTCACAGTTCAGATTGTGTGCCCGAAATGTGGACACAAGAAAGCAGCTAAAAAGAGCGCAGAAGCTGTTGCCAAGTCCATTAAGCGTCCATCCAAGGAACGTATAACCGTAATCGCCAAAGAGCACCAGATACGCACCCTGCCCACCACCAAAATTGCGTGCCCAAAATGCGGAAACAACCTTGCCTACGTCTGGCAGGTGCAAACCCGAGGCGGCGACGAAGGCTCAACACTATTCTTCAGATGCACAAAATGCAACCACACATTCAGAGAATACACCTAAACAACCCCACACAACCCACACACAGAAAATTTATTCTGCAACCCTTCTAACCTAGACAAAAGTGGAGAGCATTATCGGTGGGAAAAGTCGAAAGCCAAAAAGGAC
>Ga0315550_1003101_pt1 | contig 10088 bp, 7 predicted proteins | sample SalMarSW160190MG_2_FD_203100 | JGI IMG/M metagenome (GOLD analysis project Ga0315550, IMG submission 203100) | Salt marsh sediment microbial communities from the Plum Island Ecosystem LTER, Massachusetts, United States - Salt Marsh Sediment SW1601-90 ... | reverse complement strand
CAGCACGCCGGTATCGACGCCGTGCGCGCGGCTAGGTGCCGCCGCCGGGTCTCCGGACGACGGCGTAGCGGAATACCCAGGCAGGCGCGAGCCCTTCCGGCAGAAGGTCTTGGCCACTTCGGTTCCAGCGTATGGTTGGCGGGGCGCTTCATGGCTGAGTCGCGGGTTGGCCGGCCGGTCCCGGGAGCAGGGAGCGGGCGTGGGCCAGGTGCTGGCGGAGCTTCTCGGTCATGTGTTCGTCCGCCTGATCGCCAGCCAACTTGAGGGCGCGCTCTCCCGCGGCGACGGCCGCAACAGGATCACCCACCTCCAGGTAAGCCAGCGACAGATTGTACCATAGGGTCGTGTTGGTGGGCCGATTAGGCGCCACCTGCTCATACAGCTCAATCGCCCCCGCGGCGTCCCTGGTGAATAGCAGCGTGTCGGCCAGGACCGTGCGGCTGTCGTCATCCTCCGGGTCTTCTAGCAGTCTCCGGCGCAGGCCCTCAATAGCTCGCTGCATGATGGTCCAGGTAACCTCGGGGTCGGCCAGCCGCCGGAAACGCAGCTTGGGGAACCGCCGCTCGGCCTGCTCGGTTCCCTGGGGCAGGAAACCCAACATGTAATAACCTTCACCGACGTCGGCCACGTAAACGGGCAGCCGATCGTCGCTCACCTTCAGGACGTAGCGAATCCAGCGCGGATGGGTAACGTGCAAGAGGCTGTGGGCGTTCTCGAAGGCCCAGAAATCCACGCCGGCCCGGCGACCGTACTCCAGGGAAGCTCGCTTGTCATGGGCCATCAAACGCCCCTCGCGAAGAAACTCCGAGTGAGCCACATGCGCGTCGGTCAGCCCCAACCGGTCCAGCACGCGCAAATCCGAGTAGTAGGGAATCGCCCCCGTACAACTGGTGGCCAGGTGGGTGTCCGCGGGCAGCAATCCGGCTTCGACCAGCCGCTTGAGCCGATGTCCCTCCGGAATCACCCGCTCCAGAAACAGGCGATGTTCTTCCTGCCGCACGCCCACGAAGCGTTCGGTCACCCGCCAGAGCAGGCTTCGATGTCCTCGGGCAATGTGCCTCAGCCCCGGCAGACGGTAGATCGGATCGCGCTCCGGCCGCATGTAATCGGCCGAGACCCACGTATTCTCAAACATGCCCGGAAAACCCGACAGGTACGAATCGGGGAATTGTCTATGGGATTGCCACGGTAGGGCCGTCAGCCCCACCAGCACCAGACCCAGGTACGCCAGTGTGGCCGCATACGAAACCGCGCCGCGGGCCAGACGACAGGCCCCGTCGGCCAGGAGGATGAACACGAAGGGGAAACAGAGATCGAGCGGACGATACTCGAAATGGTCGCCGCCAATCGAAGCGACATAGAGGGCGTGGGGGATGACCACGGCGGCGAAGAGCAGGGGGGTGAACAGCGTCCCCCGGCTGCGGTGCTCGAACCAGGCGGCCACCAGCAGCGGTACCCATAGATAGGCGGCGTATTCCAAGGCGAACACACCCAGGTATGGCCAACCCATGTCCCACCAGGTCTGGCCTCCCACCTTGGCATAGTAGGTATTGGGCAGCCACTGGCCGTAGTAAACCCGACGAAACACGTAGTGGGCTCCGATTATCAGGACATAAGAACCCACTTGAACCGCGAAGGCGCGGAGGTCGAGACGGCGACGGGCGGCCAGTTGCACGCCGGCCACCGCGAAGGCGGCCAGCGAAATGAGTAGCCCGTCCGGGCGGGTGAGCGTAGCCAGGGCCAACAGCAGGAAGGCCAGGCTGCGCCGCCGATCTCCCGCCAATTGCGCTCGCACTTCGACGATCAGGCGAAGGATCCCGCCGACCACCAGCACCTCGAACCAGCGGGTCTCCAGACCGCTTGTGGACCAGACGGCCACGCTTCTCGTCGCCGCCAGAAAAAGAGGAGCCGTCAAGAGCAGCCAGCGCCGGCCCTTGGCCGGGAGCGTGTCATAGGTGAACCAGACCACCACGCCCCACAGGACGATGGTGGCGCCGATGGTCAGGACGTGGGCCACGGACTCCGGGGCCAGGCCCACCAGGTTAAAGGCGGCCAGCACTAGAACCCACAGAAAGTTGGTGTAGCCCTCCACGCGCTCGAAGCCCGGATTGAACACCAAGCCGTAGCCCTGACTCAGGTTGCGGGCGTATCGAAAAGAGATAAACGCATCGTCGGTAAGAAACGTATAGACGGCCGCATGGGCCAGCAGCAGCACCAGAGTCAGCCCCACCGCCACCTCTACCACGCCGAAGCGGTGAAACAATCTTCCCTGCCTTGCAGGCTGAGTCTGGTTCAAGGTGGGTCACCCGCCACGAGCGCCGCATGTTCCCGTCGGCAAGCTCGCCTGAGTTGCCGGTTCACTGATTTATTCTTGTACAGCGAAAGCCCTCTCGGCGCCAACAGGCGGCCGACAAGGCGGCAGGGATCGTCGCGGGGCGGGGCCGGGGAGCTCAAGCGAACGCGGTCATAAAAAAACAGCCCGCCGACGGAAGAGATCTCGCCGGCGGGCCGAATCTCGGCGGCTGCCGTAGATGCAGCCACGTTAGCTGTACTACAACAGCCAGCTCCTACATATGCCTATGTCCATGGATCACCTCCTTTTCAAGGGCTGTCTACCCCGATCGACCTCTGGCGGAGGCCGTCGGGCCTTGGCCCCTCCGCCGACCGTCGCCGACGGAACAACGCGGCACGGCAGGACCGTCCCGCGGCAGGTAATCCGACGTCGGCTGGCCTCGCCCGTCTATTTGAGGTTCGCCGGACGTCCAATTACTTTGCGCCCTAATTTTACCGTCACGGCCCCCGAGAGGTCAAGGCTTTTTCCGCGGCCCGGAATCCGATGGTCCGTCGCCACCAGAGGCGGTGTTGCCGTGCTGTAGGCCTTGGATGAGCCGCGGCTGGGCGGGCCCCGTGGGGGGGCAAACTGGTTGGGCGAGGCGGGGACGACAAGCCGGGCCCCCTGGTCGGCGGCTGAAGCCGAGAGCTTCCCCGCAGCGTGCGGCCGTTTCCGCTTGACATCGGACCGGGGCTAGCTGTTGAATACGGGCTGGGAAGGGATCTCTCTCAGCTCTGATTTTCTTTTGGAGGGTCAGTCCGTGAATACACCCGCGAGAGTACTGATCTGCCTGTCCGCCGTTCTCTGTTGGGGGCCACCAGGACTTCGGGCCGACCAGAAACAGGATCAGGAGGACAAGACCGCCGAAGCCCTCCGGCATATGGAGGAAGGGCGTGAGGCGCTGCAATTCGGCGATCTGAAAGAGGCCAAGAAGGAGTTCCGGCTGGCCCTGAAGCTGGAGCGCAAGCTACCCCTGGCTAACTTCGCTCTGGGGCTGGTCTACCACCGGGAGGACGATTTCAAGAACGCGGTTAAGTATTATAAGAAGGAAGCGCAGTATTTTCCCAAGATGGGTCAGGCCTTCCTGAACTGGGGCGCTTGCGCGGCCATCATGAATCAACATCCCCGGGCGGTGCTGGCCTTTGTGGATGCCGTTCGGCGACTCGGCGTGGAGGAGCAGTATGTCAACAACCTGGGTAAGGCCATCTATGTTCTTCGCCGGGAGACAGAGGATGACAGCGACCTGTCGACCGAGTTGCGCCGGGCCCTGCAGACCTATGAGGAGCTGGAAGCCCACCTCAACGCCAAGTTGGCCGCGGAGGGCATGACCCGCTGGGGAGCCACCAAAATCACCCTGGAGCAGAAACGCGACATCGAAGAACGGATCATGCGCTACGATCAGATGATTCAGGATCAGGTCCTGCAGATTCAGGAGTTCGTGTTTGAGGCCAATACGGTTCGCCACCGCATCAACGAACTCAAGATGAGCCTGCGGGAGTACCGCGACATTCAATCCCGACGCGGCCCGCTGGAAGCGGAAATGACCCGCCTGGAAATCCGCCTGCGCGATCTGGAGGACAACATCCGTCTGGCCCGGGCCAATATCAAGCACCTGGAGGATCAGAAGCCCCAACCCCCCTGGAATGAGGATTACGCCTTCTGCCACAAGCTACCCGCCGGGGAATAACCGCGCCTGGCAGCAAGGTAAGGCCCGAACCTGCATGGAACTTGTCGGCAAGGCCGATGGCGGCCTCTTGCGTGCCGAGTGGTTGCGGTTGCGGGACCGGCGCGGTATAGGACCGGGTATCGGAGCAATGGTCCGGGCCGCAGGCCAAGCCCCATGCCGGATGGGGTACACATCTGCCCCCGTGCCGGTGAGTGGTTTACCGCCCGGGCCCGTTGGCGTCGTATAGCAGGTCGGGGCCGGCCGCAGCACGGCGCCCTTACAAATCCCAACAACTCTATGCGGAGGTGACCCATGACCCCAGAAATGACCCAGCGATGGCTCTTTCTCTGTCTGCCGGTGGTCGCGGTTCTGGCGATCGGTTGCCGGTTCAACTCGAACATCAGGCTGCACAATACCACCAATAAGGTTCTGACACCGTACCCGGTCAAGAGCGAACCGCCGCCGCCGCACCGCGAGGCGGACCCGGCCAACGACGTGGCCGTCAATGGTGACAGCACCATCGATCCCGAGGGTTTCAATCCGGTGTATTACGCCTCGGGCGTCTCCAACCTGAGTCAGGCCAACGGTGTGTACATTGGGCTACAGATGGACGAACCGCCCTATATGATCCAGTACAAGGTGTTCCATTACAAGGTGGAGCCCGGCCAGGCGGGTCATGACCCCGCCGTACAACCCATTCTGCTGCACACCGGTGTCGAAGAGGTAGATAACGTGGACCAGAAGATCGTAGTCAATTCGTTTTTCGGCGTCGGTGACCCCATCCCCCCCGGAGGCTGGGAAGTGAAGATCAGACCGGACTGAAGCGCCCTGCCTCAAGGCCAGGCACTGCCGGATGCCGCGCGCCCCGCGCCGGGCAGGTCCTGCGCGGGGCGGCGGGCGTCTTGCCTTGGTCGATTTTACGGCCGATGCGCCCTGCGCTTGGCGCGAAAGTCGGCCCGGCGGTTGGTGCCGGCCGGATCACTTCTCCTGTAGCGCAGCCATAATGGCTTCCAGCTTGGAGAGCATGACCCGGAGCTTGGCGAGTTCCTGCGGGTCCTGCTCAACGGCCAGCTTGGCTTGGAGGTCCGCAATACTGCCCTCCAGTTCCTGGAACCTGCTCCTGGCGGAAACGCCGCAGGGCTTGTTCTTGCCAAGCCGCTCGGGACCGCCGTGATCGAACATGCGGACGCCGAATGAATCCGGTCGCCCCTTGACCCTCTTGAGTACCGACCAGATGTTGTCCAGCTCCCTGGCATCCGGGGCACACCTCATGTTGATTAGCAGCCACTCCTGTGCCTCCAGGGCCATGTGGCAGAACTGGAAATCCAGCCCCGCATCCGGGGCTCCGGGTCGCCGGTCGGCATAGGCGATCAGCGTGATTCCCCGGATCACGTCATTCGCTTCCAGGATATCCAGATTCCCGCTGTGGTTACGATCCGCGTAGGGAAACTCCGCCATGAAGGCCTCAGGGGCCTGCATGGCTAGGCCGACCAGAAAGGTGTCCTTCTCTAGGTAGGACAACTCACCATTGCCATTCAAGTCGGCCGCCTCGTGTTCAGCCACAAGATTGTACAACTGGATAGCACGACCCTTGACCCCCTCCTCGGTGGAGAGCCAGGCCTGGTTCTGGGCCGCGTCGGCTGCGCCGCTTAGCGTGAAGCTGCCCCAGGCCAACAGCAGCAGGAAGGTCGGCAGGCCCCGGGCGGAGCGCTTTGATAGGTGATAAGGTGATTCCAAGATCACGTCGATTCTCCTTTCTAACTGTGAGCGGTGGCTGGCCATGCAGGCCGGGTGACAGACGAATCGACCGGTTGGCGCCGGCTGCGTCGCGCTTAACAAGCACCGCGCGTATTGGCCGGCGGTGAGCTTCCCGTGACTGAGGGCCCAATCGTCACAGGCGCACTCGCGTGCCTCATCGATCCGTCGATTCACCCAGATGACCACTGGCCAGAAGAACAGAAACGTTCCGGCGATGCGCTGCAACTGCCGCACGAGAATGTCGCCACGCCGCAGGTGAGCGATCTCGTGCATGATGACCGTCTCCAACTCGTCCGGCCGAACGAGGTGACGGCGCGATAGAACCAGCAGCGGACGGAACACCCCCATCACGAAGGGCGCCGGGGGGCCATCGCTGATCCGTGTAGTCGGTATTCGTCGTACGCCCAGGCGTCGGCAAGTCTGGGCCACCAAGGCGCAGGTTAGCCGGTCGGCCGGCGGTAAGACGCGGCAGCGGGCGCCGAAGGCCAGGTAGCGCCACGCTCGCATGGCCGACAAGCCCAACACCGTGGCCAGGTATGCGGCCGTCAGGGCCACTTTCCAGCCCCGTGCTCGCTGGTCGCTGGGCCACGGGGGCGGCTCCACGTCCTGCGGGCTCGTCCGAGGAAACCTGGCCGGCATCGACGCCGGCTCGACGAAGTCGCCCCCCGGCGCCTGCAACGATGGCGCGGCTGCAACCCTCGCCCACACGCTGGCCAAGGAATGGGACCAGGACGGGCCCACCGGAGCCAGGAACTTGACCAGAACGAGGCACCACAGGGTCACGTGCACACTCGCCGGCACGCGCCTGCCCAGCAGTCGGGTGGCCAGGTAGGTGAGGCCGGCCAACAGCGTCCCGTACATCAACGCCGGATGCATCCAGGACCACACCCAGGCGGCTGCCCAGTGACCATCAAACCAAGCCAGCACCGTGGTCACCGGGCCCTACCTTTCGACTTGGACGAAGCAGGCTTACGCTTCTTCTCCTCCGCTTCCCGTCGGGCGATTTTCGCCTCGATCCTGCGGAGATCGCTCGCCGAGAGCTCGGTCTCCTCCGCGAGCTGCAACACCAGGTCCTCCACCTTGTCGTCGAAGACCGTGTGTAGAAACTGGGTCAAACGCTGCCGCAGCACCTGGTCGCGGCGAACCGTGGGGGCATAGACGAACTGATGCCGCTGGCGATCCACCCGCAGGGCACCCTTCTCGGCAAGCTGCCTCATCATGGTCATCACCGTGGTGTAGGCCGGCTCGTCGCCGCCCCGGGCCGTCAGGACCTGCTTCATCTGCCGCACGGTCTGTGGGCCTCGCTCCCAGAGGACCTTGAGGATGCGCAGCTCGGCGGGGGTGATGTTCGGCAGAGATGTGCCCATGTCGGAGCCTCCTTTCTCTGACTATGGTCATAGTACTATACGAATAGTAGCTTGTCAACCGGAAAATCAGATTTTTCTCAGAGGCGGCTCCCCGCTGGCCCCGGGGCGGCCGCTCGCCGTGGCGAGGGGCCGCTGGTTCGCCACCTGCTTACGAGCGGAAGAGCACCTCTTCTTTTTGGAATTGTCTGACCGCATAGGCGATGCACAGCCCGGCCAAGGCCAGACAGGAAGCCAGGGTCACCGCGTAGTAGTCCCAGTGAATGTCCCCCTTGAGGAAGTCCTTGGACAGCACGCTGACGTTGACCAGGGGAATCATGGCCATCCGCCAGTTCATCTCCAGGTCGGGAATGATGGCGGCCATGGCCGGCAGGATGACCACGAACTGCAGCGGGGCGATGTAGTTCTGGGCCTCCTTGAAGGAACGAGCGTAGATGGAGATGGCCAGGAACATGCCCGAGAAGGCCGCCGCCGGAGGTATGGATAGCAAGGCGATCAGCACCGCCGTGCCCGGTGAGATGTGAAAGTCGAGACCGCTCACGAACTCGTCGGGGGCGATGATGTACTTGAACGACACGGCGATCGAGACCACGCCCATTAGCGCCGCGATCAACGCCGTGGTCAGGATGACCAGGAATTTGCCCACGGCGATCTGCGTCCTGCTGGCCGGCGAGAGAATCAGGGTCTCCAGTGTGTTGCGCTCCTTCTCCCCGGCGCCCAGGTCGATGGCGGGGTACATCCCTCCCAGAAACGCAAAGATGATGATGATGTAGGGCAGCACGCCCCCCACCCGCGACATGACGAATTCCGATTCGGTGGCCAGGTCCGTGCCTTCCTTCAATACCACTGGTTCGAGGAACTCGTCGCCCAAGCCTGCCAAGGCCAGCCGGTCGCGCACCAGGTTGTCGGCCGCCCGGTCGGTCACGAAGCTGATACGCTGCCAGGCTTCGGCGGACTGAGCCATGGTTGAGTCATACAGGAAGGTGATTTCCGCCGTCTGGTTGTGGTCCTGTTCGAGGCCCAGCAGGTCGGTGGGAATCGCCAAATAGCCCTGGATGAGCTTGGCCTTGATGGCGGCGGCCGCTTCGGCGGCGTAGGGCAGCGCCCGAAGTTGCTGGGGAATGACCTCGGCGTCGAAGTCTCTCGGGGCCGGGGCCAGGTTGGCCGGGTCCACGAACTCCAGCAGAGCCAGCCCGCGGACGGTGACCCGGTAATAGTCCACCAGTTGCTGCCGCACCTCGTCCGACAGTTCGACGATCGGGCCGGGACTCGGCTTGGCCTCCAGGTCGGCCTCCTCGCGGAACTGGCTCACCGTCGCCCGGGTCCATCGTTCATACGCCGCGGGGTCGCGGAAGATGGCCTCGGGGATTTGGCCCAAGGCCTGGCTCGTTTCCGGGCGGAGTAGGGCCTGCAGGACCGGTGAGCGGGCCAGGCGCAACCCCGCGGCCACCTTGGTCTGCAGAAACCACTGGTGCACCAATCGGCGATACGCTTGGTGCGTCTGCTGGTCGGCCGCGATGCGCACCACCTTGACCGCCTGCTTCTCCTTGATGCTGTGTATCAAGTGGTTGAGGCCCAGCATCAACAGCGGCACGGCCAGGGTGGGCATCAATAACATGAAGATCAGCGTCTTGCGGTCGCGGAGCGTATCGACCAGCTCCTTCCTGAAGATGATCCGGATCCCGCGGAGCATCACGCCGCCGCCTCAATCATCTGGGCAAAGGCCTCGTCCAGGTCCTCGCCGTAGCGGTGCTGAATCTCACCCACCGTGCCGCGAAAGAGCATCTGGCCCTCGTGGATGATGGCCACTTCGTCGCAGAGCTTTTGTACTTCCGCCATCACGTGGGTCGAGAACAGCACGGTGCGCTGCTGCTCCCGGCATTGGCGAATAAACTGGATGATGGTGCGGTTGGTCAGCACGTCCAGGCCGGTGGTCGGTTCATCGAAGACCATTACCGGCGGGGAGTGGAACACCGTGCGGGCCACATTGACCTTCTGCCGCATCCCCGTGGACAGCTTGTCGCAGGCCCGGTCAAGGAAGTCGCCCATCTGAAAGATCTCGGCCAGTTCGGCGATGCGTTCTCTGATTTGGGGCGCTTCCATTCGGAACAGGCGGCCGAAGTAGGTCAGCATTTCGCGCGGGGTCAGCCTGCCGTACAGGCCCGTATTGGAGGAAAGGAAGCCGATGTTCTCCCGCACCCGGGCGGATTGGCTGGTCAGGTCGTAGCCCATGACCTTGCCACTACCGCCGGTAGGCCTCAGGGCCGTGGAGATGATGCGCAGGGCGGTGGTCTTGCCCGCCCCGTTGGGCCCCAACAGGCCGAACACTTCCCCCGGCCGGCAGGTAAAGGACACCTTCCGCAGAGCCTCGATCTTGCCCCTCTTCTTGTCCTGGTAGGTTTTGCTGAGCTCGTGAATCTCGATCAAGGCGGCTCTCTCTTGGCGGAAGGCAGCCACCGGCCGGCACGCTGGCCCTTGACCGCGGGCAGGCCGCGCGGCGATTGCCTGTTCCAGCGCGCAAGCGTAGGCCCACCGAGGGGCCTACGCAAGGGGTCTTTAGCTTGGAGCGGGCTGGGCCCGTTCCTGTCGCGCCTACGGCGCAGTGGGCAGCACCACCGAGGACGGGTTGGCCGCATTGTGCAGGATATCAACCGTGGCCACTTGCGTCGTAGCGTTGGCCCGAAAAGCGGCGCCGGTATTCGGGTTGGGGTCGAAACGGGGGGCGTTGGAGGAAGTCACCGCCACGCGAATCCGGTGCCCGGTATTGAAAACGATGCTCGTGGGCCAGAGGTCCACGTTGATCTCATAGGTTGTGCCGGGCGTCATCAGGGTCTCACTGGTGAACGAGCCGTCACGGAATCGCGTCCGCACAATGCCCTCGGTAATCAGCATGGATCGTCCGTCAGGATAGACGTCGCTTACGCGCACGGAGATGTCCGTGTCGGGAACGTCGGCCTGAATGTGAATG
>Ga0315550_1003099_pt1 | contig 10091 bp, 12 predicted proteins | sample SalMarSW160190MG_2_FD_203100 | JGI IMG/M metagenome (GOLD analysis project Ga0315550, IMG submission 203100) | Salt marsh sediment microbial communities from the Plum Island Ecosystem LTER, Massachusetts, United States - Salt Marsh Sediment SW1601-90 ... | reverse complement strand
CCTATATTCTCACAAATCTCGCTTAATAAATCAACTCCCTTTTTTGTAATGGTTTCTCTTTTTTCGTTATTCTTAGTATAAACCGAAGCATTAGTAAGTCCTCTAAGTCTAAGAGGACGAATTATATCATCTAGTTCCTTAGGTATCTTCCTTGGTATTCTAAAAAGGACATTAAGCAGTACAAGTTCTTCATAAGAAATATCCTTTTCTACATATACATACCTTCCTGAAAGGTAGCGTCTTTCTTTCAATTTATTATCTGCTTCCTTACATTCTTCTTCTGTTGCGCCGTTTGCTTCTAATAAATAAACTAAGTTAGATTCGTGCTTCATTTTATTAAAATCTTTTTCCGTTAATATCTTTAATGTTTTCATATCTAATAAAGACTCCGCTTTTATCATCTAAGTATTTTTTCTGTTTTTCTGAAAGACGCATTGTTAAGGTATCTCCTTTATCTATCGAGGAATTTAGTCTTTCTTTGTCACCAGAAGGATCAAAAAATGATAAGTTATTTTTCCCTATTTGGGTTGCAGAGAAATTGTAACTATCTCCCCAAAAAGTAGAGCTATATGATTCTCCCTCAACAACATATTTTTCTTCATGAACTAACTCCCCACTATATCTTAGATTATATTCTAATCTTGATTTTCTACAAGGAATAGAAACAACAAAAGAGGCAAAACCAACTGCAAAAAGAAAAGTTATCAGATCACCAATGACCTTCCCCCTAGATGGTCTTAGTCCCGGACATTTTTCATATAATTTTTCAAGCTCTCTTATATGCTTCTTAAAATCCTTTATTCCCATTTAAAACCCTCCTGAAAAATCAGGCCTGATTTTTCCCATGGTTCCCATAGGCTCTTTATTGTGACCTGTTGCTGAAATAATATCATCAATTCTTAAAATCATCATAGCTACTTCGCTGGCAGAGTTTATTGCCTGACTTTTGATTTTCAGCGGCTCAATGATTTTTGATTCAAGAACGTTTTCTACCCTGTTTGTAAAAAGGTTGAGTCCTGCGTTTTTTTCTCCAGAGTCATGTCTTGATCTTAATTCTGTGAGCGTGTCAATCGGGTCCAATCCTGCATTTTCAGCAAGTGTTGTAGGCACAAATTCAATGGCAGAAGCAAATTCTTCAACAGCAAGTTGCTCTCTTCCTGAAAGTCCCTGGGAAAATTCCCTGAGTTTTTTTGCAAGTTCAATTTCTATTGCGCCGCCGCCAGGAACCACAAGTCCTGATTCAATAACACAAGCGACATCACCAAGCCCGTCCCTCACAGCTCTTTTAACCTCTTCAATTACATGTTCTGTTCCTCCGTGGATAAGTATTGTTAATGCTTTTGGATTTTCACACCCTCTTACATATGTAAGGACATCTTCACCATGCCTTACTTCCTCAACCAAATCAGCATTTCCAAGTTCAAAAGGACTTAATTCATTGAGATTGCTTATGATTTTCCCTCCTGTTGCCTTTGAGATTTTTTCCATGTCACTTCGTGCTACCCTGCGACACGCGTAAATATTCTCTTTGGCAAGAAGATACTGTGCAAAGTCATCAATCCCTTTCTGGCAGAAAATTACGTTTGTTCCTGAAAGTTTTACTTTTTCGATCATTTCTTTTATGCTGCGCTCTTCTTCTGTTATAAAACTATTAAGCTGTTCAGGTGAAGTCACAGAGATCTTTGTGTCAATCTCAGGATTTTTTAATTCAAGAGGAAAATCAATCAGGGCAATTTTTGAATTTTTAATAGAAGAAGGCATGTCGTGAGAGACTTTTTCCTTATCAATCACAATTCCCTGTACAAGCTCTGTATCCTTTATTCCCTTGCCTTTTGAGGTTTCTATTTTTATATCATTTATGTCAATTTTTCTTCTTTCGTTTTCCCTGCCGGATATTTGCTTAAGTGCATGAACAATTATTTCTGAAAGTTTTTCCTTAGCATCTTCAGCACCTTTTCCTGTCATAGCTGTCATTGCTATTTGTTTTAGCAAGGCTTCGTCTTCTTTGCTTTCTGTTGTTATTCTTAATGAAAGGTCCATGAGAATTTCCTGAGCTTTGTCTGCTGCAATCCTGTAGCCTTTTGTGATGACAGTTGGATGGATTTTTTTGTCAAGAAGCTTTTCAGCATTTTCCAAAAGTTTGCCGGCAATCATTACAGCAGTTGTTGTGCCATCACCAACCTCTATTTCTTGGGTCTTTGCAATCTCAACCATCATTTTCGCGGCAGGATGCTCTATCTGCATTTCTTCAAGTATAGTCACTCCGTCATTTGTAATGATTATGTCGTTTGTAGGAGAAACCAGCATTTTGTCCATGCCTTTAGGTCCTAATGTGGTTTTAACAATTTCAGAAACCATTCGCGCAGCCATGATATTGTTTCGCTGAGCATCTTTTCCAAGGATTCTCTGGACATCTTCAGGCATAAGAACTATTGGTTTATCTGCCATTTTTTATTTAATCTTTAAATTAGATACTCTCCCTGATTTTTGTTACTTTCACTTTTAAACCTAGGTATAAACCTTAATTTAGGGATTTCGCATGTCCTGTTTATTACATGTACTTTTTCACAGCCATGACAATAGAAAAGGTAATTTGTTCCATTAATTTCAACTTCTCCTAAGTATTCCATTTTTGAATCCTTCCCTATCTCATTGCAGAGCCCTTTTATCTCTCCTATCTTTTCTGCCATCATAAGTTTTTTTCCTAAACCTATTGCCATATCTCTTTTCTTTATCCTGGATATTTAAACATTATTGTAATAGAGAACAAAACTGGAATAAATTAGGGAATTTAGCAAGGATTATTTTTTAAAGAAATCGCCTGAAAACTTGAGATTTTTACCTTTGTTCATATAAATCTTTACAGTGTCCTCAGGACCAATTCTTTCAAACTTCTCAAATGCTTCTCTCATCTCTTTTTCACTTTCTGAAAAATATATGTTCTTTTTTTCTATTCCTTTATCTAAGAGGACCTGATATGCAATAAGTAAGTCTTCTCCATAACCATGAAGAAGCCCATATATTTCTGGTATTCCTTTTTTATCTACAATTTTTCTGTTTTTAGATTGCATAAGATTTTCAGAGTTCCCAGAAAGTATGCTATCTAGACTTTTTTGATATTGGTCATTTAATTTTTGATTTCCAACATGAAAACACCCAAGTATGAAGAGAGATGATATTCCTGCAAGAAACCACTCTTTTGGACTCATGATATTTGTTAAATAATTTTTAATTCCCATAACATTTTTCAGAAATTGTCCTTTATAAAGTTTCCCTTTTTAACTACTAGTAAGTAACTAAGACAAACTGGTTCTTTAGATTTTTTAGGTTGGCTTGATAAAATTTATAAGCTGGAAAGTCTTTTAAAAAATGATATGGATAACATAACAGTTGCAGATATCATGACGCGCAACCCTGTAACAATTAAGCCTGACGAAAATCTTCTTAATTGTGCCAAAAAAATGGTCAGGAAAAAAGTTGGCAGTCTTGTTCTTGTGAAAAACAGGAAATTTTTAGGACTTATAAGCCAGAGAGATATCTTATGGGCGCTTGTAAAAAAATCAAAGGAGGATCTTTCTGAGATTAAGGTTGCAGATATCTCTCCCAAAAAAATTACAACAATAAAACCAAAAGCAAAAATTCAGGAAGCTATAAAAAAAATGAAAAAAGCAAAGTCTGAGAGGCTTCCTGTAATCGAGAAAAAACATCTTGTGGGTATGATAACTGCCAAAGACATTCTGAACTTTCATCCAGAGTTTTATCCTGAGATTGAAGAATTTTCAAAAATAAGGGAAGAGGAAGCTAAGCTTAAAAGAATAAAAAAAATTAAAGGAAAGGAATTTGCCGGTTATGGTGTGTGCGAAAAGTGCGGGAGTCAGAATGTCATTTACAAAACTCACGGAATGCTTCTTTGCGAGTCCTGCAGGAATTCTATATAAAGTTTAGTTAAATATTTAAATGAGATTTATCTTTAATAATAAAAGAGGGGGGATTAATAACAATGGCTGAAAAAGAAACTATATTTTCAAGCAAGGTAAAATATAACGGGATTTTCTCTTTCAAGGATTTTTATAACTTCTGTTATGAATGGCTAACAGAAGATACAATGCTTGATCCCTTGGCTGAAGAAAAATACGAGGAAAAGATTAAAGGTGATACAAAAGAAATTCTCGTCGATTGGAAAGGAGAAAGAAAGCTTACAGATTATTTCAAGTTTGATATGAAGATTAAATTTGAGTTGAAAGGTTTGAAAGAAGTTGAGATTTCTGAAGGAGGAGCAAAAATTAAGACTAATGAGGGTTCTGTTAAAATAAGTATTAAAGGAGATCTTGTAAGGGATTATCAAGGCAAGTTTGAAATGTCTGCGTTCAACAAATTTCTTAGGAGCATTTATGAAAAATGGGTTATTGCTTCAAGAATAGAGGAATATGAAGGAAAGATTGCGGGCTATTGTGACGAATTCTTAAGTCAGGCAAAAGCTTATCTTGATTTGGAAGGAAAAAGATAATTTATTTATTTATTAAAAGGAAGTAAAAAATGATGAAAATAAAGAAAAGGAAAAAATATATGGGAAGGGCTGAAGCCATTAAGTCTTCCAAAAAGCAAATGAAGGAAGCAGAAGTATCTGTTAAAAAAGCTAAGAAGGAAATAAGAGAGGCTGAGAAGGCAACAGGAGAGGCTCAAGAAGAAGTTGTTGGAGTCGTGGAAGTAACAAAAGGAAAACAAAAGAAAAATCTTACTGAAGCTGCTTATGATTTAGAAAAGGCAACTTACTCAGCTGGAGAATCTTCTGAGGCGACTGAAGAAGCAGAGTTTAAGATTAAAGAATCCAAAAAAGTATGAGAAAAATAAGAAAAAGAGAATTACTTAATTTACAACCGAAATCCTTAAATAGAAATTCAATTTTAATTCTTTATGGCTTATGTGAAAAAAAGAGATTTGTTTGGGGGGAAGACTTTGTTTTTAATATTAATAGTTCTATTCCTAGTGATGCCTGCAGTTTCTGCAATAAATGTAGAAGTTGAAAAAATAACTAAGCAAGGAGTTTATATTCCTGAATTGGATAACACAATTGTTTTTGATTTAAATATAACCAATAACGGGGCTTCAGATAATTTTAAAATTTACAATCTTTTGGGCTTCACAATAACTCCTGAAAAAGTTTCTATATCCCAAGAAAGATCAAAATTAGTAAAGCTGGAAGTTACTTCCCTTGGACAACTCCCTGAAAAAGGGTTTTATACTTTGCCTTATTACATAAAAGGAAGCAGCGGAAATGAGACAGAAGACAGGCTTACAATCAAGGCAGTTGGGTTGAAAGATGCTTTTTTACTTGGTTCAGAAGAGGTAGATCCTGAGTCAGATTCTGTTGAGATTTTTATCACAAACAGGGAGAATTTTGATTTTTCAGAAGAAGGAGAAATAAAGGCTAGGTTCACTTCTCCTTTTTTTGACGCAGAGAAAGCTTTTAGTCTTGGACCAGGCGAAACCAAGAAATTCATAGTTCCCTTGAATAGGGAGGATTTTAGAAATTTGACTGCTGGGTTTTATACAATGACCGCTGATATTGAAATTGGTGGGGCGCAGGCAATAGCTGATGGGACTGTTGGTTTCATAGAAAAAAATATTGTGACAACGACTTCAACAGAATTTGGTTTTTTTGTAAGCACAAAAATAATTGAGAAAGTTAACGAAGGTAATACTATTGAAATATCTGAGACAACTGTAAGAAAAAATATTCTTTCAAGGCTTTTCACAAGTCTTAGTCCTGAACCAGATATTGTTGAACGCGAATTTGGGTCTGTTTATTACACATGGATAAGCGAGGTAAGGCCTGGTGAAACATATAAAATTTCTGTAAGAACCAACTGGATTTTTCCTTTACTTATTATATTCTTCATTGTTGCAATTGTAGTTCTCGCAAAGCAATATACAAAAACAAATCTTATCCTAAAGAAGAGAGTTTCATTTGTGAATGCAAAAGGCGGGGAATTCGCGCTCAAGGTTTCCATTCTTATTAATGCTAAAAGCTATGTTGAGAGAGTTAATATCATTGACAGGCTTCCTCCTTTAGTTGATATTTATGAGAGGTTTGGGGGTGAGGAACCATCTAGGATAGATAAGAAGAACAGGAGAATAGAGTGGAATTTTGAAAAGCTTGAATCAGGAGAAACCCGCGTTATTTCATATGTTATCTATTCAAAGGTGGGTGTGCTTGGAAAGTTCGCTCTGCCAACAGCAAATGCAATTTATGAAAAAAGCGGCAAGATTCAGGAAGCAGAATCTAATAGGGCTTTCTTTGTAACAGAACAGCGTGGGAAAAGGGAAATCGAAGAGGATTAAGTGAGAAAACGATAAAGGACAAACCTTAAAAATTAAATAATTCTTTCATAATCATCCCTCTGTAGCTTAGTGGTTAAAGCGCCTGGCTGTAGATAATCTAGGGTGGAGATTCCATTTAGGAAACGCGATGAAACCTGATAAGCCAGTCCGGGGAAATCAGATTCAAACAGAACCCGGGAGATCCCCAGTTCGAGTCTGGGCAGAGGGATTTTTATTTTTACACAATAGAAATATTTAAAAATGCTTTACTTCTTAAAAAGGCAACAAAAAAAGAGGCAACAAAGACCATAAAAATGGAAGAGGATTTTTGTTCAGGTCCTGAGGAAGAAGACGAGTTTGAAAGTGAGGTTGATGATTTAGACCTTGATGAATAGATTGATCGTCTAAACTTTTTTTTCTTTTTTTTCTTATCTCTTAGTTATTAGTCTTTAATATGATCCTGTTGTTGTTCTTGTCTAGTTCAGGAAGATTGTATGATAAATAAAACTCAAGTTCTTCTGGCCTTGTTAAGGTAACTATATTCTTTAGTGTTATTATGCGTCCGCTTCCGATTAATACTGGCCCAACATTAAATTCCTTTAAACTTTTTCCGTTTGAGGAAATTATTATCGTAGAATTTTCAGAGTCCTGCAAGCCGTGGTTCATAACAGTTACAGCAACATCAAGATATCTTGCGTGTGTTGTTGCAGAAACGTTTTCAAAAGATAAATCAGGAAGGCTGGGAAAAGAGTAAAGGTAGTCTATATGATTGATAAGGTCTTTCCCGATTGTTTGCCCGCATTTTATTGTTGGATACATTACATTGTTTGGATTTTCTGAATGGTCAAATCCCAGAGCGTGTAAAAGTTCGTGAGTTGGGACAAGAGGGTCCTGGCATTGTGTTTCCCGCAACAGCAGAACTTTTCCGTTAAGGATCACATTGAAATTTTCTGTTGCAACAAGTTTAGTAACTCCTCCTTCACCGGCAATGAAAGCGCCTTTTTCTCCTCTGATAATTGTGTCTTCACAGGTTATGCTTATTTCTTCCTCACCCAGATTATTGGCTTCATAAAAATCCAAAATAGTAAAATTTTTAATCAAGTCAAACGCACGCATCATTTCATCTTTTTTCTGCAAGGGACAATTTTCAATTTTATAAGAAATCTCTGAGTCAGGGTATCTCATGTTTTCGTAAAACTGCATGCTTGTATCTAAAGATGCATTTAAAGTGAAGTTGCTATCTCCAGAATTTTCAATCAGAAAACTTTTTTCACTAAGAGGAAAAAACCAATAAACAAGTAGAAGCCCAAATACTAATAAGAAGAACATAAAACCGAGAACACTTTTCCACGACATAAATGAGAAAAATAAGAAGAGTTTTTAAAATGTGGGTTGGGAGTTAGAGAATTTATTCTTTTGGAATAACCCTGCCAGGAATTATCTCATAATCTGAGATTATTGGTTTTCCCAGACTATCTTCTCTTAATATATATGACTTGCCACCAATTTTCATGTAAGTTTCTGGGAGACTATCAGTCGTATCCCAATTTTTACATTCAATTTTAATTTTATTTGGGGCAACATATCCCTGTTGAACTTGTTCAGTTTTTGGGATGGCATTATACTTATTATAATCATTAAATGACACAACTATGCCTCCTATGATAAACCCTACAGTTAAATACATTAAATCTTCTAGATTCATTTAATCTCCCCCCTGAGAAAGACTTTTCATTTCAAGATTCATTTTGTCCACAGCTCCTTGAAATGCTTTTTTTGTATTATTATAGTCAATTGTTATCTGTTCCAACTTAGTTTTTGCTATTTTCAAATCTTTTTGTGCATTTTTTGCTTTGAGAAGATCTCCCTTTTGCATATAATTCCTTTTTAATTTTTCATACTTTATTACTTCATCTTTAGCTTGTTCCAGAGATTTTCTTCCATAATAACCAAAACTACTTTCAGGACCAAAATTCAAACTATACTTCCCATCATTGAATGTGATTGCATCATGTCCTTTTATGTTGTAAGAATGAGTCTTATTATCTTCTTCTGACTTAGTTTCTAAATATGTATTTTTATGCATATCTAAATAAAGAGCGATAGGAGAGGTAACTACTTCAATTAAACCTCTAGGAGTATCATTAACATTAAAATTCTCTTTTATAAAGGGATTATCACAAATTTTATTCCTATCCCCATGAAGAGGGAGAACCACAAATCCATTAATTGCCATTGAGGCTAACGCCCCCACTATTGTAAGTGCTCCTCTGCTATTTTTTGTATCTCCCAATAAACCAAATCCTAAAGGAGGGCATGCTATTGCTGTAGCAATCTTTAAACCTTTCTTAATTTTGTTTTTATTGATTTTCATCTTAATTTATCAGAACTCTTTCCCCTCTGGGCTGAAAATATAGTGCTCTTGAGCTTTTTAAATTTTTTGTTATACGCCCGTGCCGGGAATCGGACCCGGGTCTCCAGCGCGACAGGCTAGCGTCATAGCCATTAGACCACACGAGCACGAATTAAAATAAAGTAATTTGTTTTTAAACTTTATCTATTTCTCTCAAGAAGTGTATAAGAATCCCATCTCTTAACCCTTTGTTTCCAGTATTAGTGCTAACTTCTATTTTATCATTTTCAGGATACCATTTTAGTTGAATACGGTAGACATCCTCTTTATTTGGTTTGGCATAATCTTTACCAGCACCTATCTGTCCCCTTAAAAAAGTTTCAACTAATTCTTTTCTTCCTTTCTTATTGATATCGCTTTTAATTTCAAATTTATCACTCTTAAGATGATATTGAATATCTAATGTAAGATGGTCTAAGTCCATGATTTGAAAAATCTAAATAATATTATAAGCATTTATGTTTTTTAGAAACTATATCCTTCTATCACTACAAAACTTAAAAAGTTTTTTTCTGTAAATAGGGCATGCTGAGGAATATAAAAAATTATTTCCTGATTGTTTCTGCTTTATTAGCTTTTAATTGTATAAGCAAGAAGCAAAATATTCTTCCCTCTGAACTTAAGTTAAATTATTCTGATGTAATCTATAAAAGTGAATACCCAGAGAGCTCTGATTATCTTATTGGTATAGAAAGTGAACATCTTAACACTGGTTGCGAATCGGTTTTTTCAGAAAAAGGATATTATCTAATGGAAAAAAGAAGAAAAGAATCATACAAGAATATCCTATTTACATTAGAGGATTTAATAAAAAATCACAATCTTGAATTGGTTGGTTTAGAAAGCCTAAATTTTGAAGACTCAATTTCTGAAGGCAAGTCCAGGTATCCAAGTGAGATTCCGGAAAATAAGCTTGACAGCATCCTCAGAGGAACCAATTATTTGCCTAGTTTTATGATTAAAGAAACTTTTGGGGATAAAATTTTTACATTTGGAATTTCAGATATAAATTTAATCAGAAGACATTTAAAAATCAATGAAGAAATCTCTAAAATTAAGCGTGAATTTTACAATAAAGGAATGATGATTCATGGTGAGGAAGGGTGTCTTATATGGAATCAGAATATAAAAGGAAAATCCCCTGAAAAAGATGTATGTTCCTTAATGGCAAGGTATGAACATCAGTATGAGAAAAGGAAAAAAATTATGGAGGAAAGGGAAAACTCATCAATTAAATTCTCGTTAGAGAAAATGAAAAAAAGAAAAAAGCATCTGGCAGCTTTTGTGATGGGTTCAGGTCATACAAAAAATCTTAAAGAACTTTTAGATCAACTTAAAATCTCTTTTTATATTCTTA
>Ga0315550_1003095_pt1 | contig 10097 bp, 10 predicted proteins | sample SalMarSW160190MG_2_FD_203100 | JGI IMG/M metagenome (GOLD analysis project Ga0315550, IMG submission 203100) | Salt marsh sediment microbial communities from the Plum Island Ecosystem LTER, Massachusetts, United States - Salt Marsh Sediment SW1601-90 ... | reverse complement strand
TACATAAAATCAAAAAAACGGATGTGCCCCCAGCAGAATTTGTTAAGCTCTGTAAACAGGTCATAAGCAAGTACATAGGCATCATGAAAGAAGCCATTATACGCCTAGGCTGCTCCGTAGACTGGACCACAGAATACACAACCATGGACCCAGACTACTGGAAACGCACCCAACTATCCTTCATTCAACTCCACAAAAAGGGCTTGATTTACAAGGGAACCCACCCCATCAGCTGGTGCACAAGCTGCGAAACAGCCATAGCAGACGCAGAAGTCGAACATGAAAACAAACAAGGCACCCTCCACTACATCAAATTCAAGCTGGAAGACGGCAACCACCTGCTCATAGCCACCACCCGACCTGAACTGCTGCCCGCCTGCGTCACCGTAGCCGTCAACCCAGACGACGAACGCTACAAGCGATACGTAGGCAAAAACCTGCGGGTTCCCATAGCAGACAGAAACGTCAAAATAATCTCGGACAGGCTCGTTGACCCCGAATTCGGAACAGGCGTCGTCATGATCTGCACATACGGAGACAAAGCAGACGTAAAAGCCGTTGCCACACACCACTTGGACTCCATAATCCTCATAGACGAGAAAGGAAAAATGAACAAAAACGCCGGAAAATACGCTGGGCTAACCACAAACGATGCAAAAAAAGCTGTAGTCGCAGACCTAGAAAAACAGGGGCTGCTGGAAAAAACGGAAACACTCAGTCAGGAAGTCGGAACCTGCTGGAGATGCAAAAACCCCATAGAAATCTTGGAGCATGAACAGTGGTTCATGAAAACCCGCATCTTCACGGAGCAGGTCAAAAAGAACACTCTAGCCGTCACTTGGTACCCAGACTACATGAAGAAGCGCATGATAGACTGGGCAAACAGCCTAGACTGGGACTGGGTAATCTCCCGCCAAAGAATCTTCGCCACCCCCATCCCCATATGGTACTGCAAAAAATGCGGAGAAATCATCCTAGCGGAACCTGACTGGGTTCCCATAGACCCAAGAACCGAAAACCCCAAAATCGACCGCTGCCCAAAATGCGGCTCCACAAAATTTGTTCCAGAAACAGACGTGCTGGACACATGGTTCGACTCCTCCATAACCTGCGCCGTCCACGCAGGATGGCCAGACAACAAAAACTGGCACAAACTGTATCCCGCTGATATGCATCCCTCAGGCTACGACATCATCCGCACATGGGCATACTACCTTATGGTCCGCAGCCTCGCCCTCTTCGACCAGAAACCCTACAAAAGCGTCCTCATCAACGGCATGGTCCTAGGAACAGACGGCAGAAAAATGAGCAAATCCCTCGGCAACTTCGTAGCCACCCCCGACGTCTTCCAAAAATACGGAGCAGACGCTCCCAGACAATGGGCTGCAGGCGGCGGAGCCACAGGCTCAGACATCCCATTCAGATGGGAAGACGTGGAATACGCATGGAGATATCTCAGAAAACTCTGGAACGCATCCCGATTTGCAGGAATGCACCTCAAAGACTACAACCCAAACCATAAACCAGCAAAGCTAGAGCTTATCGACCGCTGGTTACTCAGCAAAATGGAGCGGGTTACCCAAAAGATAACTGAAGCTTTGGAGAACTGCCAATTTAACGTAGCCACTGACGAAATCAGAAAATTCACTTGGCACAGCTTCTGCGACAACTACATCGAAGCCGTGAAACACAGGCTCTACCAGCCTGAAACGTATGGCGAGGAAAAGAGAGCGGCTGCCCAGTACACCCTCTACACTGCGATTTACCGAATACTGCAGCTTCTCGCCCCCATTTCTCCGCACATCGCTGAAGAGCTATACCAGATAATGTATGCGGACGACAAACAGCACCCAAGCATCCACGTCTCAGAGTGGCCTACAGTAAACAAGGCTCTGATTGATGAAGAAATTGAGAAACGAGGCGATGAAATTGTTTTGGCTATGGGAGAAGTCCGCAGAGACAAAGCCGAAAACCAAAAACCGTTAAATGAACCGATTGCGAAGCTGACTTTTTACTCTCTAAATAACAAAGAATCATTGGATGTATTGTTAAGTGCAGAAGAAGACCTTCGGGGAACCCTCAAAATAGACCAAATTGACGCTAAATTAGGTGAAAGAAAAGGGCGAGAAGTTCAAGGCTGCATAGACGTTTATTTTGTTGCAGAGTATTAATTCGAAGGCTTGTAGCGAAGAATTGCAGCGATTCCGCCAAACGATTTTTTCAGCATCTGCCCCTCCTCGGTTTCGCCGGACAAGATTTCCGCACTCGTTCCCGTCTCCTCAGCCAACTCAGCTAACTCGTCGATAAGCTCTTGCACTTCCTTCACTGCGAGGGTTGGAACACCGCATTTCGGACATGCGTTACCGCTTATGCTCTGCTCATACTCTGGAGCTTCATGCATCTTCATGGTCTCATGTTTGATGTAGTCGCAGGAACTGCATTTCACGGTGACCCGAACAAATTCGATGTCCTCGGAAAGCAGAAGAGTGTCCACGATTCCCGTCTTCAGGTGTTCTCGCACCTCATTCTCGCCGTATGTGGCTAAGCCCGTGTCCTGCCCTATTTCGCGGAGAAACTTCTGCATGATCTTCTTTTCTTCAACATAACGTATGCGCCGCAGGATATCCTCAGACTTTTCCACAGCCTCATCTACTCCCTGTTCAGTAACATAGGAGGTGTCGATGGTGGCTACAATCTTCTCCTTCAGTGTATAATGGAGATAGTTTCCCTTCTCGAAATCAAATTTGGTGGGTCCAGGTCCCCCCAAAATTAGGCTCTTAAGGTTTTCAATGGGAAGAAAGATTTCGTTGGCGTGTTCTCCCACGCGCTTGAAGTAATCCTGCATCTTCGCTTCTCTTTGTCGGTCAAACCTTCTGGCAGACTGTCCCCCTGCCCGGAACTTTCCCGGAACCCCGGAAGTGATCTGTTTCACTGTGTCGAGATGTTTTCCTCGAAGTGTAGCAAAGGCTGCGCCTGAGGCATCTAACACGATTACACCGTATGTTTCTTTTTCTTTCAAGAACTCTTGGAGGTGCTCAGTGTGGAATTTGGCGTCGCAGCGGTAAAGGTAGACCTGAATGGGTTCTGGCGGGGATATAACGTAGGTTTCGATTTTTTCGCTTCCGGGACCGTTCTGGGGGATGGCTCCGCAGAAGACCACCAAACCGTTTTCCGGCACCTTCTTGAAGAGTTTTACTCGTTGCGTAACCTTGGTTATGGCGTCCTGAACGTTTTTTCTGGTTGTTGTAGATTTTATGTTTGAGGCTGTTCCGTACTCGTTGTTGAGCATGGAGACCACTTCGCTGACTTGGCGCCCAGGCGGCACATAAAGGGAGACAAGCTCTGTTCCTCTGCCTTCTCTGGCGGCTAGTCTCTCTAGATTCCGTTTCAGGCGAAACCGCAGAAGAGAATCTTGTTTGGTGCTCAACGTTCATTACGCTCTTTGAATGTAGAGCTTAACAACGTGACATAACTGATAAAAGTTATCTTTTGGTTCTGCAGACTGGTTGAAGTCTTGTTTGTGTTCCTTAACCTTTTGGGTTTGGGGGTTGGAGGGCAAGATTATTCAAATCGAACGGTGCTATCTGTGTGGATAGAAACGGAATCATGTGATGTTTAGGTGGGAGAAGTAGGCTGCTAGCTCAAAGACTGGTGTTTGTTGGACACATCTCTGTTGACAAAGTCGAGAACGCCAACGGCGCTCGGACACAGCCGGGAGGAGCAGCCCTATACGCGGCAATGGCAGCCAGAACCCTGTCCTCAAATGTCGCTTTGATTTCAGCCACCGGAAAAGACAACCAATTCCTTAACGTTCTGAATCTACTGCCCTACAGGGACGTGAAAATCTATGACGCACCCTCCACACGGTTCCACATCAGGTATGACCGTCGCTGGGAAGCCCATTACCTCAGAGCGGATCATGGCGCTGGCTCCAGAATAACGTCCCGCAGAATCTCAGACCGGTGGCTTAGGCACAAGAGCATATTCCACATTTCGCCTATGCAGCCTTCAAAGGTTGCCAGAATATTAGATAAGATAAAGCAGAAGTCTCCGGAGACCAAAGTTTCGGTTAACACGTGGATAGACTATGTCAAAGAAGGGCGAAGAAACAGGAGAATCCTAAAGGACATTGCTTTGAAGGCGGACTTTTTCATTTTAAGCGACACGGAAGCTAAAGCGTTAGCCCAGACGGATTCGATCTCTTCTGCTGTTAGACTTCTCAAAGCCAAAACGCTGATTGTCACCTTAGGAAGCTTGGGTGCCATAATAAGCGGAGAAAATGTGGACATGCAGATGGTTCCCGCCTTGAATCTGTCCCCAGACAAGATTGTTGACACTACAGGAGCCGGAGACGTTTGGTGTGGAGCCTTTCTAGCCACATACAATCTCACCGAAGATTTCGGCAAGTCAGTGAGTGCCGCATCCACCATTTCCAGCATTAAATGTTCAGACTGGGGATTCCAGAGCCTCATAAATCTGCGCTTCAAGGAACCCAACGATGTGATAGAGTTTGTTATGGGGCTGAAGGATGGGGGCATCCAAAAAAGGATGCTTGATTACATGAAAGACTGAGCCCGTCACAGTTCTTGCTCGTTTCCAGTGGAGCGTTGAAAAAGGCTGTGAAACCTGAAGACATGCCAAAAAAGAAACATTATTTAGGATATCTTGCCGCATTAGGTGTGGAGAAGATTGTATGCCTATGGCTTATGTGCTGATCAACACGGAACCGAAACACATGGAGAGCGTCGTAGAGACTTTGGAGAAACTTGATTCGGTTGAGGAAATATTTCCTGTTTACGGCGTCTACGATGTAGTGGCTAAGATCCGAGCAGACAGCATGGAGAAACTCAAAGAAATTGTTACTTGGAAGGTGCGGAGCCTAAAAGAGGTTCGGTCAACCATAACCATGCTGATCCTGGAAGAAAAAAAGTAGCCTTTATTTTCCCCTCTATCTTTTGTCTCCATCTGACACAAAAAGGAGCACGAATTATCTTGAAGCGGGCTGTAATACTCTACTGGTCTAGCACCGGAAACACTGAGAAGGTAGCGTTTGCAATAAAGGATGGGTTGGAGGCTGCGGGAGTAAGCGTTTCAATTCTGAAAACAACAGAAGCAGAGGACATAGACTACTTCGACTACGATCTGGTCTGCATCGGCTCTCCCTCTATTCGGTTCCATCCGCCCAAGCAGGTTACAGATTTTCTGCTCAAAAAATTTAATGAACATCATAAGCAGGGAAAAATCAAGACAGGCGCCCCAACGGTTCCCGGAAAAAATGCGTTAATGTTCTGCACCTACTCAGGACCGCACACTGGACTCCGTGAAGCAACACCTGTGGGATTGTATATGGGTCAATTCTTTGAGCACATCGGCTTCACCGTATTAGACGAATGGTACATTTTAAGCGAATTCCATGGCTCAGAGGAGCGCAGCACAAAAGGAAGAATGGGCGACATCAGAGGAAAACCTACAGAAGAGGAGCTGCAAAAAATAAGAATGGACGCCAAAAAACTGGCTTCCAAACTGTGAACGTCTACTCAACTGTGATTTTCTTTGCTTTTCCTTCCCAGACTCCGTGTAGGTTGCAGAATTCCTGTGCCCTCAGGGTGGCTGACGCGGCTAATGTTACGTTGATTGTTACGACGTAGCCATCTGACAGTTCAGCGCCAAACCTTAACATAACGATTAATCGTTCTCCAGCGTAGAGCGCAACCCAGTTTATCCAGTGGCTCAAAGTGTTGGGGTGCTCAACTCCGTCGATTCCGCCAACCTTGATTTTTACGGCGAAAGGCTCATTGGCTTTAACCTTATCTGGCGCCTCGATAATGGGCGTATGCTTCTTATCCATTACAGTAAGATTACTCCAATCTGGTTTGTTCAGTTCAGTTAAAGAAAAATCTACACTACTCAAAACCTTCACAACTCCCAAATAAACTACCTTTCGGACTCTAAAAAACCTTATTATACACTATTTTCGGCGCCCTTTTCTGGTCTGTGAACCTTGCCCGCAGCATTCCTGAAAAGCTCTGGATGCTCTGTGTGAACAGGCACCAAGACCTTTGGCTTGATTCTGTCTATCATCTCCTGTATTTCTGGACCAGAAGCGTGCCCGCTAGCATGAATCTGGTACGGTTTCCAGCCGTTCTTGGCGTTTATTTTGAAGTGTTTTAGCCACCTTATCATCCGTTTTTGAGAAAGCTCCATTTTGGGATTAAACGGTTCACATTGCGCCCTCACAAACAATGAACCTTCCGGAAGCTCAAAATCCAAGATGTTTTTGAACCTGAAGTAGTCCAGATGCAAAACGTAGCTGGATGGATTCTCGTTGAGTTCGATGGCGGATATTCCCTTCTCCAGATGCTTCGTGTCCACCACTATGTCGGGTTTGCTGCTCCAATCTGAAAGCGGCATATCCCCCACTTTATGCTTGGAGTTGCTGTAATCGCCCGGAGAATAGAGCATACTCCCGCATCTTTCAAGAAACACTCTGGCGCCCTCATCGTACACGCTTCTTCCGATTCTAGCCAGCAAATAAGCTAACCGCGGATCAAAAACTGGGATTCTGCCGCTTTTTATCGCTGCATCACGAACAGTCTCATATCTGTCTATGTCCTTCCACGTGAACCCGACCATAGCCAACCCCTCGCAGCCTGAAAATATGTCGGTGAGGTCAGACTCCACCTTTTTTTCGTTGTCCGGCTCCTCTTGGTCGATTCTGGTTCCTTCACAAAACATGATGTCCGGCTCAAGACCATCTAATTCTTCTCCCAAATCGTAACCTGACCTTCCATGAAACCGTATGTCTCCAGTATACAGCACCTGAGAGTCTTTCGATTCAACGAGACAAGCCATCGACCCCGGTATCGAATGGTCAACATTGAATCCAGTAATCGTTAATTCGTTTTCGATTGTTTGGGCTTTCTTATGCTCCAAATTACGGAATTCCCGTTCTTTCTGCTCCTTTGAGTAGCCTACTTTTGGTTCACCGGGAAAAAATCCTGTTTTCAGCCTTCCCATCTCACGGTCCTTCGTAGCCGTCAGCTGCTTATCCAAGCCCTGCAGATTTCCAATCTCAGCCACCGACTCCATCAACGTTTTTGTCATTTCAGAACACAAAAACGGAAATGCACCCAGATACGGGGCGTATCCGCAATGGTCCAAGTGTGCATGCGAAATAAACACTGCATCAGGATGCCAAGAACGTGTTTTCACCGCCTCCTCAAAGCTTTGCAAATCTACTTTCCACAATTCTCTTGCTCTAACATTGTAGTTTTCAAAATCGTTGGGACAAAGAGCGTCCTCTCTGTAGACTCCGTCTATGTGCGGCAGCAAACCCAGTTTCAGCAAATCGTGAATTTTGCATGCTGACCGAGGCTGCAGGAACTCTTCAAAAAACTGGCTCTCTTCACTGTATGAAAGCCCAAAATCGAGGAAGATTGACCCCTTATCGAATTTGACAAGAAGTTTGTTTCCTCCGATGTCATTCACTCCACCGTAACCGGTAAATTTAATCATCAAATGGAACCCCGCAACAAAAGTTACTTCTCCAGAGCAGAATATAAAACGTGTTACCCCGTCGGCACGTAATCAAGAACTGGATGATTTAGAGAGGAGCGCTTTTTCTAGGAACCTGCAGATTGCCGAGTCGTATCTTGCGGTTTCTTTGAAGGCTTCCACAGCCAAAGCTTTTCTGGTTTCAGCGCTCACCTCGCCGTTCTTCTTGATTTCGCTGAGAATTTGACCGTATCTGCGGGGGTTAACAACTACAACTACATTCTCGAAATTTTTTGCTGCCGCCCGGATCATGTTAGGTCCACCTACATCGATGTTCTCTAGCGCGGTCTTCAGGTCGGCTCCTTGCTCCGTCACTCTTTCGAAGGGATACAGATTGCAGACAACCATGTCGATAGGCTCTATTCCATGTTTTTCAAGGTCCTTCACATGTTCTCTCTTGTCTCTTAGGGCAAGTATTCCGCCCATCAACTTGGGGTGCTCAGTTTTAACTCTGCCCTCCAGTATCTCAGGAAACTCCGTAACCGCTGAGACATGTTTAACAAGCCGGATTCCCCCGTCTTTCAAAGTTTCCAAAGTTCCGCCAGTCGAAATTATCTCAAACCCCAGTTTGTCTAGTTCTCTAGCAAAACTTACTATGTCTGTCTTGTCATAAACGGAAATCAGGGCACGCTTCATAGTTCATCAACACCAATCAATGACACTCTTGTTATTAGATTTAATGAAACAAAAGTGTTTCAACCCCCTTTGTTTGCCAAAAATTAAAAAAGGCTAACATATGAAGATAGCGGGGAGTGGAAGCAGGTTCGCTATTATGAATCTGACTCCAAACGTGCAAAAACAAACGAGACTGTTAAAGAATCAAAGAAGGAGGTGTCTATGTGTCAAAGGATGCGAACACAATCTATGTTGGAACAAAACCTGCAATGAACTATGTGTTGGCGGTGATCACCCACTTCAATTCGCCTGACGTCAAAGAGGCTTCTTTGAAGGCTAGGGGACGTGCAATTACAACGGCTGTTGACACTGCTGAGATAGTTCGCCGCAAGTTCCTGAAAGAACTGAAAGTCGCCAAAATAGCAATTGGAACTGAAGAGTTGCAGCGAGAAGATGGAACCAAAAACGTTTCAACAATGGAGATAAAATTGAAGCGCTGAGAATCTGGCAGCCTCAACCCAAACTTGCTAAACCCTATGTTTTTTCTTCTCTTTTTCTGGATTAAAATCCGTCTTGTTTTAGATAGTAGTCATCCTCTTTTTTTGACCCAAAGCTTCTGACGCCCTTCTCCTTTAGCTGTTTTCTAAGTTTTCTGGCGTATTCGCTGCTTATCTCTCCCCTTTCCTCCAGATAACTGATTATCTCTTCCGCCTGCTCCGCTTTGTCGCATCTGCGAAGAAAATCAATCACATCCGGTGTATAATCAGTAAACTTCTTCGAGACCGCTTTCTCGCCAGAAGTAGGATCAGATCGCACAGAATTTATTTTTGTTCCGCACTCTCCACTATCCATTTCTTGAGCCAAGTTCGGGAACATTCTTTGAAACCTTTTCTTTTCAACATCCATCTTCTGGAGCATTCTCCTTTTGCTAATATTATGTCCCTGCTGAGAGGTTGTCTTCCTGATATTTTCCTTTGACAAGACCTCTATTTAAATGGTGATTAGTTGGGTTTCTAACAGACACCTTTCTATGTTGGCACAAACTTTTGAAGCGGATTCTCCTTGAGGACTTTCGTAAGCTGATTGCGATTCAGCCCCGTCTTAACATCTCCGTATGTCTCGCATCTTTCTGGTTGCCCAAGACAATATGGGCTTCGAACCACAACTTCCACCCCGTCTCCAGAAGAAAGAAGAATGTGAATGTGAAACGAAGCCTCTTTTCTCCCCTCTTTAGTTACTGAACGCCACTCCGAACTCTCAGCCACAAAATTGTGCTCCTGAAGCTGCTCTAAAACCTGAAGCTGATCTTGGGAAAACGTGAGTATGTCTATGTCGCTGTTTTTGCGGGCTGTTCCCCTCCAAACGCTTCCCACAAGACGCGGATTAAAGTTTCTGAGTGTCTCCATTATTTCTCTGGCTTCTCTTCGCATTCGCAGAAGCATCTCCCTTCTTGAGGCGCCTTCCCTCTCTTCGGCGATTCTGTCAAGTTCCTCTGCGACCTCAAGGTTACTGGGAAGAACTCGAACCCCCAACGTTTCCGTGGCTCTTTTTTTGGCTTGCTTATACTCCTTTTCTTGCGACGTGTAGAGTAGGAGGGCGGCTTCTCGGGCGACTCTGCTTCTCTGAATTTTTGTGCGGTTGCCCTTCAAAGCTATTCCTCAACCCTATTACTTGTGGAGGAAACTTTTGGATGTTGCTGTTCACTGGCTTTTACTCTGTGCCGACTATTGTGCCATCGTTGCCATTGTTTTAGTTATTAGCGGTGCGGCTTTCAGTATATAATTCATATAACGTTGAAAGGGTAATCACATCTATGTCGGCTTCTCTTAACTTCAAATAGTCAGAGACTTGTTCAAATTGGGATGTGAGATATTGTGTGCTATAAGCAGCATTCTCAGCTACTATTTGATGAAACGTTAAAATAATTA
>Ga0315550_1003094_pt1 | contig 10098 bp, 6 predicted proteins | sample SalMarSW160190MG_2_FD_203100 | JGI IMG/M metagenome (GOLD analysis project Ga0315550, IMG submission 203100) | Salt marsh sediment microbial communities from the Plum Island Ecosystem LTER, Massachusetts, United States - Salt Marsh Sediment SW1601-90 ... | reverse complement strand
TGCACGCCAAACATACGCTTGAAAGCACGCGAGTAGGTTTCAGGGCTGTTGAACCGATAGTCAAAGGCGATATCGACGATGCGCTTATCGGTCTTGACCAGCTCGCGGGCCGACTCTGATAGCCTGCGCCGCATCAGGTAATCGTACGGCGTGTGGTGCACGAGGCTGTTGAACGTGCGGCAAAAATGGTACAGCGAATAGCCCGCCGCGTCAGCCATATCGGCGACCGCGATCTCCTCTCGCAGGTTGTCCTCGACAAAGTCAATCGCCCGGCATATCGACACTATCTGGGACATTGCACTCTACCGCACAGGGACACAGATATCCAGTTCCGATTCCGCCAGGTTCTCCAGCCCCTTGAACCGCTGGTCGTACAACTCGATCAAATAGTCGTGGGCACTTTCGTACCCGGAGCCAGGCAGCCACTCGTCATAGATCGTGCGTGGCCAGTCGGACGTGATCTGCTCTCCTCGCAGCGTGAACACGGCATACCTGGTGGGCGGCAGGACCTTGACCAAGAGCTGCACCGGCACGTCCTCCAATTCCGCCACCTCCATGCCAACAAACACCTCATAGTGGCCCATCGAGTCCGTCTCCTCATACCCGCCGATGTGAACTTCATAGGACAGATCGCCGCCCCTGAGATGCTTCACGCGATCCGCATTTTCGGCCCAGTAGGCCAAGAAACGCCGCCACAGCCGGCCGATCTCGTTTTCCTCGGTCCAGCCGTCGCTCTCGGCAAAGGGATCTCCGTAGAAACTGAATCCCACAAGGATGATCTGATCTTTTTCAACGATCTTTGGTTCCATCGTTTCTCTCCTCGACGAAAGGCTCGTCCGCCTCCCATCTCGTACAAGACGTTTCCCGCGCTCAACACCGCGATCCACACAAACAGCAAAAACACAATGCACGCCTCGTTAGGTAGAGTTTACCCCAACTCGGCATCAATCGCAACAGGGGAAGCAGCCGTTATGGGTAACCAAAACTCGCAGGCATCGCCGGCCAAGTACACCTCCATCTCCGGCGCCAAGGCATGCTCATATCCAGAGGAAGGCAACCACTCCATGAACGCATACATCTCCGTCTGGACAATGGATTCGGGTATTTGTCCGCGACACTCAAAAGCCGCCCATTGGGTCTCTGGCACACGGTATACCTCGAAATTATCTGGGATCACGCCGTCTTCTGGCTTTTCAACCGCGATCATGTAGTAAAAGTCGCGGTTCGACGGATCCCGCTCGACGCGAGACACACCCAACATGAAACCTTGCGTGTGTTTGCCGGCCTGCACACCAGTGATCTGCCGCAGCACGTCCAACGAGCCATCCTGCCGGCAGCGCTCCCAAAAGCGTCCAAAGATGTCATTATCCTGACCCGATATCCAGGTCTTTAGGCCGACCACCTCGAACGATGGCAGATGCACGATCCTATGCTTGATCACGCGATGCCTCCTGGCAAGATTGAAGCACCCGCTGCAAGAACTGCCCCGTGTAGCTCTCTGCCACCGCCGCCACCGCCTCCGGGTTTCCTTCTGCGACGACGTATCCCCCCTCCTCGCCACCCTCAGGCCCCAGATCGATGATCCAGTCGGCCGTGCGGATCACGTCCAGGTTATGCTCGATGATGACCACCGTGTTACCCGCGTCGGTCAGGCGATGGAGCACGTCCAGCAGCTTTTGGATATCGTCAAAGTGGAGGCCCGTAGTGGGTTCGTCGAGGATGTAGAGCGTGCGGCCCGTATCGCGGCGGCTGAGCTCTTTGGCCAGCTTGACCCGCTGCGCCTCCCCGCCGGAGAGCGTGAGCGCGCTCTGCCCCAGCTTGATATAGTCCAGGCCCACGTCGCGCAGGGTCTGCAGGAAGCGCACGACCTTGGGATGGTTGGCAAAGAACGCGAGCGCCTCCTGCACATCCATATCGAGCACGTCGGCGATAGACTTACCCTTGTACGTCACCTCCAACGTCTGCCGGTTAAAGCGCGTGCCTCCACACTCGGCGCACGTGACCCACACGTCGGGCAAAAAGTGCATCTCCACCCGCTTGCGTCCGTGGCCCTGGCAGGCCTCGCAGCGCCCGCCCTTGACGTTGAAGCTAAAGCGGCCCGCCTTGTATCCCCGCGCCCGGGCATCGGGCGTCTGGGCGAACACGCGACGGATCTCGGTGAGCACGCCGACGTACGTGCCCGGATTGGAGCGCGGCGTGCGTCCGATGGGGTCCTGCGTGATGTTGATCACCTTGTCGATCTGCTCCAGCCCGTCGACGTGCTCATGCGGACCGGGTACGGCGTGCGCCCCGTGCAGCGCGCGAGAGAGCGCCGGATGCAGCGTCTGCGCCACCAGACTGCTCTTGCCCGAGCCGCTGACGCCGGTGACGCATGTCAGCACTCCCAGCGGGAACCGGACGTCGACCCGCTTCAGGTTGTGCAGCCGCGCGCCGACGACGGTCAGCCAGCCCTTGGGGTCCCGCCGCTCCTGCCCGTTGGGCGGCGTCACCTGCAGCTCGCCGCTCAGGTAGCGCCCGGTCAAGGAGTTGGGGTCTGCCATTACCGCCTCGGGCGATCCCACGGACACCACCTCCCCGCCCAGCACGCCGGGGCCGGGACCCAGGTCGATCAGCCAGTCGGCGGCGCGCATCGTCGCAGCGTCGTGCTCGATGACGAGCACCGTGTTGCCCGCGTTGCGCAGGTGTTTGAGCGTGTCCAGCAGCGCGTGATGATCTCGGGGATGCAGGCCAATGGAGGGCTCGTCGAGGATGTAGAGGATGCCCACCAGCCCGCAGCCAAGCTGGCTCGAAAGCCGGATGCGCTGCCCCTCGCCGCCCGAGAGTGAGGGCGCGGAACGATCGAGGCTGATATAGTGCAGGCCGACGTTGAGCATGAACTGCAGCCGCGTGCGCAGCTCCTTGAGCACCTCGCCCGCAATCTGGAGTTGGCCGGACGTGAGATGCCGGGGTAGGTCCGAGACCCACGCGTGGGCCTGGGCGATGGTCATCCCGGTGACCTCGGGCAAGCGCTTATCCCCCACGGTCACGAAGCGCGCCTCGGGGCACAGCCGCTCGCCCGCGCAGGTGGGGCAGGGCCGATCCCCCATGAACTGCATGTAGTATCGGCGGCGGTACTCCGACCGGGTCTGACGGAACAGGCGCCTGATCTCGTAGACAGCGCCCCTGAACGGGCGGTGCACCTCGCCGGACCAGCTCATATCGTCCCGCTCGACCTGGTGGGCAAAGTGGATGCGCTCGTCGCCGGAGCCGTAGAGGACGACGTCGCGGAACGACTGCGGCAGCTCGTCCCAGGGCTTTTCGATATCGACGCCATAGTGCTCGCCCAGCGCCAGCAGCGGCCGCGCCCACCAGCGCATCTCCCGGCCCTTGTTCATATCCCCAAACCAGGGGGATGCGCCGTCCAGCAGCGAAAGGTGCGGCTTGGCGACGACCAGCTCCGGATCGACGCTCAACTTGACCCCCAGCCCGTTGCACTCGGGGCACATCCCGGAGGGCGAGTTAAAGCTGAACATCGCCGGGTTGAGCTTGGGAAAGCTGACGTCACAGGTGGGGCAGGCGTTGTGCTCGCTGAGCAGGATCTCCTCGCCGCCCTCCAGCGCGACGACGAGCAGACCCTCCCCGGCCTTGAGCGCGGTCTCGACCGAGTCGGTCAGGCGGGTGCGGAACTCGGCCCGCGCATCCGCCCCATCAGAAACGACCAATCGGTCCACGATCAACTCGACGGTGTGGGACCGGTTCTTGTCCAACGCCGCTCCGCTTCCCTCCGACAAGTCGACCGTCTCACCGTCAACCCGGGCGCGCGTGTACCCGTCGCGGCGGGCCTGGTCGAAAACGCCGACGTGTGCCCCCTTGCGCTCGCGCACCACCGGGGCCAACAGTTGGAAGCGCGTGCCTGGAGCCAGCTCAACGAGCTGATCGACGATCTGGCGCGCCGACTGGGGCTGCACGCCTCGACCGCACTGGGGGCAATGGGGCGTGCCCGCGCGGGCGAAGAGCACGCGCAGGTAGTTGGCCACCTCGGTGACGGTGCCCACCGTCGAACGCGGGTTGCGGCTGAGGACCTTTTGCTCGATGGCGACGGTAGGGCTCAGGCCCAGGATATGATCGACGTCGGGTTTCTCCATCTTGTCCAGGAACTGGCGGGCATAGGCCGACATGCTCTCGACGTAGCGCCGCTGCCCCTCAGCGTAGAGTGTGTCAAAGGCCAGGGACGACTTGCCGCTGCCGCTGACGCCGGTGACGACCACGAACTTGAAGCGCGGGATGGTGACGTCGATGTTCTTCAGGTTGTGCTGCCGCGCCCCACGGATGACGATGTCGCCCAGGAAGTCAGTTCCACCCCCCTCTAGCTCCCCCCATCGAGGGGAGAGGACCTGCCCCTCTACCCTCTCTGTGAGGCCAAGCTCTCCTCCCCCCCTCCTGGGGGGGATTGAGGGGGGGCTAAACCGCACACCCTGCAAACCAGCCAGTTGCTCGGCAGCGGAAGGGCGCAGGTCATCGGGATCGGCCATCTCGCGCTCGCCGGTCAGGCCCAGCAGGCGCAGCTTGGACTGCACGATCTGGCTGTAGGGCAGCGCCTCATAGGCCCCGCGCATCTCGTCAAAGCGACTGAGACTGCCGCGTTCATCCACGTCGTTGGTCAGGTCGGCCAGGCGATCCAGCAGCTCGCGCTCCGCGACCGTCACGTCCCGCTCGTTCTTGGTAGGCAGCTCTCCCCACCAGTCGTGGGCAATCAGCTCGATCTTGTTCAGCGCGTCCAGGTCGTGTAGCAGGCTGCCGCGAATGTACCCCCACCCTTTCCAGCGTTTGAAGCCAAACTGGGAGGAGCTGGCCTGCCCGCTCCGGCAGAGCTGCCAAGCCTGCCCGCCGGTGTAGAATTGGTCGTAAAAGCGCATGTCGAGCGGGTCAAAGTCTATCTTGTAGGCATCACATTGGATATCGTCGAGCTGGGGGTCGATCAGCACCCACCGCTCCTGCCCGGCATCCCAGTACTCGGTGATCCAATGATCCTCGTTCTTGGTCTCGGAAAAGTAACCGGCAAAGCCGACGCGCAGCCGGGCCGGGATGGACTGCTGGCGCAGCAAGGCGACGCACAGCACCGCGTGATCGCGGCAGTTACCCACCAGCCGCTGGTTGGGCTCGCGGGCCACGACCAGCGGCGAAGGGTCGAACTCGCGCAAGCGGCCCAGCATCTGGGCCATCGAGCGCAGGTAGACCTCCTCCCGCTGCCTGGGTGAGAGCTGCACGTGGTACAGCGCGACGCAGAACGGATGGATGAGCACCCCCTGCACGACGCGCACGAGGCCAGGGACGTCGGTAGGGAGATCGGCGAGCATATCACCGTGCTCGCGTGGATCGGTCATGATGCTGTGTTGGGTGTAGTATTCGAGTGGATCGACGGCTGATTCAGTCACTCTAGGAAACCTCCTCGAACAACTCCACCGCCTCCTGCATCCGGGCGACGATGTCCACGTCGAATGGACAGCGCGTCATACACTCGCCGCACTCGACACACGCCGACGCCTTGACCGGGAAACCAGCGTACCATTCCTTGACCACTTCGAGGCCCCGGCTCTGCACCTGGTCCAGGTGCCAGATGATCCACCCCATCTCGATCCCCTGCGGGCACGGCAGGCAGTGTTGGCAGTAGGTGCACTGCCCGGCCAAAAGCTCGTGGATATTGGCCGAGACTGTGCTGTAATCCTTCTCCGCGTCGGTCGCTTCCAGGTAGCGTAGCGTCGCCCGCATCTCGTCGGCGTTCCGCGCGCCGGGCACCACCGTGGCCACCGGCTGCGAGAGCGCGTAATGGAGACACTGCACCGGCGTGATCCCTGAGGGCTCGCCCTTGATGGACAGCAGCGTTCCACCGTTGTACACCTTCATCGCCACCAGACCCACATCCTGCTCCGCGCAGACCTGGTACAGGGTCTTGACCTCCTCATTGCCGTGGGCCAGCAGGTTGATGGGGAACATCACCACGTCGATCAGCCCGCTCTGGGCTGCCTTGGTGACGATCGGCGCCGTGTGTCCGCTCAACCCGATATGGCCGATGCGCCCTTGCTCCTTGTAGGGCCGCAATCGCTCCAGCGACTCTTGCGCCCATCCGTTCCACGTCTCCTCCGAATCGACCACCGTCAGCATCACGCCTTCTAAATAACCGTCGTCCACGCGCTCCAGCGCCAGGTCAAGGCAGCGCTGGCACTTGGCCGGATCGGGGTACATGTCGGATGGGCCCCAATGTGCCATCAAGATCAGGTCGTCCCGGTAACGGTTCAACTCGGACGCGATGCTGTCCCAAAAGTCGGCGTCGGCTTCGGGGTTACTGTACAACACGTCGATGTAGTTGACACCAGCCTCGACAGCTACACACAGTACCTCCTGCATATTCTCTTTCGTCTGCTTGAGGTGCTCCGTGCCCAACCCGATGGCACTGACCTCCAGCCCGGTTTCGCCCAATTTACGATAATCCATTTATCGCCTCCCCTTAAAGTATAACTGCTCGTCTCAAACCTGCAAGAGGATAGATCGAGCAATGTAACCAGAATTACCATGGCCATTCAACGTACAAGGGCTGTTCCCTCCAGTCCAATTTACCCCGCTGCCCCCTGTCAGAAACAAACAGCATCATCTTTGACCCCTCGTGCACCTCATAGCTGTCCAGCGTTCCTATTCGGGCCGGCGAAGGTACGACCTCCCAACCACAAGCGGCATAGAACGTCTCGATCTGCGGGTCACAGAACAAAATAGACACATCGACGTCGCTATGCCTGATGAAATCGGTCGCCAATTCCAAGACGCGTCTTCCGTATCCCTGCCGCCTGTAAGGGGGGAAAGTAAACATATTGCCAAAGCCATAAACCACATAGACTGCACCCGCATGATTGAGGCTCAGTCGCAGGAGCGACGCGTAACTGATCAACGAGTCTCCCTCGGCAGCGACAAAATGCACCGGGTCAAGCTCAGGCGGATATGGTTCGGTGAGGAAAACAAAATCGCCGGCGAATATGAATGGCCACTCGGTCTTTAAGAACGCGATGGCCTGCCATTTAAGCGCTGCTGGCAAGTCTGATTGCTGGTAGACGGCCAAGTCTGGCATATCGATCCTCTTCGTAGACGAAGTTTGATGTCGGGGTGCACAACGGCACGTCTTCGATGTGTCGCCTGACATGACTGTATGCCAGCCAAAGCGAAAACGTGACAACTTGCCCTGGGTATGTTTGTCGCTTTGGGCTCGCGCACTTGTCTTTCCCCCGTTCCATTGTATAATGTGCGTTTACCCTGTCACAAACAGGCGGTGAACTGCATGTAATTTACATGGAGCGGCCACAAGCCCCTCCGCGACCGTACGGTTTGCCCACCTTAACAATTGAATAGATATGTGCCCCTCTTTCTGTTGGACCAGGTGACCTGAGGCTCTGCCTCAGGCTAAAACTCCAATCTATAACAGGAGGACACCCGTGAACGCACGATCAGAGTCCAACAAAGTCTTGATCGACCGGCTCTTGCCGAGCACGAACTGTGACCCGCAAGACCGGGCCATCGCCTGGGAGGAATGGTACGCCAACGGCGGTCGATCGTCCGTCATGGCCTTTGTCCGCGCCAAGAACAACACCCGAGAACCCGACGTGGACATCTTGCAAGAGGCCGTGATCACAGCCTACACGGAGGTGGAACGCGGCAGGTACGAGCCGCGCGACGGCATCCCCTTCGCCGCCTACGTCAAGGGTATCGCGCGGAACAAGATCCGCGAGGCGCGGCGGCGTGGGCGACGAATCGTTCCCCTGGATGACGCATCCCAGTTCGAGGACGACAGACCGCAGCTGGAGGCCGTCATCGAGCGCCAGGAGCAGCAGAGCTTTTTGCGCACCGGGCTATCAGAGCTCACGCCGGGAAGACGCCAGGTGCTGGAAGGCTACCTCAAAGGCCACACCACCGCCGAGATCGCCCAGGCGCTGGGGATGAGCGAAGCATCGGTGCGCCAGCACAAGAGCCGTGGCCTGCGCAGTTTGCGCCGCAATCTACGGCAGATGGAATTGCCGGCAACGTGCTGCTAGAGTCAAGACTTTAACGTCAGGAGGATCTGGGCGAGCAAGACAGGTTCCCACTCGCCCAGATCTTCCTACAGATAACCCGTTCACGGGAAGAATGGTGCGAGATTGGCTGATCTGAGATTGACGGATTTATTCCACTTCTCAGATCCGAAAATCTCACATCTCCCAATCTCGAATCCAGTTCAACGCTTAAGTTATTGTTAAACCGGTCCAACAGAGGGAAAATGGCTTTCAGGCAAATGTAGATTCTAGAACTGGCGCTTTTGCCAAGTCTGGAGTCAGCCGGGAGTTCAAAGGCGCGGGCGTTTGTAGAATATGCCCACCGTCCAAGTTCAACTTTGAATTTTTTGCCGTATCCCGGCCCTCCCTGTCGAAAGCTTTTGCCAGATTTCTCATATCGAAGCTTTTCATTCCGATTGTGGAATTTGGTAGATAAAAAAGCCTTTCGATAGCCAAGTCCGGCTTTTAGGATAGCCATCTGGCAAAAAATCCATTTAGAACGGATTTGAACGCCGTGCAATCGCCAGTGTTGCAGCCAAAGCTCGATTTTTCAAGATAAAGCCTGACACGGATATCTCCCCAGCCTTGAGCCTCTTTCCGGTAGATACCTGACTCCACTGAAAAAACCACAAAGGACACAGAGAACACAAAGGATTTTGAGATGCAACTTAATAAGACTCTTTTTTCTGTGGTCTACGACGAACAATTTCAAGCCCCGCTTGAATTTTCTTAGTGTCCTTCGTGTCCTTTGTGGTTAGAAAGACCTTTTTTCAGTAGAGCCATACCTTGATCGCCATTTATCTGACTCTTGTCCGCCAAGCGTGAATGTGGGAACCTGACCAACAGTGTGTTCAACACAGCGGCAGAGCAATAGGGCACACAGAACAGGCCCCGACAGCGTCAAGCACCTTCGGGGCCTGCTTTCATGAGATCAACCTTAACCACAACGGTTTAGAAGCAAAAAAGCGCTTTTCTTTTTTCCCATCTTGTGCTAAACTCAAACACATGGTATAGAAAACAGAATGACCGGCTTCAGCCCTAGACAAATTCGTCGTGGTACACTGCCCACACCAAAAGATCAACGATTGCCCACACCGGAGGCGTACACGTGACCGAACGCCAGAAACCTGACCTCAACAGTCGAGCCCAACCACAAAATGCACGCCCAACCATAGGCTTGCTAACAAGGAGACTTACCTACCCCTGGGCTCTGTCACCGGTAGAGGGCATGGTTGATGCCTGTCAGGAACGAGACGTCAACCTAATCTGCTTCCCCGGTAGCATCATTTTTGACCCCGCCGGATATGATGCTGAGCGAAACATCGTTTACGACCTGGCCAGCGCCGCCAAACTTGACGGCCTCATCATCTCGACCAGCGCCATAACCGGAGCCGTTCCAGACGAAAAAGGGTTACGAGATTTCTATAGCCGTTTTCACCCCCTGCCAATCGTCGGTCTCGAGCGACCCCTGGCAGGCACCCCCACTATCCTCAAAACCGAATATGAGTCTATGGGTGAGATCCTGACCCACCTGATCGAAGATCACGGCTATCGCCGCATCGCGTACATCCACAGAACAGAGTCAGGACTACACCAGGAGCGGTATCGGGCCTACGTTGACACTCTGGCCAAATACGATATCCCCCTGGACCCAAAACTCGTCTTCTCCTCTTTCTCCCCTCGTATAGAGCTGCCCAATTTCGACGAACATGAACTGCGACCCGGGGTTGATTTTGAGGTGCTGGCGACATCCGATGATAATTTCGCCCTGCCCGCCCTGCAAGCGCTACAGGCCCAGGGAGTACGAGTGCCAGAACAAGTAGCCATTGTTGGTTTCGATGATGTTGCTGAGTGCTCAGCGGTCACGCCTCCCCTGACGACAGTCAGGCCACCATTTTACGAGATGGGATACAAGGCCGTCGAGATGCTGCTGGCACTTCTGGCGGGCGAAAAAGTGCCCGACCAGGTGACCCTGCCCTGCAAGTTGGTGATACGCCAATCGTGTGGCTGTATGTCCACGGAAGTAGCGCAGGCGGCTCAACCCGCA
>Ga0315550_1003093_pt1 | contig 10099 bp, 7 predicted proteins | sample SalMarSW160190MG_2_FD_203100 | JGI IMG/M metagenome (GOLD analysis project Ga0315550, IMG submission 203100) | Salt marsh sediment microbial communities from the Plum Island Ecosystem LTER, Massachusetts, United States - Salt Marsh Sediment SW1601-90 ... | reverse complement strand
CGCCTCTTTTTCAAATATTCGCTGATACACCTTTTCATATCCTTCGACCATTTTATCGATGGTGAAATTGTCTTCGACGTGTTTTCTGCAATCGGTCCTTTTGATTTTATCAATTTTTTCTATTACCTTGACAGCCTCATCGACATTATTAACGAGGTATCCGGTTTTGCCGTCGGCAATCACCTCTCTGCAGCTTCCCAAATCCATCGCAATTACCGGCACACCCGCCGCCATCGATTCAGCCATCACCAGCCCGAACCGCTCCGGTATCGTATTCAAGTGTATTACTGCATAAGCTTCTTTGAGCAGCTCATCTCGCTGCTGCGGATTTACCGACCCAATAAAATGTATCAGCTTGTCATCGACAAAAGGCATCACCTGCTCATCAAAGTATTCCTGGTCCTGAATTATCCCCGCAAGTATTAATTCTCTACCGCTCTTTTGCGCAACCTCTATCGCCAGATGATAGCCTTTGTCCGGATGAATCCTGCCGTAACATACTAACTTGTCACCAGCCTCTTCTCTGAAAGTCAGATTCGATAAGTCAATCCCGTTATAGACCGTCGCAAGGTAGGGCAGCTCACTGTCCCTGTCAGAGTCGCTTATCGAAGCATAATACGTGTCCTTGTGTGCTCGGTACATCCGCAGTATATCGGGACTGCTGAAGCCGTGAATTGTCGTCAGCATCGGCGGCTTTATTAAATGATGGAAGCCCAGCGGAATATAATCGAAATTATTATGAATCAAATCGAACTCATCGGCCATCTCCATAACTTTCGATATATGAAGAATTGTTGAGACCAGCGGTATCTGGGTTTTATCTTCTTCATAACCCTTATCAATCCAGCCGACAAGTTTCGCTTTCGTTATTGATTCTTTTGTTGCGAATAGAGTAACATTCTTATAGCCTCGCGCTACAAGCCCTTCTGTTATGTTGCTCGCTACCGTCTCCCACGCACCGTAGGCCCGAGGCGGTGTCCGCCACGCCACTGGCGCCAGAATCCCTATTCGTTTCTCTTTAATATCCATCAGTTTTACTTTATTTCTTTTTCATTTCTTCCTTGATTCTCTGGATATGCCCTCGTCCCATTCCCTTTACTTCGCAGCCGAGCTCAAAGTATTTGCGTATCTGCTCGTCTTTAAGTATCCCGAAGCAATCCACAACCGCCACCGGCCTGCCAGAATTTTTGACGATTTTCTCAGGTTCGAGTTTAAGATAAGGCTCGTGCGGCACCGCCAATACTATCGCATCTGCTCCCGAAATTGCCTTCATTAAATCCTTTTCGATACGTATATCTTTTAGTTTATCCTGGTTGCGGAAAAATCTTCCTTTCGAATGGCCCGGAGCAGGGTACACATCCTGTTTCTCAAGCTCGTACCAGTGTTCGACATATGGGTCATGCACAGCCACATCAGCTCCCATCTCTGTCAGCTTCCTCACTACTACCTCTGAGCCGCTGTAACGAGTATCCCCAACGTCCTGCCTATAGCTTGCACCGCATAAAACTATCTTTGCTCCTGCCACCTGCCTGCCCATATTTCGCAGTGCGTCCCTCGTCAGCTCGGCTGCATGAAGGCCGCGAGTGTCATTGATATCGATTGCCATCGGTGTTATCTTGAATATATCGTCGCTGAAGCCGAGAATATGTTTGTACGCCCAGTACCCCAGGCCGCCGTCTTTCGGAAGGCAGTATCCGCCTATCCCTGGACCGGGAAATATCATATTGCTGTGTGTGGGCCGGACCTTAATAGCTTTTATCACCTTGAGCAAATCCACGCCATTACGCTCAGAGAACTTACTCCACTCATCCAGAAACGCTAATATGGTTGCCCTGTATGAGTTCTCGACAATTTTTGTAGTCTCTGATTCGATAGGGCGGTCCATTACTGTTAAAGGATACTCTTTTGTGTTGAGCACTTCGTGCAGAAATTTCTCGACTCTTTCTCGCGCTTCTTGGTTACATCCCGAGCACACGCGCCAGAAATCTCTTATCGACGAAACGTAGTTTCTGCCGGGCATAACTCGCTCGAAGCTGTGTGCGAGCAGCGGCTCGCTGTCGATGCCTCTTTGCTTGAACGCCTTTTTCATTATCGGCCAGGCTACAAATTCTGTTGTCCCCGGTGCAACTGTCGTTTCTATCAGCGTCAGGCATTCCGGCCCGACCTTCTCGCCGATTGTCTTTATTGTCGCCTCGAGTGCACCCATCTCGACTTTGCCGGTGCGCATATTTCCCAAATCATTTTTCGTATAGTCGCACTGTACGTCGACGACTACGCAGTCTGCCAGTTTCAAACAGTCGTTATTGTAAGTTCCGACCAGCGTCTTCTTTTCGAGCACACATCTTTTAATCATCGGCTCGACCTCCGGGTCCTCGGCCTTAACCGGCGACTGGCCGCGGTTCAGCATTGGTATCTTCCAGTAGCTGCGGACGCTCGGCCGTTGGCAGCCGATAACGAATTTGCTTGGCTTGCCGCTTTTTTCATCGACGGTATCGGCGATTATCGCCGCCATTACCGCACCGACAAAGCCGACGCCCATAACCACGACGATTTCTTTACCCTCGTTGCGTGCGGTTTTTACATGTGTTTCTATTCGCTTGAATTCTGTTTCGTATTGTTCTTTTGTCGGCAGCTCAAAAACCTCTCCCGATGGACTAACAGAATTTTCCGCCATTATTATCCCCTTTATTAATTAAAGTTGCTCTTAAAAAATATTTCTTATGTTACACCCTAATCACCGACAAAAAATTCAATAAAAAGGTCTCTCACCAGTTCGTATAAAAATTTGTTTTGGCAATAATCATCATCAGTAACTCTCTCCAGTTTGCCCTCTAAAAACAATTGATACTCTTCCCAGGACAAACTTTTCTTTAACTCTTCATATTTCCTGTGATTTTGCTTGTCCAGATGTTCCTTGATTTCATAGTATCTCCGTAGAACAGATGAATTATCATATACTCCCCTTAAAGGTTGAAAAATATCCCCCGGTGCGTACAATCTTATCCAGGCTCCTGTCCAGATTCTCATCTCTGAGGCAAACTTTGTATAACCCGCGCTTTCAGCAAAATATACCGGAACCTGGCTTAAAAGATTTTCACGCTCCTGCTCGTAAGATTTCGAAGTTTCGATTATATGCTTCTTAATATTCTCCCATAAGATATCATCGTTAGGCTCGTCCGCATTAAAGGCGGTAAGGGACTCTCTTCTTCTAAACTTCAATTGCCTGTCTTTTCTTCCATCCTCGAGACTGCCGTAAGTATGTCGATACTTTAACAAATAAGCGGGCTTCAACGCTTTAGACCAGTTGGCATCCATCACCGCCTCAGCGGCTATCTTTGCGGCAAACGGAACCATACAATCATTATACAATTTCTGATACTCTTTTATCCAGGTATCAGATCTTAATGTGTTTTTGAATCTCGTAAATTCTTCATAGCCGGGGAATTCATGGTAATAACCAATATGTCTTAGTCTTATGTATCCGACCTCTGTGACAATCAGTTCCGGCTGCTGCTTTTCCGCCTGCCTGTTTAAATCGAGAAAATCCTCGAGCATCTGGTGAAATTTTTGGAAGTACTCATCGAGCTGATTCAGCTCTTCAGCCGTCAGCCGGAATCTTGTATACGAAGGTTCAAAAGGCCGATTCATATCGTCGGCAAAAGCAGGACCTGTTAAGAAAAATATGACGAGCAATAAAAAAGTCAATATCCTGTTTTTCATAACCATAAAAGCATCCTGCCGATGAAACACATTCAAAATTTCATATGATAATTCATACATTATGGAATAAGCATCTTATATTTTTACCCTGACTAAAAGTTGCCTTTCTCTTGTTAAATCCGATTTTCATACTGTTAATTTTTATTTTTGCACTAAAATGAGTCTGTGACAAAGAATTCAGGATAAAATTCATTATGTATCAGTTCATACAAAAATTTATTTTGGCAATAATCGTCATCAGAAACCCTCTGCCGCTTGCCTTCCAAAAACAATCGATATTCATACCAGGACAGGTTTTTCATTAATTCTTCGAATTTACTGTTTTTTTGTTTATCCAAATATCTCTTGAGCTTGTGGTATATCGCAAGAATACCTGAATTACGAGATACTTCTCTTAAAGACTGAGAAATTTCACCGGGTGCATATATCCTTATCCAGGCACGTGTCCAGATTTTCATCTCTCTGGCAAATTCCATATAACCCGCGGCTTCAGCAACATATACGGGAATCTGTTCCTCAACTGCTGGAATGCCAATAGCATTCGTATTTATGGATGTTTTTATTAAAAGATTCTTGCGTTCCTGCTCATAAGATTTGGAAACTTCAATTATATGTTTTTTGATATTCTCCCATAAGATATCATCATTAGGCTCGTTCGCATCGAAGGCTGTAAAATGTTCTCTTTTTTCATACCTCAGTAACTTGTCTTCTCTGCCGTCCTCCAGTTTTCCGTAAGTATGCCGGTACTTTAATAAATAAGCGGGCTTCAATTCTTCGGACCATTCGGGATACTGAACTGCTTTAGCAGCAATTTTGGCGGCAAACGGAGCCTTACAATCCATTAAAAGTCTCTCGTACTTATCTCCCAGAGAGGTTCCACCTATTCTTTGCCCGAATTCCTCCGTTTTTTTAGAGCCGGGGAATTCACGGTCTCTGGTAATATGTCTTAGTCTGAAATAGGCAACCTCTGTAGCAATCAGTCCCGGCCGCTCTTTGTCTGCACGCCTGTTTAACTCGAGAAAATTATCGAGCACCTGGTGAAATTCTTGAAAGTCCTCATCGAGCTGATTCCACTCTTCAGACGTCACGGGAAATCCTTTACGCGAGGATTCGGAAGGTTGATTTATATCGTCGGCAAAAACAGAACCTGTTAAAAAAAATATGACAAACGATAAAAGGATAAATACATTTTTTTCTGCAATCATAAAAAGCAGCCTATTGATTAAACACTCCTGACATCTCATATGATAGTTCATATATCAAAGAAAAATGCAGCATTTATGTCGAGATTCTTCCACTTCATTTTGCCAACGCGCCCGGCAGGACTCCGGCCTTACGGCCTAGAACCTAAATCCTCTTCGGATTTCCATAGGAGCTCTGCCCCTCTGGCGTCGCTTCCCTTCGCATTGCTCAGGGGCGCTCCTGTCACCCCGACGACGTGGGGAAATTTTTTCCCCACACCCCTTTTGGTTCGAGTCCTGCCTTTTCATACATATAACTGAAAGTACAATAGTTTTATTAAAAAACCGTTTAAGTATCCTCAAAACGCGCCCGGCAGGACTCGAACCTGCAACCTTCGGATTCGAAGTCCGCGACTCTATCCAATTGAGCTACGGGCGCACGGTTCAACAGCCTTAAGTTTAGCTTTTTTCTTTTCTTTTTGCAACTTCTTTAATGTGCTTAAAAAATAACTGAAAACTATTCTGTAGTTCCCCTCGCCGGCGATTGCCGGTTGTTTCTGATAAAAAAACCTCCGGCGATTGTCAGCCGGAGGCTTTTTAATTAAACCCTTTCAATATTTATTTCTTTTTCTTTTTTGTGGCTTTCTTTTTTCCTGCTTTTTTCTTAGCCATTTTTTACCTCCTTGTAAGTAAAAGAATAATTAATAGGTTCAATCTGTATGAACCTGTTTCTACTCAGCGTTCTCCTGACTTTCTTCTTGGTCTTCTTCTAATGCTAATACATTGCCTTTTGCCTTTTTGGTCTCAGGAGCATATCCTTTTTTTTCTAACAGGGATGCGCAGTCTAAACAGTATCTTGCCCATGGGACCGCCTTTAATCTTGCTTTACTTATCGGCTCACCATTTTTTTCACAAACACCGTAAGTACCTTCTTCTATCCGTTTCAGTGCATCATAAATCTCGAGCAAAAGTTTCTTTTCGCTGTCCATCAAGCCGAGTGTGTTTTCTATTTCAAAATTATCACTGCCTATATCTGCCAGATGTATAGGCATATTTGATAAGTCGCTTCTTTCCCGGCGAAGTGCCTCTACTTCCATACTTGACACACTGCTCAGTATCTCTGTAACTTTAGCCAGCAATTCGGCTCTGAATTTATCTAATTCTGCTGTTTTCAACTTTTTGTTTCTGGCATCTCTTTTCTTTTTCTTAGGTAAAAACTTCACCAGCCCTCCAGCTTATTTGAATCGTCCTTATGCTCATTGGTATCAGGCTACTGAACCCTGTACCTTGTATCAGTGTTTTCATGGAGATGACTATTTAGCCGAGGCCGAACCTTTGGTCAATAAAAAAGTTTGACTTTTATATAAAAAATATTAACCTCGTGATTCGGCCGCATAAGCGGCAGACGAATTTTAGATGATTACCGGAGGCTGGTCCTGTTGTGAAACCCGCGGGAAAACATAAATTGAAACTTGAAACCGGTACAAGGCTCGGAAAGTATCGGCTGTGCAAACGCCTTGGCACAGGCGGCTCCTGTGAGGTCTGGCAGGCAAGAGACGCCGTCGAGGGAATCTGGGTTGCCCTGAAAATACCTCTTAATGATGTTAACGGCCGAAGAAAAAACGACCTGCTTCTGCGTGAAATTAGGGCGGTTTCAAAGCTAAGGCATCCGAACATCCTGTCCGTAAAGAACGCCGACATAATCAAAGGATATGCTGTCCTTGCAACAGAGCTCTCAGCAAGAACTCTCGATGACTGCTCCAAGCCGATGTCCGTACGCTTTATAACTTCCATAATCTTGCAGGTTCTTGAGGGCCTCGCCTATGCTCACAAAAACAAAATTGTCCACTGTGATGTTACACCCTCGAATATCTTTTTATTTCAGAACAGAAGGGCTGCGCTCGGCGATTTCGGAATTGCCGTCAAACGCAAAGGCAGAATCAAAACGATTGATGATTTCGGTACTCCCGGCTACGTCGCTCCTGAGCAGGCCTATGGCTACCCGACTTACAAAAGCGATTGTTTCGCCGTTGCTATAATCCTTTATGAATACCTTACCGGCGTCCTGCCGAAATGGCCGTTCACCTGGACAAAAATCGGAGAGAGCAGACTTACAAAAAAAATCAGCAAATCTTACGCTCTTTTTATTAAAAGGGCACTTTCTGTCGATACCAAAAAGCGTTTTCAAAACGCCGAAAAAATGCTCATCGTCTTAAATGAAGCACTGCCGAAAAGCTTGAAAAAGGTTTTGCAGCCGGACTCTGAAATAAAAGAGCCTGATTGGCGTAAGCTTCGAAGAATCGATTTTAAGAAAAAATATGGAAAAATCTTTCAAAACCTTTATAGGTGCATCGATTGTGACCAGTTGATAGACGAATCTATGCTCATCTGTCCCAACTGCGGTTCTGCCAAAAATCGTTTTGATACCCTTGCACGTTACGATTATATCTGTCCTGATTGTCACAGGGGCATCCTGCCGGAGTGGCGTTTTTGTCCGTGGTGTTACGGCACGGGTTTTCGTTCGCCTCACAAACATAAAACAAAGGGTATTCGTTACCATTCTCACTGCCGGTATTGCGGCGCCAAACTTATGCGCTTTATGCGTTATTGTCCCTGGTGCCACAGAAAGGTAAAGCAAACCTGGCACGTCAAACCTTTCCCTGAGGTCTGCTCAAAGTGCTCCTGGCCAGTCGATACCGAGTTCTTCAGTTATTGCCCCTGGTGCAAACAACGTCTCTTAACGTAGGTGTCACTTAGAAACTTATGGACTAAAGGTGTGAATGACTTGTCTTTGCGCTTGTTTTTTTTGGCGAATAAAAAAAGATATGCTCATACTTGCTTTTGAATGCTTTGAAAGCTTTCTATTATCTGGTCCATATGCGTATTCATTTTTTCGAGCATCTTTTTACCGTATTTCGTGAGTTTGAAATATTTTCTTTTGGGGCCGTTACTTGAAGCTTCTGTATGGTTTGTTACCAATCCATCGATTTGCAGCCGGGCCAGAATTGGATAAGTATTGCCTTCTCTGATTGTAAGTCCCTTCATTTGCTTCAGAGTCTGCACCATTTCATAGCCATGTCGCGGCCCATTTGACAGCAGGTTCAGAAGTGCTATTTCAAGCAGACCCTTGCGAATTTGTGTTTGCCAGTTATATATGTTCAGCATTTGAATCCCCTTTCCTTAAAAAAATTCGCATCAATTAGACAGCTTATTACCCGTAAAGTGTATTGCCATCACATTTAAAGTGCCTAAAATAAGATAATCAATTTTATTAAGGTATGCAGTTTACTGCATTGCAGTATACTGTAATACAGTATACTGGAAAGTCAATATATAATTATATTTTTTCTATAAATTTTTTCCTCAGATAAATCAAAGGTTCTGACGCAGCTGCTTTTTGTCAGATTATTACGCTAATTTTGAATTTACCGGCTTGGTATCTAAGAGCTTTCAAAAAAATTAGCTGTAAACATCCATAAGTTACAGCTAATTTTGTCTCTTTAATAAAATTTTGAAGAAGCAAAGTGTTCGAATTATTTGGCCTCATTTTTTTCAGCGTCTGTTTCTGACTTTTCCTCGGGCTTCTCGAATTCGAAGTCCTTGCTTTTCGCCTGCTCACGAATAGTCTCAATCACCGCAGAGCCTAATGTATTACCTTCTTGTTGTAACTTTTCCATCTCTGCTGTTACGTACTTTTTTCTTTCAGCGTTTAGCTTTTGAATCTGCTCTTGAATCTCTGTTCGCTTTTTTGACTGCTGTTCGACATATTCTTTTCTTTGAGCCTTGCTCATTGTCCGCATATTTTCAGGCAGCTCTTTGTCCTTCAGCTCTTCGATTTTTATCTTATTATTGTTTACAGCGTCCACAAGGTCCCAGCCGGCATTTACGTAATTAGCCGATGACTTTGCAACCACCCGCTGAACAGAAGCCTCTGCTGAAAGGACAGCGGCGTTTTTGTCCTGCTCCTGCTGTCTTTCACTGAGTTCTAAGCCGTTTTCACCGTAAGCGATATATGTCTTATTTAACCTTAAATTCATCGCTGTGATTTGCTCATCCTGCGGCGCAGCTATATGCACGATCGCGCGGTTATGGTCGATATTCAAAAATCTGCCGTCGGCAAGCACCGCACCGTCTTTCCATTTACCGTTGATGCCTTCGCTTTCTGAGCCGCAGTGAATCGTATTCACGACTATGCCTTTTTCTATCGCAGCCTTACAGCTCTCTTTGTAATCGACCTTGCCCTGTGTAAAAGGCTCGTTGCCTGCGATAAAAATCACCTTTAAATCTTCTGCTCTTTCGCTCCATTTCAGTTTTTCAACTGCATCTTTTATCACCCAGCCGCAATACTCATCACCGCCGTTTGTCGTCAATGCGAAAAGCTCTTCCGATATTTTATCGAGGTCCGTCGTAAAGGGCACAATCAGTCTTACGAAACCATCTTCTGATGGGACCGTGCTTTTGCCGTATTCGAACAGTGCCACCTGAACCTCAGGTGCAATGCCGTCTTTTCTCGCATAGATAAACTCATTGACAATCGCCCACAGTTCACCTCTTGCCTGGTCGATAAGCCCCGACATACTGCCGCTCGTATCCAGCAATATCGCCATCTGCACGACAGGCTTTTGGTTTATCGTATTGAAATCGATAATTGTCTTTTCCACAGTTGCTTTTTCGGCTGCTATCGCATTTACACAAGCAACTAACAAAATTATCAAACTTAAAATTATTCTCAACTTTCTCATTTCTTGTCTCCTTAATTCTTAATTCTACATTCTCAATTCTGCATTTTTTCAATTCGGCATCTTTACCAGTATAATCTGGCCGTCAACTGACAGAACAATATCGCCTCGCAGAGCAATACTGCCCTGACGGTTCTCTTTAGCTAACCTCTCGGCAAGCTCGAAGAATTCCTCACTGCCGAATTCAATTGTCTTGTCCGGCTTAATGTCTTTTTCCTTGTCAACTATAACGCTGTCTATCCACTGGTTGTTCCTGTTATAGAATGCACGGTCGTTTATCTGCTGAACATTTGTTATCCTTACCCGCTGCATATCCCCATCAAGATATTCATTACCGTATCTCATATACGCCTGTTTTTGTTCGGCTATGTTATAGCTTTGGCTGACCGCTCCTTTGCCTGCCCGCACACCCATTGCACGCCCGTCGAGTAATGAGCTTGTCTCTCGTAAGACTAATTC